>VMHT01202836.1_pt1 | contig 66335 bp, 59 predicted proteins | sample 4693611 | NCBI WGS metagenome assembly VMHT01 (sample SAMN12280063, study PRJNA550983) | marine metagenome | isolation source: seawater sampled from same location over 5 years 0.02-0.2 micron viral filtrate | place: USA: collected off the coast of southern California halfway between the port... ...
ATCTTTTAGATCATAACCAGATGAGGCGCCAACCATCCACTTAGGAGAAAGTTCTACATCTCCAGAAAACATAATAGAATGAGAGGTGATCTCATTTTGCCGCGCCGTGTTGTTATAGGTCATGGTATAAGACATTCTTAAATCCCACGGAATTTTATAATTATACCAATTATCATTTCTTTCCTGGCGATCTTCATCGGCAAAAGGATCTTCTTCTTCGTCATAAAACTTTCCTTCCAGGTCAGATCCTTTTCCAAAAAGATCATCACGCCTTCCACCACCGCGATAGGTGTCATTATCTATATCATCTTCATTTTCATCTTCACCTTCATCTTCAAAATCCTTACTGGAAAAAGAATAGCCAAAACTTACATTCGCGTTGGTAAACCTAAATAAACTCCCGCCGTTATTGATATTAAGCTCGTTTGTTCTTCGGTTATTATTATCCAGGGCATAGATATCCATATTACCCGCAACGTTTATATCTACTTTATCTCTAATAATTGGTATACTACCTCTTAAAGCAATAGGAGAAAGCTTGGGTTCACCTGCCTCACCAGCAAGATTATATGCGGTACTCATACTAAAGTTATTTAGTAAGGTGATCTTTTCTGGCTCAGTAGCCGTGCTATCTTTAGATCGAACTTTCGCCTCAAGGGTATTACTAATACTCAAACCAAGCGAACTTGAAAATCTATTGCCCGGTGCCCCGTATAATGTCCCGTCAAACCTGGAATAATCTACCATATTGGTCTCAATAGGATTTGCCGGGTTAATTCTCTCGTAAGTATCGTAATACTGGTTAAATGCAGGGTTTACGTTATAACTTATGGAAGGACGCATCACGTGCCTAATGGCTTGTATCTTCTTATCTTTTCCGAAGTTTTTTAAACCATAAAGTGTAGTCCCAATACTAGTCCCAAAATTATAGGTTCGGTAAGAATCAAAACCGTTTATAGTATCTATTACAACTTCATCATTAAATTCATCATAAGATTGCTCAAAAGTCCTGAAAACCCAATTTTCCTCGTAGTTTGCATTTGCGCTAACACTTAAGTAATTAAATAATTTGAAGTTGGTCGCGACCGGAATTGAGTGTTGTGCACCATAATTAGCATCTTCAAACATTTCTGGCTTAAAGAAAAGAGAATCTGTAGTTCTTATCTGATTTTCGGCCCTTAGGTTATACTGAAAGTTGATATTTTCTATTAATCCCTTTTTTGAACCGGTTTTAGAAGCAAAAGGATAAATACGCGTCATACTCGCCTGTAAAGTGGGCAAACTCATATTTATAGTTTGTGTTCTTGTATTCTGGTTATGCCTGGCAGCGATACTTAAATTTACCTGCGGCTCGCCAGGAAAGGTCTTACTATAAGATACAGATGAACTTAAAGAATTGGTTAAGAAATTACCGGTATTCATTTGATTTACAGAGCTCTGGTAGTAAGTACTGCTACCTAGGTTTACAGAAGCACTAAACCTGGAATTAGGATTTGCCTTCGCATCCTGATTATGCGACCACTGGATATTATAAACAGATTGTTCAGCAAAATCTGGGAAACCGCGTTCACTCTGAAATAGATTTTCGTAACGAATTCTAACATTTCCGCGGTAGCGATAACGCTTTGCGTAATTACTTTCTAATCTCACGGCATAACTGCCATTGGTATAGTAATCTCCCAGGGTAAGTAGATCTACGTAATCGCTAATTGCAAAATAATAACCTCCATTTTGCAGAAAATAGCCACGTTGGCTATCTCCAAAACTGGGGATAATAAAACCAGAAGTTTCTTCTTCGGTTAAAGGAAAATAACCAAATGGTAATCCTAAAGGAGTAGGAACATCGGCTATATACATATTTACTAGTCCGGCTACAATTTTCTTGTCTGGAACAAATTTTATTCGTCTGGCATAGAAATAATAGTCTGGGTTTTCTAAATCTTCATCAGTAGTAAATCGCACATTTTGCATAAAATATACCGAATCGTTTTCCCGCTTGGTAACTTCCCCTTTAACATTAAAATTAGCCTGTTGTGTCCTCGAGTTATAAACCAGCGCCCTTTCAGTATCGAAATTGAAGCGAATAGAATCTGGTTCTACGGTTTGATTTGCCTGAACAAATACAGGTTTCTGCGAATATGCCCCGGTAGAATCGGGAATTCCATAGGCATAAACTTCATTTTTGTTATTGTCTATAATGATCAAGCCAGCATTAATTTGCATATCACCGTAGATAATTTGTGCTTCGTTATAGAGAAACATACGATTTTCCTTTTGGCTGATTCGCATATAATCTTTAGCCTGATACTTCACCGCATCGGTAATAAGCTGATTTCCTTTTTGCGGTACCTGCAAAGAGTCTCCTAAAATACTATCGGTTGCCTTTATGGTTTGGGCCAGAGGTAAGGAATCACCAACAGTAACAAGGGAATCTCTCTCTTTGGCATCTATATTTATCTCTTTATTATTTCCTATTTCCTGAGCGTTTAGACCAACGAGAGGAAGCAGTATAAAAATACAGCAAAAAAGTATATTGGGTATGTTTGTTTGCAATGCTCTAAGTGCTATTTTTGTAAAGAATGGCTTGCTTTTTGCAATTTCAAAATTACATATATTTTTTCAGCTTAGATTTGAGATTCACTGAAAAAAAGTAATTAAAATAATCAGCATAAACTTAGCGTTACCTTTTTATGAGAACGAACCTACTTAAACTTTTCGTATTTTTCTTCATTTTTCTTACAAGCTTTCAAAGTTTGCTGGCATTTAACGATAAGCCCCGAGATCGTTTTGTAGTTGTGCTTGATGCCGGTCATGGTGGAAAAGATCCCGGTAATATGGGAAACGGTTTTAAGGAAAAGGATATTGCGCTCAATATTATTTTAAAGATTGGGAAAGCCCTGGAAAGAAAAGGTGGAGTAGAGGTTATTTATACTCGGGATTCCGATGTTTTTATTCCTTTAGACCAGAGAGCTAAAATTGCTAATGAGGCCAATGCAGATCTTTTTGTATCGCTACATTGTAATTCTCATAATTCCCAGGCTTATGGTACAGAGACTTTTGTATTGGGATTGCATAAAACCCAGGAAAACTTTGAAGTAGCCAAAAAAGAAAACTCGGTGATATTTTTAGAGGAAGATTACGAGGTAACCTACGATGGGTTCAACCCCAATTCTCCTGAATCTTATATAGGAATGGCGTTAATGCAGGAAGAATATTTAAACCAAAGTATTCTTCTGGCAGATTTTGTACAGAAAAACTTCACGAACGATCTAAAAAGAAAAAACCGTGGTGTAAAACAAGCCGGATTCGTTGTATTAAAAATGGCGGTAATGCCAAGTGTTCTTATAGAAACAGGATTTTTAACCAATAATCACGAAGGGCCTTATTTAAATAGTACCAGCGGACAAAACAAAATGGCTGCAGCAATTGTAGAGGCTATAGATAAATATGCAAATAGTATCAATCTTTCCAGCCTGGAGGATATTGGTGGAGAAGTTTCTGTTAACAGTACTAATAATCAAAGCCAGGTTTATAAAGATATTACTTTTAAAATTCAACTAGCGGCGGGTTCCAAACGCCTGGAAACCAAATCATACAATTTTAAAGGATTGCAAAATGTAGAACGATCTAGAGAGGATGGTTTGTACAAATATTATTATGGAGCTACTTCAGATTATGCTAAAATTACTGAGTTACACAGTGAAGCTAAGCGAAACGGATATCCATCAAGTTACATCGTTGCATTTAAGGATGGCAGCAAGATTACAGTTAATGAGGCGTTAAAAACAGAGTGAATTAACGCTTCTTTTCTATTTTTATTTCTAAATTTGTCCTTATCTTAAAAAAATAGCTTTTGAAATTTACACGTGAAGTAAAAACTGCCTTGCTAGCAATAATTGCTATCCTCTTACTTATTTTTGGTTATAGTTTCTTAAAAGGTAAAAATCTACTGGACTCCAGTAGAACTTTTCATGCGGTTTATAATGATGTAGAGGGTCTTTCACCTTCTTCAGCGGTCACTATAAACGGTCTTAAGGTGGGCCAGGTTACAAAAATTAACTTTCTAGATCGCAAAGGAACTCTTGTAGTAAGTTTTACCGTAGAGAATGATTTTCAGTTCTCAAAAAACAGTACTGCCCAAATTTATGGCGGAAATATTATAGGTGGCAAATCTTTAGCTATTATTCCAGATTACAAGATGAAAGAAATGGCTAAAACTGGAGATACCCTTAACAGTGAAATTGAAGAAGGTATCATGGAGTTGGTTAATGATAGGCTGACACCACTTCAGGAAAAGGTTGAAAATACCATAGTTAGCGCCGATTCACTGGTAACAGCCGTGAATAAAATATTAAACGACAGTACTCGTTATAATATTAGAAATACCTTTAAAGATCTTAATGCCACAGTAGCTTCATTTAAAGTCACCGCAAATACTTTAGAAGGCATTGTGGGTAGAAATTCAGGGAAATTAGATAGAACATTCACCAACCTGGATGAAATGACTACTAATTTTAATTCTTTTTCAGATACCTTAACTCAAATGGACATTGGTAAGATCACCAAAGATCTTGAGAAGGTAGTGGCCGATTTTGAAAGTATTTCAGATAAATTAAATAATAAAGAAGGTACCGCAGGGAAGTTAATTAATGATGATGCCGTATATAACAACCTGGACAATGCTACCAAACAGTTGGAGCAATTACTACAAGACGTAAAACTGAATCCTAAGCGATACGTGCATTTTTCTGTTTTCGGAAAGAACCCGGAACCTTATCAGGAACCCAAAGAAAAGGATTCAACTAAATAACCAACTATGCAAATTATTGCCCAAGTCTTATTTTTAGTTGCCTTAGTGGCGGGAATCGGATTTTTTATTAGAAATATTCGAAGGTTAGTAAGAAACATTAAATTAGGAAGAGAAGTAGATCGCACTGACAATAAGGGAGAGCGGTTTGCTAAAATGGCAAGGATCGCGTTTGGCCAGAGCAAAATGGTTAAAAAACCGGTTTCTGGATTTCTTCACGTAATAGTTTATGTTGGCTTCGTAATCATAAATATTGAAGTTCTAGAAATTATTATAGATGGATTATTTGGTACACACCGTATTCTTTCGTTCATGGGTGGTTTTTACGATGTACTAATCGCTTCTTTTGAAGTTCTTGCTTTACTGGTTTTAATTGGCGTAATCGTTTTCTGGATAAGAAGAAATATTCTTAATATTTATCGGTTTTTAAGCAGGGAATTAAAAGGATGGCCTAAGAACGATGCCAATTATATTCTTTATTTCGAAATGGTACTTATGGTACTTTTCCTGGTAATGAATGCTACAGATTACCAACTTCAATTAAATGGTGCGCCACATTATGCAAGTGAAGCTGGCATTACCGGAGCTTTCCCTATCAGCCAGTTTTTACTACCTATTTTTGATGGAATGAGCAATGCCACGCTTATTATTATTGAAAGAGCAGCCTGGTGGTTGCATATTTTAGGTATTCTTTTCTTCTTAAATTACCTGTATTATTCAAAACATTTACATATTCTTCTTGCTTTCCCTAACGTTTATTTCTCAAAACTTCGTCCGCAGGGTGAGATGAATAATCTACAATCGGTAACCGATGAAGTTAAATTAATGATGGATCCTGATGCCGATCCTTTCGCAGCTCCTGCTGAAGAAGATGAAGGTGCAGAACCGGAAAAGTTTGGAGCTTCAGATGTTTTTGATCTTAACCAGGTACAATTATTAAATTCTTACACCTGTACCGAGTGCGGAAGATGTACCGCAGAATGCCCTGCAAACCAAACCGGCAAAAAACTCTCTCCAAGGAAAATTATGATGGATACCCGAGATAGGGTAGAAGAAGTAGGAGAGATTATTAATAAAAAAGGGAAATACGAAGATAACGGCAAGCAGTTGCTAGACGATTTTATATTGAGAGAAGAACTTTGGGCATGTACTACCTGTAATGCTTGTGTAGAAGCTTGCCCCGTAGGAATAGACCCTTTATCTATTATTCTAGATATGAGACGTTATTTGGTGATGGAAGAAAGTGCTGCTCCAAATGAGCTTGCAATTGCAATGACAAATATTGAAAACAACGGTGCGCCCTGGCCATATAATCAACAGGACAGATTAAATTGGGCAAAAGAAAATTAATTTTTCTGAAAGCGCTACCGCATAAGATTTAAGAAAAAAATTTTACACTTCAGGACTGCAGAAGTCTTTTGAAAAAATTAAAAGGAATTAGATATGGCAGAAGCATTAAAAGTACCCACAATGGCCGAATATATGGCAGAAGGTAAAAAACCCGAAGTTTTATTTTGGGTTGGTTGCGCTGGTAGTTTTGATGATAGGGCAAAAAAGATCACTAAAGCTTTTGTAAAACTTTTACACGAAGCCGGAGTGGATTTTGCTGTTTTAGGAACCGAAGAAAGTTGTACTGGAGATCCTGCAAAGCGTTCTGGAAACGAATTCCTTTTTCAAATGCAGGCTGCTACAAACATTGAGGTGCTTAATGGTTACGAAATAGAAAAAGTAGTAACCGCCTGTCCACACTGCTTTAATACCATTAAGAATGAATATCCTGCCTTAGGTGGGAATTACGAAGTAATGCATCATACACAATTTTTAAAATCTCTTTTAAATGAAGGAAAATTAAAAGTTGAAGGCGGAAAATTTAAAGGTAAGCGTATCACATTTCACGATCCTTGTTATTTAGGTCGTGCTAATGGCGAATATGAAGCTCCGCGTGATCTACTTAGAAAGCTGGAAGTAGAGCTGGTAGAGATGCGTAAATGTAAATCTAACGGACTTTGCTGCGGTGCCGGAGGCGGGCAGATGTTCAAAGAACCGGAGCCTGGAAATAAAGATGTGAATATAGAAAGAACCGAGCAGGCTATGGAAGTAAAACCTGAAGTTATTGCCGCCGGTTGTCCATTTTGCAACACTATGATGACAGATGGTGTGAAAGGTAAAAATAAAGAGGATAGCGTAGAAGTGATGGACGTTGCAGAACTTATTGCAAACGCTCACGATCTTTAATAAATTACCCAAATTTAAATAATTATAAAGCCTGGGATTTCTTCTCAGGCTTTTTGGCTTTTTAATCCAAATTTTTAGTAAAAATAGCAAACGTTAAAAGCCAGAACTATATTTGAGACATAAGCTAAATCAACTAGTTTTGTGTAAATATAACTTTAGCAATTTATGTTAGTACCATTCGAAAATCTACCCGATTCTTCAAGGGTTTGGATATATCAGGCAAACCGATCTTTTACCAACGAAGAGTTAGAAGAAATACAATCCCGTTTAGACCAGTTCGTAACTCAATGGACGGCTCACGGGGCCGATTTACAGGCCGGTTATCTCATTAAATACAAGCGATTTATTATTCTTGCTCTAGACCAGCAGATAAATGCCGCTACCGGCTGCTCTATAGATGCCTCGGTGCATTTTATTCAGCAATTAGAGAAAGAATTTAATGTAGATCTTTTAGACAAAATGAATGTCTCTTATAAACAGGGAGAATTCATAGCCTACAAGAGTTTGACAGATTTTAGGAAAATGGCCAAGCAAAAAGCGGTTTCCCCTAAAACTATTGTTTTTAATAACCTGGTAAACAATAAAGCTGAATTTCTTTCAGATTGGGAAGTTCCTGCTTCTGAAAGTTGGCACAAGCGTTTCCTTAATTGATGAAACTTATTCTTAATCCGAAAATCTTACTTTTAACCTGCTTTCTTTTCGTCTTTCCTAATCTTGCTGCGCAAAATAATCCTTTGCTAACCAATGATGTGGAAGAACAAAATAGATGGGTAGATAGCGTATACACTTCAATGAGCCTAAAAGAAAAAGTTGGGCAGTTGTTTATGATTAGCGTTTCTTCTGAAAGCGGAAAAACCTATATCGAGCAGGCTAAAAAGCAAATTGCTGAAGAATATATTGGTGGGATTATTTTTTCTAAAGGTGGGCCTTTAAGACAGGCCAAGTTAACAAACGAGTTCCAGGAAATTTCTAAAACACCACTGCTTATAGGAATGGATGCTGAATGGGGACTAGCAATGCGTCTGGATTCTACTTTTGCCCTTCCCTGGAATATGACCCTGGGCGCCATTCAGGATAATAAATTAATAGCAGATGCCGGCGCCGCGATTTCACGGAATACTAAACGATTGGGTGTTCATATTAATTTTGCACCGGTGGTAGATATTAACACCAATCCCGATAACCCGATTATTGGAAATAGAAGTTTTGGAGAAAATAAAATAAATGTAGCTGAAAAGTCCCTCGCTTTTATGCGTGGTATGCATAGGGAAGGAGTTTTATCTAGCGCTAAACATTTTCCCGGTCACGGAGATACAGATGCAGATTCGCATAAAACCTTACCTACTATTCCTTTTTCAAAAGAAAGACTGGAAGATTTAGAATTGTATCCTTATTATCCATTAATTACCCACGGACTCTCCAGCGTGATGGTGGCGCATTTAAATGTACCGGCACTTCAGGAAAATCGGAATTCACCAACTTCGCTTTCCAAAGCGGTGATAACAGATCTTTTAAAGGAGAAAATGAATTTTAAAGGACTCGTTTTTACTGATGCCCTCAATATGAAAGGCCTTACAAACAATACCGAACCCGGTGATGCTGAACTAAGAGCATTTTTGGCTGGAAATGATATGCTTTTAATGCCCGAAGCAGTTGAAGTCGCTTCAGAAGTTTTGGTTAACGCCTTTAAAAACGAAATTATAAGTCCGGCGCGATTAGCACATTCAGTTAAAAAAATTCTTCAGGCAAAATATAAAGCAGGCTTGCATCAACAGAAAGCAGTTCAGGAAAATTTTCTTTCCGAAGAACTTAATACGGTACGCGACCAGGTTTTATTAGAAGAGCTTTTTGAAAACGCACTGACCTTAATTAAGAATAATAAAGCTGTTTTACCTATTGAAGATCTCGATGATAAAAGGATCGCTTATGTAAATTTTGGAGACGCAGAAGGAGGTCCGTTTTTAAGAGAGCTTAGAAAATATGCAGCATTAGATTGGATTACTGCAGCTCGTTTAACCGATCTACAAGATAAACTGGCAGATTATGATTTGGTGATCTTAGGATACCATAAATCTAATAGCAGCCCATGGGCTTCCTATAAATTTTCCCCGGCAGAACTACATTGGATTCATCAAATTGCACAGGAAAATAAAGCAATCTTAAGTTTGTTCTCAAGTCCGTATGCTTTAAACGACTTGCGTGGTCTCAGTGAGCTTGATGGAATTTTAGTTAACTATCAAAATCATGAAGTAGCCCAGGAAAAAGCTGCTCAATTAATTTTTGGTGCAATCGAAGCCAAAGGAAAACTTCCGGTAAGCATTGGCACCAATTTTCCTGAAGGTACCGGTTATCAAACAAACAATTTAGAAAGATTGTCTTATGGATTACCTGAAAGTGTTGGGCTAAATTCCTATAAATTAAATAGAATAGACAGCATTATTACCGAAGCTATTGATGAAAAAATGACTCCCGGGGCTCAGATTCTTGTAGCCAGAAAAGGGAAGATCGTTTACAATAAAAACTTTGGATACCATACTTACGACGAGCAAATTCCGGTTTCAGACACCTCGGTTTACGATTTAGCATCCTTAACCAAAATTCTAGCGACCTTACCATTAATAATGGAACAGGAAGAACAAGGAATTGTAAGTTTTGACACGAAACTCGGGGAAATAATGCCTGTTTTTCAAAATTCTAATAAGTCCAATATTCGGTTGCAGGATATGTTAATGCACTATGCAAGATTAAAATCCTGGATTCCTTTTCATATAAATACCATAGACAGAAAAACCAGGTTACCATCTACAGAGTATTTCCATAAAACGCCTTCAGCCGAATTTAATACGAAGGTGGCTAACGAAATGTATCTTAGAAATGATATGCAGGACACTATTCTTAATATTATAAAAGATAGCGAGTTAGAACGGAAATTAGATTATAAGTATAGTGATCTTCCTTTTTATATTCTCAAATATTATCTGGAAGGGTATTACAATCAAACTCTGCATAATCTTACCCAAAAGAAGATATACAAACCACTTGGTGCCACACAGACGGGTTATTTACCAACCTCAAGATTTCCTTTAAAACAAATTGTTCCTACCGAAATTGATAAATTATGGCGTAGACAACTTATTCACGGTGTGGTTCACGATCAGGGCGCGGCTTTACAAGGTGGTATTGGAGGTCATGCGGGGCTTTTTAGTAATGCCAATGATGTGGCTAAAATAATGCACATCTTTCTTAATAAAGGTGTCTATGGCGGCAAAAGATATTTAAAAGGTGAGACCATTTCTAAATTCAACACTTGTTATTATTGTGAGCAAGATGTAAGGCGTGGCGTTGGTTTCGACAAACCCCAGCTGGGAACTTCGGGTCCAACCTGTAATTGTCTCTCTATGGAGAGTTTTGGGCATAGTGGCTTTACAGGCACCTTTGCATGGGCAGACCCGGAAGAAGAAATTGTTTATGTATTTTTGTCTAATCGAACTTTCCCCGATTCAACCAATAGAAAATTGATTAGGGAAGATGTTAGATCTAGAATACAGGAAGTTATTTATGAAGCTATAGATTTTTAGCACATAAATTTCAGAAAAATGTCTGCAAAGCTTAATTAATAGAAATAAGATTTGGCTTTAATGTCGTAATACCTCACTTAGTGAGTAAAACATTTTCGTAGAAAGTTCACGAAGCATTTTAATTGTAAAATATAATTTAATTTCGAGCATGTCTCGGAGCATTTAATCTCGATTATCGAGTAAATCAAACTTAATGAAAATAGCCATTGTTTGTTACCCTACCTTTGGTGGTAGTGGAGTGGTAGCGACAGAGCTGGGCTTAGCTCTTGCTAAACGCGGTCACGAGATACATTTTGTTACATATAGTCATCCTGTTCGTTTAGATCAGCTTACTGGTAATGTTCGCTTTCACGAAGTACACGTACCAGAATATCCACTTTTCCATTATCAGCCTTACGAGCTTGCTTTAAGTAGCAAGTTGGTGAATGTGGTAAAACAATTCAATATAGAACTTTTACACGTTCACTACGCTATTCCGCATGCTTATGCCGGTTATATGGCTAAAAAGATGCTTGCTGAAGAAGGCATAAACCTGCCAATGGTTACCACGCTTCACGGTACCGATATTACTTTAGTTGGGAATCATCCTTTTTATAAACCTGCGGTAACTTTTAGTATAAATAATAGTGATGTAGTGACATCGGTTTCCCAGAGTTTAAAGGAAGACACTTTAAAATTCTTTCAAATAAGAAAGGAAATTGAAGTTGTACCTAATTTTATAGACTGCAGCAAATACGATAAAAAAGAGTTTACCGATTGCCAGCGGGAAATGATGGCCGATAAAAAGGAAAAAATTATCACGCATATCAGTAATTTCAGGAAAGTGAAGCGCATAGATGATGTGATCAAGATCTTTTATGAAATTCAGAAGAAGATAGATGCTAAATTAATGATGGTGGGCGAGGGCCCCGAAAAAGAAATGGCAGAAGATTTAGCTGAAGAACTACACATAGAAGATAAAGTAATGTTCCTGGGGCAAAGCCATGAAATAGATAAAATTCTATGTTTTTCTGACCTGTTCTTGCTGCCTTCAGCGAAAGAAAGTTTTGGACTTTCTGCTCTGGAAGCAATGGTTAATGGTGTTGCCGTAATTTCTACGAATACCGGCGGTTTACCGGAAGTAAATCAACACGGAATTTCTGGTTATTTAAGCAATGTTGGTGATATTGAAGAAATGGCTTCTAACGCGCTAAAAATTCTTCAGAATGAAAAAATCCTGGAGAAATTTAAGCAGGGTGCTCGAGATGTTGCCGAAAAATTTGATATAAAAAATGTAGTGCCTTTATATGAAGATATCTATACAAAGGCGCTGCAAGTTAAAGCATAAAAAAAGAGGCTGATTTGATTCAGCCTCTTTTTAATTTTATCCTCCGTTAATTACTAGAATTGGTATCTAACTCCTAAAGCAATATCTGGTGAGAATTCATTTAAAACATCATTATCACTAAAGAATCCAAATTCTGGTCTAACATCTAATGATATTAATAGCGGGATATCAAAGTCGTACTCTATCCCAACATTACCGGCAAGAAAAAGGTAAGTTCCATCGTCACCATCTCTGTCGTTAAAACGAGTATCGTCAACTCCAAGAAGACCAGCACCAGCACCGGCGTACCAGTTAAAACCTCCTTCTATGTTCCAAACCCATTGATAAATCCCGGTTAGTTTAAAAGCGTCATAATCGCTGTTATCTCTCCATCCAAGGTCTAATTCCAAACGGTTGTTGTTTGTACCAACAGCTCTTTGATAAGAAATTTCGGCTCCAACACCATCTCCGCCTCCAAATCTAAGTCCTAGGGCATTATCTGAAATGGTTTGGGCTTCAGCCTGATTGTAAAATGTTGCGCCGATTACAAATGCGGCGAGTAAAAATAATTTTTTCATAGTTAGCGTTTTTAGAATTCTTGCCAAATTTAAATGTTAAAACATCATCTAAAACGTATGGGACGCCAATCTATTGTTAATATTGTATAAAAATCTGTTAAGCGTTTCAGGCAAAATTCTCTATTTTTATCGCATTATTATGAAAGAAAAACTCCACCACTTAGCCCAGGAAATTGAAGGCCAGTTATATGACGATAAATTATGGCGTTCTATTTACGCAACAGATGCATCGGTTTACCGCGAAATGCCATTGGCAGTCTGTTATCCAAAAAGCGAAAATGATTTAAAGAAACTTATAAAATTTGCAAAAGCGCAAAAAACTTCTTTAATCCCAAGAACCGCCGGAACTTCACTGGCAGGGCAGTGTGTGGGAGATGGGATTGTGGTAGATGTGTCTAAACATTTTACAAAAATCTTAAATATAGACCAGGAGGCTAAAACCGTAAGCTTGCAACCCGGAGTTATTCGCGACGATCTAAACCGGGTTTTAAAAGAATACGGATTGTTTTTTGGACCCAATACTTCAACTTCCAACCGCTGTATGATTGGTGGAATGGTGGGAAATAATTCGAGCGGAACCACTTCAATTAAATATGGCACAACTCGAGAAAAGCTCGTTTCTCTAAAAACCATTTTAAGCGACGGGGGTGAAGCTGAATTTAAAGATATTTCTGCCGAAGAATTTCAGGAAAAATTGAAATTAGAAAGCCTGGAAGGGGAAATTTACCGTAAAATTAATGAGCAACTCTCTTCCGAAGAAAATAAAAAGGAACTTATAGAAAAGTTTCCGCCTAAAAGTTTACATAGAAGAAATACGGGATATGCGATAGATGAATTGTTGTATGCAGAAGTTTTTTCTAAAGATTCTACCGAGCCTTTAAATTTATGCAAATTACTATGTGGAAGCGAAGGCACCTTGGCCTTTACTACTGAAATTACGCTGAAACTGGATGATCTTGAACCTCCAGAAGCAGCGATGATCGCAGCACATTTTGATAGTATTGAAAGTTGTATGCAAGCTGTGGTTCCAGTAATGCAGCATTCGCTCTATACCTGCGAAATGATGGACAAAACCATCTTAGATTGTACCAAGCAAAACCTTAAATACAAAGAAAATCGATTTTTTATTGAAGGTGATCCCAAAGCGATCCTGATGCTTGAGATAAGGGCGAACACGGCAAAAAAAGTTCAGGAGCAAAGTCAAAAAGTACTGGATACCTTAAAAGATTCCAATTTAAGTTATGCTTACCCGGTTTTAATGGGTGATCAAATAGAACTGGCGATGGAACTTCGAAAAGCCGGCCTGGGATTATTAGGGAATATCGTAGGAGATAAAAAAGCCGTTGCCTGTATAGAAGATACTGCAGTGGCTATTCCATTTCTGGCCGATTATATATCGGAATTTGCTGAAATAATGAGGAATTACGGCCAGGATGCCGTGTACTATGCACACGCCGGTGCCGGGGAAATTCATTTACGCCCAATTCTAAATTTAAAGAAATCTGAAGATGTAAAACTCTTTAGAAGTATTACTACCGATGTTGCAAAATTGGTTAAAAAATACAATGGTTCTTTAAGTGGTGAACATGGAGATGGCAGGGTAAGGGCCGAATTCATAGAAATGATGATTGGCCCGAAGAATTACCAGCTTCTTAGGGAGATTAAATTCACTTTTGATCCCGATAATATTTTTAATCCCGGAAAGATTACCGATACCGCTCCCATGGATACTTCGCTTCGCTATGAGGTAGACCGAAAGGAACCGGAAATTTCAACTTTAATGGATTTTTCGGAATCTGAAGGAATTTTAAAACTCTCTGAAAAATGTAACGGGAGCGGAGATTGTCGAAAATCGGCTGAAGCCGGCGGAACAATGTGCCCAAGTTACCGCGCTACTAAAGATGAAAAAGATACAACCCGCGCCCGGGCAAATACTTTACGCGAGTTTTTAACCAATTCAGATAAAAGTAACAGGTTTAACCACAAAGAAATAAAAGAAGCTTTTGATCTCTGTATTAGTTGTAAAGGTTGTAAAAGCGAATGCCCGTCTAGTGTTGATGTTGCTGCCTTAAAAGCCGAATTTCAGTACCAGTATCAAAAAGAAAACGGTAAAAGTTTAAGAAGTAAGATCTTTGCCAATAATGGTAAAATGAATGGTTTGGCATCCAAAACTCCGGGTATTGCTAATTTTTTCTTTAAAAATTCCGTGGCTTCCGGCATTGCCAAAAAGATAATGGGCGTAGCTCCAGAAAGGACTTTACCAATTTTAGCCAAACAAACATTGGCAAACTATTATCAAAAAAATAAGAGTCGTTTTCAGATAGAAAATCCTATCAAAACAGTCTATTTCTTTAATGATGAATTTACCAATTTCCTGGATTCAGAAATTGGAATTGACGCTTTAGAATTACTGTATAAACTCAATTACCGCGTAGAATTTATGAAACACGAGGAAAGCGGTAGAAGCCATATTTCTAAAGGTTTCCTGGAAGAAGCTAAGGTTTTTGTTGATAAGAACGTGAGTTTATTCAAGGATATCATTTCTGAAGAAACCCCATTAATTGGCTTAGAACCTTCGGCGATCTTAAGTTTTAGAGATGAATATTTAAGATTAGCCGACAATAAACTTGAAGCAGAAAAACTGGCAAAAAATTCGTTTATCATCGAAGAATTCTTAAAAAAAGAGATCGCTCTTGGTAATATAAACTCCGATCAATTTACTTCAGAAGAAAAAAATATTAAAATTCACGGGCATTGCCACCAGAAAGCACTTTCTAATACAGCCGTAACTTTTGATGTTCTAAATCTTCCAAAGAATTTTAAAGTGAGTATAATTCCATCTGGTTGTTGCGGAATGGCAGGCTCTTTTGGTTATGAAAGAGAACATTACGAAGTGAGTATGAATATTGGAGAACAAACCTTGTTCCCGGCGGTCAGAAAAGCTTCCGAAGAGACCGTTATTTCAGCCAATGGAACCAGTTGCAGACACCAGATTTTTGATGGTACACAGCGGCAGGCCAAACATCCCGTGAGTATTCTAAGGGAAGCATTGGTTTAATCCTTTTTTATAACGGTAACAGCGGCTACCAAAGGTTTTTGCTTTTTTAATTCGCTAAAATAGGTAAGGTTCCATTTCTTATCTTCATATTCCAGGACGCTTAAGTTTTCTATCCAGTCACCGGAATTTAAATATAAGCAGGTTCCTTTCTTATTAGTTTTTCTAATTATTTTAGGTTGGTGAATATGGCCGCAAATCACATATTTATAGCCGTTTTCTATGGCCAGATCTGAAACTGTTTTTTCAAAACTGGCTATAAATTTTCCGGCATTTTTTACACTGTTCTTTATTTTTTTAGAAAGGGAATATTTCTTTTTCCCCATTTTCACCAAAACCTGATTCAAAAAGCGGTTAATCAGGATCAATAGATCGTAGCCCCAGCCGCCCAGTTTTGCTATCCACTTTGCTTTGTGAATACCAACATCAAATACATCTCCGTGAAAAAACCAGGCTTTTTTGCCGTCCAGTTCCAAAACTAGTTTATCGGTAATACGCAGCTCTCCAATTTGGGTGTCACTAAATTTTCTAAGAAATTCGTCATGATTTCCGGTGATATAGATCACTTCTGTACCCGTACTACTAAGATCAATGATCTTTTTAATTACTTCTAAATGAGCTTTAGGAAAATAACTTTTCCTGAATTGCCAAATATCTATAAAGTCTCCGTTAAGTATCAACTTTTTAGGCTGTACACTTTCCAGATATTCACTCAGCTCTGCAGCGTGAGCACCAAACGTACCAAGATGTACATCTGAAATTACTACTATTTCGGGTTTTCTCTTAATAAACAATGATGTGCATTTCGTTGTATACAAATAAAATCAAAGGAAAGGTTTAAGACCTTCAATTAATTTTATTGAATATTTACTAAATCATTAATAAGTAAGCGGTTTGTTAGGTTAATATTAAATGGAGATACATTTTTAAATATTGCCTGAAAAAATTACATTTGTTCAAAATCAATAAAATGGCAGGAAATTCCTTCGGAAAATTATTTAAACTCACCACTTTTGGAGAATCCCACGGGCAGGCCATTGGAGGAATTATTGACGGATGTCCGGCAGGAATTCAGTTGGATCTGGAAAAAATACAGTTAGAACTCAATCGTAGAAAACCAGGTCAATCGGCTATTGTAACCCAAAGAAAAGAACCTGATACCGTAGAGTTTTATTCGGGGATTTTTGAAGAAAAAACCACCGGAACTCCTATTGGGTTTGTAATTAAAAATGCCAACCAGAAATCTAAAGATTATTCACATATAAAAGACACCTACCGTCCAAGCCACGCCGATTATACTTACGATGAAAAGTATGGTGTAAGGGATTATAGAGGTGGCGGAAGATCTTCTGCACGCGAAACTGCCTGTAGGGTAGTGGCAGGCGCTGTGGCGAAACAATTTTTAAAAGATATTCAGTTTAATGCCTATACGGCTTCAGTTGGGAAAATTGAACTCGATAAAAATATTAAAGAACTAGATTTTTCTCTTATAGAAACTAACGCCGTACGTTGTCCTGATCCTGCTTCCGCAGCAAAAATGGAAGATTATATTAAGCAGATTAGAAAAGAAGGCGATACCGTAGGCGGTACCGTACAATGTGTGATTAAAAATATGCCAAAAGGCCTGGGTGAACCGGTTTTTGATAAACTTCATGCCGAATTAGGGAAGGCCATGCTTTCCATAAATGCCGTAAAAGGTTTTGAATATGGTAGCGGATTTGAAGGTACTAAAATGAAAGGTAGCGAGCACAACGACCTGTTTAATGAAGACGGCTCCACCAGAACCAATTTAAGCGGTGGAATACAGGGCGGCATTTCAAACGGAATGGATATTTATTTCAATGTAGCTTTCAAACCTGTGGCTACAATTATGCAAAAACAGGAAACTATAAATAAACAAGGCGAAAATGTTGAAATGCAAGGAAAAGGTAGACACGATCCCTGCGTAGTACCAAGAGCTGTGCCCATTGTTGAAGCAATGGCTGCATTGGTAATCGCCGATTATTTACTTCAGAATAAAAGTTCAAAAATTTAATTGATTTAAATCCTGAAATTTATTTAGCATGAAAAAACTTGCACTGCACTGGCAGATTTTACTTGGAATGGCTGCCGGGGTTATATTTGCCCTTATTCTTACTAACTTTAGCTGGGGAGCAGAATTTATTGGAGATTGGGTAAAACCCTTCGGTAATATTTTTATCAATGCTTTAAAGCTTATTGCAGTGCCACTTATTTTGGCTTCCTTAATAAAAGGAATTTCAGATCTTAAAGATATTTCAAAGCTCTCTAAAATGGGAGCTCGTACTATCGGGATTTATATTTTCACTACTGTTATTGCTGTTTCCATTGGTCTTGGGATGGTTAACCTTATTAAACCGGGTAACGCAATTACTGCAGAAACGCAACAGGATTTAATAGCGAGCTACGAGGGAGATGCATCTGGTGTGAAGGCTAATGCTGATAAACAAAGAGAATCTGGGCCATTGCAGGCTTTAGAAGACATTGTTCCCGATAACATTTTTGCTGCGGCAGGTGATAATGCTAATATGCTACAGGTTATTTTCTTCGCGATTTTCTTCGGAATAGGTCTTATTCTTATTCCTGAAAAAACAGCAAAACCGGTTAAAGATTTCTTTGATGGTTTCAATGAAGTGATCCTGAAAATGATTGATTTAATCATGCTAACCGCACCGTACGGTGTATTTGCATTATTAGCCGCTCTAGTGGTAGAATCACCAAGTACCGATCTCTTTGCCGCCCTGGCGATGTATGGTGTTACTGTGCTTATAGGTCTTGCTTTAATGATTGGGTTTTACATTCTTTTGGTTTGGGTTGTTACTAAAAACAAACCATCGTTCTTTATTAACGGAATTGCTCCAGCACAGTTGTTGGCTTTTTCTACCAGTTCCAGTGCCGCTACTTTACCGGTAACTATGGAAAGAGTAGAAGAGCATATGGGCGTAAGCCGTGAAGTCTCCAGTTTTGTTTTGCCAATTGGTGCTACAATTAATATGGATGGAACCAGTCTTTATCAGGCTGTTGCCGCTGTTTTTATTGCGCAGGCCTTTGGTATGGATCTTAGTATTGGTGCGCAATTGGGAATTATCGCTACAGCCACTTTAGCCTCTATTGGCTCTGCAGCTGTGCCTGGAGCGGGAATGGTAATGCTGGTAATTGTCCTTGCGCAAGCCGGAATTCCAGAAGCAGGATTAGCGCTTATTTTTGCGGTTGACAGGCCTTTAGATATGTGCCGAACTACTGTAAACGTAACTGGTGATGCCGCCGTATCCCTTATGGTTGCTAAATCTGTAAACAAAATGGGCCCGCCAAACGTAAAAGAGTGGGACGACGATTATCATCCTGATAGTAATACTGAGGAAAATAAAACTGAATTAGAGAAAAAAGAAAAAGCTTAATCCAGGAATTTAGATTTTAACTCCGGGGTGGGGATCATACAGGATTCTTTTTTTCCATACCAATTATAGCGGTTCCTGGCTACTAAATTGTAGATACCATCTCGTAAGCCTTCAGGAATAAACAGGAAGTTTTTAAGAAGAGAATATCCGCCGGAAAGTTCCCTGGAAATCTCCAGGGCAGCGGTAGATTTTTGGTAATAAGCCACTCCGGGATCGATTAAGATTATTGAATCAAGTTCCTCGGGATCCATACCTCTTTCTGAAACCAGCTTTTTACCAATTTCACTTTGCAAAGAAGCAAAACGGAAAGAATCTTTTTTGTCGTGTTTAATAATAAAGGTAACTGCGCCGTTACAAAGATTACACACGCCATCAAAAAGAATAATTTTTTTATCTTTTGGTAATTCCATCTTATTTCTTTTTCATTGCCTGCACCAGTTCCAACTTTTCTACGTCTACCTGCGTGGTAAACATCCCGTAGTTTACCGTGGCTTTTCCTTTTTCTATTTTATCTAAAGTCCCTACAGAACGGCTGTCTTCTAATCTAACTCTATCACCTATTTTTGGATTAATCTTTGGTTTATTCGCTTCCTGGCGTTCTTTTTCAGAGATTTTAGCTTTTTCTTCTTTTTTCTTTTTCCGTATTATCGAAACCTCTTTCTTAACTTCTTGCTGAACCTTTTTCTCTTTTTCTTTTTGAATCTTACGTTGCTTAGCTGATTCTTTTTTACGCTTAGAATTTTCTATTTCTACAAACTTTAGAAACTCGCCAATGAGTTCTTTTTTCTTTTTATTCTGAAAATATTTCTCACTCAACTCATTCACCTTTTGGCCCATATAAATGAGTCGCTGGTTGCTATCGTATAATTCCTGGTAGCTTTCCAGCTTCTGCTGAATCCTGCTATTGGTTTCTTCCAGTTTATCTTTTTCCTGTGCTGCCTTTAATTCCTTAGTCTTTAAAGAATCTGTTGTTTTCTGAAGTTTGGAACGTTCTTTCTGAAGCTTCGCAATACTTCGATCAAAGCGTATTTTTCCTTTTTCAACTTTTTTACGCGAACGATTAATCAGGCTATAAGGAATGCCATTTTTTTGAGCAACTTCAAAAGTGAATGAACTACCGGCTTCCCCAACCTGAAGTTTATAAATAGGCTCCAGGCTATTGGAATCAAAAAGCATATTGGCATTGCTCATATTCGGCATCTCGTTGGCCAGCTTTTTTAAGTTTGCATAATGCGTGGTTAGGATGCCAAAAGATTCTTTTTCATAAAAAACTTCCAGGAAAGTTTCAGCTAAAGCACCGCCGAGTTCTGGATCACTTCCGGTTCCAAACTCATCGATAAGAAAAAGCGTTCTATCATCACATTTCCGAAGAAAATAATTCATATTCTTGAGTCGGTAACTATACGTACTCAAATGGTTTTCTATAGATTGATTGTCTCCAATATCAGTAAGTATTTTTTCAAAAAGACACATCCTACTATATTCGTGCACCGGCACTAAAATTCCGCTTTGCAACATCACCTGTAATAAACCCACCGTTTTTAAAGTGATACTTTTACCACCGGCGTTAGGACCAGAGATAACAATAATTCTGTTGTCTTTTGCCAGTTCAATACTCTGCGGATAAGTTTTATCGCCTTTCTTCTTATTGCTTAAATAGAGCAGTGGGTGATAGGCATCTTTTAGCTGCATTTCCCGCTCTTTTGTGATCTTTGGCAATAAACCATTTGTCATTTCAGCATATTTTGCTTTTGCTGCAATTACATCTATTTCGCAAAGCAAATTCTGATAATCTATTAAAAGCGGTTTAAACGGTCTTATTCTATTGGTTAATTCCTTTAAAATCCGTTTTATTTCTTCTTTTTCTTCATACTCAAGATTATTAAGCTCTCGTGTATACTGATAAGTGGTTTCCGGTTGAATATAAACTATGCTACCGGTTTTTGAATTGCCTAAAATTCCGCCTTTAACTTTACGGCGGTGCATGGCGCTCACGGCTAAAACTCTAACATTTTCCACTACACTTTCCCGAATTTCATCTAAATATCCGTAAGAATGATAAGTGGTAAGCGCTTTGGCAAAACTGGAGTTAATCTGTCCTTTTACAGAATTAATAGAGCGTCTAACCGATTGCAATAGGGGAGAAGCATCATCTTTTAATTCCCCAAATTTATCGATCACACGGCCAATATTATCTACAATTTCCTTGGTGTATTCTACTTCTGCAGTTGTTTTGTATAAACTTGGATAATACTCCTCAAATTTTCTAAAAAACTTAATGTGAGTATTTACCGTTTCTGAAAGACTTGAAATTTTTCTAAAGCTACCAACTTCTAAAATAGAGTCTTCGATTTCTAGAGTGCGCAGCTCGTTTTTAATAGTTTCAAAACCATGATTTGGAATTCGGCTTTCCCTGGTTTTAGAACTTAAATATTCATTGGTTTGGTGAAGTCCGAAAAGTGTTTCATTTCCTGTTTTATAAGGCTGAAGTTTTAAAGCTTTTTCCTTGCCGGGTCCTGTGATGCATAAATCTGAAATTTGTTGACAAACAACAGGAAATTCAAGGTCTATAAGGCTTTTTGGTGCAATTTTAATCATAAATAAATTTCCCTACTTTTGAGGTTCTGCAAATTTACTTAATAAAATGAAGGTAGCGATACACCCCAGCTGGAAAAAAGAATTGGCTGATGAATTTGAAAAAGATTATTTTAAAAATCTTACAGAATTTGTAAAAGCGGAATATAGTGAAAACACGTGCTATCCTAAGAGAAGTGATATATTTTCAGCCTTTGATCATTCTACATTCTCAAATACTAAAGTGGTAATTTTAGGTCAGGATCCTTACCACGGGGTGGGACAGGCTAACGGACTTTCCTTCTCGGTTAATGATGGCATTCAAACACCTCCTTCACTGCAAAACATTTTTAAGGAAATAGCTGAGGATCTTGGAAAGCCGGTTCCAAATTCCGGAAACCTGGAACGTTGGGCGAACCAGGGTGTTTTATTGCTAAATGCTACTTTAACTGTTAGAGCTCACCAGGCGGGATCTCACCAGAAGAAAGGCTGGGAGCAATTTACCGATAGGGTTATTGAAATTATTTCTTCAGAAAAAGAAAACGTGGTGTTCTTGCTTTGGGGTGGCTATGCGAAAAAGAAAGGAGCCAAAATTGACTCCTCTAAACATCTTATTTTAACCAGTGGGCATCCTTCCCCTTTAAGTGCGAACCGTGGATATTGGTTCGGCAATAAACATTTTAGCAAAGCAAATGAATACTTAAAAGAAAACGGAAAAGAGCCTATTGATTGGTAATTTTAGAATCTGAATCCAAGATTTACATTAAACTGGCCCACAATGGTAGGAGATTTTTCGGTAAACAAATTTCTACCTATTCCTGCGCCCAGATCTAAAAAGAAACCACCGGTGGAAACAAACTTGCCGCCAACTCCAAATCCAAGTGCGAAATCGGTGTAATCTTGGTCTTCATACGAACCGTAACCAGAAGATGAATCGTAAACGTAGGAATCATATTCACCGCTGGAAAGCATTCCAAAACCATGAACATAGAATCCGCGGGCATAGCGGTCTCCGAAGAAATATTTGTATTTCCCTGTTAACGAAAAATCTTTATAAAAAGCATCATCCACGGCTTCCCGGTCCTTGTTTAGAGCCTGGATAAAGGCCTCGATAGCCCAACTGGAATTTTTGTCTATAATACGCTCATAAGTTAGGTCTAAAGCGCCAAAAGCAACCAGGTTAAGCGCACCGATGCTTAATTCGTTTTGAGTGATATCTCTTTTGTCGGGAGTTTAATTTTGCTCAGCTATGCTGTCTTGTGCAAAAGTTAATGTAGAAATAAATAAAAATAGTCGTAAAAATAAATTTTTCATTTAATGGGGGATGATTGATGAATAATGGCTACAAATTATGAATAAATTCTGAAGTGGGCTGTTTTTTTGAAATTAAATTAAGTTCTAGTAGTTTATCCTGTACTTTTTCTAACTCTTCTTCAGATATCTGTTCCTGACTCCAGGAAGTGATTTCCAACCATTTTTTAATATCTTCTAATTGCTGATCATATCTTTCGGCTAATTTTTCTGCAATTTTTGGAAGATCCTTAAAGCGATTTGTTTCTTTATTTAAAACTTCAAGCATTCTCTTAATACGCTCTGGTTCATTTTTTAAAGTTTCAATTCTTGCTGCAATAACAAAACAAGGCCATGGTGTTGGGCAATCTGCCAATCTTCTAAAAACACGTTTATCTACCAATGGTTTTGTGGTGAAATGTTCCCACATAAAGTATTGAGCTTTATCTTCTTTTAAAGCTTTTACAGCGCCATCGAGATCCTTTACAATTTCAAATTTAAGATCATCGGTATTCCATTCGTGATTTTGAGCATTTACATAAGACATAAGATGGGAACCACTGCCTTTTCTACTAATGGCGGCCTTTGTATTTTTAAGTTCTTCAACCGATTTATATTTTGTACCGGCAGCCACGTGAATCCCCCAGACTAATGGACTCCCAATATAAGTTTGAATGATCTTGCTTTCATTTCCCGAAATAACATCCTTTATAATTCCCTCAGTTAAAATTACGGCAACATCAATTTCCCCTGAACGTAAGGCTTTATTCATTTCACCCGTTCCACCCGGAAAATCTTTCCAAATCACATTTAGATCTTTATCCTCAAAAAGTTTTTCTTCAATACATAAATGCCACGGAAGATTAAAATGTTCGGGTACGCCACCTACTTTTATTGTTTTCATAAGCTATGTTTTTCCTTTAAGTAATTATAGATCTCATACTGTGACCGCACCGATTTTTCGTTTTCTCCTTTTTTCATATATTCATTCTTTTCATCGGCATCCTGAATCCTCGCTTTTACATTATCCTTAAGCTGAATATCAAGAATTTCTTTAAATTCCTGTGCAACATCTTTATCTAGAATAGGGGAGAGCACCTCTATGCGGCGCGAGAGATTACGAGACATCCAATCTGCGCTACCGTAATATATCTTCTCGTCGCCTCCATTTTCAAAAATGTAAATTCTACCGTGCTCTAAAAAGCGATCAACAATACTGGTAATATAAATATTTTCACTTAAACCTTCAATTCCGGGAATTAGACAGGTAAATCCGCGAACCAATAATCTTATTTCTACGCCGGCATTACTTGCTTTGTAAAGTAACTCGATCATTTCGGGGTCTTCAAGACTATTCATTTTTGCCGTAATCTTTGCCTTTTTGCCTTCTCTCGCGTTATCAATTTCGTTATAAATGAGTTTAATAAATTCCTGACGGGTGGAAAACGGTGAGATTAATAAGTTCTTTTCCCGTGGAATAATTAATTCTCCTTCCAATACTTTAAATAGGCGAGATAATTCTTTCGCTATTTGTTTATTAGAAGTGAAAATTGCGTGATCACAGTATATTTTGGAAGTTTCACTATTAAAATTCCCCGTACCTATGTATGAATAATTAACCAAATCTTCCCCTTCCATACGCTGTACCAGCATAATTTTGGAGTGAACCTTAATTTTTGGGTAGGAGTAAATTACATTAGCACCTTTTTCTTCAAACTTACGTCCCCAAATTATATTATTTTCTTCGTCAAACCTGGCTTTTGCCTCTACGAATACAGTAACTTGTTTTCCATTTTCTAAGGCTTTTAGTAGCAAACTGGTTAGTCTAGACTCATCTGCCACACGGTAAAGAGATATTTTAATTGCCGTTACGTCTTTATCCTTAACCGCTTGTTCCAAAAATTTTTCTACGTAGGCAAAAGACATATATGGAAAATGTACCGCCTGGTCTTTTTCTGAAATTGTCTCGAAATAATTCTTAGAACTAGCTAAAACTTTGTGTTCTATTTCGGGCATTTCCTTATAGTGCAGCTCGGGATTATTTGTAGGATCGGGGAAGGAAAAGAAATCGTTGAAATTATGATATTTTCCACCAGGCATCATATCTATTTTCCCAAGCTTCAGAAGTTTTCTTATCTTCTTATGAAGAAAATCTGGCATTTTGGCATCATATAGCAAACGGGTAGGCTGGCCATCGGTTCTTTGCGCCAGGGAATCATAAATCTTTTCAGCTAAAACTCCTTCATAAATATCTTCAATATAAAGCTCGGCATCTCGTGAAAGTTTAATTTCATAAACACCTTCTATACTTTGATCTTTAAAAATATCACTTACCTGGCTTCTAATAATTTCGTCTAAATAGGTGATTGAATTCTCTTCGCCGTCACCTTCCAGTTTAACGAATCTTCCGCAGGCACCTACGGGGATATTTACAAGCCCAAGCTTTTCTTTATCAGTGAAGCTTACCACCAGGTATAATTCGGCATTTTCAAGGAATAATTCATTTTCTTCTTCAAGATCAATTATTTCCGGTTTGATATGCTCTTTTATTTTCTGCTGAAAAAAGTCAGCCGCAAATTCTTTTTGAACTTTATTAAAATGATCGGCATCTATTAAATAAATTCCATTTTTAGCAAGTTCTGGCAGAATTTGTTTTTGGTAGATTTCTCCAAATTTATGTTGCTGAAGTTTAACCTCTTCAAGAATTTCCTTGGTGGTTCTTGTTGGTTTTAAAGCGAGTTTTTTGCGAATACTTTTCTCTACACGCTTCATTTGCCGAAGCTGCGCCACTCTTACCCTAAAATATTCGTCTAGATTTGATGAAAAAATGGCCAAAAAACGAATCCGCTCGTAAAGCGGATTGATCTTATCTTCAGCCTCCTGTAAGACTCTCGCGTTAAAACTCAACCAGTTAAGGTCTCTATGCCTTAATGGAATTTCTTGTGGTTCCTGCATTATTGATTAGTGGTTTAATCAAAAATACAAATAAGGGCAGAGGTTTGCTTTTAATATTGTGTTAAATGCTCTCGAAGGGAGATTATAATATTATTGGATAAAAAGCAATTCTTTAGTAATTATTTCAACCCAAGAAACCAGAAAAATTTTATTTTATCAATTGTTCCAAACTGTACTTAATCAAATCGTCTACCACTTTTTTAGGATCTTTAGAGAAAGTTCCTGCAGCGCGATTAGCAATGATAGCATTCATTGAAAGTGCATTGTGACCCAGCAATTTCGACAAGCCGTAAATGGCTGAAGTTTCCATTTCAAGATTAGTGACCTTTTTATTATTAAAAGAAAATGAGGCCATTTTATCATTCATTTTATCATCCTGCAACGCTAAGCGTAAAATTCTACCCTGTGGACCATAAAACCCTATATTGGTACCCGTAACCCCTTTATGAACATCGGGACCTTCCATTAGATTAATTAAATTTTCACTGGCGTCAACAACGTAAGGCGCTGCTTTTTGCTTAGACCAGTCTAAATGTTTGATGAATGCCTCAGCAAATTCCTTATTCTGCACATGCTCACTATCATAAAAATGCAAAAGTCCGTCAAAACCAATGGCGCTTTTACTAATTAAGAAAGAATCTACCGGAATTTCCTCCTGAATAGAACCGCTGGTACCAATTCTAATAATGTCAAGGCTTGTAGTTTCCTTTTTTAATTCCCGGGTTTTAAAATCTATGTTTACCAGTGCATCTAGTTCGTTTATTACAATATCAATATTATCAGGTCCTATTCCTGAAGAAATTACACTAATGCGTTTTCCTCTATAATAACCGGTTTGGGTATGAAATTCTCTTTTTCTTACCTTAAGTTCAACTTTATCAAAATGTCTTGTAATTCTTTCTACACGATCTGGATCGCCTACAGTAATTACAGTCTCCGCAAGATGCTCTGGTAATAAGTTTAAATGGTAAACGCTACCATCGGGATTTTGAATAAATTCTGAAGCTTTTATTGGCATATTATAGTTTTAAAACCTTGTGTGAATCTGAGTCGTATAAAAAATCGTAAATTTTGGCTCCTCCATAGTACTCATCATTTATAAGGTCACGGTAAAAATTCTTTTTCTTTTCAAGAACATCTATACCATCCTGAGTTAAGATGAGCTTATCATTTTCCATAGTATAGAAAATCTTTAATTTTTCCAGCACTCTTTCCATCTGAGAATCACTGTATCCATAGTAACCCTGGTACTGCAAGGCATAACCCAATAACTGATTATAAGAGGTTATATGATGATTTTTAACTAATTTAAGCACGTTTTTTTCCAGGGAATTAATGCCTGTTCTGCTATTAGGGAATCGCTCAATATGAGCCCTCATGCAGCTGGAAAGGTATTCGAAATTGGAAGTTTTCTTTATTTGTTTCTTTAGTTTCAAGGGATCGTTACTACAATAAAGTTCCCAAACCAGGCTAGCGATCTCCAGATCTTCTTCTTTCAGCTCAATTTTATGCTTAAAATGATTCAATAAATTTTTTTCTGAAAGGCTGGAAAGTGGCAAAAATTCATCTTCTCCTTTAAGACGCTTACTGCATACCAGGTAGAAGGGAACCTCCTGTTTATGTTCCAGATAAAAACTTATAGCCGCTATCATATTGATATGGCAAAAAAGATCGAATTCAAACCAAAGTACTACGTGATCGTAATCTTTGGCTGCTTTCAATTTTTTAAGCTGAGAAACAAAGCGCTCCTGATAATTTTCGGCAGAAATATCGTAAGCTTCCTTTAAAAATTTTTCACGTTGTTTAATGAATTTTGAAGATCCAACCTCTTTAGTACAAGGGCCTTCACATAATAATTCCCGCCAGACAATAATTTCACCTAGGAGATTAAGTTCTTCAACCTGTGCAGTCAAACTATCTCCATTTACTATATGTAAAGCCTTTTTAGTCATAGGGGGAAATTAATACAGGTAGCTATTAACCACCTACTCGTTTTACATTATATCCATCTTTTTTGAGAAGTTCCATAATTTTTTCACGATCATCTCCCTGTATTATTATCTCACCATCTTTAGCCGAACCACCAACACCGCATTTTTTCTTGAGTTTTTTGCCTAGAACAACTAAATCATCGTTAGTTCCCTGGAAACCTTTAATAATGGTCACGGTCTTTCCCCCACGTCCCTTACTACTAAAATGAGCTTCTAAGTACTGGTCTTCGGGAGCTAAAGTTTCATCGGATTCTTCCTGCTCGTTTCCATCAAAATCATCATTTGTAGAAAAAACAAAACCACCCAAATCCTCAAGTCCGAGTTTTTTCTTCGCCATAATTTATTTTTTTAGGAGTCCGATTTCAACCAGGCGTTGATGTAGAAAATCGCCGGCGGTAATATCTTCGTATTGTTTTGGGTTTTCTTCATCTATACATTCCTCTAAACAATCTAAACGCATTTCGCTTCTAGGATGCATAAAGAAAGGAATAGAATATCTTGGTTTGTCCCACTGATCCTTCGGTGGGTTGATCACACGGTGAATGGTAGAACGTAATTTATTATTGGTATGTCTTTCTAACATATCTCCAACATTTATTACCAACTCGTCTTCCTGTGGTACAGCATCAATCCATTCTCCATCTTTTCTTAAAACCTGTAAACCTCCTGTAGAGGCTCCCATAAGCAAAGTGATAAGATTTATATCACCATGAGCACCTGCTCTAACCGCGCCTTTAGGCTCCTCGGTAATTGGAGGGTAGTGGATAGGTCTTAAAATACTATTTCCGTTGCTCGCCCAATGATCAAAATAATGTTCTTCCAGTCCAATATATAAAGCTAAAGCTCGTAATACATAAATACCGGTTTTTTCCAGCATTCGGTAAGCTTCCATTCCAACTTTATTGAAATTTTTCAGTTCAGCTACCTGTACGTTTTCAGGATATTCTTCGGTAAGATTGGCATCAGCTGCAGGTTCCTGGCCAAAATGCCAGAATTCTTTAAGATCACCTTCTTTTTTTCCTTTGGCGTGTTCTTTTCCAAAGGAGATATATCCACGTTGTCCGGCAAGGCCTTCAATCTCATATTTTTTCTTCACCTCTAATGGAAGGTCAAAAAAGGTCTTTACTTCTTTATATAAATTTTCTTCCAGGTCATTATCTAAAAAATGGTTTTTTAAAGCTACAAAACCAATTTCCTCATAAGCCTTCCCAATTTCATCAACGAATTTTTGTTTTCGTTTTGGATCTCCAGAAATAAAATCAGCAAGATCTACGCTGGGAATATTATTCATCGCCATAATATGCTTTCTTTTTTGATAAATTAACACACAAAGTTAAATAAAAATACGGGAGCTGCCGAGGCTTTTTATATTTCTTAGCATTTATATTTTTGGTTACATTTGATAAACAAACATTCTTATGCAGCCAAATTCCTCAGTACAGTCACCTATAAAATTTGAGAAAGAAAATCTTTCTTCTGCTCAATTATTAGATCTATATGTAGCTCTTTTAAAGCCCCGTTTAATTGAGGAAAAAATGCTCATTTTACTCAGACAGGGTAAAATTTCAAAATGGTTTAGCGGAATTGGTCAGGAAGCAATTTCGGTAGGAGTAACAAAAGCATTAAATCCCGATGAATATATTTTACCAATGCATCGAAACCTGGGTGTGTTTACCACGAGAAATGTTCCCTTAAACCGACTTTTCTCGCAATGGCAAGGAAAGCAGAACGGCTTTACAAAAGGCCGTGATAGGAGTTTTCACTTTGGAACCCAGGAATATAAAATTGTTGGGATGATTTCTCATTTGGGCCCTCAACTGGGTGTAGCCGATGGTATTGCTTTGGCACGTAAATTAAAGAAAGAAAATAAACTTACCGCGGTGTTTACTGGGGAAGGAGGCACCAGTGAAGGTGATTTTCACGAGGCGCTTAATATTGCTTCGGTTTGGGATTTACCGGTTATATTTTGCATAGAGAATAACGGCTACGGGCTTTCAACACCTACCAACGAACAATACCGCTGTAAAGATCTTGCCGATAGAGCTAAAGGCTATGGAATGGAATCCTTTATTATAGATGGAAATAATATCATTGAAGTTTACTCTAAGGTTTCTGAGATTGCGGAAAGTATAAGAGAAAATCCCCGTCCCGTTTTACTAGAGTTTAAAACCTTTAGAATGCGTGGCCACGAAGAAGCAAGCGGCACTAAGTACGTACCTGAAGAATTGATGCAATTCTGGGAGCAAAAAGATCCTGTAGAAAATTTCAGACAGTTTTTAAAAGAAGAAAATATTTTAAATGAAGATCAGGAAATTCATTTTAAAGATGAGATCAAAGCTGAAATAGACCTTAATTTAAAAGAAGCAAATGAAGAAACTCCTACAGAATTCATTAAAACTAATGAAATAAATGATGTTTATCAGGAGTTTATATATCAGGAAGTTAACCCTAGTAGTGATACTGAAAATGTTCGCTTTATAGATGCTATAGCCCAGGCTGTAAAACAATCTATGCAACGGCATAATTCCCTGGTTTTAATGGGGCAGGACATTGCAGAATATGGCGGCGTTTTTAAAATTACTGAAGGCCTTATATCGGAATTTGGTAAAGAACGGGTAAGAAATACGCCTATATGTGAATCTGCAATTGTTGGAACGGCCATGGGACTTTCTATTAGTGGAATGAAGGCTATGGTAGAAATGCAGTTTGGGGATTTTGTGAGTTCCGGTTTTAATCCTATTGTAAATTACCTGGCCAAAAGCAATTATAGATGGAACCAAAATGCTGATGTAGTTATAAGAATGCCCTGCGGCGCTGGGGTAGGAGCAGGACCTTTTCATAGCCAAACTAATGAAGCCTGGTTTACTAAAGTTCCGGGATTAAAAGTTATATACCCTGCCTTTCCTTACGACGCTAAAGGTCTTTTAAATACCGCTTTTAATGATCCCAATCCAATCTTGTTTTTCGAGCACAAAGCATTGTATAGAAGTATTCGCCAGGAAGTCCCCGTAGATTATTATACCTTACCACTAGGTAAAGCTTCAATTTTAAAAGAAGGGGAAAAGCTTACAATTATCACTTACGGCGCCGGAGTTCACTGGGCTCTTGATACTATTGATGAAATGGAGTTGGAAAATGTAGACTTGATTGATCTACGCAGCCTTCAACCATTAGATAAAGAAGCTATAATGAATTCGGCTAAAAAAACAGGAAAAGTATTAGTACTAACCGAAGATTCAACTTTTGGAAGTTTGGCTTCAGAAATTTCAGCAATTATTTCAGAAGAATGCTTTGAATATCTGGATGCGCCGGTTATGCGTTTGGGCAGTGCTGAAACCCCAATTCCTTTTGCGGCAGCCCTTGAAGAAGGCTATCTTCCGAAGACAAAATTAAAAGAGAAAATACAGCAATTAATAGACTATTAATAATAAAAAGCTATAAAATTAATGATTTTAAGATTTCTTAACAGTCACGCTGTTAAAGTATTAATAATCTTTTGTCTCGGTTCCAGACCTACTGTAATTTAGATCATAACTAATCAAAAAATCTAATATTATGATACGTTTAATCGTTATTTTCTTAATCATTGCTTTGGTAGCTGCCATCTTCGGATTTGGTGGAATTGCAGAAGGTTTTGCTGATATTGCTAAAATTATATTCTACATCTTCCTTGTTTTATTGGTGATTTCGCTAGTAAGTCGATTATTCAGAAGATAAAAATAAATTAAATTATAAAATAAAAATCCAATGTATTGCGCCAGATCAGAATCGGCAAACATTGGTTTTTTGCGTATAACCCAAATAACTAACAATGAAAAAGATATTTATACTTGGCTTTGTAGCCGTACTTTTGGCAGCTTGTGGCCCAAGTAAAACCGCAAAAGAAGCCAGAAAAACCTTTAATGGAAACTGGACACTTACAAGTGTAACTTACCCTAACAGTTCTGGTGAATTTGATGTAACCTTGTTGAACGATGCGAATGCCTCTTGCTTCGAAAATAGTACCTGGAATTTTGTTTCCAACAATAATCGAGGTGCGTATTCCGTTCAGGGTACTAACTGTAGCCAGGGTCAGCGTTATTTTATCTGGTCTATAGACGAGGAAAATACTCCCGAGGGAATCTATGATTTCTTATTAAAACCAACTGACGAAGATTATAACTCAACTACAGGAAACCAGGGGTTCCGTATGAATTTAAAATCACTTTCAGAAAAACAAATGGTATGGGAGCAATCTGTAATGCTAGAAGGCTCTCCGTTTGTGATTAGAATGAATTTTTCTAAACTTTAAATAAATCAATTTACTATGAAGACTACTATAAATAGAATGTTTGCGATATTTTTTGCAGCTACTTTACTAATTAGCTGTGATGCTGTAAAAAATGCGAATAATAAACAAAAAGGAGCCGTAATTGGCACTACAGGAGGTGCTGCAATTGGTGGTGTAATTGGAAATAATACCGGAGATGGAAATACTGCACTTGGAGCCATAATTGGTGGAGTTGTAGGTGGTGCTGCCGGCGCTATAATTGGCGATAGAATGGATAAGCAAGCCAAGGAAATAGAGCAGGAAATTCCCGGTGCCGAAGTAGAACGAGTAGGGGAAGGGATTAATGTTACTTTTGATGAAAGTAGCGGTGTATATTTTGATACCGAGAAATACAACATCAATTCAAAATCACAGGCTACACTAAATAAATTAGCTGATATTTTTAAAGAATATCCAGATTCTAACATTCTTGTCGAAGGTCATACCGACAACACAGGAAGTGAAACTTATAACCTTACCCTTTCTAAAAATAGAGCCCAGGCTGTAACCAATTATTTAACAAGTCAGGGATTAAGCAGTGGCAGGTTTAATACCAAATGGTATGGTGAATCTCAACCAAAATATGATAATTCAACTGCCGAAGGTCGTGCTAAGAATAGAAGAGTTGAATTAGCAATTGTGGCTAATGAAGAAATGAAAGAAGAAGCCAGAAGAAAAGCCGAAGAACAGAATTAATCCTTAAGTTCTCAAACAAATATTAAATCCCGGAAATTTCCGGGATTTTTTTATGCTTTTATTTATCTTCAACCAATGGCAGATTTTCAAGTAATTATTGTGGGGGCAGGACTGGCGGGTTTAACTGCTGCCATTCATCTTTCTCAAAAAGGAAAAAACGTCCTGCTTATTGAAAAAAAAGCCTATCCGCGCCATAAAGTTTGCGGTGAGTACCTGTCTAACGAAGTGCTGCCTTATTTTAATTCGCTTAATATTGATCTTGAAAAAGATTTGAAGCCGGTAAAAATTAATAATCTGCTTTACAGCACCCAAAATGCTAAATCTATTGAAGCGCCTTTAAATCTTGGAGGTTTGGGACTAAGCCGCCACGCTTTAGACCATTATCTTTTCAATAAAGCTGAAGAAAGCGGTGCTAAAACTATGTTGGATTCTGTTGAAAATATCAACTTTAAAGATGATGAATTCAATCTAAGGCTATCCTCGGGGAAAGAACTTACTGCAAGTCTTGTATTGGGTGCTTTTGGAAAAAGATCTAATCTGGATAAAAGTTTGAAACGGGATTTTATACAGGAAAAGTCGTCCTGGCTTGCCATTAAAGGTCATTATAAACTACCTGATTTTCCTGAAAACCTGGTAGCGCTCCATAACTTTAAGGGAGGTTATTGCGGATTGTCGAAGACGGAAGCGGGCGTAGTGAATGCCTGTTATATGGTATCCTACAAAAGTTTTAAAAAGTATAAAAATACCGACGAATTCAAAGAAAAAGTACTACTTCAAAATGCATATTTAAAAGGATTCTTTAAAAATGCTAAACCGCTTTTTAAAAAAGATCTTAGTATCGCCCAAATTTCATTTCAGGAAAAATCTTCGATTAAAGATCATATTTTAATGCTGGGTGATGCTGCAGGACTAATTCATCCGCTTTGTGGGAATGGAATGGCAATGGCAATTCATAGCGGTAAACTCGCTTCGGAAGCAATCCTGAATAATTTCAAAGAAAAACATATAGACCGAGAAAATCTAGAAGATGAATATCGGGCGTACTGGAATGCCAATTTCATCAAAAGGTTGAAAACCGGTAGAATGCTTCAAACAATATTAATAAATCCAATTTTAGCCTCAACTTCACAAAATCTGGTAAAAAAATTTCCGTACTTGTTAGGGAAAATCATCAGCAAAACCCACGGGAAGCCAATAATATGAGTATAGATACTTCAAAAAGAACCAACGCGGTTGAAATCATGGACGATTTTAACCTGAAAGGCCAGGAACTCGATAAGACTTTGCGGGATCTTGACAATATCAATAAATGGTTAGGCGGTAATAAGATCACTTTAGATGCGATTAAGGCGATCATTAAAGATCAACCAAAAACGAAAGAAATACATATTGCCGATGTTGGTTGTGGCAATGGCGCCGTACTAAGGGAAATTGCAAAATGGAGCAGAAAAAATAGTTATAACATTAAACTTACCGGTGTTGATGCAAATACTCACGCCATTGAAATTGGGAGAAAATTATCTTCAAATTATCCGGAAATAGATTTTTTAGCTTTAGATATCTTTAGTGAAGAATTTAAAGATTTTAGTTGCGACATTATCTTATGCACCTTAACCCTGCATCATTTTAAAAATAAAGAGATTATAGAATTACTAAAACTTTTTAATCAGCAATCCAGAATAGGGGTGGTTGTTAACGATTTGCATCGTTCTAAAGCGGCTTACAGATTATTTCAGGCCTTTTGCGCGGTTTTTATTAATAATGAAATTGCTCGGAAAGACGGACTTATCTCTATTTTACGCGGATTTAAGAAAGATGAATTGCAAAGCTTTGCAGAAAAAATTCCTCAAACCAAACATCAAATTAGCTGGAAGTGGGCATTTCGCTACCAGTGGATTATTCAGAAAGAAAAAATATGAGTGTAAAAATTGTAGGTGTTGAAAAAGAATTACCCGAATATTCCCGGGAAACCAAAGATATTCTTCCCCTTGTAGAAAACTGGCTTGAAGGTCAGGAAGATCGTTATCGCAGAAAAGTACTGAAGATCTTTGAGGGCGCTGCAGTAGATAAACGTTATTCTATTATGAAACCCGAAGAGGTTTTTACGACCACCTCCTTTGAAGACAAGAATAATATTTATGTGAGGGAAGTAAAGAAATTAGGCAAAAATGTACTTCAGAAAGCTTTGGAGCAGAATGCCTGGCAGGCAGATTCTATAGATTTTATCATCACCGTAAGCTGTACCGGGATTATGATTCCTTCCCTCGATGCTTACCTTATTAATTCTTTAGAACTGAGACAGGATGTTACCCGCCTTCCAGTTACGGAAATGGGCTGTGCCGCCGGAATTTCGGGAATAATCTATGCCGTAAATTTCTTAAAAGCCAATCCCGGAAAACGAGCAGCGGTAATCGCGGTAGAAAGTCCTACGGCTACTTTTCAGTTAGACGATTATTCTATGGCCAATATGGTAAGCGCCGCTATTTTTGGCGATGGCGCCGCCTGTGTTTTATTATCTTCAGAAGAAAATGCTACAGGCCCCAAAATTTTAGGTGAGGAAATGTATCATTTTTATGAAGCTACGCATTTAATGGGTTTTGATCTCACCAACCACGGCCTTAAAATGATCTTAGACGAAAGTGTTCCAAAAACCATAGCATCTCATTTTCCTGAAATTGTGCATCCATTTCTAAAAAAATTCAATTCTAATATTGAAGAAGTAGATCACCTTATCTTTCACCCTGGTGGAAAGAAAATTGTGCAAACAGTTGAAGAACTTTTTGGTAACTTAGGGAAGAATATAGATGAAACCCGCGAGGTGCTTCGCCAATACGGGAATATGAGCAGTGCCACAGTACTTTATGTACTGCAGGAATTTATGAAAAAACAGCCAAAACCTGGCGAACAGGGCTTAATGTTAAGTTTTGGACCCGGCTTTTCGGCACAAAGAATTTTATTGGAATGGTAACAGATTTTAAAGATCGCAATTATTGGGCAATTATTCTGGGCGGAAGTACAGGTCTTGGCTTTGCAACTGCTCGAAAACTGGCGCACCACGGCATGAATATTATAATTATTCATAGAGACAGACGCGCCGATATTGCTGAAATTGAAGAAGCTTTTGAAGATATTAGGGAGCAAGATGTAAAATTTGAAAGTTTTAATGTTGATGCTACTAATGCTGAAAAACGCGTGAACCTTATTCAGGAAATTTCCAAAATCCTTGGTAAAGAGGGCAAGATTCGAACTTTAGTGCATAGTATTTCTAAGGGAAATCTGAAGCCAATGACCGGTGATGAACCCACTTTAGAAAATATAGATTTCCAGATCACAATAGATGCTATGGCCATTAGTCTTTACGACTGGACAAAAGCTATTTTCAAATCAGGACTTTTTGCTAAAGATGCCAGGATTATTTCTTTTACCAGTGAAGGCAATAAAAAAGCCTGGGCAAATTATGCTGCGGTTTCAGCGGCAAAAGTTGCGTTAGAAGCAATAACCAGAAGTATTGCCCTGGAATTCGCTTCTCATGGTATAAGGGCAAATTGTATTCAGGCGGGCGTTACGGTTACCCGTTCTTTCCAAATGATTCCCGGTAATGAAACCCTGAGAGTACACGCTTTAAAGCATAATCCATTCAAAAGGCTTACGGTTCCTAAAGATGTTGCGAATGCTGTCTATTTACTAAGTAAAGACGAAGCAAGTTGGATTACCGGAACCATTATTCCCGTTAATGGCGGGGAACATTTAAAATAAATACTGCGTGAATTATAAAAATATCCTCGAAAAACTGCCGTACACCAAACCATTTCTATTTGTAGATGAGTTGCTGAAAATAAACGAAAAATCTGCCGAAGGTCGTTATACCTTTCCGGTAGATTCCTTTTTCTATAAAGGTCATTTTAAAAACAATCCTGTAACACCCGGCGTAATTTTAACCGAATGTATGGCGCAAATTGGTGTGGTTTCCCTGGGAATTTTTCTGCTTAAAGATCAGGTAAAAGAATCACAGGAAATTGAACTCGCCTTAAGTTCTTCCGAAGTTGATTTTTACCTCCCGGTTTTTCCAGGAGAAACGGTAAAAGTAGTTTCAGAAAAGTTATTCTTTAGATTCAATAAACTAAAATGTGAAGTAAGAATGTACGATAAAACAGAGAAACTGATCTGTCGCGGAAAAATTGCCGGAATGATAAAGAGCAAATTAACTGAGGACGTTTCCAAACAAATTTAAATTAGAAATTCACTTTTAGTTTCGGGGCATCCCGATGCTTTGTGTATAAGTAATTAAATCTCGATTATCGAGTGAAACTATTTAGAAAGCTTTTTTAATGAAAAAACGAGTAGTTATAACGGGAATGGGAGTGGTTGCACCAAATGCAATAGGTTTGGCCAATTTTGAAGATGCGATTCGTAAAGGAAAAAGCGGGATTAGATTTGAAGAAGAACTGGAACGTTTAAAATTCAGTTGCCAGATTGCAGGAAAACCACATGTTTCAGAAGAAAAAATAGCAGAATACTTCACGCCCTTACAATTACGGGGACTAAATTCCAGCGGGATTGTTTACGGGGTAATCTCAGGAACCGATGCCTGGCAGGATGCGGGACTTAAAATTGAAGAGAACCAACAACCAGATTGGGACAGCGGAATCATATTTGGTACCGGAATTTTAGGAGTCGACAAATTCCGCGAAGCCATTCATTTAATTGATGCTGGTAAAACTCGAAGATTAGGCAGCACCAGCGTGATGCAAACTATGGCCAGTGGAATTAGCGCTTACTTAGGAGGAATTTTAGGTTGCGGTAACCAGGTGACTACAAATTCGTCTGCTTGCACTACGGGTACCGAAGCGCTACTTATGGGGTTTGATAGAATTGCCTCTGGGAAAGCGAAACGAATGCTGGTTGGCAGTTGCAGCGACCACGGACCTTATGTTTGGGGAGGTTTTGATGCAATGCGTATTTTACCATCAAAATATAATGAAAATCCTGCCGAAGCATCCCGGCCAATGAGCTCATCAGCTGCAGGTTTTGTACCGGGAAGTGGAGCAGGAGCACTGATGCTTGAGGATTACGAAACGGCTAAAGCTAGAGGCGCAAAAATTTATTGCGAGGTTTTAGGAGGAGCTACCAATAGTGGTGGACAATGCGGTGGTGGAAGTATGACCGCCGCTAATAGTGATGCGGTAATTAAGTGTATTAAAGATGCTATACAATTTTCAGGGATTTCAGCAGAAGAAATTGATGTGATTAATGGGCATCTTACTGCCACGACCAGGGATGCGCTGGAAATTGAAAATTGGAAAAAAGCCTTGAAAAATGATGATTTTCCGTATATAAATTCTTTAAAAGGAATGACGGGTCATTGCCTGGCAGCTTCAGGAAGTATAGAATGTGTGGCTAGTGTGCTGCAAATAGCTAAAAATTTTATCTTCGGAAATACGAACTGCGAAGATCTTAACCCTGAAATTTCAGCATTGATTTCCGAAAAAAAAGTTCCGCGTAAAACTTTAGAAAAACCTGTAAATATCCTGGCAAAAGCCAGTTTTGGTTTTGGCGATGTAAATGCAGTGGCTATTTTTAAAAAGATATAAGATTAGCTTTCAAATAAAATTATACATAAACGAACCCAGCCTGAAGCTGTACATAAATACGGCAATACACTGGCAAATTCACCCATAGAAACATAAATTTAAATAGATGAAAGAAAAAGAAATACTAGACTCCCTGAAAAAAATTGTGACCCCTTATGTTCAAAGAAAAGAGGGACTGGAAAATTTTAATGAAAAAACCGATTTTATTAAAGACCTGGAAGTAAATTCAGCCAACCTGGTTGATGTGATTTTAGATGTGGAAGATGAGTTTGATATTGAAATAGACAATGATTCTATGAGTGGAATGTTGACTGTAGGCGATGCGAAAAACATCATCGAGCGTAAACTGGCTTCAGCGTGATAGGCAACGACATCGTAGATTTAAATTTAGCCCGTCATCAAAGTAACTGGGAAAGGCATGGTTATCTTCAGAAATTATTCACGGAAGATGAGCAAAAGTTTATCGTCAACAGCAATAATCAGGAATTAAATGTTTGGTTACTCTGGAGTATGAAAGAAGCGGTCTATAAAGCTGTACAGCGAAAATATAAACTAAAGCGGTTTTATGATCCGAAGCAATTTGTTTGTTCTCAGGTTCAATTAACTCCGGAAAAGGCAAGGGGCGAGGTTTACTTTAAAAATGAAACCTTTAAAACAACTTCAGAATTATTTCCGGATAAAATTCTAAGTTATACCGCTAATACCGAGTTTTCATACTTTTCAGAAGAAAAAAATACGCGGTCCCTGCTATTACAGAAGGTTTCTGAACGTTTCCTTATTCCCTTAGATTCTCTTAACATTACTAAAACCGGCCAGGGTATCCCTTTAATAACTTATCATGGTGATAATCTGCAAATTCCATTTAGTCTTTCTCATCACGGGAATTATTCAGCCTATGCGCTCTCGTTAAATATGTCCTAAAACCTGATTTGGACATTGTGAAAGCCTCACCTTATTTGTATCTTGAAACAACTAATTATAAAACGATTTTGATTATGAAGACTGTTGATAAAATGGAAGTGCTGCACAGCCAAAGTGCCGAATTTGTTCAAAAAGGTGAAACCGGGAAATTTTTAAAATTAATACCGGATACTTTTATTATAAAAGGTGAAGAAAAAGATGGCGTTTTTAACCAGGGTTATGCCATTAGACATATAAATAGACAGGATATTTTACTTATTGATGTAGTTGAAGAAACTACCAAAGATGCGGTAAAAAAACTGGTAAATGATGGTTATAAAATTAAAGGTATTTTAATTACCTGCGATCATATTTTAAAAGATGCCTACGCCGATTTAAAAACAATTTCTGAAGATGCCGGGGACGCACCAATCTTTGCACATCCACGCAATAATTTTAAAGACAGTTTTAAAACAAAAGATATCACCGAAAGAAAAGGTGTGCTAAAAGATTTTGGCCTAAAAGTATTTGATCTGCCTGGAAACGGTGGAGCTTCGGTTATTATTTATTCTGAAGTTAACGATGGCATGTTATTCCCGGGCGAAGATGCTGAAGGTTCTCCATACGATTCTGATCTTAATACCTTTAAAAGACCAAAAATGGATAAATCTAACGACGATTTTGGTTTAGCCGGTAGTTGGAGCGCTTTTGATGAAGAATTTGCTTATTTATTCCCTAGAAAAGGAAAACCGGGCTTTAATATAGAAGAAGGCCAACAAACCGATATTTTAAATTCACTAAGTAAGAAATAAATATATAATAAGCTGTTTCGAAAATAACCGGTAGAATATTTCAATGGTTATTTTTCAAACGGCTTTTTATAAACTGCCATAAATAGGGAAGGAGTGCCTTCTATATTTATGGCTTTTTTTATTAGCTGTTTCAGCGTATCGAAGAGGTGGCAAGCTCTTCAGTTTAGCATTTAAGATATAAGATATTGTTAAACGCACCGGCATTCTATAGAAATTGTAATAATTTAAAGCTTAAAATTAACCAACTATGTCTAAATTAAACGTAACACAAAAATTAATTAAGGAACATTTACTCAAAGGAGAAATGATTCCGGGAAAAGAAATTGGAATAAAAATAGATCAGGCTTTGCTTCAGGATGCTACGGGAACACTGGTGCAACTGGAGTTGGAAGCTATGGGATTAGATAAAGCACAAACAGAAGTCGCTGTGCAATACGTAGATCACAACTTACTGCAAACCGATTTTAAAAATGCCGATGACCATTTGTTCTTACTTTCGGCGGCCCAAAAATTCGGGCTTTGGTATAGTAGACCGGGAAATGGTGTTAGCCACCCTGTACATATGGAACGCTTCGGGAAGCCGGGAAAAACCATGGTTGGTTCAGATAGTCATACCCCGGCGGCAGGATCTTTAGGAATGCTTGCTATTGGGACCGGCGGACTTGATGTTGCGGCCGCAATTGCGGGTCAGCCTTATTTTGTGAAAATGCCCAAAGTATGGGGCGTAAAACTTACCGGAAATTTACCAGATTGGGTAAGTGCTAAAGATGTGATACTTGAAATGTTGCGCCGCCACGATGTTAAAGGCGGAGTTGGAAAAGTAGTAGAATATTATGGTGATGGCCTTAAAAACTTAAGCGCTATGGATCGCCACGTTATTGCCAATATGGGTGCAGAACTTGGTGCTACCACCACTGTTTTCCCTAGTGATGAAGAAACAAAAAGATTTTTAAAGTCTCAAAAGAGAGAAGATGATTGGAGAGAATTACTGGCCGATGAAGGCTGTGAATACGATCTTCACGAAGAAATTATATTAGATGATCTTGTGCCCCTTATCGCATTGCCAACCAGTCCTGGGAACGTGGTTCCGGTAAGCGAAGTTGCAGGGAAACCAATTAGCCAGGTGGTTATTGGTTCTTCAGCAAATCCGGGATTAAGAGATTTCTGGATCGCGGGAGCTATTGTTGAAGATAAAGCGGTAAGCAGTGATGTATCTTTTGATATTAATCCAACCTCAAGACAAATAATTCAAAATATGATAGATAACCGCGCTTTTGCTAACTTAATAAAGGCAGGAGCACGTTTCCACCAATCTGGTTGTATGGGTTGTATAGGTATGGGACAGGCACCGGCATCTGGCACTATTAGTTTACGTACCATGCCAAGAAACTTCCCAGACCGTTCGGGTACTAAGGACGACCAGGTTCATTTATGTAGCCCGGAAACTGCCTCAGCTTCAGCATTAACAGGTAAAATAACCGATCCACGAGATCTGGAGAAACTTTATGATATGAAATATCCGAAGTTTGAATATCCTGAATTTCATATTATTAAAGACGATATGTTAGTTGCACCGCCGGAAGACGGTTCTAAAGTTGAACTTCAAAAAGGACCTAACATTAAATCGCTTCCATATATTGAGCCTATGCAAGATCATTACAGTGTTCCTGTAATGCTAAAAATGGGAGATAATATTTCTACTGATGAAATCCTGAAAGCAGGAGCAGAGGTATTGCCTTTTAGAAGTAACCTGCCAGAAATTAGTAAATTCTCTTACACGGTAATTGACGAAACATTCTATGACCGGGCAATGAAAGCTAAAGGAGAACATGGTGGGCATATAGTTGTAGCAAAAGATAATTATGCACAAGGTTCCAGTAGAGAACACGCGGCTATAGCACCAAAATACTTAGGCCAGGTAGCGGTAATTGCCAACAGTTATGCAAGGATTGCATGGCAGAACCTGGTAAACTTTGGAATTCTTCCGTTAGAATTTATCGATATTAAAGATTTTGAAAAAATTGAGCAGGACGATCAGGTGATCTTCAAGAATCTTAGAGAGGATATTAAAAACCGAAATAACATTAAGGTTATTGTGAAGAAAGCCAATGGTGACAAATTAGAGTTTGAAACTAAGCATAGTATGAGCGATAGGCAAATTAAGATCTTACTGAAAGGTGGAATAATTAACGAATTTAAGGAGCGTATTGAAGCTAATGAACTTGGCGAAGGCCAGGCTAAGGATGCCGACGAAAGCGAAACAAAATAAACTTCGAAATATTGTTATAAACAAAAACCCTGATGCATTAACATCAGGGTTTTTTATGCGTTAAAAAGAAAATACTTCTTAATTAGAATGTGTTCTCATCTGGCTTTTCTTTTTGGCCAATTGCTTATCAAGATCTTTAACTGTTTCTGCCGTAGCTGATTCAAAAGAATCTTTGTTAGATTCTGCAAAAATTTGAGGGCCAGGAACACTTAATTTAATATTACAAATAAATCCGTTTGGATCCTGTGCTTCTTCCTTTTTAAAATAAACCTCTGCTTTAACGATAAAATCGTATTTCACTTCCAGTTTATCTAATTTTTTCTGTGCGAATTCCTGTAAGGCCTCGCTTTTTTCGAGTTTTACAAATTGATATATTGCTTCCATAAATAATTTTATTTTGTACCTCCAAGAAACCTATTATTAAATGATTATACAAACAATTAAGTGATTCTTAGCAAAGGTTTAAGATTAATTTTTAGTAACAGGTTCGTGAAAAATGAAATAGGGCAGCACTAATTATTTACCAAAGCTTTGAGCTCCAAAGCTTCGAAATTAGAATTTAAACTTCTTTTAAGAATATACTCAATTTAAAGATTGTAACTTTATTTAAGACACTGATAATAAAACTAATGAAAGGCTTCATATTTAATTTACTTCTTATACTATCATTATTTGTATTTCAGGGCTGCGGTAGCAGTATGAATTCAGCTAAGGTTACTAAAACCAAACAATTAGTTGATAGTCGAAAATTTGAGATACAACATGAATGGGTTAATCCGATGTCTGGGAATCGAATTAACCTGATTGGAAATCCTAATTTTATAAGATTCAAAAAAGATTCGGTGAATTTGTTTCTGCCATTTTTTGGAGAACGTTTTGCCGGTGGCGGGTACAATGATGAAGGAGGTATAATTTATAATGGTCCATTAAAAGATCTCGAAGTAAATAGTGATAAGAAAGATACACAGATTATTAAATTTTCTACCAAACAAGATACTGAAGATCTCGATTTCACTATTACGGTTTATCCTGAAGGAGATGTAAATACCCGGGTTAATAGTAGCCATAGATCATTTATTTCTTACCACGGCAAAATAGGTGAGCTTAAAGAAAGGGATGATTAGTAAAGCATAGATAAAGAAAAGAATTCTTCAATACGAATTATTCTATTTTACATAATATAAATTATAGTGCAAATAAGTATGTCTGTTATTTTAACCCAAGTTATATAAGATGTTCATTATTATAGGATAATTCAATTATTACTTCAAGCTTTAGTTATTCCTAAACGACTTATTTAACAGCAAATTAAAATTATCTGGATCTGGTTTTTATAATTTAGTTAGACTAACTAAAAAAACTAAAAATGAGAAGTATGAGAATTTATGTAATGTTTTTAGCCTTTGTATCTATTGGGTTGACAAGCTGTAATGATGGTTCTACTAAAGAATTGGCTCAGCAACAGGAAGAATTGAAAAAACAAAATGACAGCATAATTGGTATGCACGAAACGCTTACTGCGAAAAATAACGAGCTTAAAACACAACACAACCAGGTTTCGCAACAATTACGTGGATTGGAAAAACTGGAAGATTCTACACAATTGGAGAAACTTACCAGCATTGAAGCCAAAATTAGAAACCATGGAGCTAAGCTGGCTTCTCACAGAGAAATGATTGAGTCCCATAATGAGCTTGGTCAAAACTTTGGAGAATTATCTACCGATGCAAAAAAGAAGCAACTTTCTGAAATGCAGAAAACTCACGATCGTATAATGAGTGAACAGAAAGAAATGAAATCTGAACACGATAATATAGAAAAACAACACCAATCTATAAAAGATATGATTGCTAAATCTGCTTCCGGAGATGAATCAGAAGGCTAAATCTAAATTTGCTTAGAGTTTATAAAAAATGGCTATCTAACTTTTTTAGGTAGCCATTTTTTTATCCTCTTTCAACGAGGTATAAAATTTTTTCTTTAAAAGCTCCAGTTTAGGACTTATAAAATTTTGACAAAAAGGTTTATAGGGTCCTTTTAAATAATAATTCTGAATTTCTTCACGAGAACTTTTAAAAGAAACGAAGGGCAATACTTTGGTAATAATTTCTTTTTTAAAATCTGTTCTTAAATTATTTAAACTTGCTAAAGCTTCAATTTTATCGTTTTCATTATAGTAATAAATGGCAGATCTATATTTATTACGCATACTGTGGTTTGAAGTGCTCTGATGCGTATGCAAATGAATTTCAATTAAACTTTTCAGGGAAATTTTATTACTATCGTAATGAACAATTACGCCCTCCGAATAATCCGATTGTTTCGCTTTAGATGCAACATGACCCTGTTCTACCTTTAGTACGCCTACAACTTGTTGAAAAACAGCTTCGGTACACCAATGGCAACCTCCTCCAAAAGCTATTTTCTTAAGTGTTGTATCCATAATTAAAAGATCTTTTTAGTTCTCTAATAATTAACTCAATTTTTCAAAGCCTGGATTAGCCCCAAAGCTGCACGTTCACCGGAAAGCATGGCTGCATTTTGAGAAGAATTTAAAAGTTGATCTCCAGCCAGGAATATGGTATCGGTTAATTGGGTTTCTGTGGGATCTATTTCGTAATGTAAGGGACTAATTTTTGGCAGCGCTTTTTTAATAAAATAGTGTTTTAAAAATCGTGCATCCCCTACTCCACAGTAATTCTTTAAATCCTGCTCAACTTTTTTCCTTAATTCAGTCTCAGATAAATCGGTTTGTTTTACTACGGTAACTGAAAGTAATTCCTTTCCACCATTAGATTCAGTCGCCACACTGGTATGATAAAATATATTATTGATAATCGCATCTTTATCTGTAATTAAGCCAATAATGGGCTTCTCTATAGTTCGCTTTTCGGTTTCAAAATAAAAATTATGACAGGATTTCCATTGGGTTTCCTGGTTTTTCAAATTACTTACCAGAGAACTGGCTTCAGTAGCAATTATGCTAGCATTGGTTGTAATAACTTCTTGACTCTCCAATATAATTTCGCCTTCTTTTACTTGTTTTACAGGCGTATTAAAATGGATTTTAGTATTCTTTAATTGTCTAGCCAGGTGTTTTGAAATCTCTCCCATTCCTTTTTTTGGAATTACCGCGAGGCCTTCTCCGAACATTTTAAAAACAAATTCAAACATTCTGCTAGAAGTTTCTAAATCAGGTTCCAGGAAGATTCCGCTAAAAAAAGGTTTAAAGAATTTCCCTATAATTTCCCCGGAAAAACCTTTATCCTGAAGGTATGCTAATGTAGTAGTCTCCTTTCTTTCAAAAATATCGGTAACAGATAGCTTTTTTAGATCGGCATAAAGACTTAATATCTTTAATTTATCTGAAAAGCTGCCAATGCCTGAGAAAATTGTAGGCAAAATTAAAGATGAAGCCCGCAATGGATCGCCAATTGTTTTAGGCTTAGCGTTTTCATAAATTACTGCGCCCGGTAATAATTCCTGTAATTCTAAAGATTCATAATCTAAATACTCCAGGGCTTTTGGATAAGCGCTAAGCAAAACCTGAAAACCGCGATCTAATTGGTAACCTTCTACTAAGTCGGTTTTTATTCGCCCTCCAACACTATCTGAAGCCTCATATATTTCTGGAGCATAACCGTGATCTTCCAGCACTTTAGCAGCGATTAGTCCGCTAAGTCCCGCACCTACAATTTTTACTTTATATTCAGATTTCTCCATATTTCGCCTTTATTTTATCAAAAATACAGCTTTTAAAAAAGACCTGAAGATGTACAAATGTTAAGGCAAAACTAAGATTCAGCTTCAAGCAATTTTATAATTAAGACTAAACTAGCCAGAATGAGGAAACCATAAAAAATTGAAATCTCGATTATCGAGTAAATAAAAAACCCACAGCATATTATTTGCTGTGGGTTTCATATAAACAATAAGGTTATTCTTAAGCAGTTTGTAGCTCAAGATCTTTTTTCGATTTTCTATATAAAAAAGAATTGTAAATATTCCTTTTAGCGAATCTTACCTGCTTATCTGAACTTATGAATTTGATAAACAGTTTTTTGTTTACTCCAAAATACTCGTAGGTTGTACCGTTTGTAAAAGATATTTCCAGAAGATTTCCTTTATGCTGATAGTCTGCAATTCCGGCTTCGTTTATCGTTCTGTTATATTCCTCAAGGTTAGCTTCTATAGTTTGCGGGGCAATACTTACTAAAAAGTGGTAACCATCAATAATTTCTTTACTTTTTACCTCAGCTTCGGCGTGCTTTTCATCGGTTTCTCTAAATTTATCGGGATGCCATTCTTTAACCAGGTTTCGGTAAGTGCTTTTAAGTTGTTTAAGATCTATCTCTTTTTCAACATTAAAGAGCTTTTTATATTGATTTACACGCTTCATTACTATTTATTTTAAATAAGCGGCAAAACTACTTCTTTTTATTGGATAGTAAACAGATTATTTTCAAGGTGTTTTTTTACTTTATTTAAAGGTTCTGGATATAGATCCAATCGAGTAACTCGTAGGTGATTATGCCCGAAATAATAGCGACTAGCAGTTTTATCCAATTAAGCTTAATCCAAATAATAATTTTTTTCATCAAAATACCTTCCTGATTTTTCTCAAATCCAATCCTTAAAGGTATTTTGAAATACTGGATAAATTTTACGGGAATCCACATTCTTAAAGTGAATCCAGATATAATTGTTCAACCTTAGTTCTGGCCCAGGGCGTTTTTCGTAAAAATTTTAAACTGGATTTTATGGATGGATCCTGAGTAAAACATTTTATATTTATTCTTTTACCCATTTCTTCCCAACCATAGCGGTTTACCAGAAATTCAAGAATATCAGCAAGCTCTACGCCGTGAAGCTGATTATTTGGTTGTTGACTTTTCATAAACGCTTAAACATATCGCACTCTTACTTTTTTCTTTTTTAGCTTAGAATTATTGAGCAAGCCAATAAGTTCTTCCGCTTTTTTCTCCGGAACAGCAACAAATGCACAATCTTGCTTAAGTTCAATAAGGCCTAGTTCATCTTTTTTAAGATTTCCCTGTTTAAGAAAAAGGCCGGCGATATCTCCTTTTGAAATTTTATCTTTTCTACCTCCGGAAATAAATAGCGTAGTTTTTGCAACAGCATCGGTGTTGCTTTTTGCTTCCTGGATTTTATAATCATTGGTTTCAATAAAATCGGGCAGTTTTTTTCTTTCAGAAAGCACATAGGCAATACCTTCCTGATGCATCCTGGCAGTACGCCCGTTTCTATGTGTAAATTCTGAAGCTTTAAAAGGTAATTGGTAATGGATTATAAAATCAATTTCGGGAACATCTATACCCCTGGCAGCAAGATCTGTAGCAATGAGTAGCCTATAAGTACCATTTCTGAACTTGATAAGAGATCTTTCCCTATCTTTTTGCTCCATCCCTCCTGAAAATATACCGTGTTCAATTCGGTTTTTATTCAGAAAATCACTCACTTCGGCTATACTATCTTTATAATTACAAAAAATAATTCCTGAACCTTTAGCTTTCCCGGACAGTAAATGAACCAGGCTTTCCAGTTTCTTTTTTGGATTTACATCAATGGTTTTAACTTCTAACGAAGGTTGTTCTCCTTTTAAATAATTAATGCTCTTAGGATTTCTTAAACCAACAAATCCTGGAACCTCTATATTTTGTGTAGCAGATGTAAGAATACGTTTTTCTAAACCTGAAAGTGCTACTATAATTTCTTTCATTTCATTCTCAAAACCGACTTCCAAAGATTTATCAAATTCATCTAAAACAAGAGTTTGGATGTATTTTGTAGCAAAGGTTTCTCTCCTAAAATGATCGGCAATTCTTCCCGGGGTACCAATTAATATTGCAGGGGCGTGTTGTAGTTCTAATTTATCTTTAGAAAAAGCTCTTCCGCCATACACTGCATTCGCTTTAAAGCCGGCTCCCATTTCCCTGGTAACTTGCTCTATTTGAATGGCCAGTTCTCTTGAAGGCACTAAAATTACAGCCTGCACCTCTGCCAAATCTGGATCTAAATCTTCCAGCAAGGGTAATAAAAATGCTAATGTTTTTCCTGATCCGGTGGGTGATAGTAAAACCGTATTTTGGTTTTCTACAATTGTTTTATAAGCTTCCTGCTGCATAGCATTAAGCTGAGAAATCTCCAATTTGTTCAGGATTTCCTTTAAATTCTTAGTTTGCATGTATGTGAGAATAATAAAGTCTTATATCGACTTTAAAGGGAAGCACCCGTTTAGGCGATAAAATATGAGTTTCTTTTGGGTAAGATACAAGTGGAATTTAAAACTGACTTCAGAGTCTGTTTTGTTTATTGTTCACTTGTAAAAAAAAGAAAGGTTCAGCAATATCATATTACCGAACCTTGTATGTGGTTAACGAATTATTGTTGTTTTACACGAACAGCATTCATACCTTTCATTCCTCGTTCCAGTTCAAAACTTACCTTATCGTTTTCATCGATCTCATCGATCAACCCGGTAACGTGAACAAAATATTTTTCGTTATTTTCTGAATCGATAATAAATCCAAAACCTTTAGAATGATCAAAAAAGGAAACTTTTCCTTTTCTCACTGGATCTTCCTCTGGCATGTCTTCTTTTTTCGGAACGCCAATTTCTATACTTTCGGCTTCAACTTCTACTTTTTGAGAAGGATCCGGTGGAGTATCAGTAAGATTCCCATCAGCATCTACATACGCGATCATATCTTCAAAGCTACCTCCTTTGTTAGAATTCTCTTTGCGCTCCTGCTTCTTAAGCTCCTTTTCTTTTCTCTTTTTTATTTTCTTTTTTTCTTTTTCAGTCTTACTGAATGTCTGCTGCGATTTGCCCATTCGTTATGTTTAGTTAATAATTAGGTGAGTAAGCTTGGAATTACCTGAAGAGATTCCTGGTAGTGATAAGGCATCTTAAAGCCATCTTTCTTCAATGAAAGTAAAGAATCCCTATAAAGGATACCGCTTAAACTTCTACAAAGATAAGTGATAGAAATTAAATTACTTAATTTGAAGGGGATAAATAATTCGTGATTTCCAAAATTGCCCTTTCCTCCTATTTTTTTCGTTTCTTTTTATCCCACCAAACGTATAATATAAAAATAGCTAAACTAACTAAAGATCCCCATAGAAGTCCTGTTTTTAGACCATCTGTACTCTTTCCTATAATTGCTATAAAGATAGTTAGCGGGGCAATACCTACAAGCGTAGCTCCAATAAACCGCCAGTAGCCCATTTTTAAAATTCCACCTACGAAACTTATGGCGTCATTAGAAAGAAACGGATTTATCCTGGTTACAATAACTGCCCAAAAGCCGTAATCTTCAATAAAATCTTCAATTTTAATTTTATTTGAAGGCCCAATTAATTTCTCAACGATCACCGGGCCAAAGTAGCGTCCAATAAAATAACCAACGCTTGAAGCTGTGAAAATAGCTGCAAAAATAATTAAGCTTCCAAAAATAGGCCCATAAGCCAAAATGGAAACTACCATTAGTGCTACCGATGGAATTACGATTAAAAACATTTGTGCAACCATAGCCAGGATAAGCATAGTTGGCCCCATCCATCCAAAATCTGAAACCCAATTCGTAATTCTTTCTTCGTCATTACTGGTTAATACAGTCCAGGCTTCAGTTAAAAAATTCCGAACCCCGGGAATAAAAAAATAAGCTGCTACAAGGCCAATTATTATAATTCCTGAAACAATGAGAGGAGCTTTACTTTTTTTTACTGAAGTAGTTTCTACAGAATCAGCCATATAGTTTAATTATTTTCTAGTTTAACTCTTAAAATATTTGCGGGTTGTCTTCGGCTTTCATTAGAGATATACAAACGATTCTCTTCATCAAAATCCAGAGCTTCAGGTTGGGGAAAAGTTTCGGTATTTAAAATATGAATTTTAACCTCATTACCTTCCTCATCTAAAATGATCAATTTAGGCTGATTTCCTTCTAAAACATATAATTCTCCGGTTTTAGGGTGAAACCTAATGGCAGAAGGCCTAATTATTCTAGAGGACCTCCCTCCTACTAAATTCCTGTATATTTCATCGTTACCATCAAGAGTGAAATGCCTTCCCTTTTCCAAGCTTTTGGTAGAAAGATCAAAGGCATAAATTCCTTTAGTATCTTTTCGGTTATTATATTCTTTTACCGCAAATAGTAAGCGATTATTTTTTACATCTATTTCCAGGCTTTCTGCTTCATTTATATCTAATCCTGAAATTTGATAAGTATCAATTTTAGGAGCTTTACCTCTAAAGTTTTTAATCTCATAGATTTTACCATCGCTGCGTAGTACGTAAGCCGTATCTTGTGCAACGGCTAATCCCTCGTAATCACCAGATTCACCAAACTCTATCCTGGAAGTTATTTTTGATGTCTCTAAATTGAAAATAAAGATCACACCATCTTCATCCTGTATACAAGCCATTTCATTATTTCCTAAATAACTTAACCCGGAAATTTCATTAAGTATAGATGGTAATTCCCATTTTTCTTCAATAGTATAGGTTTTATTGCCCTCATCAAAAGATATATAACTGTTGTTTTTAAAAGTCCAATATATAAGTCCGGCCAGAATAAAGATTGCAGCTATAATTCCAAAAATAATTCTATTCATTTTCATAACTATCCTAAAGTAGGTTTCTAAAATAGGTTTATTCTGAAGCTTTGCCTGCATAATTAATTATTATTAACAGAGTGCTTTAAAATTTAGCTTAAAAGATTGGCTGCAAACGGCGCTAAAACCTACTTAATTGTTAAAAATAAGTTAATTTAGTACTATTTATAGCATAGTACTGTAACAAACAAGATTCAGGACAGTCTATTAGATATAACCTTTAAAATTTATGAAATATGAAAACTTTTGAAACCATCAGCAGACCATTCTTTAATCAGGAAAAGAATAACACCAAGAAAAACTGGAGCAGTAAAAGACGCTATTTAAAATAACCTCTAAAAATTAGAAACCATGAAAACTTTCGAAACCATCAGCAGACCATTCTTTAATCAGGAAAAGAACAACACCAAGAAAAACTGGAGCAGTAAAAGACGCTATTTAAAATAATCTTTAAAAATTAGAAATTATGAAAACTTTCGAAACCATCAGCAGACCATTCTTTAATCAGGAAAAGAATAACACCAAGAAAAACTGGAGCAGCAAAAGACGCTATTTAAAATAACCTTTAAAAATTAGAAATCATGAAAACTTTCGAAACCATCAGCAGACCATTCTTTAATCAGGAAAAGAACAACACTAAGAAAAACTGGAGCAGTAAAAGACGCTATTTAAAATAATCTCTAAAATTAACTTTGCAGACCTCCCTTCCATTTTTAAATCAGGTTAAAATCAATAATCGTAGCAACTGTTATATTAAACGTCGCTACTTTAAATCTTAAGATTATGAAAATTCACGAATATATAAACCGAAACTTTGCAAGCACCCGGGAAGCCCAATTATATGGCAAGAAACCGAGCAGTAAATTCCAGGAGAACTTTACCAGGAACAACTGGTGCTTAAATCATCAACCTATTAGTTAATCTTAAAATAGATCCACTATGAAGTATGTTAAAACTTAGCCGGCACAATTTAATTTGTGACCGGCTTTTTTATGTCCTTTAAAAATTCAATTTCTCTGAAAGTCTGAACTTTAAAAAACTTAAATAATCTTTAAATATATAATCCTATTTGCATGGTATTTGTTTATTTGTAGCAATTAAACCTACTATGCTAAACAAGATTAAAAGAAATCCCAAAATAAAATGGGCTTTGATAGTGCTGGCAAGCCTTTTTACCCTCTTTATATTATTTTTTGCCAGTATTTATTTTGGAGCCTGGGGCGAACTCCCCTCCTCTACCGAATTAAAAGAACTTAAACAAAACAGGGCTACAGAAGTTTTAGCCAGCAACGGTGAACTTATTGGAAAGTTTTACGTTTTCGATAGGCAGCCAATTACCTATAAAGAACTCCCCACACATTTAATTAATGCACTTGTAGCGACTGAAGATGCCCGGTTTTTTGAACATGATGGCATTGATAATAGAAGTCTTTTGCGAGTGTTTTTTAAATCTATTTTGCTTCAGGACGAATCTGCCGGAGGTGGTAGTACCATTAGTCTTCAATTGGCTAAAAACATCTACGGACGAAAAGATTATGGCCCCTTGGGTATTGTGGTTAATAAATTCCAGGAAGCGATTATTGCTAAACGACTGGAAGATGTATACTCTAAAGAAGATATCATCAGGCTTTATTTCAACACTGTTCCCTTTAGTGATAATACCTTCGGAATAGAGAGCGCGGCTATGAAGTTCTTCGGAAAACATACTTCAGAGATCAATCTTGAGGAAGCCGCCGTTTTGGTAGGAACATTAAAAGCTTCCCATTCATATAATCCCAGAATTTTTCCTGAAAGAAGCCGCTTACGAAGAGATGTCGTGCTGGAGCAAATGGGAAAATACGGGTATTTGAGTGAAGCTGAAGTTCAGGAAGCAAAGCAAAGAGAATTAGTGCTTAATTATAAGAATTACAGCCACGATAAGGGATTAGCGCCATATTTTAGAGCACAGGTAAGAAAAGATGTCAGTAAGATTCTAGATACCCTTAAAAATAAAGACGGAAGAAAATTCAATATTTATAGAGATGGTTTAAGTGTGCACACTACCCTAAACTATAAAATGCAAACTTTAGCCGAAGAAGCTTTAAAAGAACATCTTCAAGATTTACAAGAACAGCACGAAGCGGCTTGGGGAAAGGCTGCGCCCTGGTTAACCAACCAGCAAATTGTAAAAGATGCCCTTAAAAAAACATCGGCCTGGAAAAGGCTTGAAAAAGAAGGGAAAAACGATAGTCAAATAATGGCTGAACTAAATAAGACAAAGCCTATCGAATTATTCGATTACGACAAAGTTGAAACTAGAAATGTAAGCACTAAAGACAGTGTTGCTCATTATTTAAAATTTCTAAATGCCGGAATGCTGGCCGTAACACCTCAAACCGGTGCGGTGCAAGCCTGGGTTGGAGGGATAGATTTTGAATATTTTCAGTACGATCATGTTTCGCAAAGTAAACGCCAGGTTGGTTCTACTTTTAAACCATTTGTTTATACAGCCGCCCTGGAAAATGGTATAGAACCCTGTGAATATTTTTCCGCCAGGGAAGTGACTTATGCCAATGGCTGGACGCCTTCAAATTCTGGTAGCGATGAGGATGATCCTCATATGAATTACAACTTAAAGGAAGCCTTAAGTCAATCTATGAACACCATTGCGGTAAAAGTACTCATGGAAACCGGGATTGAAAATGTGGTAAACCAAGCTAAAGCTATGGGAATTAATTCAGAGCTACCGCAAGTACCGTCAATCGCTTTAGGAACAGCTTCTCTAAGTTTAACCGAACTAACCGAAGCCTATACTCCTTTTGTAAACGAAGGAAAAACTAGTAGGGCTTTTTATATCACAAAAATTGAAGATGGCGAAGGCAATATTTTAGCCGAATTTAAACCTGAAATCTCAAAAGATCGTTCTATTTCTGAAACCAACCGGAAGATCATGATAGAAATGATGAAGGCCACGGTAAACGAAGGTACCGCTACAAGATTAAGAACAACTTATGGTTTAAGAAACGATATCGCAGGAAAAACCGGGACAACTCAAAATAATAAAGATGGTTGGTTTGTAGGCATTACTCCTAACCTGCTTGCTGTAACCTGGGTTGGATCTGACGATCATAGAATTGGTTTTAGAAATACCTATGTTGGGCAGGGAGCAAATTCAGCCCTACCGGTTTTCGCAAAACTCATGCAAAAAATGAATAGCGAATCCGGTTTTAATGAAATAACCCAGGCGAGATTTTCACCCGTTTCCTCAGAAATTAAAGAGATGATGGATTGTGATCCTGAAAAGAGAGATGGCTTCTTTAAACGCTTATTTGGTGGCGGAGATAAAGATGAGCCGAAAAAGCAGGAAAAAGAGGAAAAGAAGAAAAAGAAAGGCTTTTTCAAGCGCTTATTTGGTGGGAAAGACAAAAATTAAAAAAGACAGACCGAAAAGTCTAAATTTCGTCAAGCTGAACTTGTTTCAGCTTCTAACTTGTTTTGGTTAACAGAATATTAGAGAAAGGCATTTCTATTAGGAAAAACAGTTAATCCAGGGAAAATCAACAGTGAATTCACATAAAAAAACCGGTGAATTTTACAATTGCACCGGTTAAATAATTTTGGATAGATATTCTTAGAATTCCTTATTGATAGCCATTCTTAGCTTTCGGGAATAATCTTCTTCTAACCAATCGCGATAATTCTTGGTACTTTTACTAATACAATAAGAGTACTGTTTAATTCTGGAAGAAATATCGTCTTTAAGTTCTTTAGCCAAAATTCGGGCATCAAAAACATCTTCAGAATTTTCTACGCACATTTTTACGTGTTGCTCCATAGACCATTCTAAAACTGCTTTAGATCTTAATCCTTTTTTAATCACTTTATCGTAAGCCTCTTCAACATCAAAATCAACATCTTCGGTATTAGAAAATTGCTCTCTAATTTCCGGAGGCATCACATATTTAAATTCTCGCTCTATTTCTTCATCACTCAATAGATTTTCAAAATAGAAATCTGGAGCTCTAAAAATTTGTTTCCAGTCTACCGGGGCACTCCATTCCCCAAATCGAGCCAGGTTATTACCCAGATCTATGACGTTAAATTCAGATTTTCCTGGCAGTACCCTGGAGCCACGACCAATCATTTGAAAATAAAGAGTTAGTGATTTGGTTGCCCTGTTTAATACAATAGTTTCCACTGTAGGTTCATCAAAACCGGTGGTAAGAATACTCACCGAAGTTACAATAGCATCTGGTGTATGCTTAAACCATTTTAGAATATCTTTTCTATCCTGCTTACTGGTGGTATTATCTAAATGCCGAATAGGTAAACCGGCATTTCTAAAAGTTTCATACACTTCTATTGAAGTATTGATTCCGTTATTAAATATTAGTGTTTTCTTTCCTCGGGAGCGCTCGTAATAAGCATTTAGCAGTTTTTCCTGCATGGAAATATTGGAATATAATTCTTCAGAAGATTTTACGGTGTAATCTCCATTCATTCCAACTTTTAAACTGGTAAGACCTACATTATAACTAAATGTATTCGCTCGTGCTAAAAAGCCTTTTTCAATAAGCGAGCCTATAGAATCACCAACGATTAATTCGCGGTAATTATCTTTCATAGGTAACTTAATATTAGAACTAAGTGGTGTAGCTGTTACACCAAGAATAAAACACTTTTCAAAAAATTTAAATAATTTCCTGAATGAATTATAATGAGCCTCATCTATAATCACCAGGCCAATATCTTTAATTTCGAGCTTCTCGTCGTGCAGGCGATTATTAAGGGTTTCTACCATAGCCACAAAGCACATATAGTCTTCCTGGTCTGGTAATTCTTTTACCTTAGAGTTTATAATCTTATTACGCACTCCAAAACCATCCAGCATATTAGAGGTTTGCTTACACAACTCTATCCTGTGGGTTAGGATAAGCACTTTCTTTTGAGTTCGCTGAATATACTCCCTCACCATCTGCGAAAATATAACCGTTTTACCTCCACCCGTAGGCAATTGGTAAAGCAGGTTATAATGCTCAGGATGCTCATCTATCACATTAAAGATTTTGTCTATATCTTTTTGCTGATAGTCATAAAGTTCCTTATCAACTTTTTTGTCTTCTATTCCAAAGGTTTCCACCGCCATAATTTTTGTTCAAAACTGCAAGTTTGCAAAAATAGCTGATTTCTTAGGTTTAAAGAAATATTTGGGACAGAAATACGAATAAGCACCTCAAAAATGATTAAATTTAAGTATCATTTTTGCTCCCTCCGGCAGGTTTATCTTTTTCAAACTGTGTGATTATGAAGCTGAAAGGAGGAGCAAACGGAATTGGTTATAATACGATAAGCAATAATATTCTTTTTAAGGATTTTGATCAAAATATCCTGTCGGATATTGCTTCAAATTTCGTTGAAGAAACCTGGCCGGCACACACTTGCAGCAATTGTTCCAACTTAAGGCACAAATTTCATATTATAATTTCGGGACGTTTAAAAGTATTTCAAACCGACAAAGAGACCGGCCGGGAGTTTACTTTATTTCTATTAATTTAGAATCAATTTTTTGATGTAATATCTTTAGTTGATAACTGTAACCATAAGATTTATTACGAATCTTTGGAGGAATTAAAAATGCTTTCCACTCCTACTATTACCATGCGTAAATGGCTAAAAATGTATCCCAGGCTTAATGAAAGATTACTTACCTATGTAAGTCAGCAACTTTTAAGCGTGGAAGATTACGCGGTTAATCATACTTTTTTTGATATTCCTGCTCGTCTTGCGAGGCTTATTTTAAAAAACCTTAATCATAAATCACAAAAATTAGAGTATATAAACGATCTCTCGAATGAAGAAATTGCCAATTTAATAGGACCTACCCGGGCAGTAGTAAACAGGCATTTTCAGGATTTTAAAAAAGAAGGAATTTTAAAAATAGGTAGAAAAGAAGTAGAAGTTATTAACCTTCCACTATTGCTCAAAAAAGCAACCAATCAATAATTAAAGAAATAAGTTAAAAATCGTTAAACTCTGGTTTAATGCTACTTAAGTAGTTTTACTTCGAGTAATGCTAGATTATCTTTGGTATTCAATTATTTATTAATCTCTAAATGAAACTATTATGAAAAAGCTAATCTTAAGCTTATTGTGTTTTGCCGTTGCGGGGATGGTTTATGCACAAGGTGTTATTAAGCTAGACGAATTAAAGATGGAATTTAATCCTACATCTTTAGAAATCGATGAGTCTTCAAATTCCCTAACATTTAAGGTTAGCGAAGACTATATAGGGCAATTTCATGCGAACCCTTTGAAATACGCTAAACAAAACTTCAGTATTGCAGATTTTATTGAGGCCAACCAGGGTAAAGATTTTAATAAATACACCGTGACCTTTGTTACTAGCAAGGGTACTTTAAGGGTTCATTACAATGAAGATGGAGAAATCACTTCCAGCAGTCAGCGCTTTATAGATGTTAATCTTCCTTATAAATCTATTGTGGAAATTTTAAAAGCTAATGAAGGGTATAAAATTATAAGTACCAATCATTTAGCCTATTCAAAATCTAGCTGGACTCCTGATAAAGAATTTTACAAAGTAAAACTTGAAAATGGCAAAAACAGAAAAAATGTAAAAATGAATATTAGCAGAAATGCCTCAGGTGTGGCAGTTGCTACTTTAGAATAAAACAGGGTTTTTATTTTTACTCCGGAAGTTGTGTTTATCAACTTCCGGAGTATTTTTTAGTCAAAAATATTAGAAGATAAATAACGGTCTCCACGGTCGCAAACTATACTTACCACAATCCCTTCCTCCAACTCGTTACATAATCTAACAGCCGCGGCAGTTGCACCTCCACTGCTCATTCCGGCGAAAATACCTTCTTCTGTAGCAAGCTTTTTGGTCATTGCCACAGCATCATCTTCGCTTACTTCCATAATACGATCTACCTTTTTTGGCGTAAATATTTTAGGTAAATAAGCTTCCGGCCATTTTCTAATTCCCGGAATTCGAGAATTATCGGTTGGTTGCACTCCTACAATTTGAATTTCTTTATTTTTTTCCTTTAAAAAGGTAGAAGTCCCCATAATGGTTCCCGTGGTTCCCATAGAAGAAACAAAGTGGGTTACTTTATGCCTGGTATCGTTCCAAATCTCTGGACCCGTAGTATTATAATGCGCCTGCCAGTTATCATTATTACTAAACTGATTGATCATAAAATAATCGCCACCCGCCATTTTCTCTTCCGCATAATCACGGGCGCCTTCAATACCTCCATCGGCATCGGTAAGTGTAACTTTAGCACCATAGGCACGCATAGTTTGTACGCGCTCTATTGTGGAATTTTCAGGCATTACCAATTCAATATCCAGCTTAAAAATTCTGGCTACCATTGCAAGGGCTATTCCTGTATTTCCGCTAGTGGCTTCAATAAGCTTGGTTTCCTTGGTGATATCCCCTCTATCTAAAGCGCTTTTAATCATATTATAAGCGGCGCGGTCTTTCACACTCCCGCCCGGATTTTGGCCTTCCAGCTTAAAATAAAGCTGAACCTTTGGGTTATCAACTAAAGTTTGCGCTTTTACTAAAGGTGTGTTTCCTATGAGATCTAATATGGAATCGTTCATTATTTACTCGTATTTTTTATATTGATTTGAGGAGTGTGGGAAACCATGGAATTTTTAGGTACAGAAGCGGTTAGCCACACATTTCCTCCAATGATACTATTGGCTCCAATAGTTGTTTCCCCGCCTAGAATAGTGGCGTTGGCATAAATAGTCACATTTTTTTCTATGGTAGGATGCCTTTTAATATTTTTTAAGTTACGATCTACATACAGTGCTCCAAGCGTAACTCCCTGGTAGATCTTTACATTATCTTCTATAACTGCAGTTTCTCCAATAACTACTCCTGTTGCATGATCTATAAAAAATGGAGTACCAATTTGAGCACCGGGATTAATATCGGTTCCTGTGAGTCCGTGGGCACACTCGGCCATTAAACGTGGTACAAGCGGAAGTCCGAATTTATAAAACTCATGACTAAAGCGGTAAATAGCAATGGCGAAAAATCCTGGGTAAGAAAGAATAACCTCTTCTATAGAATTTGCCGCAGGATCGTTTTTTGAGATCGCATCGGCGTCTTTATTGAGTTTTTTTAAGATTCCGGGTAACATATCCAGATAATCCTGCCAAATGTCTCTACAGGGCGTATCTGGCTTCCAGCAAACCAGGTCTGCCAGTTCTTCAAAATCCCTTCCTAATTTCTTAATGTTCTCCTCTACCGGGGTCTCTTCATCAAACAACGTGTAAAAAAGATTTTTGGTAAAAGCTTCGGTTTTTTCTTTTATACTGAATTTTAAATTCGGTAGTTTTTTCTGTGCTTTTATCTTCTCTATAACTTCACTCTGACTCATTTAAAACTGCTATTTTAGAATGATAATCCTTGTTTTATTTCAAATGTAAACAATAGCAAATCAAATTGCATTTAAATTATTATAAATGCTTTCAATAAGCTTATTTGATTTCTATTAGGTTTTTATTTTTCAGAAATTCAAAGACAAGTTAACACTTTCACAATTAACTAAAAACCAGTTACTTATATTCATATCTTTATGATGTTAATCAATTAAATTTAATAAAATGGCACAGCCAGGAAAACACAAAATGGAAGATGCAAAGAAGGAGCCCAAAAAACAGGCAGCACCTAAAAAGCAACCAGCCAAACACGAAAAATCCAAAAAATAAATTGGATTAAGTTTTAAATGAAAAAAACGTCAGGCCACCTCAAAAGGGTGGCTTTTATATTTTAAAGGAATTTATAGCTACTGGCTATTAAATTTTTTCTCTGTAAGCTTACCTTTGCCACTTTGAAAATTTTGAAAAACATACTTTGAAGGAATATTTTAATTTTTTACGCGGAAATTTTAAGAAAGTTAGTTTTGGATGGTTGCTTACCTTTTTATCAAGTTTTGGCCAAACCTTTCTTGTTTCCCTATATGTTCCCGAAATTGTTAAAGCCTTTGCCATTACCGAAGGAACTTTTGGTGCTATATATGCCGGTTGTACCGTAGCGGCTTCAATAATTATGTTAAGCGTTGGCCATACCATAGATCATAAACCGGTAAAAAAAGTTACGGCCTTTACCGTCTTGAGCCTGGGACTATCCAGTATTCTATTGGGACTTTCCTATCATATTGCGTTACTTTTTGTGGCTTTAATCGGACTTAGGCTATGCGGCCAGGGGCTAATGAGCCATATAAGTATGACCATTATCTCTAAGTACTTTGATAAAAACCGCGGAAAAGCACTTAGTATTTCCTCATTAGGATATTCAATGGGAGAAGCTGTTTTCCCAATAATTATCACGTCAATAATAGCCTTTTTTGATTGGCGCATTGCCGCAATTGTAAGTGGTGTCGCTCTACTACTATATTTAATAAGGTTGAAGTTTACTAATCTCCTGGATTTTGACAAACAACTTTCTACCGAAGGAAAACCATCTACCTGGTCGCTTCTAAAAGATTACAAAGGTGTAGTTTTCGATAAGCGCTTTGGCATTATGATGCCTGCCAGTTTTATTTTAAGTTTCACAAACACGGCTATCTTCTTTTATCAATATGTTTTTGTGGAAGATAAAGGTTGGTCACCACAACTCTACGCTACTTTTTTCACGGTTTATGCGATTTCGAGATTTTTATTCTCACTACTGGGTGGAACCTGGGTTGATAAATTTAGTGCAAAAAAAATGTTCAGAATTTATCTTATCCCAATGACCTTAGGTTTAATTCCTTTTGCTTTAATGGATAGCATAATTGGAGCACTTTTATTTTTAATTACTGCAGGAATTACCGGCGGAATGGCAGGTACGGTTAAAACTTCTCTTATCGCCGAAATCTACGGAACCGAAAAAATGGGCGCCATTAGAAGTGTCTTCACGATGTTTATGGTAATTAGTACCGCCTTAGGCCCGTTACTGGTTGGATTTATGATTGATGGTAATTTCGATTTTAGTACTATTATGCTTCTATTATTCGCGGCAATGCTATTAATTAGCCTAAATTCACAACGAATAAAGAATATTACAAAAGTTTCAACGCTTTAAACTAAAAGATCCTTTAAGCGTCTTAAAGCCTTCGATTTTAATGTGATACCAATAATCGTTAGATGGAAGATCGCGGCTTTTTAAGGTGCCATTCCATTTGAAATTTTCCCCGGCTCCTGCTTTTAATAACTTACCATACCGATCAAAAATTCTTATTTCTGAAGAAGGAAAATATTCGAGTCCGTTGATGCTAAAAGTATCATTATAACCATCCCCGTTGGGAGTTATGAATTTTGGAATCACAATATGCGGAAATTCCCTGGTTACCGTATTACAGGCAGAAAGATCGCGCATATAAACCGTATAAATTCCACCGGGAACAGCAGTGAATATATTTGAAGTTTGATAAGAATTCTCGTCTAAAGAATATTCAAAATCACCTTCATTAACAGGGGTTACAATAATATTCCGCAAATCAGAATTTACGCTTTCTATCTCCGCAATATCTACCGGCATAACTTCAAAATTCTTCGTGGTAGAACAATCTTCAGACGTAGTAAGGATCACGCTATAATTTCCTGGTGTATCTATTTCAATTTCTTCCGTAGTCTCGCCTGTAGACCATTCGTAAGTAAGTCCGGTTAAACCGGCATCAAGAATAAGATTTTCACCACTACAAAGTTGTAAAACTTCATCTTCTACCTGCGGACTTTCATTTATAGTAAAATTAATAGCTATACGTGAACTAGGTTTACAATCAAAACCTTTATTGATAGCTTCAACATAATATATCCCTTGTGCTTCAGGCAAGTAGGAATTGGTATTTTCGGCGATAAGGTTGTTATTTTCATCATACCAATTTGCGGTTTCATTTTCTTCAACTTCCACATTTAATTCAGGAATTTCATCGTCACTACAAATACTAACATTGCCATCACTTTCCGGTGGATTAGGAGCTTTTAGAATATTCACGGTAAAGATCTCTGAAACCGAGCTGCATAAATTAGTGTTTAAATTCACAGGATCTTCAGCAACTTTCACCCTAAAATATCGAGTTGCATTTAAAGATGATGTATTATAAACTTCATCATTTTCACCCGGTATATCGCTCCAGTTTTCATTATCAATACTTTCCTGCCATTGATAAGCATGTGAGTTGTATACCGAAAAATCTGGCGTAGCTTCAAGACTAAGACTTACCGGAGCACCTTCGGCACAAACGTCTAATCTGTTATTCCCATTTTCTGAAGTCACGGTAGTAAGATCGCCGCAAGACCTAAAAATTATATCATCTATCGCCAGATCATTTCCACAGCCACCTTCTCCATTATTAAACATTTTAAGAATCACAGCCTCCTGCCCTGGTTCGGTTTGAAAAGTAAGCGCATATTGCTCCCATTCAGGAGAATTTAGCGATGGAATATTCCCTGTATTTCCTTCTTTTAATAAATTGGAATTGGTCTCGTCCCAGATCTCAAACCGAACATTTATAGGAATTCCTCCATTTTCACAAACCATACTGGACCGATCGTAAACATTCATTAAAAAAGCTGAAAACTCATAAGTGGTATTCTCGCAAAGTCCGGAAATCTCGGTTCGGTAAAAACGGCCGGAATTAAATGAAGCATTTACAATCAAGGCGTTACGATTGGAAACCGTACTGGGAGGTAAACTGGAATGCCAGGAGGTAATAAAATTCCCAATTTGGTTGGATACCGTATACTCCCCATCCTGCGGATCCTGGTTTACATAGATATAATTGGTAGTGCCTGGAGGAAGTTCTGAAGCAGCTTCAAAATCTTCGTGAAAGATGGGTTCGCCCTTACTGCCTTCACAAAAACCTAGCTGGGCATAACCGTAATTGCAAAATATAATTAAAAAGAAAAGAAGTGAAAATCTCATTTTCTCAAAAGTACGCAATTACAGTGCATCCTGAAATTGCATTTCAATTTTTTCAAACCGGTAAGCATTAGGCCAATTCTGGCTTTCGGCTTCGGCTGCAATTTTTAGAATTCTAAGTTTGAATTCTGCTAAAATTCCTTCCTTCAGAATAAACTTCACGGCTTCTTCAAAAGATTTGAATATACTTTTACAAAAAGCTTCTTTTAAATTGCTTTTTTCCTCAGCAAAAGTTTGGGCAATTTCAATATTAAAAAGCATTAGATCTGCAGTTAAATGCGGTTCTACACCAAGTTGCTTAAAATGTTTGATTTCTTTTTGCGCAATAGATCTGCGGGCTTTTGGTTTACGCCTTGTTTCCGGAAAATATTCTTTAGAAATCTTTAGTTTAGACTTTCGCATTAATTCTTCCTCTCTTGGATTAAACACAAAATCGTAAAAAACTTTTACAGGCTTAAAACGCTCATAGAGATCTACGATTTGCTCCTCCAATTGTTCTTTGTCTAAATCCTGGAGGTATTTTTTTAACTGGCGTTTACTCATTTAGCTGAATTTTGTTTTCGCTATAGTTTTTTGAAGATTTTCTGAAATTTCTAATAACCATTGTACCTGGCTGCTCACCAGTTGCGCTTCCTGCAATCTTAGTTGTACATCTCTTTTATCATTTTCGGGCTCTTCTTTTAATTGATTTTCCCTTTCTGCAAGTAGCTTTTTATAGGTTTTAAGTAAAGCTGAAGCTGCCTTTTCTGTTCGGGCAGGATCAAGGCCTTTTAACTCCTGAGTGTCTTCGAGACCTTTTTTAGCATTTTCCAGGTTTGTACAAATATGAGAAACAAAAATCTCGAAATTTTTGGAAGCAGCTGTAGTTTTATGGTTTTGAATAAAGGTTCCCAAAGAAGCCAAAGCCGAAAGGAAAGTTTGGTTTAAGCCCACAATTTTATAAAGTTGGCCCAATTCTTTCTGTTTGAATTTTGGCTCCTGCGTCATTCTTTGAAAAGAGGCGCTTAAATTCCCCATTTCCAAAAATGCTTTTTTTCTGGAAAGTTTATAAGAAGTGGGTAAAGCTCCTTTTTCGTGGTAAAAATTATCAATTTCTTCCAGGTATTTTTTATTTGCGCTAATACTTTCTTTGATAACACTTTTTATGTGTTGTGATTCCCAGGCCGGCCACAGCAGAAGATTTCCCAGGGCAGCGAGGCCGGCACCCAAAATAGTATCTATAACCCTAAACTGAATTACATTGAAAACGTCGGGTTTTAAAAGCGAGTAAATAAAAATAATACTTAGCGTAATAAACACCGCCGCGGTACGATAATTTCGCTGCAACAAAGAGAAGGCTAACGTAAGAGAAAACAGCCCAAGAATACCATAAACAACCTGGTTCTTAATCACAAATACAATTCCCAGGGCAATTACAGCGCCTATTAGTGTTCCTACAATTCGCTGTTTAGATCTATCTTTGGTAAGTCCGTAATTAGGACGCATAATCACTACGATGGTGAGGATTATCCAATAAGCATTTTCAAATGAAAAATACAATCCGATGCTAAACCCTATTAAAACTACAATGGCAAGCCTTAGAGAATGTTTAAAAATTGGAGAACCAAAATTAAAGTTCTCTACGAGTAGTTTAGGATCATAATCCTGCGGAGTGATAAACTGTGAAACTTCTTTATTCTTTAATAAACCAGGTTCCCGAGTATCTAAATTATGTAAAACCCTTACTATGGTATTGATCTTTTGGCCTTGTTTTTCTAAATAATCGAATAAATTTTGAAGCAGAAATGCTTTTTCGGTATTTTCTGAAGAAATTAGTACCCGCACTTCTTTAAAGTTTTCTTCTATTCCTCTTAAGTACTCCCGAATTTCTTTGGTGGAAGATTCTTTCTTCTTCTCAATTACTACTGAAATTTCATCCAACTGAAAAGCGATCTTTTTAATTAGTTTTTTAAAGCGTTCCAGTAATTCCCGGTCTTCCCCAAGGACTTCGTCCATCTTTTTATAATCTACAGGATTGGCCATCGCCAACTCTAAAATATCTACCAATTCTATAAAAATCAGCAGTCTTTTTCGCGCATAATTGGAATTTCCGGAAGCTCGTCTCGCGGTAATAAGTAGGTTTCGAAGACTTTCGTGTTTCTCGTTGAGATCGCTTTGTAATAAGAATAGTTCTTTCTGAAGTTTTTCTCTTTCGGCGGTTTCGGTAAGTAAATGCGCCCTTGTTTTTAGGTATTTCGCAGTTAGCTCCAGGCATTCGGCTAAAAGTTGCTCGGTATGGTGTTTCGGGTTTATGGAAGTCCAAAGATTGCTTAAAAGCAAATACCACAAACCACCACCTGTAATAAGAAGGCCTCTTTCCCACGGAAGAATTTCCGTGGAAATATTCGCAAAACTCAATACAATGGCAAATAAACCTGCAAAAGCAACCAGCGAAGCTCTAAAACCATAAACAGCCAAATAAGCAATGCCAAACATTAAAAGGCCTAAAAGCGGTAAAACCAGCCACAGGTATGCCGAAGCATAAGCCATAATTACTGAGACAATTCCCGCAAGGGAAGCAGCTAAAATTACTCCAATATTCCTATGTCTAAAACTTCCGGGAATGTCACTGGGCGAACTTAACAAAGCACCCATTGCCAGAACGGTACCTATCTCAAAATTTCCCAATCCGATAAAAATTCCAACAGGAGAACCTATAGCCACCGTAAGCACCATAGCTTTAGAAAAGTCGGTGCTTCTTAGGTATTTCAGGAATTCCTGCCAGTAATTAGGGATAATATTGGGCAAATCTTATGCTTTTATTTCGGTAAAGTTACGGTGTATTATAGATTATATACTATTCCTTTAAAAAATCATAACATTTAGTCGATAATAGAGATTCAAATAGTGTAGAAGTTAATTTAAATATCATTTCCAGCATTCAGGCATTTGAGGCCTGTCCCAAACTAATTTTTTAAAAATTCAATATAGTTCTTATTAATAGGTAATGATTTTAAGTTTAAATTAATAAATGTGAGTTGCAGGGTTCTGATCTTCGCAGTAATTTGAACAGTAAATGAAATCTCGAGATTTAAAATAGGAGATCAATAAATTAAAATAAGATTTAAGATGAATAAGAGCATACTATTAAAAAACCGGCCAAAAGGAAAGCCAGCGCTTTCAGATTTTGAAATTACCGAAATTGAAAAGCCTTCGCCTAAAGATGGAGAAATTTTATTGAAGACGAAATATATTTCGGTAGATCCTTACTTACGCGGAAGAATGCGCGATGAAGAATCTTATATTCCTCCTTTTGAATTAAACAAGCCCATAGAATCTATGTTAGTTGCTGAAGTTATTGAAAGCAAAAACAAAGATTTTAAGACTGGAGATGTTGTGAGCGGAATGTTGAAATGGGAACTTTTTCAAAC
>VMHT01002263.1_pt1 | contig 66290 bp, 57 predicted proteins | sample 4693611 | NCBI WGS metagenome assembly VMHT01 (sample SAMN12280063, study PRJNA550983) | marine metagenome | isolation source: seawater sampled from same location over 5 years 0.02-0.2 micron viral filtrate | place: USA: collected off the coast of southern California halfway between the port... ...
CAGCATGATTAAACCATTAACACGAATTGTTGGCAAAAGTCAAGTCAAAATCAGGGCATTGACTAAAATTATTCCCGCCAAAAAAATCAAGGAAAACCTAAAAAACTTTGTTAATACGGTTATACCACTCATGCCACCAGCATTGCTGGAATTTGAGGACCAACGTCAATATCTTGTACCTAAAACACTATTTGATGTCCTAGTATCAGACGAAGATGTTGACGATTGGAATAACCTCCTTGCTAGATTTAATGACCTGTTAGGTAACCTTACTAAGGTTCTTAATAACATTAGGAAGATTGACTATCATAAGATAGTAACTGATAAGTTACTAGAACAGGAGATCAGTAACAGAAAAATTAAACTTACTGAGAAACTTCTTGAGAAAGATACTGAGAAGGAGAAGGAAAAGAAAGATGGATTGTTATCAGATGTTAAAATAGATAATCTTACTGAAATTCTTTTAGCAGCGGGATTTGCTGCCGCTGTACCATTTACAAGTAACAGAAAGAATGTTAATCCTTTAGATGCCGCTACAATTGAAAGTGCAGGTGCAAGTGGTGCTGATCTAAAAGCAGCGGCTCATCTTGCTACGCTTGAGGCATCATCACCACAGGATGTTGCTGATGTCATGCAAGTTATGCTGAATAGAGCAGAAACAAATCATTCTGGATATGGTCCACTTATTCAGCAGATTATTGCTCCTGAACAGTTCTCACCTTATTCTGCTGCCATTTATGGTGATAGTGCTGATAAAAATGCTGCTTCTTATTATGGATCATTAAATGTTACTCCGCAGGAGATTGTTTCATTAGCATCAGAACCTGATGGTATTGAAAAACTAGTAGAGAGATTTGGTACTGGTAATGCTGCTATTGCCAAGCAAGTTCTCAATGATTTTGAGAACGAAGGACCACTATCTAAGGAAGCAGCAAAGGTTATTGGTGGTATGGTTTCATTCCGAGGAATGAATAGTGAGGTTGGACCTAATTTTACTCAGAGACATAAACGTGGTAATAAATTCTTTGCTACTGGTGGTATTATATTACCCAAACTATTAAATCAGTATAATCTGTGGTATAATACTGATGATAAAACTAGTGATATTTCAAACTTTATTGTTGATAGACCAACGATTATTGATGTTCAGAGTATAGGTGAACCATTGATTGTTATTCCTACTGAGAGACCTATAGGTCATGAGGTGCTGAGTATCTTATTCAAAGAACCATTTAGAAAGATCGAAAAGATCTTTGAACGAAGGGAGCAGGAAGCGAAACCACAAACACCTATTGAAAATAATACCACATCAATCAATAGGACAACGATACCACAATCAGAGAAACCTAAACGTAAGTCACAGAAGTCTTCGACGCCCACACAAGATCCTTTGAAGACCTTTACACTCAACAGTGATAATTCTATTAATATGTTGAGTTTAGGCACTAAGCAAAGTGAATTTTCGTCGATAGTAACTGAGTTTAATAACGCTCTAAGTAAGTCTTCATCATCACATGGATTGGAAAGTAACATACATACAGTATCGCAAAAAACCGATAATGTTTTCGGATCAAAAACTATTTTAATGACCCAAGATATTTTTGTAGAGGAATAAATGTCAGCATCAGAATCAAATAAGCAAACTATACAGGCATTTGTATATGATATACCTAGTGCCAGTAAATTAACTGATATTGCCCCCGAAGGAGATCCTCTTAACTTTCCTGAGGTGATATCATTTAATTATTATGAAAATGTGCTTGATCCATTTATTCAGGCTGATATCACAATCCTTGATTCTTCAGGTGTAATTGATAAGGCATTTGGTAACTGTGGCATCAGACAGTTCTGTCCTGTAGAGATTATTGTTAATGATCCAAGTAATGAAAAAGACTGGGAACGTGAGAGATCAGTATTTGAATTTAGTGGTAATAATTGTTTTTATATCAACAGGGTTAAAGATCAGATAACTCAAGGAAAGAAGAAACAATATACATTAGAACTTGTGACTCGTGATGGTCTTGTGGCACTATCGCGAACAATCAAGAGTGCATGGCCACCCGATGATTCTAAAGGTATTGATTATAATACAGTTGTTTCTGATGTTCTTAATAAGTATATTAAAACATCTAAAGATTATTCATATGTCATGGATGCTATGAGTGAGAGTGTTGATAAGGTCATGGGTAATGGTAGGAAACCTATTGAGTTAATTAATAATATCTGTACTAGGGCAACTCCTAAAGGAACTGCTACTGGAGGTGGAGTAGAAGAAACAAGACCTACTGGATATGCTTTCTATGAAACATATGACAGTTATAAATTTGACTCAATCTATAAGTTATTAACAGAACCATCAAATATTAATGTTAATCATGGTGCTTACAATGTAAGTTTTGTGAACGATAACGAAACTAGTGAAGAACAGGCATCATATTCTATTTTAGGATATAAATTTTATGATGGGACAACTCAAACAAGTTTATTAGAAGAAATTACTGCTAAAACGCGAGGTAAGGCAAAAACTCTTGTTATAGATCAAGAAAGAAGTTCTTATAAAACAATTGAAAAACTAACTCCTGAAACTGTAGTTTCTCCTTGTCTTAAAGCATCATCAGATAATGATTTTGCGCCAGTAAAAACTGTTACTCAGAGCGAATACCAAATTGAGTATTATAATACTTGCGAACCTGATGCGTTAGACAATAGACCACCTAATCCAGAGTTATCATCAATGAATTATGGTGCTCTTTTAGATACGTTGAAGAGCAGAACATCGACTATTAAAATTAATGGCAATCTTTCATTATCTGCAGGAAATCATATCTATATTGATTTTCCTGAAATTCAAGGTGATGGTATTAAGCAGACTGAATTGAGTGCTAAATATTCAGGATACTATTTGATTACTAAAATCAAACATTATACGCAAGATATTCAGCATGTATACACTATCGCAGAAATTTGTAAATTAGTAACATCATGAGCAATAGTTTTCCTACAAATTATACCGGTGAAGAACTCACTAAAGCAGGCACCACTATGTTGGGGGTGGTTGTTTCAGTAAAGACAAAAGGTGCTCCCGGATATTATCAAGTAAGACTATTTGCAATTCATGGATATTGTGATATTAATGAAGAGAATTGTGAAGAAGATGTAGTAAAAAAAGCAGCACTTCCATGGATTGCTACTACACAATCTGATCAAGCAAATGCTGCTATCAGAAATAATAATGTCAAGCAACTTACTAAAGGTCAGTTTGTATTAGTTCGATTTGATGGACCGAATTATACTAGTCCTCTAATTATCTCCACGTATAAACTACAGCATCCTGCTTTAGGCAATAAAGAAACTTTTAATCAGTCAAAACCATATATTATTGCAGGATTAGTTAAAAAAGCAGAGAATGGCGAAATCAGTGGTTCTCGTGCTGAAGGAGATTGTCCTGCAATCGTAACTGATGCAACTGACATTCAGGATAATGGCACTAGCACTAAGTCTGCTAGTAAATGTGGCACAGGCGGAGGATTATCCAATAATATTGGTGCTGTAATTGGTGATTTCATGAAAATCATCCAAGATAGCGATGGCAAGATTGGTTCTAAGTTTGTGAATGGTATCACTGGTGAGTTATTCTCCATTACTGGATACGTTCAGAAATATCTTGCTTCCATTACATCAATTATTCGTAACGGTATTGGATGGATCAAGGCAATTATTACTAAGGAAGTTAGAAAAGCAATTGATTCACTTGTTAAGGCGATAATGGTCCCTATCAAAGGGATTACATCAACAATTAATGAAACACTTGAGAAAGTCCTTAATATGATTTTCTGTAGTTTTGGTGATATTGAGGGTATGATCTCCAATATGATCGAAGGTCTTCTTAATACACTTGTAGATTCTGCACTCAATTCTATATTTGGTTGCTTGAATACATTAGTTGATGGAATTATGAATGAGATCATGGGAGAAATCCTAGGATTGATGAGTAATATTATAGGTGTTTTTGAAAATATTGCTGGTATCATTGGCGGATTTGGTGATATGTTCGGTACGGCAATCAATTCTATATTAGAACTTTTGGGAATTAGTTGTGGTGGTTCTGGATCATGTTCTACTGCTGCCTCAAATGCATTGGTAACTGCTTTCAATAATCCTGGTGAATTTGGATTAACCAATGGCATTAAAGCAGGTCTTAATAATGGATTAAGTGCTCTTGATGGAGTATCAGGTTCTATCGGTAAAGAAACTTCAAAACTGAACTCTGAAGCAGCAGAATTTGCTAAGGGGGTTGACTTAGGCACAGCAAATGTTCCTGGTGTATCTACGACCAATCAAGCATTGAAGAATGCATTTACCACAGCTAATAATCTTGCTGCTAGTAAAATAGGTAATGTATTTGATTTCTGTAATAATCTTTCCAATGGATATGATGGTTCGACTGGATCCTCAACAACACCAACAAATCCAGACATTAAAGATGACGGCACTTCAGACCCAATACCTACAGGGACTATTACACCATCAACTACTATTGCTGTTGTAGTCGGTCCTGTTGATAATAAGTTTGATGCAGTTTATAAGATGACGCCTATTGGAACTAAAGTTTCTACAGGTGGGACACAGAAAGTTAAAATATTCAGAAACAATGGTGAAGAGAATGGTGTTATTATTTTCACCGTTCACTTGAAGTCAACTGATACTGCTAGAGTTGTTGGTATTACTCCTGGTATTGTCAGTGGAGGTGATCTTACATTAGGTGGATCTTTAGAAGAAAATCAGTATGCTACAAACCCATCTGGAATGAGTTCTCCTGAATTCCCCATGTCTGGTAATGTTATCACATCTAAGAAAGTTTATTTTCCTAAGAATGTCAAAGAAGTTATTGTAGATATTCCAACATTAAAAAATAATTCCCCAGAATCTGGGACAACTGAGTTAACTTATACTGCTACAATTTATAGAGCAGTTGATGATCTTGATTTAAATCAGTATCCTTATAAAAATCTTCCTACTACATCATCAATCTTACATTCATCTACGTTAAGTATTGGGTTCGTTCAAGATCCAGTCCCTGATCCAACACCCGAACCTGGAGTTATTCCTCCTCAACTAGTCTTTAAAGATATTACTTATTCTATAAGTAATATAAGCGTAACTGCTGGACAACCAGCACAGTTTAAGATTATTAGAGCACCATTATTAGCAGAAGAAACAATAATCAGATGTGCTACATCTGATGGTACTGCTATTAATAATGTTAATTATGAAGGCGGGTTGGCTGAGATAAAATTTAAAGCAGGAGAATCTACGAAAATTTTCTCCGTAAATACTATAGAAAATGCTGCTCTTGTAAATCAATCATTATATTTTAATGTTACATTTACTGATCTTCAATTACCTCCTGGTAGTTCTTCTAACTTAGGTGGAACAGGATCTATAAATGGAACTTCCATAGGAGCAGGAATTGTCAAGAAAGCAACTATCAATTATACACCAGTTCAAATTCCTTCCCCAATATGTCCTGCTGAGATCTTGATTACTGAACCACCAGTAACATGTTTAGTTCAGGAAGTTAATTTCCCATTAGAGTTAGGTTTTATTGCTAAAACTAGTGTTCCTGGATATGTATTGTCGTATGAATGGCAGAGAACATATGATCCTTCTGCGACATGGACTACAGTGACTGACGGAACAAGAAACGAACTCATAGATGAACTAGTCACAACATTTGGTCCTTCTGATGTAACTTTTGTTGATGGTAATGGTGTTAGTGTAACTCTTGATGGTTGGGATACTCAAACTGTCCAACAATCAGCATCTATTACATACACGGGTGCTACTACAAGTGAATTGAGTGTTGCTCAACCATCATACTTAATCAATGATGAAGAATATTATCGCTGTATAATTACTGCTACACCAACTACTCCTTCTGTATTCACACCAACATTAACTGAGACCACTGAAAATATTTACATTGGCATGACAAAGACTGGTGTTTATCTCAGTTCAGTTAATTGTGCTCCTCCTGGAACTTTAGCAGATGGAGATCCTATCACATATGATAGTGCTCCAAAACCATTAAATCCTATCACTGCTGATACTGCCCAGTGTGAAGTTATTACACCAAATCCAGTTGTCCCTGATGATGTAAATATAGGTGATACTGATGATGATGATGATGATGTTGATGATGTTGATCTGCCAAGTGATCCAACTAATCCAACAACACCATTTATTGTTCCTACTATTGATGAAGAACTACCAATTCCAAAAACTCCAGTAGTTATTGATCCAGGTGGCGGTGTAGTTTCTGTTCCTATTCCTAGTAATCTTCCTAATTATAAGTATCCTCCATTAATTCCTATTTCTGGACTAGGTACTGGTGCTGTTGCTAAAGCAGATATTGATGAAAATGGTAAATTAATCAATATTATAATTAAATCGAAAGGATTTGGATATCCACCATCAAGTTTCGATCAGTGTGGTATTATTACATCTATCGAGGTTACTAATGCAGGAGGTTTTTATGAATCCTCTCCAACCGTATATGTCAATGATGATCCAACTATTGCTGTTGCAGCGATTGATGAAAACGGTAGAGTGGCAGAAATTAGAATAACTAATCCTCAGAGTGTTGTATATGACAGAATACCAAGTATATTCATACAGGGTGATGGCGTTGGCGCATCTGGTGTTGCCGTGGTACAATATGTACCATGCGATCAAGTTGATGATCGCTATCTCAATGTAGTCAATAAATACAACGAGAGCACACTTGGAATAGTAAACGTAGTAGACTGCCCGTAAATTATGTCACAATCTGTAAAACAATCAGAGCTCCAAGGCTCAGTTAAAATAGAAGAAACAGTCAATGAACTCAGAGAATTTATTACTGATGGTTCTTTTGCTTTCAGAGAAACTGTTAAACCTGGTGATAGATCATATGAGATGGCTCATTATCGCGGATCGCGAATTCGTTGGCAGGAAGATGGTTCAGTATTATTAATTGCTAGAAGTGCTGAAGCAACTCCTATCGAAGGATATCTTGATGTTAAATCATCTGGGTATATGCATTTTGTTTCAGGACATAATATTAAGTTGATAGCTGATGGACATCAAAAAACTGGTGGCGGCGAAGCAGGATCTGATGATGAAAAGTCTGTAGAAATACGTGGTCCAGGAGATATTGTTATCCAATCTGATGGTAAGGGTGGTGTTGTTATTAATGCTGCTAAAGATATTGAACTGATAGCTGGTGGTAGTATTAAATTAAAGGCAGCAGAACAAGTTAGTATTCAAACGGGAAGTTTAGCACCAGGATTAGGAATTCTTGGAAAGGATCTTGGTAGTGGTAAACTTACCATAGCAACTGGAATTTATGAACTTGGTTGTACGAGTTATAAGGAAACTGTAACTGGAAGTAAGACTGAAGAAAACTTTGGCGAAGTTATTAGAGACCAGAAACCAAGTATCGCTGCACCTACTTTACCAAATCAACATATTACTACAGATGAAACTACTGGAACTTTAGTTCATAAAATTGGATGTGATTATATCCTTGATGTTGGTGGTAAGATGAAGGTCAAAGTTGCTAATAATCCCTTAGCAGTAGGACCATTGACACCAGAAATGCCTCTTCATGCTGTGAAGCAAGAGATTTTTGGATCCAGAACTACAACTCTTCAAACATTAGGAACTCCTCCTTACGCTCAGGATTATCTTAGCATTCCTACGGGTAATGTATTTACTGAAATTGGTGCTGCCCTTCCTGGAACAACTGCATGGGCTGTTGAGAGTCAAACTAAAGGTGATATTGTTGCTCAGGCATCTGTTATTGGAAGTATTGGATTGCAAACAGGAGCAACACCTTCTAATGCTATTCTTCTTCAAAATGCCGGTGGATCGATTAGATTTGAAGCAAACGGTGCTATTGGAATGATTCAAATGCTAGCAACAAAAATGATACAAGGAACAGCATTGAAAATCAATCTGAACTGATGATACTTGGTAAACATTGTTTTACGGAAGCATATGGTTGTCCGTTTGAACTTCTAAATGACGAGCAGTATTTAAAAGACCAGATTATTCAGTCTCTAAATAAAACTAGTTTAACCTTGTTGGATATTTCTTCCTATAAGTTTGAACCACAGGGTGTCACCATTGTAGCACTATTGTCTGAAAGTCATATTAGTATTCATACTTGGCCTGAAAGAGGAAGTGCAGCACTAGATGTATTTACTTGTGGAGAAAGTAATCCAGAATTAGCAATGGAACATATGTTGATGGCACTCGAAGCAAAAGATTATAATACCAATTGCATTAGGCGTTAATGTATAAAGTAACTGTTAAAAATGTAATCACAGAGGAAGAGGGCATTGTAAAAGCATATTTCCTTAACGGAATTCCATTTACATTTGATTCATTAGATGATGATGAGAAGGAACAAGAAGAAGTAGTTGCAGAAGCAATTGACCACCCATGCATTTCAATTGAACTCATTCATCAGAAATCAGCATATTTATTACAAGAAGGTTTACATCCACTGCTCAGTAGTATAACATTAGATCCAGAAAGTATTCTACCCGACATTCTCAATGAAAATTAATTTGTGGTACTCCCAGACACAACGTCAATGGAGATGGTCGTTATGTGACGACACTGATAAAATGAGACAAGAATCCGGTCAAAGACCATTTCTTCGTGATGCTATGGAAGATATAGCACATACTGTTGAATACATGCTTGACATTGAAGAAGATTGCTGATATAATATAAGTTCCTTCCGTGTGAACGAAGTCACTGTGCTTCTTTAGAGATCAGGGTAACCTGATCTTTTTTTGTAGTTATAAATAACCCAGAAGAACCCTCTTGTCTATAACTACAGATGGCATTAAATAGATTAACAAATTTGATTGCTACCAGAAATGGTAGGATGCTTTATGTCAACTCTGATGATTTTAATGCATCAGATTTGATTTCTAATAATGGTAACTCACCTACGAGACCATTCAAAACAATTCAAAGAGCATTACTAGAAGTTGCTCGCTTCTCATATGTAACGGGACAGAATAACGATAAGTACGATCAATTTACAATTAACATATCACCTGGTGATTATGTAATCGATAATCGCCCTGGTAAGTCAAACAGTGCTGAAGTTTCTGAATTATCAGATCAGTCAAACTTTGATATTTTAGATCCTAATAACGATCTTTATAAGTTTAATGCTACTGCTGGTGGACTTGTAATCCCTAGGGGTACTTCACTTGTAGGTATGGACTTGAGGAAAACGAGAATTCGTCCTCGTTATGTTCCAGATCCTGCTAATAGTGCCTACGCAAGAACATCAATTTTTAATGTAACTGGTGCATGTTACTTCTGGCAGTTCTCACTATTTGATGCTCTTCCTACATCTGATTCTTCAGGTAAGGGTGGTGTTTACAATGCACCCAACAGCACATCAATTGTAAACTCTGACTATTCTCACCATAAAGTTACATGCTTTACATATTCAGATCAAAGTGATCTGGATCTGTTCTATGCCAAGGCAGCAAGAGCATTTGCTTCAATTCCAACATCTGCTGGTGAGTTAGAATCAAGAATTCAAGAGACTAGAATTGTTGGTCCTTTGCAGCAGTCAGGACAGCAAGGTATTTCTACAGCTACTGTTAGTGGTTCATTGGTAACTATTGTAACTGCTGGTCCTCATGAAGTATTTGAAGGACAGCAGATTACAATTGAAGATATTTCGGGGGTTTATAGTTCATTAAATGGAAGTTACTATGTAACCACAGTTACTAATGATAGTCAATTAATTATTACTGTTCCTGGTCTTGCATCAGGTTCAATTCCTGCTAATGATCTTACGAATGCTATTGTAAAGGCTGAAGTTGATACTGTTGACTCATCTTCACCTTATATCTTTAACTGTTCCTTGCGTTCTACCTATGGTCTTTGTGGACTATGGGCTGATGGTAGTAAGGTCAGTGGATTCAAATCCATGGTTGTTGCACAGTTTACTGGAGTTTCACTTCAGAAGGATGACCGTGCGTTCGTTAAGTTCACTGAGACTACATCACCCAATCCTAGTTTCGTATTGGAAGGTGGATCATCTGATTCAGTAGCACTTCACCAAGATTCTGCTGGTTATGTTTACTACCGTGGTGATGCTACAGATGGTTGGAGACATTATCACATTCGTGTATCTAATAATGCATTCATTCAATCAGTTTCTGTGTTCGCTGTTGGTTATGCCGAGCAGCATTTGATTGAAGCAGGTGGTGATTATTCTATCACCAACTCTAACTCTAACTTCGGTACAATGGCACTTTGTGCTGATGGTTTCCGTCCCGATGCATTTACACTTGATAAGAAAGGATATTTCTCACACATTGTTCCTCCACAGTCATTAGAAACACAAGAAACTGATGTTCCTTATTATCCTTTGGATGTTCAGAAGAGTAGGGATGGTATTAGTGCTAATGGTGTTGGATCAAGGTTATACTTGTTTGAACAAACTGATCCAAATAAAACTCCAGTATTTGATATCAACCAATATAAAGTTGGTGGTAGGATAGGTGATAAAGTTTTTGCTAACCTTACTAATCCTACTAATAGTCGTATTGAAGAGTTTCAAGCAATAATTAATCCAAGTGGTATTGAAGAGCATACGATTAGTTCTGTAGATACTGCTTTTGATACATTTGTTACAGCTAGCACCAATAACTTTGAGACTGCTACACCAATTAGAATTTATAGCACTACAGGTTATCTTCCTTTGGGAATGGAATCTAATAGACTTTATTATGTCATTAAGGTTAATAATACATCATTCAAGATTGCTCCTTCTGAAGAAGATGCTAGAGCTGGTGCTGGTGGTGCTGCAAATAGTATTGTTAATATTCGCTCTCAAATTCCTGCTGGAGCTGATCTATCGGTTAAGGCATATGTTTCTGATACCAATCCAGAACTACCAAATTTTGGCGTAGTTGTTAATGCTAACCAAGAAACAATGACTACGGGAACGTTCCCACATGGTTTCACAACTGGTGATAAGGTATTCTTCAATCGTAGTATCATTGCAGGTCAAGTGCAAACTGGTGCGCTGCCATTAATTCAGGCAGGAGGTACAGTTACATCACTGAGTTTGTCTACTGAATATTATGTTTATGTTGTAGATTCATTCACATTTAAAATTGCTGATAGTGAATCTAATGCTAATAATAACGTACCAATTCCACTTGATACGAATGGTGATGCTAATGTTCTGACTGTTTACAGAAATATTCAGAAGTCACCACTACGTTTTGATCCAGTCCATAGAGCTGGATCAACTCAGGGTAACTGGTATATTGCTGTTACCGCAGATATTACTAACACTATCCATCCAATTCTCACTAGTAGTGATACTAATAACATCTATGGTAACCCATCACTGTCTAATACTGAGAACGTATTCTTCAGAAGACTTAGTGATAACAGAGCATTAGCGGATAGAACCTATCGTTTACGTTATGTTATTCCTAAGACTGAACTTAATGCTAGACCACCACTTATTGGTTATGTTGTTAAGAGAAAGACTGATGCTAATAATACAATTCTTCCTTATAATACTGCTAATGCAGTTGATCAAACAGCAGACTTTGATAGAGTATATTTTGTTTATAGATCCGATACGATCTTAACACATATTCCGGGAGAACAAGATGGCATTTATTATCTGACAATTTTGATGGGTGATGTTTCACCTAAAGGTTCTCAGTTTAATTCACCCACAGATACTTTTGCTTTCCTTGCTTACAGTCAAGATGTTGGTAAAATTTATCCTGACCTTGATAAAGATAACCCTGCTGCTGACCCTGCCGCGGCTGTTTCAGTTGCCGATAACATTATTCATGGTTTTGTTTATCAGGATAATGATAGATCTTCTATCACTAAAGAAGCAGTACAAACTTTAGTTACTGAAACTGGTTTCACACCAACACTTGCTTCTCTTACCGGTAAAGCAGTATCAGGTCAAGAAAATAGACTTATTCCTTTCAGTGGTAGTCTCCCTCAAGTTGGTATTGAACTTAGAAGAACATCACAGGTTCGTGCTGGTAACCAAACGTTTGAATATACTGGTTTCGGTTCAGGTAACTACTCAACTGGTTTCCCTTCTAAGCAAGAACGAGTTCTAAATGATAAGGAAGTTCTTTATTCTCAAGCACAACGTCGCCGTGCTGGTGTTGTATTCTATTCTGGATTGAATGCATATGGTGATCTATATGTTGGTAATCAGAAGATTAATGCTGTTACAGGTGAAGTTGAGATCCTTGATAAACCAATTCTAAGAGTTGCTGGATCTACTGCCGCTGTTAATGATGAATTCGTTCCTTATGTTGCTGGAACAAAGAATGTTAACATCGAAGGAACATTAGTAACAGGTGGTGGTGCTAATCAAACTGCTAACGGATTTAACAATGAATCACTCTTTAATGAGGGTATTCAGGTATCAACCAAAGATCCTACTGCTGTTAACAGAGCACTGACAACACATGATGTTAACTATCGTCCTAAAGGTCTTGCTCTCGCATCATCATTCTCTAATGGCACAGTTAAGCAGACTGCCTTACTTAATAGTAATTTAAGACCTAATCCTGGTGTTGAGGGTGTATTCCTCGGAGATGCTTACTTCAAGAATACTATTACCACTAATACTAGACATGAGGGTTACATCTATCTTGGATCTGATCTTAATGGTAATTTCTTAAATGGTGGTTGGAGACAAATTGGTTTAGTTGGTGTCGGTCATCTTACATCAATTGAAGAAACTTATAACACTACTGGTGGTCTTGCTTCTCCTGAACCTTATGAAGTTACTGGTAAGTTTGGTATCAACCAAGACAATCCTACCAAATCACTTCATGTAGGTACTGGCGATGTTCTGTTTGAAAATAATCTTGAGGTCGGTATTGACGGAGTTATTCAAGGTGATCTAGCAATTAATGGCGGGGATCTTACTACAACCGCTCCTACATTTAATTATACTAATAGTTCTACAGAAGTTAATTTCGCTACTGGTGCAACAACATTAACCATTGCTGCTTCTAATGCTGCTAATGGTGCTGGAACATCGGGAGGAACTTCTGTTGCAACACTCAGGAGTGATAACCTTGTTATTAATAGTGATATTGAATTCTCTGGTAAGTTTGATACTGGAACTACTGGTTCCAAGACATTCAATGCCACTGTGACGGCAGAAGTTGCTAACTTCATGACTACACCTAATACGGTTAATTTTGCTACTCAGGAAGTTAATGCTTTCACTGGTGCTACTAACTTAAACTTTGGTGCTTCAACTGGAACCACACAGGTCAATAATGATCTTAAAGTTATTGGTAATTTCTCGGTTCAAGGAACTACGAGTACTGTTAATTCAACAGTAACAACAATCCAAGATCCTGTAATTACACTTGGTGGGGGTGTTGATAATGCTAACTTATCATCTGATGATAACAAAGATAGAGGTCTTGAACTTAAGTATTATGATGGATCTTCTAAACTTGCCTTCATGGGTTGGGATAATTCTGCTAATGAATTTGCCTTCCTTTATGATGCTGCAAATTCCAGTGAAGTATTCAGTGGCACAGATGCTAGATTAAGAACAGGTGCTCTTACAATTAGCACTGCTGGTGGTAGTAACTATATTAACTATCAACCAAATCCATATTCTCCATTCAATAGTTCTGATGTAAGTTCTAACTTCCAGAGATTGATCGGAAAGTATGGTGTTCCTACAGGAACTATCGCAATGTATTCAGGAACAAGTGCTCCCGAAGGTTGGGCATTATGCAATGGTGGAAGTGCTACTACTAGAACAGGTGGTTCAGTCAGTCTTCCTGATCTGAGAAATAGATTTATTATTGGTGCTGGATCTTCTTATTCTCTTAACTCTACTGGTGGTTCAGCAAGCACTAGTATCAATCAAAATAGTGGAAATAATAATCAAGCTCCTACTGTTAGTGATAATATTTCAATTAGTGTGAGCGGTCACACACTTACCAAAGCAGAAATACCTGTCCATGTTCATGGTATCGGACACATTCATGGATCTGCAACTGCTGCACTTCCTTCACACTCACACTCATATAATGACCGATATCTATCTGATAGTGGAGAAGGAGATTATGATAACGAAGAATCAGATAACCAAGATGGTAAGTACACCTCACGTACTCCCCAAACAGATGCAGAACCAGCAAAAACCTTAACTGTCACAACTGGTCCTGCAAATTCCATTGATCCTAATACTAGCGGATCAGGTAACCAGCAAGGTCTGGGTAGTGGATCTCATAGTCATGGATCAACAAAGAGTGGTGGTGTTTCAATCAGCAACACTACTCACCAACATAATATTAACTTTACCATTCCTACGATCCCGCCATATTATGCATTAACATTCATCTACAAACTGTGATTTCATAATCGATGTATTCATTCTTCGTTCCTTCGCTGGACCACTTTCCGGCGAACTGAAAATCCCATCGTTTAGTATTACGATCTTTGACGCATACTAATTTAAATCTGCGGGTGACAAATGAATACATTTTCAACCCATATTTTCCTTCTGCTTCCTTCTCATCGTGATTGAAAGCACCAACATATAAACTTTTGGTTCTTGAATCAATCTGGAACCAATTTTTTCCTCTGGAAAGTTTCATAATAATAATAACTCTTAATGTATGTAGACCAGTTTGCAAACTGGCACAGGGTGGTCTCCTCCATGGGGTCCGCCCTTTATACTTGTGTCAGTTGAGAGGAACGCATGATTAATCAGGAGATCAAAGGCAATCTTGCCAAACTGCTCGCCACGGAGAACCTTGTGGTGGAGCATCGCAATGTCTCCACAGCATCTTTTGACACGGGTCGCCGTGTTCTGACGCTGCCTGTTTGGAACAAGGCATCCTCTACAGTATATGACATGCTGGTAGGTCATGAGGTGGGACATGCCCTTTATACTCCTGATACTGACTGGACTGAGATTGTTCGTAATAGTGTACCACATGACTTCGTGAATGTTGTGGAAGATGCTCGCATCGAGAAACTTATGAAGCGTAAGTTTCCTGGTCTCTCACGTAGTTTCTATCAGGGATATGAAGAACTGAATGATCAGGACTTCTTTGAGATCCAGGAAATCGACGCTGAACGTCTGTCATTTATTGATCGTATTAACCTTCACTTCAAGGTTGGTGCTTTCGCTATGATCCCGTTCGCAAATAATACTGAAGATCAATTCATCGTTCGTATCGGTGATGCTGAAACGTTTGAAGAAGTGCTCGCTATTTGCGAGGATATTGTAGATTATCTGAAGGAGCAGGAACAACAGCAAACTCCTGTTGCCTCACAGCAACCACAGCAGGGTCAAATTGATGAAGATGATGATAACCCTACATCAGAAGATAAGAAGGATACAGACGCTCCTCAGGGTGAATCAGAAGATCAATCTAATGATCCTGCTGAACTTGAGACCCCTTCATATGAAGGTAACACTCCTGATATTGATGAGGAAGTATCACAAACTCAGCGTTCTTTCGATGAAAGTGCTGAAGAACTCTCTTCAAATCAATCATACTATGGTAATGTTGAGTATGTAGAAGTCCCTAAGATCAAACTTGAAAATACTATTGTTGATTGTAAGGCACTTAACGATTACATCAGTAAGTTTTGGTTTGATCAGGGTTTTGAACGCCAGAAGCATTGGGGAGATATCTTTGAAACAGTAGATAATGAGTATAAGAACTACAAATTATCCGCTCAGAAAGAAGTAAACTACCTTGTAAAGGAGTTTGAGTGTAAGAAGTCTGCTGATGCTTATGCTCGCACTTCTACAGCACGTTCTGGTGTGCTTGATACTAGCAAACTCCATACTTATAAGTATAGTGATGATATCTTTAAGAAAATCAATGTCATCCCTGATGGTAAGAACCATGGTCTGATCTTTATTCTGGACTGGTCTGGTTCTATGGTAGATGCTCTCATGGATACTGTTAAGCAACTGCTTAATCTTTGTTGGTTCTGTAAGAAAGTACAGATCCCATTTGAAGTGTATGCATTTACACTTGAGTGGAATCCTTATGTTCTTGATGAAGAAATGGAAATTGGGGAGTTCCCATCTAAGTGTGACAATAAAGTTGGTGAGTTTAATATTCACCGTCGTTTCTTCCTGCTGAACTTCTTGAGTTCACGTAGTAATTCCATGGAGTTTGACACACAGGCAAAGCATCTCTTCCGTATGGCATATAGTTATCGTAATCATGTTTCTTACCACTGTCCTCATGGTTGTGGTCTTAGTGGCACACCTCTGAACGAGAGTATCATCACTCTTCATCAGATCATTCCACAGTTCAAGAATGATAACAAACTCCAGAAGGTTAACGTTGTTATTCTGACTGATGGTGAGGGTTGTGATCTGACATTTAATACTGAGAATAGTTATGCGTCAACAGGTATCGGCACCCGCCGTGTTGCTGGTGCTGCTGCTCTTCGTGATCGTAAGACTGGTAACGTTTATCGTACATTTGGTGAATGGAATGGATCATATGATAATTCTTTGACTGCCATTCTTCTGGAAAATCTTAAGCATCGTTTCCCTGAGGTTAATCTCATCGGTTTCCGTATCGTAACAGGATCTGAATTCAATCGTTTCTATCGTTACATTAACGTTTGTCAGTGGAGTGATGAAGTTCCTGATAAAGTTACCAAGCAGTGGCGTAAGTCTAGGTCCATTGAAATGAATCCTACAGGATATGATGCTCTGTATGCCATTGCTGCCAGTGCATTATCTGCTGATACTACCTTTGATGTTGCAGAAGATGCTAGCATCGCTGAGGTTCGTAAGGCATTCAGGACTACCCTGAAGAAAAAATCTTCCAACAAAAAACTGCTTTCTTCTTTTGCCTCTCTTGTCTCTTGACAATCTTCTTTTTCTAATGTATAATTTAACAGTAAGCAATTTTTAAGAGACAATATGTTTTCCACTGCCACTAACGAACTTCGTAATGCTGTTGAGCGCAGTAACTGGGGTGTTGTATACGATGGATATGCTATCTGGGCTAAGAATAATCATCATAAGATCATGATCGGAGATAATCCTATCAGCATTCCACTCCCAAGTATGAAGCGTCCATATGGATTTCGTGACTACTTATTTACTTTCATGGGTCGTAATGACTTAAAGGAAGTTAAGAAAGTAGAACAGAATGCATCGAAGTTTCTTTCTAAGCACCCTAGAAAGATTATGGAAGATGCAAAAATCTTTACCGAACTTCTTCCTGCTGTTCTGGAAAATAAAATTTACCAGAATGAAGTAAAGGATGCAAAGATCAATGCCACACTCAACAATTACTTTGAGGGTAAGACTGAAGAGTTTCATCAGTCATCCATTGACTTTAATGCCCCAACACAGTCATCAGAAATTATGAATGTGATTAAGATGGCATCAGAATGTGGTGTCAAGTCCCTTAAGACACCCGAGGGATACGAAATCCAATTCTGAAACTGGCACAGGGTCTCACCCACGACCCCTTAAATACTGTATATTTACATTGTTCGCAACCGAGACACACCACATGCCCCGCAAGATCAACATCGACATGAATGCTCTCACATCATTCATCGCTACCAATTACGGTAATGAATTTGGTGGTGATGCTGTTCGCGCTGCTGCTGGTTCGTTTAATGTTTCCTACCCCACCATGATGAAACGTCTCGACCAGTATAAAGTGGGTCACGGTAAGTGGAACCTGAGTATTCAGGAGAAACTTGAGCAAACATATGAAGCACCTTCTGCTCCTACTGTAGTTGAACCGATCACACAAAACTTAGTACCAGAAAAAGATGATACCTTCGTCCCTTTTGGTAACTATGGTGATCTCAAGAAGATTATTTCTTCTAACATCTTTTACCCTGTGTTTGTCACTGGGTTATCAGGTAATGGTAAAACTTTCAGTGTAGAGCAAGCATGTGCCGCTCTTGGGCGTGAATTAATTCGTATCAATATTACCATTGAAACTGATGAAGATGATCTTGTGGGCGGTTTCCGTCTGGTTGATGGTAATACTGTCTGGCACAATGGTCCTGTCATTGAGGCTCTTGAGCGTGGTGCTATTCTCCTTCTGGATGAAATCGATCTGGCATCCAATAAAATTATGTGTCTCCAGTCAATTCTTGAAGGTAAAGGTGTCTTCCTGAAGAAGACTGGACGTTATGTGAAACCTGCTGCTGGTTTCAATGTGATTGCTACTGCCAATACTAAAGGTAAAGGTTCTGATGATGGACGTTTCATCGGCACTAATGTGTTGAATGAGGCATTTCTTGAGCGTTTTGCATTGACCTTCGAGCAGGATTATCCTACTCCTAAGATCGAACAACGTATTCTTGAGGGTATTTCCCTTGATCTGGGGTTGACAGATCGCGAGTTTTGTGAGAAACTTGCTTCATGGGCTGATATTATTCGTAAGACCTTTAAAGATGGTGGCATTGATGAAGTGATCTCAACACGTCGTCTGGTCCACATCATCCGTGCTTATGCTATCTTTAACAAGCGTATGAAGTCTATCGAGGTTTGTGTCAATCGTTTTGATGATGAAACCAAGACTTCATTCATTGAACTCTATGACAAACTTGACGCCAGTGTGCATCAGGAAAGTGTCGTAGATACCGAACTCTTGACAAATTCTTGAAATTCGGTTACACTAAATAAGTATCGTAGCACACTCAGTGTTACGATATATAACAAACGAGAGAACGTCGATCTCTCTTTCATCCGTAGGTTAAACTCTACGAGACATACTTAAAGGTAATTAAACAAAATGATTAAATCTGTATTCGCAGCCGCTGCTGCACTTTCAATGTCCGCTACTGCCGCACTTGCTGGACCCTACGTCAACGTAGAAGCAAACTCAGGATTCACGGGATCCGATTACAACGGCACAAATACCGACCTTCACGTAGGGTACGAAGACGCTCTGGGTGCCAATGCATCATACTACGTCCAGGTTGGCGCTACTGTAGTCGCTCCTGACAGCGGCGAAGGCGATACTGTTCCCTCTGGTAAGGCAGGACTTGGCATCGGTCTTACAGACGCTCTGGGAGCATACGGCGAAATCAGTTTCGTCGGTTCAGGTGATAGCGATATCGACCGTGGTTATGGAACCAAATTGGGTCTGAAGTATTCCTTCTGATATCTGCTATAATTTGGGGGTCTTCGGACCCTTTTTTACTGGAAGGTTGGCAGAGCGGTTTATTGCACCAGTCTTGAAAACTGGAGAGGGTCACACCTCCGTGAGTTCAAATCTCACATCTTCCTTTGGAGTTTAACTCCACCCACCCAATTACATTTTTCTCTCATGAGCGATCTCAACCAAGTAGAAAACATTCTTTGCGACATTGATGGTCTTATTGGTGCTGCCATGGAGGCAGGAGACACCGAAAATGCTAGGGCATTAGCAGAAGAATTCGGTGAGTGGTTCATGGATTACAATAATGAGAAAGATATTGATGTCATGTGCCTGGAGGTATTGAGCGAGCAATGATATATCAATACACCATTTTTGTGGTGGTTGCTATTTTTGTTTACTTAATTTTTACTGAACCCAACGCATCACTTTACATTGACTTACAAGTACAGGGAGCATGGATAAACATCCGTCGTCTCCTTTTTCTTGCTCGTATGTATCCACGGATTAAATTTGATACGTGGATGATTAAGCGTAGATATAAAAAAATTATGAAAGACAATGGGCAGTAATATATTTTATGATTACATCTGGTCGAAAGATGTATTAGATTATTATCGTGAAATGTTTGATGACTGGAAGGGTAAACAATCAAATCCAGTTCATAAGAGTGGTGATCGTGAACTGCTAGACATTACTCACGATTGCCCTGATCCATCTCCACTAATTGATAAGTATATAAACTCCTTATCAGATAGAGTTGCCGCTGAATTATCTAATTCTTTTTCCTCTGGGTATTCTACTGATGGAAGGTTAAGTTTGTATAATATACAACAACGTTATGATTGGCATCATGATGCTAGTCGTAAATATAAGCACCCACAAAATCCTAATTGGAGAAGGATTATTTCATCGATAACATATTTGAATGATGACTTCAAAGGTGGTGAGACAGAATTTGAAGATCAGTTAATCATACCACAATCAGGAAAAACAGTTACATTCCCATCCACATTTACTTATCCTCACCGTGGATGTCCTATTGCAGAGGGCACCAAAAAAATCTTAGTCATGCATGTATGGGTGTAAAAATGTGTTATAATTAGTAGTAGTTCTTTATCATTAGTGATGACTACCAATCATCTAATTAATTCGATTGTATATGAAATCCAGTGCATCAATCCAGAAGAAACACTGGATCATGCTAAAGTAAAGAAAGCATCACAAAAGATTGTAACTCTTGTAGAAGACTATCAATCTAGACAAAAAGAAAAACCAACTCGCTGGAGAGCGTCTGACTAATGACTAGTAACATTTACAAGAAATACTGGGAGGAACCAGACAGACAAAAACAATCATGGATCCTTCCTGTAGAGACATGTTGTAATCATCATAGTGGTGATTATGCAATCACATTTCCTGATGATCTTATCGAAGCAGTAGGATGGGAGATTGGAGATGACTTGGAATGGATTGACAACAATGATGGATCATTCACACTAAAGAAAATTAACTAATGGCAATTCGTAATCATAAGGGTGAGACTGTTGGTGCTGAAGATGTAGCACCTAAGCGTAAACCAGGACGCCCTAAGAAAACTGAAGCAACATCGAATAAGAAAGTACGCGCACCTAAAGGACCAGTGATTGATCCTCCCCGTGTTACTGACGGTCCATTTCATATGGTATTTCCTTACCATCTTCATTATAAGGATACTGATGGCAGCAATAGAAATTTCTATTTTCAATGCGAAGGTCACATGAACACACACATCGAGAGGTACAAAGTTGACAGAAGAAAAGCAACAATCAGAGCAACAGAACCAAGGAATTGAAATTCCTGAGGGTGCAGAACTCATCGATGAATGCTTCTATGTCTGGGAAACTAGGTATGGATTGTATTCTACCATGACAAAGGAAGGTCGTCGGATGATGACTGGTGCTACTAAAGATGGTGTCACTGTTATGACACGTTGGCATCTTAAATGTGAACAGGAGGGCACACTACATCTATACACTAGAGTTGTCAATACTACCCAAGGCGTTAAATTATGATCCTGACTACAACTCGTAAAGTTGAATTAGATTCCAAGTTGATTAAACAACTTGAGACTAAATTCATGACACCTGAATATAAGTTTCCAAAAGATTCTTATCTTGATGATGCTGGTCAAAAACCACCAGAAGATTTCCTAAATTCTCGAATATATTCGAGTTGGGATGAGATGACTAAACCTCATTTTCCTCCTGATGTAGAGACATGGTATCACAATTTAATTAGTGGTATTTTATCCGAGGTTGGATTACTGGGAAGAATTCATGCTGTCAATAGTAAGTGGTGTCAAATTTATACCAATAAAACTGAAGGTCATGGCGTTCACACACACTGCGGCGGTCAAGAATTTATATCATGGGTACATTTTGTGAAGACACCAACAGATCAGAAATGTTTTTTCTTTGTTGATTCTAATTCACAGAAAGTATATCCAGAGCAGGACAGTGGAACTCTACTACTCTTTCCACCTTATATGATGCATGGTGTAGAACCTCTAGGGGACAGTCAAAATTCTAGGATTGTCGTTGCCGGAAATATTGTTGCTCAACAATATAAACCTGTTCCATATGCAGACTTGACATTTAATATTGATAATGATAATGGAAAGGTCACATGGAAACCTAGTGAAGATCCTAGATAGATGAGTATATGATTACATGCCATGTCTATGTTAGATTTCTTTAAGAGAGAAGAATATGATAATGCTTTTGCATTTGCTGATAAACTTCTCGAACTTCAAGATCGTATAGAAGATCTTGAAAGAGCAAATTCTGAAAAAAATACCGCTTTGTTTGAATTAGAAAATCGACTATTATATGAGATTGACAGAATTCATCCGGTGCAGTATAATATAGTTGCTAAAGAAGACATCGATGCATAGTATACGTGATTACATCAAATTATATGAGAATATCTTCACTCCAGAAGATTGTGCAATAATTCTTGATGAGTATAAAGATTGTGATTGCTGGCATCCAGCAAAGGTGGGATCTAAATCTACTGAAAATTATAATATCCGCAATTGTGATATTATGAACCTATCTTTATCTTATGTTATTAATAAAAACATGCATCATCGTAAAGAGATTGATAACATGATCTATGAGAAAATAGGTGAAGTAATACGAAAATATGGTGACAAGTTTTCTCTGTGTAATGTCAGAGATGATAGTGGATATGATCTACTTAGATATAAAACAGGTGGATTTTATAGAGAACATGTAGACAATGCTCCTGATCTGCTGAGAACAGTTGCTATGTCTATCAATTTAAACGATGATTATGTGGGCGGAGAAATGGCATTCTTTGGCAACAAAATACATGTCAGAGGTGGTGCTGGTAGTGTAATAGTATTCCCTGCTAATTTTATGTACCCCCATCAAATTCTAGATGTCACTGAAGGAACTAGATATTCTATCGTAACTTGGCTAACTTAGAGACTAAAGTGTTAAATAGTTAAAACATTTAATACAAAAATCTTAAAGTGGACTTATCCGATAAGAAAGCAATCAAAAAAATAATCAAACGATCTAAAAAACATCCTGACTGGTATACCCAAGAGGAAGTTATATACGCTAAACTAGTAAAGAAACAATTAAAGAAACAAGAGAAGACAGATGAGTAAACTAGACGATCTTCGCGAACAGACGAGACAAAAAGAGGTAGTTATTCGTTGTAGACATTGTGGATTAAATGGTGATTGGAGAATAGATAACAAAAATGCTAAATTATACTTATCTAAAATCATTGATTTGTTGTCTGAAACTCAAATTATAGATCATGAAGATATTGCATGGGGAATGAAAGTCGATAAACATTGGAAAGGTCCGAGATATGATAAATGTGATATTTCATATCCAGGAATAGTATGTAAAGATGCTCCAAATCCTTATGGAAAAAAATACCGACTGATAGATGGTAATCATCGAATGGCGAAGATGACTGATATGAACATAACGAAGAGTTGCTATTATGTTATTGAATATGCTATACTAAAACCATACTTTGTATACACACCCTAAAGAAAAACTAATGACTAAACCCGAAGATGATTCACTACTCGTCGAATATGACGAGGACACTGGCACAATGAAGGTTGAATGGGATGATAAAGATCCTAAATGGAACTGGTTGAATAGTCTCGATCAGCAAGAAGTTAAGGAAGTTATTAGCACCAATCTCTCACGAATGCTAGCAGAGCATGAAGGTGACGATTAGTAACAGCAATCTAAATAAAGTGTTGAAAGTCACACACTTTCAGTATTTTCCTGCTATTATTGATAAATCACTAAGGTAACACATGACACTCTCGATGAAGGACCAAAAACTCAGTAAAGAAGAAGTCGAAAGCATTGAAAATGCCATCGAAGATGCTGGTGTTACCGCTATTCATCCCAGTAAAATGGAAGCATTCGCCCAGTATATGGTCGAAAAAATGAAAACTCAAAATAAATAGTAACAAAATTTCATACTACAATGGAAAACATCGAAACTCACATCGCCAAGGACAAAGAAATCCTTGACAATCCTATGATTTCACCGAATCAACGTCGCCACATTGAAGGTGAGTTGCATGAACTGGAAGAGTATGCAGAACATCACAAGAAAGAAATTGAAGCAGGTGATCATCATGATCCAACATACTTAGAACTATTCTGTGATCAAAACCCATCCGAACCTGAATGTTTAATCTATGAAGATTAGTGATTTTGTAAAGGGACAACGATTTCTCTACGTTGCTAATGGTTTTGAACACGATGGTGTAGTAAATTTCATTGATGATATTGGTGGAAAGTATATTACATTAACAGTTGGTCCGAGTAACTTAGTGATCTATCCGCAATGGTGGGACAGATTAACTCCAATTGACAAGCCCCCCTGTGACAGTTAATGAACTGGTTCAGCACCCTTGACGGGGTGCTTTTTTTATGCCATACTTACAAAGTAATCGAGACCACAGCATGAACGAGTATCTAACCCGCACACTGCTTCCGTTGATTGTCACCATTGAACCTAAAAAGTCTGAGAGTGATCTTGTCGATGCACTTGGATTAGAATTAAATTCTAGTCAAAGCATTTTGATTACTACCGGTAATCGTATTGAACAATTCTGGAACATTGTTATCAGTGATAGTAAGAGTGATAATCTGATTGAAAAGGTTAACTTAGTTGCCGTCAACGGAAAAGATCGTCAGATTGATCATCACTTTAAGTGCTATCTGGATGGTCTCTTTTACTATTTGGAGAGTAAGTGCAACACAAACTTAGATAGTGAGAAAGTAAAAGCATCTAATAAGAAGGTTGGTGAGGTTAAATGTGCTCTTAATGCTAATGTTGGTGCATACTTCAAACCTGTTGTGAGTGTGCCATCAGCAGCAGATCTTACCAAGTTTAATAATAAAGGAGTTGATATCTATGGTGTTAAGTGGATGCTCTCCAAGATTGATGCACAGTTTACTGAAGAAGAATATTTCACATTCTTGCGTGAGGTTGTTGCTCCAATCTTAGTGGAAAAGGGTCTGTGATATAATTAACTAGTAAACTGACTGAGTACATATGAAACCTGTCATTAAGTATCAAGGTGGTAAAACTCGCGAGATCAAAACTATCACGCGGATGATGCCTAAACAATTCAATCGCATTGTGGAACCATTTTGTGGTGGTGCAGCGGTGTCATTTAACTTCGAGAAACCATCAGTATTATCTGATAGTAACTCGATGGTAATCAATCTCTACAAAGTATTGCAGAGTGATGACTATGTGCATGTCTTAAATCATATTGACATCATCAAAAGTTATGATCATGATGCATTACAAGAGGCATTCTATGCTGCAAGAAATGTAATCAATAATCCTCAAGATTTCACGCCATTAATACAAGCAATATCATATATTATTGTGCGGCAGTTATGTTTCTCTGGCATGGAGAGGTATAATGCTAAGGGTGAATTTAATGTGCCATTCGGACACTATAAGAAGATGGGATGTAACTTAACATCAGATCATCATACATTTCTGAGTAATACTATCATTGATCATGGTGATTTTGAGGTAGCACTCAATCATGCTAACTCCGATGACTTTGTGTTCATTGATCCTCCTTATCTTGAACGTTTAGGATATCATACTGGTGATGGTGGTGAGGTTCACTCACGTCTCGCAGAAATTCTTAAGAATGCATCATACAAGTGGATGATCGTACACTCTGATCATGAATTCTACCGTGAGCAATACAAATCTTTTCATATTATGACTAAAGATTTTCAGTATGCTCAACGGTTTGGTAAAGATAAAGACCATGCTGGTGCTAGCGTACAGCATCTTTACATCACCAACTACGAACCAGTTGACGAACTGGCACAGGGTCGCCTCCCACTGCCATGAAACCGTGTATATTAGATGAGTGGAGGGGAGACCTTCCACGTCACGCGCTAGTCTCCTAGGGACTAGCAAACCTTTCTTTCCTTAACATGCAAATCTCCAACAACGTCTGCACTGTTGATTTCTTTCCTGAGGCATTCATCGCTGATGAGGGCGTCAAGCGTTTCCAGAAGCGTGTCACCTTCAACAATGGTACAAAGTCCTATAGCACTGTAACCCTGCTCACAGCACGTAATGAGTGGGAGACACGCATCGCTAACGGTGCTGAGGTCACTGGTTATAACATGTCACAAATGCCACGTTCTGAGTATGCTCCGATGGCAGTCGGATGAGTAATATTCCTTTCTTTACCGTTCAAGAATGGGAGGAGCAATGGGATAATCTCTTTGCTCGCGTTGAGAACGGTGAAACACTTGGGGTGACAAATGGCACACAATGTGCTATTATGTTACCGTACACAATCTATCAATCAATCAAACCAACTTCTAAAGAAATGATCGTATCTGCTCCTATCGCTCGTATGCTGACCGCTGAACAGTCTAGTGCTGTTGCATTCATCAAGATCGAAGACAACATTGTAACTATTTCATATCAGTCTAATCCTGATAACATGTATGAGTTCACCAGTGAATCACAATCATTTGTATCACAACTGACGCAAATTGTTGAGGCAGAAGATCTTATGGGCATGTCTCTCGGTGGTGTTATTGCTGATGCTCGCCGCGTTGGTGATTTAGTCCAGAATGGTTAGTATTCCATTAGTATACGAAGAAATTGTTCTTCTTCAAGAAATCCTGATCGCTATCGATAACGCTGAACCAGTTATCATCGAGGATCAGGATTTATTTCACTCACTTTATCTCAAGGTAATGCAATCATGACTTATATTGTTACCATGTATGCCGCTGGCAAAACATTCAAAGAAAAAGTAATCGCTGCTAATCCTCAAGATGCTCGCACAACTGCTGAAGCCCGTAACCCCAGTGCAACAGTCATGGGAGTTACTGTTCAATTCGACTGAATATGTTGATGAAAGTGTTGATGGAGCGATTGAAGATCACCACATCAATGAATTACATAAGTTTGCTGAACTGTCAATCAACCCTGTGACAGTTCATAAACTGGTTGCTAGTACGTGGCAAACGCTCTAGCATGGTCTATAATTAATTCATCAGCAAAGCACTCATGACCGTCACCATCGTCAAGCACTCCTTCTACAAGATCGAGATCGACACTCATGAGGCACCACAGCAACCGATCGTGTATTTCCGTAAGGAAGGCAAGTGTACCACTGCTAAGGGCATGGATCGTCAGCATGATCGTATTGTGATGGAGACTGTTGAGCAATGGCGTCCATTCTCACAGCAGATCCGTCGCTACACTGTCTCTCGTGTGCCAGTTGACGTAGTGGTCGGTGGCGAGATCCGCAAGGCATAATACCTGCTATAATTAATTCATCAACCAAGGAACCCCACTCATGATCGTTCTCACCTGCGAAGACCACGGATGTGCTTATTCTATTGATAGCGAGGGCACATTATACTATAGTGTGCAATATAATGATGGATCTATTAATGTAGAAGACTGGGATGAAGTCGATCATATGGCATTGTTAGGTGAAGAGTGTGAGTATAAGACAATCATTGATACTGTTCATGAGCAACTGATTGCCATGAGTAAGTTAATTGGAGAGTATTATCAGGCATAATTAGTATAGTTCCGCATCGTTCTTCATTCTTTCCGCATTCATCATGACTACTACTTTCACTGACTACGTTGCTACTCAAGATGCTCGTAATAGTATTCAACTTAAGGTACGTGAGTATGCATTAATGTTATGTGATGCATTGGAATATGACTTCAAGCGTGATAGCATTCGCCGTGCTAACTTCTTTAATCATACTGATCCTGAGTATAAAGCACAACGTCTTGAATCTATTGAGCGTGGTGATTGCCTGTATAAGTTTTATATTGAATCCGGTCGTAAGTATCACAAGATCATTATGGAGACTGAGAGTGGTAATCGTAGCGTACATTGCTTTATTAACATGAAGACTGGTGAGTTGCATAAAGCAGCATCATTCAAAGCACCAGTGAAAGAAGCACGTTTCGATCTGAATATCATTAAAGAGCGTGAGTTTGTCCTTGAGAAGTGTGACTGGAGTGGTGGATATCTTTATAAGAATGCATACTACCAAGGTGCCTGATATGCAGTACACTAAAGAACAATTGATTGATGCACTCGTATATGAGTGGGATTACCTTTGCCATGATGATTACGATCCTGATGATGACACACCAGAAGAGTATCGTCTTAAGTTAGAGTTACTTACTACTGAAGAACTGGTAGAAGAAACATCTACTGGTGAAGGATATACTTTAGAAGAGTTTATGGAGAACTGGTTATGACAGTTGTTGCAGAGTATAAGGATATATTGTCACAAGAAGATTGGAATACTGTTCGTAATATCTTAAAGCGTCCACAATGGAAGTTCGGTCATACTTCTACGCATCTTGATAGTCTCGCATCAGTACTGCCAAGACCGAAATATTGGAAGATGAAGTTACATGAGGATGAATTCTTTATGTCATATATGTCAGAGATCATACTCAACCTAGTTCCAGTTAATAATCTCAAGGTCAGGAACGTATATGCTGGAGGTAATACATTCGGTACGTCTGGTGATATTCATACTGATAGTGAAGATGATAACTATTATACTTTTTTATATCATGCCTCACCTGATCTATGGAAACCAATGTATGGAGGTAAGACATCATTCTATCCAGTCAATGCTCCCCCTGAGTATTACGAGTTCACTCCTAATAGCGGTCTCTTCTTTCACTCTAATGTCCCACATCTAGGTGAACCAGTCACTAGATACTTTGATGGATTACGCATCTGCATTGCATTTAAACTTATACCCTTACTCTCATGATTCATAATCATATCTACTATTCGGATGAACCAATCATTACATCAGAATTCTGTAATGATCTTATTAATAAGTTTGAACAAGATCCCCACCTACGTTCTGGTTCTACTGGACCAACTAATGTTATAGATGATAGGATTAAGAAGTCAACTGATCTTCATATCACATCACATCCTGGGTATGAAGAAGAACATGAAGTCCTGAAGAAAGCAACAATTAATCAATTTGCTGAGTATAAGAAAGCATTAGAAGAGTTAGTCCCAGTATATTACTTGACTACTGTTGGTATGAAGTTCCCTGGATTTAATATGCAGAGGACATTACCAGGTGAGTATTATAATTGGCATTGTGATGAAGATAATGTAGCAGGTGGTAGAAACTATTCTAGAGGCATTACTTATATCATATACATGAATGATATACACAATGATGGTTATACTGAGTTCTATGATGGGACACGTATTCAACCCAAGCAAGGGCATTGTTTATTGTTTCCCGCAACTTGGACTTATGTTCATCGTGGTGTTCCGCCTGTTGATGAAACGAAGTACTTATGCACTGGTTGGGCATACTATCAGGGGTTAGTTAATCCAACAGATCGGCAGGGTAATATGCGTGTTATGTGATGTTTACTGTATGAATTAAATGTTAATTAAAATATACTTTAGTTTTCCACAACCCTGTGGATAATGTGTGGAAAAAGGTGTGGAATACTTCATAATGCCTTGTAATGGTTGATAATGTACGGAGGTCTTTCTGTCTTAGCGTGCAACGTACCGAAAGTCAAGCCGATGTATAAGATCTTCACAATTACTCCATACTTGACAAAACTGCCAGAAGGCATTATAATAACTCTGTAGGGGTTCAAAGGTAGCAAACCCTATAAGATCCTCTGAATGCCCCTTAGAATGTCTTCTGAGTGCCTCTGAGAGACTTGACAGAACTACAGTTCCTATGCTATTATGAAATCTGTTGGTTCTGAGGTTTTTATAATTCCTGAGAAACTTATAGAAACTCAGAAATTGAAGAAACTGAGGAATTATAAAAACCTCAGAAGTTTAAAAAACTTAAAAAGTTTAAAAGTTAAGTATTTAAGTATTTCACAGAACTGTGGAAAACTTTATAATTAAATAACTTTATTAACTGGGACTATGGTGAAATTGGTAAACACAACAGACTTAAAATCTGTCGAACATTAAGTTCTTGTCAGTTCAATTCTGACTAGTCCTATTGATAGTATTATAACTATCATTTGTAAACATTAAAGACTAAGACATGTCTTCAACTAAATTTGAGTATTACTTCGAGACTGACGAAGGTGACAGTCAAGAAGGTTATATTGTTGCAAACAATCACCAAACTGCTGTGAAAAAACTTAAGAAAGAGAATCGAAAACTTAAGATCACCTATCTAGATGTACAACCAACCTAATTTATTTGAAGACAATGAAAGAACAATCTGACAACTATGTGGTCTGTGAAGGGTATGCTTACTGGGAAAAGGATGGCAACTACTTCACAACAACCGTTGACAAACGTAAGAATATCGACTGGAAGAATGCTTCTAGAATTGATATTAAATCCCCTGGTGGACTTGATATCTCTAATATACATCAACTGTATGATTGTCTCCACACAATCAAATCAGCACAGCGACAGTTACTTAACGAAACTCGTAAAATCGCCGTTTAATAGTATGCATGAAACAACACTAGATCTCTTCTGTGGTGATGATAACTCAGACGAAGAGAATCATATGTTCGCAGAAGAATTCGCTGCTAGTTTAGAAGAACGTGCTGCATTCTATGAAGTTACTGTAGACTACTACATGGAGGAGTTTCTAACATAAACTGGTCAGCCGCCCGTGGACGATTGGTTAACTGTCACATGGTAGCAGGTCAGCGGTGGGGGATGCTGTAGGATGACTTCAGTTGAGAGAAAAACCAATGTGGGACGAAATTCAGGACATGATGGGCGAAATCTTTGACTTTGGAGATGTGACCGATGACATCCCGTCCATCCTCTCGTTTGACTGTGACATCGATGATCGGGACGCCATGCCCTTGGACATGCAGGAGGACATTGAGAAGGAAGACCCTCTGCTGGACGATTGACTAACTGTCACCCTAGCGTGGCACAGCACTCAAAATCCTCTATTGTAGACACATGAACAAATTCAAAGATCCTTGCACCATGGCACTTGAGACCGATGAGGTTCTGATGAACATCCACAACCCCTACGTGGCGAACCTGGTTGAGATGGGATACGACCGGGCAGACTGTGAGATGGTCGCTGCTGCTGGTCGTGATGCCTCCTATCCTCGCACGATCTACGGTCGGACCTTTGACACCAAGGAAGAATACGATGAGGCACTCGCAGATTATCTTAATGGTCTGTGATCGCATTCTGTCCCGTCATCCTCTACAATAGCATCATGCAAACACTTCACGACAATTTTCGCGCTTGCCTCGTTGCCCTTCCAACGTTCATGAAGCACCACGACCCAACGTTCATGGAGTCTGTTGAGTGGGTTCTTCGTCAGTGTGGTTGGTGCTATATCTCCAACACTGAATGGAAGATCTTAGAGGCACACTACGAGCACCACTGTGCCGACTGACTAAGTGTCACACAAAATAGGCACTGCACCCCAGATGCCTTATATTGAACAAGTCAACCAAACCGACACCAAACATGCGTAAGATCGAAACCCAGATGAACGCCGCCATCAAAGGCAACGCCAACTGGAAACTGAAGAACACGACTGTCACCACGACCGATGGTGTCTCAGAAGTTCGCCTTCATGGTAACTTGATCGCTAAAGTGGGCGATGATTTCGTCACCGTCTTTGATGGCGGTTGGCAGTCTACCACGACAAAATCACGTTTGAACGCGATCATCAACGAATTCTGCAACGCTTTCACCGATGGTGTTTTTCAGAAGGATTTCGCCTGGTATGTTCGCGACAACAAAGTGACTCATGATTTCGTCAATGGTTACACCTTCGCTGAGTTCGCCTGAGAAATTGGCACATGGGGGCAAGCGTTGCCCCTCACAGCCCCTATAATAAGGACATCAAACGAACCGACACCATGCGTTTCAAAATCAACTCTGACCAATCCAGTTCAGTTCACAGTCTCAAAGTCAATCCTATCACGGGAACCGCTCGCGTGAAATGGGGCAAGGCAACGAATTGTGAGTATCGCTGCACCAGGGTGTCCCGTCGTAAGATCCTCGCTCTGATCCTGGATTCAGATCGTTCGCTCGGTCGTTGGGTTAACCGCCATGCACAGTGGAAAGACTACGCCATCAAAGGCACCAACGTCTTTCGGAATATTTCCATTGCTCCTTCTGAACTGACGGGGTGGAACTGATCATGCAACGTACAGGATTTTTCATTCACAGCGACAACCCCTCCCCTCTGATGACCAAGGTCATGGAGGACATTCAACGCCAGCACCTGGCAGAGACCGAACGCCGCCAACGCATCAGAGCAGGACTTGAGCCAGGTGGACAGTGGGGAACCTGGCACATCAGCGACAGACATTGATCGCTGACCGACTAGACTTTAAAAGAACAAACGAACAAAGCATCATGAACGGTTGGGCAAACTACGAAACTTGGAACGCTTCCCTGTGGATCGGAAACGATGAATTCCTGTACAACACCGCTCGCGCTTGCGTCAAGTTCTGCAGTGAGGACGAGACCCCATGGACCAAGTTCGTCCGCTGCATGACAGATGGGCAGATCGGTCGGATGCTCGGTGAGACAGCAGACGGCGTGGCATGGAATGATCCAGCGATTGACGCCGACGAGATGAACGAAATGATGGAAGAACTTTGAGGGCATCCGCCCCACACCCTGACCCCTTCGCTATCCTTCTATGTACAGCATGAGCACCGACATTCAGACACGCCGCATCGTCTGGACTATGAACAACGGCACAGCAGATCACCCGATCGGTTCGCCTTCCTTCGCTATCGCTGGACAGATGGCAGAGATCTGGCATGATGAGGCAATCGCCGCCATCCCCACCTTTGAGGACTGAGGCATGGCAAAAGATCTCATTGCTCCGATCATGAGGGTCAATCAGTTCACTCTGAAGCGTAGCAGCGGCAAGCATCTGGTTTGGCATCACTTCAGCGGTGCAACCGTGACGACGGCAAAGACACCGAGCGATCACCGAGCACTCAAGAACATTCAGCGCGACATCAAACGAGAGTTGGCACGGGTGGCATCCTAGCACAGATCGACACCCCCTAAGGGGGGTTAATTGAAAAAACCCATACTACCCTAACCTACAAAGGTTCCCAAACGACCGAAAGAATTCCCATCCATATAAAAAATTTTTACCCCCACGCTTCCTTAGCAATCTGGTGAATGCAGCAAACTCATAATTTGCCTAAGGAGAGTTCGATCCTCTCAGGAAGCATTCCAATAAATTTTTCGGAGATATTCATAGTGGTTAGTAGAAATTTTTGCGAGAGCATTCCAACGTTGTATACGGCGATCAGACTTCTCTAAGATATCGGGAAGCATAAGATGCAAGCGTTTAAGAGAAGGACCGGAACCATAGTAAGCATCTTTAGTAATTTGCCAAGGGTTGAGAGACATATGGTTCATTCCATTCATTATACAGGATGTTCCGTTATCTGACTTATCCTTACAGTCAAAGTAAGATTTTGTCAGGACTTCGGAGATATAGTAATCGTGACTGTGAAGTGGTGGCATATCTCTCTCATATGGCAGGAGGTGAGTATTATAGTCACGAGTTCTGCAATCCTTCCAATATTGTGTATCATCACGTTGAGTGAACATATAATGAGATGCAGTAAATTTTGCGAGACCATCAAAGTTTGCTCTACAGAGGATATTGAACTCATTAACTTGGAATTGATTATACCCATCATCATTGAGAATTTCTGTAAGGCGATCAATGGTTGTGATAGTAGTAAAGAGACCAGTAGATTCTAGAGGTTCAATGAAACCCGCAGAGAGACCAACAGCGACACAGTTTTGGATCCAGAGATCTTTCTGAACACCGTTGCGAAAGTGTACATCATTATATGAAGATATTTCAGATGTCTTATAGCCTTGAGCTTTAAGGTGGGAGGTGAATTCTAACAGAGCGTCGTCTGGTGTTGTGTAGTGATCACTATACACGTAGCCTGTACCGATACGAGACCATGTAGGAGTATTCCACACCCATCCATTACCTAGAGCGGTGCAATCTGTATAATTCTTCATTTGATTATGAATATCATTATAAGGTACTCTTGCAGTCCATGCACGATTGTTAGGAATAATATCAGAATATGATATCCACTCAGCTTTAAGTTTATTAAGTAGAAGAGATTTAAACCCAGTGCAATCAATAAAGAGATCAGCATGAACTAGATCACCATTCTTTAATTGGACAGATTCAATTCCATCATCATTTAAATTGATATCAGTAACAGTAGAGGAGATATGTTGAACATTACGAGGAATGCAGACATGATCACGAAGATAATCAGCGAACATGATGGCATCAAAATGAAATGCATATGCGCGTGAGAGATCTAGATTAGCGAACTCTTTATTTTCATTAAAATTAATTGTGTTGCTATGACATAGTGCTACTGCAGGCCAGTAAGAATCTGCAAAATAAGAGTTAGGTAATTCTGGATATTTCCACTTAAGATATTGGAAAGCGTTAATACCTAATTCTTGAAATATTTGTTTGTCTGGAGATGATGAACCGAAGGGATAATGAAAACCCTTGTCATCTTTTTTATAGAACTGATTAAATTTAATACTAAGTTTATATGTTCCATCACAATAACGAAATAGATCAGTAGGATTAATACCTGCTGAGTGTAACCAAAAGGTGAAATGTTCTAATGTACTTTCCCCGACACCAATTCTTGGAATGTCTGGACTTTCGATAACAGTAATTTTTTTATTAGGAAAGAATTGACTTAAAGATGATGCTGTCATCCACCCAGATGATCCACCACCCACAATTACAATACTATCCGAACAATTCATAACAAGAGACTTTCATAACATTATACTATATATTTTCTAAAAATGCTATATAAAATTAATTAAACAAAATAGTTATGGAAAGTATTCATATAGATTTGTCAGAGCATGAGATGGATGTAGTTCTGAATGCATTAGAGATTGCTGTCGATAATGCTGACGAGTATGACAGTGGTGAGTATGAGGAAGTATTGTTTGGCGTACAGCGAAAGCTTGACGAACAGTATGAGCTTGATGTAGAATAGTAGTTTACCGTTAGTAAAAATGCCTTACAAGATTTACAGTAAGAGAAATTGTTCTTACTGTGCCACTATCAAGAAAGTTTTAGAACAGGTAGGGGAGAGTTATATTGAATTAACATTAGATAATAATTTTACGAAGGAAGAATTTATTAGGAAGTTTGGATATGGGGCATCGTTTCCGAAAGTAATGGAAGGGGAGCAATTAATTGGTGGAGCGAATGAAACTATCATGCATTTGCGAAAGCAAGGATTAGTATGAAGGTAGGAGTTCAAATTGGAGAGAATAGCGAGATCATCTTCGATAGTTATGATGAAGCAATGGATTACATTGAAGTTGTTATACCAGAGGTAGAATCGTTAAATATAAGTACCGATGACATTAAGGTAAAGTATTATGGCTAAGAAATGGCATATCAGAGAAAAGAACTCTTCACGTTATGTTGAGGGTGATTGGATCTATTACGTTCAGGGTAACGTCTGGGGTGGGTTTGAAAAAGCAAATTATTGGAGAACCAAAAAAGCAGCAACAGCTTATCTTACTGACATTTTGAAGAGAGGTGAAGTTTATGGCGAATGAAGAATACTTTGACTTCGAGGAGGTGCTAGCCCGCCTAAATAATCTCGAAGTAGTTGTATCACAGTTAGCTACTCCAGAGTTGAATTATAAACGACCTGGAAGCGAAGAGTATGAAAAACTTACTGATACATTAGATTATCTCCATAATAAGATAGCAGAACTAGAAAACAAATGTCATACACCATAGTATACAGTGATTATAATGGTCTCCCTGGCGGAGCAGGTAACTACGATTATTTAAGTGGTGCTCAGGCACCAATACTACCTGCTGTAGATTTATTCAACAGTTTTAATTTTGAGATCAAGGCAACGACAGCAGAAGTTGCTACACCTCCGACACAGAAGACTGGTGCAGGAAAAGATGGTCGCACATATAGTAATTCAACAAACTACAGGACTAGAGGTACTAGGTATGGTTCTAGCACCGCTAAACCTCAAGGAGCATATCGCGGTGTCCATGTTGCTCGTATTCCTACCGATGTGAGATGGGTAGATACCAATGGTCCTAATGGTGATGGTATCGCACAGAATGAGAAGGGTGATTGGTTTAGTCGTGAAGTGCTATCTAAATCAGATGGAAAAGGTGGTGGTGTTACTTTTGTAAAAAATCCAACACCATCAGGTAATACTAGTTTTTCATTTGTTACGAATACAGAAGAAGAAACAGCAGCAGAATCATTTACTGTTCTTGATTGGAATAGTTTAAGTATTCAAGGTTCTTATAATGGTGGTGTATTCTGTTATAATGAATTTGCATATATCGATGAGGATCCAAATACCTATGGAAATGCAGACTACACAACTCAGACGTATGAGGTAACTAGTTTATATGAATTACCAGAAAAGTTTGATCAACTTTATAAATTTGTTCCTGATCAGCGAGAGAGCACAACACTTACATTTACAATTGAAGTAGATTGGCAAGTCTTCATTAGTTATGGTGCATATGCAGGATTAATTAGTGCATCAAATCAGGCAAAGATTTTAGATAGAATGGGATATACTAATGCTACTCAAACTGGAACTGATGTTCACACAATCACTCATACAATTAATAATGATACTCGTCATTGGCCTAAGATCTTAGAAGAGATTCTAGCAACCAGGCAAAGATCACAGGAGGAACAGAATGAGCGTCTCGGACAAACATTCCCCACTACTGAAATTGAAATTACAACATCTAAAAAAATAGGGGCAGAATAACATGTCATTAAGAGCTGCTGGCAGGATCGGAGATGTTTATATAAAGAGATGTAGCACACCAGTGCAAGGCACAGGTTCTCCAAAAGTTTTTATGGAACAACTTGCTGCTAGTAGAATTGGTGATAAAACTCTTCCTTATCAGGAAATAGTCCCATGTCCGAAATGTTGTAAGACTCATACAGCAACTGTTCTTTCTGGTTCTCCCAAGGTCTTTGCTACGGGTTCAGCAGTAGAGGCGATTGGTGATATGGCATTGGGTATTACTGGATCATTTTCTTTACTTAAAGGTGCTCCAACAGTATTTGTAATATGAGAATAATTCCATTTAGCAATCAAGTTAAATTTATTCCTAAAGACAGTAAGAGTGAACGCATAACTCCTGCTGCTTGGTTTACTGTAACTCAAACTGATATTGCTATTGCTGAATCTAGTTCTGGTGCCACAACTGTCGGTATTGCTGATCCTAATAATTCTCCTGGTGGAGGAGGAGGTGCCGGTGGTGGTGGTGGTGGAACTAGTCTGGAAGATTTAATACCACTTATTAATAATGTGACGCCATTAGAAGATACTTTTATTCAATTACTTGAACCAACAACAGTTCCATATGTATTAATAGCATCTGCTGGCACTAACTTAGCAGATCCAGCATTGCTGGAATATCAGTGGCAACTGAAAGATTCTGGAACTAATACTTATGTTGATATTGCTGGTGCTAATTCTGCATCATATTCAGTTCCTGTCGGAATGACTGTAGCAAATGCTGATGGTGATTGCTATCGTTGTAAAATTACTCATAGTGGTACTGCAGTAAACTCTCCTCAGTATTCATCCAAATATGAATTTGATATTCGTAGAACAATTACGATTACAACACAACCTGAATTAGCAGGATCTGGAGTTGCTGGTGATACAGTTACATTTGCTGTAGCGGCAACAATTAGCAGTGACGTAGTTAGTTTTCAATGGCAATTAAAAGAAAATAATACTAATACTTTTATTAGTATTATTGGTGCTAATTCAGCAAGTTATACTACACCAATATTAGACACGTATGAAGATAATGGAGATCAATATAGATGTGTTCTAACTAATCCATTTGCAAACACTGTAACATCATCTATTGTTACTCTGATTGTTGATGGTGCTGATTTTAGAGTTTCCCCTCCCATTTACAGAATTGATACTGAGGGTGTTGGATATGATACAGAATTTTGGAGTTTGGAAAGAGATGGTGCATTAATCTTAGATCCATCAATAAGTTCTGACTATACTCTTACTTCATTGGATAGTAGGAGAACTAAATTTCTTTCTCATCTATGGGGTCAGGGAACATGCGCTGGTAAAGGTGGATACACAAAAGCGGGTGTTCCTATTGCATCAACTGAAAGTGTTTCTATGAAATTGAATGCTGGGGCAGGTGCTGCCGGATCTTCTGATAGTGGACGCTATGCTGAAGCAGGCGGTGGGTATGCTGGTATTTTTGAAGGCAATGTCATATCTCATGCAACTGCTCTTGCTGTCGCAGGTGGTGCTGGGGGTTCTAGTCTTAACACAACTTCTTCTTGTACTGGATCCCAATCATCAATATCATATCCTTATACTACTACTACTTCGTATCAGCAAGCATATGATTGTTCGACAACTCAGTACAAAACTAATTACGGAAGCATCAATCATCTTTTTGATTGGGCTGGTAATCGTACTTTATCCATAACGCATACTGGAACCCCCCTGGCGGCTCGTCTCGCCCTTGGTGGGCAAACTCAGGCAAGAAGATATTATATATTTTTTGCTCCTGGACATTATATGTTGGATAATAATTATTCTTTAAGCATTTCTAGTAGTGGATGTACTGCTGGAAGCAGACCTAGATGTCCTGGGATGTATTATACTATTGATTTAAAATACTACCACTTTTTCTCCGTTACTTTTTATAGGTATGATTTGAATGTTACTTCATTCGTATCAAGTTTTAATTATTATGCTACACAATCAAAAAGAACTCCACAAACATGCTATAGAACTGCTTATACTAGCACTACTAACTATTATTATCATACACCAACTGCAGCAGTCTCTGGTGGGTCTGGAGGTGGTCTAACAGGAACTGATGGTGGCGATAGTTCACAATCAGTAATTTCTGCTAAGGGAGGTGATGCTGGATCCCAGTCTGCGGGAGGTGCAGGAGGTACAACTTCATCTGCTGGATCAACTAACGGATCTGATGGTTCTGCACTGCAGGGTGGTAGTGGTGGTGCTAACAGTGGATCTTATGCTGCTCCTGGAGGCGGGGGCGGCGGCGGTGGATATTATGGCGGCGGTGGTGGTGCCGGTGGTTATGATGGATATAATGGAAGTAGTAATCCCGGAAGAGGACCGCAATCGGGTGGTGGCGGTGCTGGTGGCGCAGGTTATATTGATACCAGTGTAGTTGGAACCACCGGAGCATTTGCTAATGAAACTAATACGAATAGAGGGACTGCAGGTGAAGAACAGCAAAATTCAAGAATTGTTATTAATGCGACATATATTGAAGTAACAGCAGATCCAGAATCTTCTGTAGTTAATGATGGGGATACAGTTACATTTACTGTAGCGGCAACTGTAGTAAATGGGGAGGGTGAATTAGTAAGTTTCCAGTGGCAGAAAAAGACATCAGGAATTTGGAATGATATTTCTGGAGCCACTAATGCTAATTACACTACGCCCACATTAACTATTTCAAATACTAATGAATCTTATCGTTGTGTTTTAAATAATGACTACTGTTCAGAAAAGATTAGTGCAGAAGCTCTTACTGTTGTGGCAGGAGCAGCAGAAACTAATTTTGTAATTACTAATCCTGGTCAGACAAATATACCAATACCATCTGCTGCTTCTGAGTTTACATTTAAAATCTGGGGTGCTGGTGGTGCTGGCACTGGAGAAGGTTTCCCTGTTAGAGGTGGATCTGGCGGATTTGCAAAGGGTACTATACTCATTCCCGAATCTAATACAAATAGTATTAATGTATTTGTTGGTGCTACTGGTTTAGGTTCTCCTGTTGGTATGTCTGGTTATGGTGCTGGTCGTGGCGGTCAAAGATCAGAAATGACATTTGGATCAGATATTGTTTACGTTGGCGGTGGCGGCGGATCAGCACAAGCAGGTAATGGTGGATTTGGTGGAGGTGCTAATAGAAATGGTGGTTCTGGTGATGGCACATTTGCTCCTGGTAGTGGTGCTAGCACTGGAGGAGGCGGTGGTGGTAGTTCTAGTGGCACTACAGGTCGTTCTGGTGGTGGAGCAGGCGGTGGTTTCCCATATAACACTGGTAACCGTGGTGGCGGTGGCGGATCAGGATATTATGGTGGAGGCGGCGGTGGCGGCGGTAATGGCACCACAGGACAGTCTGGAGGAGGTGGTGGTGGATCAGGATATAAAACTGGGTCCAATATTACTAATTTTGTAACTGCTGATGGGTCTAAAGGATCTACTACTGCTCCATATTCAAATGATCCAGACTATGTTTCCGGTCATGGTGCTGGTGGTCAGAATGGTCTTGCTGTGATTAATTTCCTCATAGAAAACCAATTAGTCATGACTGGTCTTAGTAGTTCTAATACAACTGATATTAGTGCTTTATCTTCGACTTTAACTCTCACCGAAAATGTCCTTTTATCACCACTTGATGGAGACTATGATGTAGTTGTAAAATGTCGTGGTGGAAGTCCATCTGGAACAGGTGCATATGTTCAGGGAACAATTCACATGACGAGTGGAAATATCTACATGCTTTATTATGATGCTAACTATGCAGCAGTTTTCTTTGGAACTTCAGTTGATGGGAATAAGTGTATAATGCTCGGTGCTCAAGGTGGGCATCAGGGTAATGGTGTATATGGTGGAGTTGGTCCCGGTGGTAATGCTGGATATCCATCTGGAAGTTCTGGAAGTAATCTCAATGCTTCTGGTGGCGGCGGTGGCGGAACCACTGCGCTTTATAGAGCAGGAACATTTAATGCCACATATCTTATGAGTTACAAATTAGGATCTGGTGGTGGTGGCGGATATCCTGGTGCTAGTGATGGATATAGTGGAGCTCCTGGAACCAGCGGTGGTTTCTTCTCTGCTGGTTCTGGTGGTGGCGGTGTTGATGGTTCTGGCGGTAACGGAGGCATGGGTTACTACGGCGGTGGCGGCGGTGGCGGCGGTTGGGACTTAGAATATAATGCTGGTGGTGAATTTGGCGGCGGAGGCGGCGGTGGATCTTCTTATCATGGAGGTCTTCCAAAACCTTCTATTAATTCTTATAGTCCGGCAGAAGTTGTTGTCAGTAATACTTCTGAGGGGAATGAAGCAGGAGGAGTTCAACTTCAAATTATCAGTGTGACTGCTGTGCCTTGACAGATTTCGTTTATCTTGGTATACTACTTGAGTAGTCAATGATTGAGTAATGGCAAAAAGCCCAAAGTTCGGTTCAAATGAAAATATTGAGACCAAACCGAAAAGAACACGTCAGGGAACTGGTAAACATACTAAATATAGTGCAACCTCCAGTAATGGAAAGCGTAAACGTTATCGAGGACAAGGAAGATGAGCGAAGAAACACCAGCACCAAAGTCTTATGGTTATGTTGTAGGCAAAAGAGCCTCTGAGCAAGATCATCCAGATAAAGAAAAGTCTGATGAGTGAAATTGAAGAGCACATTAAAGAGTGGATTGGCAAAATTTCTGAGTTTAGACCAGAACTAAACAATTTTGCCATCTGCCCTTTCTCTTCAACAGCAACTTATAAAATTATTGAAGCACCTATTGACGATATCATGCCTTTAAATGGGTATGATGTCGTCATTTTTGCTGTCGAAGACTATTTGGATGTCAATGCTATTCAAATGTGGTGTGAAATTTACAATACCATCTACCCTGAATACATTTTTTTAGAGGATTGCGCTCATTCTCATACTTTCATCAATGGTATTCAGACAAATAATGCGAAATATAACTTACTTTTATGTCAAAGTAAGGAAAAATTACGAAAAAGTCGTAAAATACTAGCAGAATCGGGATATTATCAGCATTGGAACGATGCAATGATGAAAGAAATTCTTGGGGAAGATTTTGATATGGTAAACCACTATAAATAATTGAAAAAAACCATATCAAATGGCATTAAAAGCATCAAGATCCTATAAGGACTTGAGTTTCACATTTAAAACCAACCCCTTACGGAAGGATTTAAACCTTTTGAAGGATGAAAATGCGATTAAGAGATCACTTCTTAATCTTTTTTCTTACAGGAAGGGTGAAAAGTTTTTTAATGCTGGTTTTGGTAGTGGAATTCCTGAATTGTTATTTGATCCATTTGATTTTGTTACTGCTGGATCAATAAAAACTGAGATAGAAAATTTAATTACTTTATATGAACCCAGAATTAATCTTATTGAGGTAGTTTTGGATTTGAATGAAGATCAATATGAGTATGATATTCAAGTAATTTATAGTATTCCTGATACAGATCCTCAGATCTTCACCACTTCGTTAACATTAACGTCATCATCAAAGATATAATCAATGGCATTCGCACAAGTTAGTTCCCTAGATTACGCTGATATCAAATCTGCCTTGGTTGATTACCTGAGGCGAAATACTGATTTTACAGATTATGACTTTGAAGGATCAACACTGTCTTCTATTGTTGACCTCTTAGCATACAACACTTATTATACTGCCTTCAATACTACGATGGCAGTTAATGAGAGTTTCTTGTCGTCTGCCTCTCTAAGAGACAATATTGTAAAAGTTGCCAAACAACTTGGATACAGTCCAAAGTCAACAACTTCAGCAACAGCATTTCTTAAATTAAAAGTTGATTTTAGTAGTGTTGCGGCAGTTGACCAAAGATTAGTGCCATCATTCCTTACTCTCAAGAAGGGTAACTGTTTTATTTCATCAAATCCAGAAAATAGAAACGAAACATACCAATTTTCTATTTTAGAAGATGTTGTATCTCCGGTAACGAATAATATTGGATATATTTCAAATGTTTCATCGGATCAATTGCAAGTAACCGAAGGAATTTACTTAAATTTTAGTTATGTCGTAGATAATACAATTTCCAATCAAAAATTTATCATTCCTACTGCTAATGTAGACACTGAAACCATTAAAGTAGTAGTAAGAGAAAATGCTGTAGCGTCAAAAACTGAAATTTTCACAAAAGTTGAAAATATCCTTGATGTAACTGCGGTTGATAAAGTATTTTTCGTCCAAGAGACTGATGATGCCAGATATGAATTAATTTTTGGTGATGATGTGCTGGGGAAGAAAGTTACTGACGGGCAAATTATTGAAGTTTCATATATTGCATCATCTGGTAAAGCAGCAAACAAATTAAAGAATTTTGTTTTCTCAGGTGAAATTTATGACGAAGATTTAAACCGAGTTTTGACAGGAATTACAACAACAGTTGTATCTGGTTCTGAAGGTGGTGATGATATTGAAGACAGTGAAATAATCAGAAAAAATGCTCCTGCATTCTATTCCTCACAAAATAGAGCAGTAACATTAGAAGATTATAAGGTAATTACTCAAAGACTTTACTCAGCAATTGCTGATATTATTGTATATGGTGGCGAAAGTGAAGAACCACCTGAGTATGGTCGTGTAAAAATTGCTATCAAACCAAAATTTAGCGATATTTTAAGTAATTCTACTAAAAGAGATATTATTACTAAACTTAAGAAGTATACAGTTGCTTCTGTTACTCCAATTATTGTTGATCCATCGATTGTTGATGTAGTTTTAAGAACTAAAATTTATTATAGGCAAACTGAAACTAATTTGACATCCGAACAAATTAGAAACGTTGCAATTCAAAATTTAACTGAATATAGAGATACTAATAATATTAGTAAGTTTGGTGGAGTGATTAGAAAAAGTAAAGTAACTACAGTTATTGATGCTTCCGAAAGTTCAATTGCAGGTAATGTTACTGATTTTATATTGAGGAAAAAATTAGTACCAGCACTCGGTACTACAGCTCAATACTTGTTATGCTATGTAAATCAATTCCAAACATCATGTGCTGGAAAAACCACTATCACAAGTTCCAAATTTAGAACTGTAAATTATCCGAATGATGATTCATTCATGGAAAATACTGAGGATGGTGCAATTAGAATATATACTATTGATTCTGCTACTGCATCTAAGAAAATTTTAGTTGAAAATGCAGGAACTGTTGATTTTACTAATGGCAAAGTGACTATAAATTCAATTCAATTTGTTAGCGGCAGTAATGAAAATGATGAAATTTTTATTAGTGCCATCCCATTTAATGATGATGTGAGTGCAGTGAGAGAAGTATACTTAAATCTCTCAATAGAAGATAGTATTCTCCAGGTATTCCAAGAAACAGCATAAAATGAATTTTAACAAGTTAACTATCTCAGACTTAGTAGATCAGCAACTACCAGAGTTTGTTGTCAACGAATTTCCTACATTTGTAAAATTCTTTGAGGAATACTATAAATCATTAGAATTATCTGGTGGTCTACTTGATATCACCAATAATTTTCTTGATTATAAAAATATTGATAATTTAAGAAAATATAATCTTGTTACTACTTATAAATTACAGCAAGCAATTTCTGCTACTGATGAAACCATTGTTTTAGACAGTCTTGATGGACTTCCTTCGGAGAATGGTTTAATTAGCATAGGTGATGAGATTATTCTTTATGAGACCGTCAATTTATCGTCTAGAACACTCCTAAATTGTAAAAGAGGATATTCGGCAACAACTAAGTTTGATAGCACTGCTACGACCGTAGAGAGCACTGTAGCAGCATCTCATCAATCAGACGATACTGTAACAAATTTATCAAATCTTGTTCTATTTCTTATCTTAAGAAATTACGAACATCAATACCTTGCTGGGTTCCCATTTGAGAATATTTCTTCTAATATTGATAAAGACACCTTACTTAGAAATATTAAAGATTTCTATAATTACAAGGGAACTGATACTTCTATTGAATTTTTATTCAGAGCTTTATTTGACGAAGAAGTTACAGTAAAATATCCAAAAGATTATGTAATTAAATCTTCTTATTCGGATTTTACTGTTGATGACATTATCAAAGTAGAAGCAATTGAAGGAAACCCATATGATCTTATCGGAAATCGATTAAGTCAAAGTGATGCTAGTGGAGTATTGACAAGTAGTGCTGTAATTGATGAAATTTTAATTAATAATATTTCAAATTATGCTTCTGCTAATAAAACTGTTTATGAATGTAGATTAAACGTTATCAATCAACAATTTTTTGAAATTCCTAGAGAAACTCTTCTTAGAGGAGTTTTGTCGTCCACAGATTCTGTAATTACTGTTGATAGTACAATTGGATTTCCTCAGTTAAATGGAATTATCCAAATCGATGATGAAGTTATAACTTATCGATATAAAACGTTCAATCAATTCATTGATTGTGGAAGAGGTGTTTTTGATACTGTTGCTATTAGTCATGCAAATTTAAGTGATGTTAGAACTACCGAATTTCTTTTTGGATATGCTGATGGTATAGAACTTGAGTCAAATAAAGTAACTATGAGGTTACTTGGTGTTTCTTCTAGTGTTATTATTAATGATGGCGGTGCTTATTTTGAGGAAGCTGAAAAAGTAGAGTTATCACTTGATGGGGATATTGATTCGAGGCAACAATTTACAACATGGATTAAAAACGAAACTGGAACTCTCTCAAGTAGTTCTGATGTTCAGATAAACAATAATGTCAGCACTATTACCACTGAAATATCAAATATTTACAAAGATGAAAATTATGCTTATATTGTCTCGTCTGGACTTCCCGTACATCCAATCGGAGACTTTATTGGAGTTGGTTTTAATGTAAATAATCAAAATCTTTTAAAAACAATTCCACTTTCGACTGAAAAAAATACTCAAACTCAATTTACTGGAAGTAACGCAGTTGGTTTGTTTATTAATGGTGTAGAAGCATTTAGTTCTCAGGATTATGAAGATGTTTCATTCGGCAATATCGAAAGTGTTGAAATTGTCCAAAAAGGATTTGGTTTCGAGACTGATATTCAACCAGTATTCAGAGTAGCAAATTCTTCCGGCGCTGGGGCTACATTTCATGCAAATATTATAGATGGAAAAGTATTTTCAATATCAGTAGTAGATGGCGGAAATGGATATACTGAAAATCAATCATTAGAAGTTACATATGGATTTGATGCCACTGCAACAATTGCAAATGATTTAGATATTATTAATGGTTCCATTAGAACAATTACAGTAACTAATCCAGGTCAAGATTATGTTGCCACACCTAATGTAGAAATTATTGATAGCACTGGCAAAGGAACGGGAGCTTTCGCTATTGCTGAGGTAACTAATAATCAGTTGACTGGTGTAATTGTTCTCAATGGAGGTGTTGATTACAGTGATAAAGATACTATCACTGTGAGGATTGTTTCTAAAGGTACTGGTGTTGTTGCTAATGCTATCGTTAAAAAATGGTCTTTTGATAGAATATTTAAGACAAAAAATTCTATTGATATAAATGGTAACTGGACACCTGCACAAACAATTAAATCTGATACCGGTAACGGTTATCTATATCCAAGTAGAAATATTGCGTATAATCTTCAATATGCATATCCATCAAATCCAAAACTTCTTAGACATTCGTTATCTGATAACGTCCAGGGTGTAAATGCCAACTATGATGAAAAAACATCTGGATTTGTTCATTCTCCTATTTTAGGATGGGCATATGATGGAAATCCAATTTATGGTCCTTATGGATATCTTACTCCAACCGTTCCTGCTAATGGTATTTCTAGACAAACCAGTTCTTATGTATTAAAAACTACTGCAGAAGCTACTAGACCTAACGTAGTAAAATATCCTTTAGGTTCTTTTGTCAATGACTATGAGTTCATTCAAGGATCTGGAAGTCTTGATATCAATAATGGTCGTTTTTGCATCACTCCAGAATATCCTGATGGAAGATATTGTTACTTCCTTACAGTAGACAGTTTTGGTTCTGGTGTTTATCCATATATTCTCGGAAAGACATATCATTCTGTTCCGGCAGAAAATAATTTTAATATTGAGTTTAATCAGCAAAACGAAGATAACTTACCCAAAGAAGCAAGAAGAATTAGAAGTTCTGCTACTCCAAGTAAAGGTTTTGATGCTATTTTATCAGTATCTAATGTTGAAAGAGGAACTATTGATGATTTTGTCGTTTACGAAAGTGAAAATGTATTCAAAGTATTAGATTCTTTGTATATCAACAATGATGACACCGAAGGTTCTAGAGCATTCGGTAGAGTTGAATCGGTTAAAGGTGAAAATGTAACTACAGTATCATATCAAGTTTCTTCTGGGTTTACGCATCCTCAATTAACTACAACTAATGGAATTCCTGACAATCCTTGGCCTGTTGAGATTAGTGCTCCATATTTAATGGCAGCAGGTCTTACATATGATATTACAGTAGAGACCTCAAATCCTCATTTATTATCTGATAATGATATAATTACATTAGCATTAAATAGACAAGCATTATCATTAACAAAAACTTTTAAAGTAAGAGTATCTAATTATCAAACTATTAATTATGTAAAACCTGTTGTTGAGACTACCTTAGTTGTTGATGTTGCTTTCAACCAAACGACCATTAACGTAGATAATTCTAACGATTATAGAGAAAATGATTATTTAAAAGTTAATGATGAAATTTTAAAAATTGTTTCGATTGATTATAATTCAGATCAAATTACTGTCGAAAGAACTCAGTTTGGATCTTCACTGAGATTACATGCAGCTACTAACAAAGTAGAACTTTACATACCCGATGATCAACCAGATTATAGATTAACTGTAGGGTCGGCAATCACGAGTAGTGGTGTTTCAGGAACAATTTATAGTATCGACAAAGAAAATTCTGTTATTGAAGTAAGAGTTGGTTCAGGCACACTTACAAATTCAAGTGTTCTTACAGATGCATCTTCGCCAACAGGAAGAACTATTAATGTAAGTAGTGTAAGTGATACTAAGATTTATTGGGAATTCGATCCTACTGGAACTGGCAATTATTATGTTCGTGATTTGTCTTTTAGATTAATTAGGGGAACTGAATATATTTTTGATACTAGTGATGGAAGTATTTTTGGGTACAGTTTAATTTTCTCTGAAGATTCAGCAAATATCAATACTGTCGCAGGTGTAACCTCTGTTGGAACTCCAGGAACTTCTGGATCATCAGTAACTATCACAAAAGATGCATTGTTGAACTTTGATGTTTCTAGAATATATTATTATGAGCAAAACGGTCAAATTCTCAATAATAAAACATTTTTATCAGTCCTCACATTTCCTGATGGTGTTAAAAAAATTAAAGTGGTTGATGACAATAGGTTTAAGTTCACTATTCCTATACAACCCGAACAGACTAGTTACACAAATTTAGTTTCATACAGCACAACTTCACAAACTAGTATTGGTGCAATTAATACTGTCACGGTAGTTGATGGGGGTGAAGGTTATAAAAAACTGCCAAATATTTCTGGAGTTATTCATACAGAATTAGATTCAGCAAAATTGGCATATTCAATTACTGGAGGTGCATTCAATGACACATTCAGTGTTTTAAATCCCGGAAATAGATATTCAAATAATACAAAAATTATTGTCAATACTCTCACTGGTAGTGGAGCAGTTTTAACACCAACGATTGTGGGTGGTAAAATTATTTCAGTAAAGGTTACTGTTGCTGGTAACGGATATGATGAGAATGATACTATCTCAATAATTGATACTGGTGCTAAAATTTTCCCAGTCAGTGATAGTATTGGCAAAATTAAAACAATTAGATTTAATAATAGTGGAAGTCAGTTTAATCCTGATAGAACATTTTCTAAATCTTTAGTATTCAAACAAAAAATAATTATTACTGGTATTTCTGGTGGTACTTATAAACTTTCTGAAAATGTAACATCTTCTGGTGGATTATCTGCTAAAATTGACAAAATAAGACAAATTGGTGTTGATGTTTTCTTACTTGATTTAAAAATCAACTCAGGAATTCCTAGAGTAGGTGATACTATCACGGGTTCTATTTTACAGGTAACATCTACAATTTATTCTGTAACAAATCCCGATATTATTGGAAGTATTTCTGGATTTATCTCAAAAGTTGGTTTCTTTGATTCTGATTTAGGTAAGATTAGTGCTTCATCGCAAAAAATTACTGATAGTTATTACTATCAAGATTTCTCCTATGTCATCAGAAGTACAAAATCTCTAAGTGATTATAAAAAATATGTTGATGAAACAACACATCCACTTGGATTTAAATTATTTGGTGAAGTATCTGTAGAGAATGATGTTGACTTTGATGATACTGTAACAGGAAATCCATTTAGTATCGGTCTTGCTGACGATCATTCTGCTAATGAAGTTATTATTACATTACCTAATGTAAATGTAGAATCGGATATTGTTTTCAAAAAATATGAAATTTCTAGACTTAATACAGTTAATATAAAAGCTTATCGTGGTATAGGAGCTGCTCGTCTTAATTTCTTAGATAACCAAATTGAAGCAGTGCAAATGGCAGATCTTTCTGCAGAACTTAATGCTAGTACTCAAACATATACCTTGACTACACAGGATGGTAATTTCCCATTAGATACATCCAATACTTCTATTCTTCTTTCATTGAATGATGTATTCCAAGAACCATTCCAAACATCTACTGTAACTGGAATTAGTTACTCTGGTGGAATTGCGACTATTACTACTGCCGCAGATCATAATTTAGCAACTACATTAGTAGGTCAAACATATCCAAATCAAAAATATATTCATATTTCTGGTGTAACCAATACTGGCAATTTAAATTTTAACGATCAGTTTGAAGTATATGATGTGCCATCAACAACTACAATCAGAGTTGTGTTTAATAACCCCAATGGTTATCTAACAAATAATGATCCTGCAGTTTGTGCTGATGTCAAGTCAACCATTGATAATTTAGTTAGTATTTTAACATATTATTTAAATAATCCATCTGCTGCACTACCCACAAATAACACAGGCGTTTGGTTGGATGAAGCATCATCAACCGTTGTTAGTGCTAATAGACACAGAGATGGTGCTAATTTAATTGATATCAATAGATTTGAAATTATTGATAGAGCTAATGCAGAAATTTCTTTACAGTATCCTGATTTTTACTATCCAAATGATACTCAAACATCTGGATATAGCAGACAGAAAGATTCTTATAGATTAATTCAGCAAAACCGTAAAGAATTAATTGATAGAGGTGCTGCTGAAATTGCAGTTCAGTATCCTGATTTTGTATATCCTGGTGATCCTGCTAATGCAAGTGATTATCGCTTCAAGGATGCTTACAGACTAATTCAGCAGAATAGAACTGAGATTATTGATAATGCATATGCTGTAGTAGCAGCAAATCCTCCTGTTCCAGCTCCGGCTGATCTTGAGAACAAATGTAAGCGTGATATTGGATTATTCATTGATTATACATCAATTGATCTTGTCAATGGTGGTAATGAGTATGCGCGTAAGTTTGCCCTTCAGTATTTTGATGATGCTGGAAATCCTCTCACAAATGGATTACTTAATGAGGAAGTAGCATCAGTTGCTGCATTTACTTCTGCTAAGGATAATATGATCCTTGCGTTTACTAATCAACTTACAATTACTGATACTACAATCACTGTAGATCCTAATGGTTGTGCTAACGTAACATCTGCTATTACAGTTCTTGCTGGTATTGTAAATGATGCTATCACAGCAGGATCTACTGCTGGTCTTCCAACAGAAACTATCGGTGCTGATACTACTGGTGAAGCAAAATGTAAGCGCGACCTTGGATTGTTTATTGATGCCGTATCACTAGATGTTCATACTGGCGGTAATGTATATGCTGTTAAATTCCTCAAAAAATATTTTAACGCTCAAGGAACATCATTTATCTCAAATGGTCTTTCCGGTGAAGTTCTAGAATCTAATACTGCATTCAATAAAGTAAGAGATTTGATGAAGCAAGCAATTGTAAATCAACTTCTTGTTAAGGATCTTACTATTACTAACGGTAATGCTAGTTACTGGGGGGATGCAGTCGGAACACCAACAGATGTCACGTATGATGCTAATACTGGCGTCTCAGTTATCACGATTGCTAATCATGGATTGTCTAATGGTGAAGAGGTCAAGATTAGAGATAATGGTCTGACATTTACCTGTGAAATGGATGGGAATGTTAAAGAAAAATCTTATCCAAGACTTCTTGATGGTAATTCAAATACAGCAATGCCTGTTTCTAATGTTACTACAGATACATTTGAAATCAATGTTGGTACTTCACCAATTGTAAATTTCAATGTCAGTGATGCTACTTATACTCCTTCCACTGGAGATGTTGAGATTAATATTGGTACTCACTCATTACGCGCAGGAACATCTATTAAACTTGCTGACGAAGCACTTACGTTCACCTGTGATTTTGACAACAATCAAACTCAGCATAGTTACCCCAAGACTGCTATCTTAAGTGAAACTGTCACAGATGCATCTTATGATCCAATACTTGGTGTTCTCACTGTTACTGTTAAAAATCATGGATGGGAAAACGGAGATCTCGTTAAATTTGATGATGACTCTCTAGTCTTTACTTGTGGAATGGATGGAAATGCTACTAACCACCCATACCCTCGTTCTACTGATCCATTCAGTGGTAAGTGGATACCCATTTACGCTGTAACAGGAAATACTTTTAGGGTTGCGGTAGGAGTTTCATCTAATACTTCTACACATACATTTGTCAGTGCAGTCGAAGACGGATTGAAGAAGAAAAAAGATAAGACATACGATACTGCTGTAAATATTGTCACAGTCACAGCAGATACAATTACGATCAATGTAGGTAGTTCAACAGATACATCAGCACATACATTTATTTCTGCTGTCCCAAATGCTGTTATTTCTGGTGGTGATTATCAGCATACATTTATAAGAGCAGTTACTGATGCTATTGTCAAAACACAAGTTAGTTCTCCTGTTTCAAATAACAGTGATGGTGCATGTGCTGACATCAAATCAAATATTGACACTCTCGTTGAAATTGTAACAGTATACTTAACTCAAGGATCTTTGAATTTTCCAAATCCTCTACCGGCACAATCTGTAAGAGTTCCTTCTGCTGGCGAAGCAAAATGCAAGAGAGATTTAAGTCTAATTGTTGATGCTGTTATTAGTGATATGAGAACAGGTGGTAATTCCAATATTAGAAGTTCCACTCAGAAATATTTGGATGGAGCTGCTTTATTGAGTAATGGTCTTGCAGGCGAAGTAGATGAATCTATCACTGCTTTCAATAAGGCAAGGGATCTGATGAAACTTGCAATTGCAAACCAACTTTATATTCAAGATTTAACTATCTTACCTGATTTCCTTACTACTTCTGGAACCATTGAGGCATCGAGTCTTACCAATTCTGTTTTTACTGAAGGTCAGTTTGAATATTCTAATTCAATACTTAAACTGTATGAAACTGTAAGAGAAGGAACTGTATTCCATAGTACTTTCTTTAAATTTGTTTCTGCTGGAGATGATGCTCGATATTCATATAAAGTAAAAAATATCTTGTTTGATGGAGTCAGTACAGATTATCCTTTATATAAAATTAATGGTTCTAATGTTACTACAGAAGCAGATGAAAATCTATTAGTGTTTATTGATGGTGTTCTTCAACTTTATGGAGAATCTTATACCATTGATAGAAGTGTAAATCCAAATATAATTAAATTTACCCATGTAATAGAAAAAGACAGACACTTCTTCTCTTATACATTCAGTAAATATAAAGTCTTAAATAATTTTGCAGATAAATTTAATTCTAGTGCAAGATCATTTGAATTTGCGTTTGGAGAAGACAACATTCTTCCTCCAGATGATCATCAAATGTTGGTGATGCTTGATGGTGTTCCTCAAGTAGAGGGATCTTCATATAACATTGTTGATAACGTAATTACATTTACTGAAGCACCCACTACAGGGAAAAAATGTTTCGTATTATATTTCTATGGTAAAGTATTTGAGAAGACTATTTCAATCTGGAATGGTGAAGTATTTGAAAACTTAGAATATATTGGAGATAATAGTCCCGAAGGATGTCAGTATTTAACTAAGGTTGCAAATACTGGAGATATTATCAAACCTGGTGATAAAATTAGAATTGATGGAGAATCCGTAAAAGAAATTATTAAAGTTGAAGAAAGGGCACTTGTCAATACTGACAATTTGATTTACACAGCATTAGTATACACCGACAATTCATATATCCGTGGTAAGAATGCTGTTGCTAATGCTGTAATAGATCCTAGTGCTACTACTGTTTCAGGTGGCAATCCAGTTGGCATTGATGGAACTGTAGGTGTTGAATTTGGAATGGGTATTCCTACAGTATTTGCTCCAGGACCAATTACTGGGATTAATATAACAAACCCAGGTCTTGAATATGATGTAGCTCCTATCGTTCTGTTCAAAACAGAATGTGATAATCCAGGAACTGGTGCAGAAGCTATCGCTCAAATTACTAATGGTAAAGTAACTAATGTCATTATCACAAATGGCGGTTCTGGATATACAGAACCACCCGAATTAATTTTTGCTAAAAAGTATGAGATCATTAGACCTCATACACCATTGTTTATGAGAAATAATACAATTGTTGATATTTCTTTAGCAAGTGCATCATTGCCCGGATTTAACGTCGTAAATGAAAGTGAATTGGAAGATATCATTCCTCTAGTTTCAACTCAACTCACCACTTCACACACTAGTGTGCTTGAAATTGAAAATAAGACTAACCGAGATACATCACGTCCTGGACTTTCTTATGTTCTGGAGACATTTGATAATAACAAATTCTCTTATGAACCGCGTGATCTTAATGATCCATTAGCATCTTATCTTGGTACTGGTGTTACTATTGAAATGATTAACAGATATGCCCCTGCTCTTACAGTTGGTGATTTTACTACTCATAGAGGAGCTACGCAAGGAGCAACTGAACCAAATATTATTAATATCGGACCAGAAGCGTATATGTCATATGGATTCACACTTCCTAATGGTGCTTCTAGCACAGATACTATAATTGAAATTGATGGCTCAATTAATAATGTTCCTTCCAGCGGATTTATTGAACTTGGAGATGAGTTAATTGATGCCGAAAGAATTTCTGGACCAACAACTCCAGGAGTTCAGGCAGTAGTTGATATTACTGGAGTTGGTTATGTTGATTCAGTAAATGTTTCAAACGCTGGTAGTGGATATGAAACAACTCCAACGGTATCTGTTACATCTCCAAGTGGAACTGATGCTACAATTACTGCTAATCTAACAACTTCAGGATCATTTAAGAGATTTGATGTTACTAGTGGTGGTTCCAACTACACTTATCCACCAATCGTTACTTTGGGTGGTGGAATGACTGGTGTAAGTGCTACTGCTGAGATTACGGCAGGAGTTCTCACAGGAATTTCTCTTGATGGAATAAGTTACAACACTACAAATAGTAATCAAATTTTTGAATTTGGTAATGGAACTAGTATCGCTCAAAATGGTTCGGGATCTGGATCTACAGGTGGATTTGATATCGGTGGTTCCCATTTGAGATTTGGTGGTGCCAATGGAACTAGATTTGCAACATTGAATGCAGTTGATACAACAGATGCTGATACTGTTAGAGTATATGCAATTAGAGGTACTGGTAGTAATGGCGGAGAAACACCAGATGTTGTTGGAACAGAAGATTTAGTGCTTCAATACCAAACCACTGCTGTCGGAACAGATCCTGACAATTCATCATGGATTACTCTTGGAATTATTATTGATGCTGTTCCTAATGGATCAGGCACTGGCGTTCTTGACAACTATGACTTTGATATTTCTTCTACACCAGGAGCAATTAATTCAAATACTTGGTTTAGATTGTATCAGGAAGGAAATAGTGGAGCAAACTTTGACCACTATGGCATCCTGAGTGTTTCATTCTTGGATACTAGCACTACCTATACAGATAGCACAGTAACTCTTTCTAATAATCCTCTTGATACTACTGGTAGTGGAGCAACCGCTGATGTTTATATGAATAAAGAAGTTGCTAGTTTGACATTAACGGATGGTGGTACTGGATATGCTCAGGCAACTACTTATAATCTCGTATTCAGCGGCGGCAATCCAACTTCTACCGCTATTGCTACTGGAGATGCTGTGTTTGAATTTAATATTAGTATTGTAAATGCTGGAGAAAGTTATGACACTGCTACTGTGACCTTCACTGGTGGTGGTGGTAGTAATCTGGCAGCACAACTTACTGTTGATCCAAACACCACTAGAATTAGTAATGCAGTTATTACCAACCAAGGAAGTGGTTACACATCAGTTCCTTCATTCCAAGTCTCCGCTCCAGATGATGTTTGGAATTATAATCACATTAAAGTAAAAACACGCGGAGCAAATGGAACGACAGCATCTACACATGCTACTGGAAAATACGCGAGACTCGCTTGGCGAGGGTGATAAATATAAATAACACAAGGAAAACCGTAAACATTAACATTTATAGAAATGCCAGCACTTATTTCTGAACAGTTTAGAATTCATAATGCCCAACAGTTTGAGGAAGCATTTTCTGAGGCAGCACCCACGAACATGTATTTCTTCATGGGCAGACCCCAAGACTGGGATACCGCTGCTGTAGCTGGTGCGACTTCATATGTCGGTCAAGCTTCAGGTAGTCAGCACAGTGGATCTTATCTCGCAGCTCCTGATGAGAACAATCCACCCACGCCCATCGATAGTTTCAATTACGAAAAAGAAGTTTTTGATGATATGATTTCTCTTAAGAGAATTCAATCGTCAGATGTTAGATTAGTTGTCAATAGATACAACTGGACATCAGGAACGACATATTCAATGTATCGTTCTAACTACAGCGCAGACTTCAAGGCAAACTCTGCCGGAGAAAATGCACCTCATATTTACTCAGCGAAATATTATGTTGTAAGTGACTATAAGGTTTACAAGTGTATCTACAATGGATCATCACCCGCTAACCCTAATGGTATTGCTTCGACTGTTGCTCCTAGTGGAACTGGAACTACTATTTTCACAACTGCTGATACTTACAAGTGGAAGTTCCTCTACAGTATCGGAACCGATGATGTAATTAAATTCTTCACAACCTCCTATGCCCCTGTTCCCGCTAACTGGGGCGTCGGAACTGCTGGAGACCCTGCTAATGGCGTTGATGTTAAAGCAGCTGCTGTAGACGGTGCTATCGACACTGTAGTGATTAATACTGGTGGTACAGGATATACTGATAATGCTTCAACCGGATATACTAACGTCCCCATCCGTGGAGACTGGGCGCAAAACGGAGGTGTTCAAGCACTTGCGACAGTTAAAGTTAGTAGCGGTGCTGTAACTGAAGTAACAATCACCACTCCTGGATCTGGTTATACTTATGGTTATATCAACGTAAACTCGACTGAAATCTCTGGTATCGGTGCCCCCGGAACAGAAGCAGTTTTAGAAGTTATCATTCCTCCTGCAGGCGGACACGGATATAACATCTACAAGGAACTTGGCACTAAGCGTGTTATGATCAACTCCAGAGTTCAATATGATGAGAATCTTGAGTTCCCTGTTGATACTGATTTCAGAAGAATTGGTGTTCTTCGCAATCCCGAAGAATCTGGTGGTGGTAGTGCTTCTGGTTCTACCTATAATGGTTTGACTGCTATTAAATTCCCATCTGCAACAGTTGCTTCATTTAATATTGACGAGACTGTAACGCAAACTACAACTGGCGCTACTGGTAAAGTCGTCTCTTGGGATTCTGCTACTAAAATTCTTAAAGTTTATCAGAGCAGCTACGAGCACATTGTTACTGGCAACCAAGGTGGAGATTTAACTCCTTTCTCAGGTTCAAATGCAATCACTGGAGCACTTTCATCATCTGTTGAAACTCCAGACACTACTTACAGTTTGACTACTTCCAATCTAACTTTTGCTAATGGTTATTCAGCGCCAGAAATTAAAAAATATACTGGTGACATCATTTATGTTGAGAACAGAAGAACTGTTTCTCGTTCTATTGATCAAATTGAAGATGTCAAATTGGTCGTAGAATTCTAATATATACCATATAAGATCAAAACAACATTCTAGTCTAGTAATATGCCCCAGAGTACTAATCTAAACAAAGCTCCATACTTTGATGATTTTGATCCGAATAGTAACTTTCATAGAGTTCTTTTCAGACCTGGATACTCAATTCAATCTAGGGAGTTAACAACTCTACAATCTATTCTACAAAATCAAGTCGAAAGTCTCGCTAAAGCAAACTTTAGGCAGGGATCTGTTGTTGTTCCTGGGGAAGTTATTGTAGATAAACAGTATAGTTATGTAAAGGTAAGTTCCTTTACAAATAACTTACAAATTACCGATTATATCGGTAAGAAAATGACGGGTAATATTTCTGGTGTAGTTGCTACGGTATTAAATGCCACAGCTTCCACAACAACAGATTCTCCTACTTTGTTTGTTAAGTATGAAACTGGTGGTAATAGTAATACTGCAGTTACATTTAGTGAAGGTGAGACCATCACTTCTAATTCACCAGGAGCTCCTACAGCAATTGTTGGTATTACTGGAAATGTGAAACCTACTCAAAGTGCTGCCATGGGGTATGGCTCTGCTGTTTCAGTTAGAGAAGGTATCTATTTTATCAATGGATCTTTGGTAAAAAATGAGAATGCTACTATACTTTTAGACAAGTATGGCAATACTCCTACTTATAAAGTAGGTTTCATTGTATCAGAGCAACTTATTACTCCAGAAGAGGACTTCTCTCTGCTTGATAACGCTCAAGGTTATTCTAACTATGCTGCTCCTGGCGCTCACAGACTTAAGTTATCTGTAACGTTAGTAACAAGACCTATTAACTTAGAAGCACAAAAAGATTTTGTAGAGTTACTTCAAGTAAGAAATGGAAATGTCGATGCTACTGTAGATCTTGTTTCTCCTAATGCTCTTATTGAAGATATTCTTGCTAGAAGAACATTTGACGAATCCGGTGATTATGTCGTCAAAGAGTTTCTATTAAACTTTAAAGAAAGTTTAGCAACTGCAGATAATAATGGTGTATACTCTGCAACTCAAGGTGGATCAGAAGATAAATTTGTAGCAGTCATTGAACCTGGAAAGGCATATGTAAAGGGGTATGAAATTGAAACTACATCAGTAAGATATGTTGAAATTGATAAAGCAAGAACAACTGAAACACAAGAAAATAATTCACTGAGCCCCGGCGAAGGATCTAATTTTACTGTAAATAATCTTTTATCATTCCCTGATGTTGAAAGTAAGTCTTCGTCATTGACTGGTACTGGATTACTTAGTACCAATGCATATCAGGAACTTAAATTATATGATAAGTATACTGACGTTGTATTTGGAGAAACAACTGCTAATCTTGACGGCACTGCACCAGAAGCAGAAAATTTCTGGATGGTTACAATCGAGACGTTATCTTCTGCAGATGTAGTTGCATTAAATAGCAACTGGAGTAATGGTGCTCTTTCCGGTCAAGTTAGATACTACCAATTAAATGCTTCTTTAACTGAAGCAGTTGCTATTCTTACGAAACCATCATCAGTTGGATTTAGTATCGGTGAAAATATCACCATGGGGGCTGTTTCAGGAACATTGAAAACAGCAGAAAGACTTACGACACCTTATATTGGTATTGGTAAAACTAAATCAGTTAAATTTCTTACTGGAACTTCGCAAAATGGAGTTTATGATAGATCATCACTTTACAAACTTGGTTTATTTGGTGTAGAATATTTTACTAAAATTTTATGCCAAAATCCACTAAATTTCTCGGTAGGTAAATTTATTACCGGTCAGACAAGTGGTGCTAGAGGTATTGTAGAGCAATTACTTACTGATACAAATGAACTAATTTTATCTAGAGTTTCTGGCACTTTCGCTAATGCAGAGACTTTACTTTCAGAACAAGATGGAACTACAACCCCATATAATTTCGTAGAACCAAGAGGTTCTTTAGCGTCATTTAAAGTAGTATCTTTTGGTGCTACATATGCGGCAAATACAGATATCACTGCAATTAATATCAATGGTGTAAATAGACTTACTGAAATTGGTTCTTCAAATATCACTATTTTAAATAATGAAATTAGATCTATTGTGATCACAGATTCTGCAAGAGCAGCAATAGGAGTATTCACAACTACTCCTACTATAGAAATTGTTGACCCAACTGGAAGTGGATGTGTTGTTTCTGCAGATTTGAATGATAGCACCATCGTAAATTATGATTCATCTTTTGTAAAAAGTTTCTTTAACGCTACGACAGGAAATAATTTTGCTGGAGATATTTACAGCAATGATCTTTCATATTATATTGATAATGGAGCTACATTTAGTGGCACTGAAGGAAACTATTTTATTACTGCAGACAATCTTGGTTCCAGACCAGATGTAGATCTAGTAAAAGGAGATGTTATTGCTGTTGTTGATAATGCTGGTGTTACCAGAAAATATCTAGTAAAATATTCAGTACCTGATGGTGCTGGAGGTTCTGCTAAAATCTTTATCTATGGTGCTGTTCTTTCAGCATTCTCAACTAAGAAAATTTCTAGAATTCGTTCAAAACTTTCTGGTGCTGAATCCAATACTTTATTATATCCACTACCAAATAAGCATGTAAAAACAATGGTGTTGGATCCCGATAACACCAACATTGATTATACCGTACAGCAACAATTCTTAGGAAATCTCGATAGTAGTGGTTCTATCAGTATCAGTGTAGGAACGAACGAACAGTTCCTTGGATACACATCAGAAAATTATATAATGTCGAACCCAAATACGGGTGAATTACTTGATCTCGGTAATAGTGATCCCAATAGTCCTAAAGTATCTTTGGGTAATAGTGCTCAAAGTATCACACTTGATCTTGGTGCTACATTTGCTGACATTCCGTTTAAGTTAATTGCTCCTGTAAGAAAGGCAGATACTTCTCCCAAGACTAAAATTCTCGTAGAAAATCAAGAATACAATGTATCTACAGGATTTTCAGATCCATCAATTCCAATTCAGTATGCTGATGGATTGAAATTAAAAGCAGTTTATATGTCTGCTACTGCTGCAGATGCTACCAACAATGACGTTGAGGTTACTGATCGTTTTGATTTTGACGGCGGTCAAAGAGACACACACTACGATCTTGCTCGTATTACATTAAAACCAGGAGCAATTGCACCTACTAGTAAACTTCTTGTAGTATTTGATTACTTTAAGCATATTGGTGGTGTTAACACTGGTGATTATTTTACAGTAGACTCATATACTAATATTACTTACAGTGATATCCCATATTATAATTCAAGTGTTTATGGAAAGATTTCACTTAGAGATACAGTTGACTTTAGACCTAGAGTTTCTGACTATGATGGTCTAGACACAGCTACAGTTCTTCCTGGATATAGTGATAAAGTAACTGTAAATGCTCTTAAATTTACTGGAACAGGATCTTCACCATCCACACTTCCTATTGCAGGAACATCTTTTGATTCTGGATATGAATTCTATCTGAATAGAATTGATGCTGTTTACATTAGTAAGAGTGGTGGTTTTGTTGTTTCAAAAGGAACTCCGGCATTAAACCCACAGACACCCCAAGAAATTTCTGATGGTATTCTTTTATACCACTTAAACATCCCTGCATATACCTACAGTCTTTCTGACATCACTTCCAAGAGTTTCGATAACCGTCGTTACACGATGCGTGATATCGGTAAACTGGAGAAGAGAGTTGAGAAACTTGAATACTATACAGTATTAAGTCTCCTGGAGCAGGATACATTTAATACCCAAGTCAGAGACGAGTTTGGTAATGACAGGTTCAAGAATGGTATTCTTGTAGATAACTTTGAAGGTCATGGAATTGGTAACACAGCATCAACAGATTATAGATGTGCTATTGACACTCAACTAGGAATTTTAAGACCTAGTTATGCTGCTTCTCAATCAAGTCTTATCGAAAAAGATTTAAATGACGCTCAAAGAGCTGTTAGTGGATATGTAAGAAAAGGTGAGCTTATCATGCTACCTTATACTGAGATAACAACAGTAGAAAATTTAGCTGCTACTAAAACCATTACAGTCAACCCAAATAAATCAGCAAAGTTTACTGGGTTGATGACATTAGAACCTAATATCGATGAGTGGAAAGATACTTATAGAGCACCTGAGTTAATTGTAAATGAGAATTCAGTTTTTGATAATATCAAAAATAACAATCCTGAATTATGGGGAAGTCTTTGGAATGAATGGCAGATCTCATGGACTGGAACTCCAACGTATGCTCTGAATAACTCTACTAACTTTACTGGTTCTTCCAATCAATTTGCTGCTGTACCTGATGTTGCTATTGCAAGTAAGACTAGAACGAGATCCAGAAATGGTACATTAAATAGAGTTTCACCTTATGGATCTGCTGCATTAGACAGAGGTCAAAGATCTTTAGCAACTCCTTATAATCCTTATATCAGAACTAAGAAAGTTCAATTTGTTGTCAATGGTTTAGAACCAAATACTAAGTTGTATGCTTTCTTTGATGGCATCTCAGTTTCCTCATGGGTAAATCCAGATGATGTAACTAATATCACAACACCATTTACTGGTATTGCTGGATATGCTGAAAAAGGTTTTGGTGAAGATATTGTTACTGATGATAATGGAAGCATCAGTGGTATTTTCTTAATTCCTAGTGGATATGCTCCAATCAAAAGTAAGAAGACAATTGATTTACAAACTTCTCCTGGAACATTTTATGATACCACAAGTTCCAAGAAATCATTCGTTGTTGGCAACAAATCATTTAGATTAACATCGAGTGGTACTAATAGTGGTTCTAATTCAGATGTTTCTACTTTTGCAGAAGCATCATATAATGTAACTGGATTACCAGAAACATTTACAACTTCTATCCAATCTACTAGAGTACCATATATCAGCAGAAGATCAACTTCAAATTCTGATACCGTTCAATATATTGGAAGTTCACTAGTTAATATCAATCAGTCTGGATTATTAGATCCTCTCGCTCAAACATTCCGAGTTTCTGGTTTCGAGGAAGGAGTATTCCTTTCTAGTATTGATCTTTACTTTGCTAATAAAGCAACTCCAACTGAAGAAGATACTAATAGACCTGTTAGTGTATACTTAACAGAAACTAATGGTGGTGTCCCTACAAGAACTGTTTTACCTTTTAGTGAATGCACTATGGATTCTGATACTAGACTCAGAATTAAAATGAGTGTTGATATTCCTTCTGGTATTACACTCCTTGCTGGAGAAACAATCACTGGAAAAACTTCCGGTGCTGTAGGAACAATTAAAACTAATCTAACTGTCACAACAGCAAACGCTAGATATAACTTAATTCTTTCAAACCATAATGGAATTGAATTCCTTGCCGGTGAAGAATTTACTGTCAACAGATCTCCTGCAATCACATCTACGGTATTCAATGTAGATGATGATTCTGGTATTGTTGAAAAAATTAAAGTTACTAGCTTTGGTTCTCAATACGAGGATTCGACTACAACAGTTAATATCACTGGTGACATTGGTGGTTCATTTGGTTCTTCTGCTACTGCATCAGCTAAAATTTATAATGGTAAAGTATATGATGTCAATCTATCAAACAAAGGATCCGGTTATTATACCGCACCAACAGTAATTATTTCTGGTGGTGATAATTTAGCATCCGCTACAGCGGTATTTAAAGTGACAAATCCAGCTGTTAGAATGGGTATTTCTACTTCAACTGATGCTTCAAATAGAACTAAGTTTAATTTCAAATCACCTGTTTATTTACGGAATGATGCAACATATGCTGTAGTCGTAACTACATCATCTAAAGATTATACTTTATACAGTTCTGTAGTAGGAGATGCACTTTTAAATAGTGTTATTGCTGCTGCCGCTCAACCAAATGTAGGGTCGCTGTATAAATCACAAAATTCTTCTTCATGGGTTGAAGATAAATTACAAGACCTTAAATTTGTTGCTAACAGATGTGTGTTTAATACTGCAGGAACAGCAAATATTGAATTAGTGAATGATGATTTAGATGTTATAGAACTTCCTGACAATGCTATTTCCGTTGATGATACTTTAGGAACCTCTGCACTATTTGGTTCTAATCAAAAAATTCTTCGTGTCAATCAACCCAATCATGGTATGAAAGAAGGTGATCTTGTCATAATTGATAATGCTGTTGGTGCAGGTGCAGAAAATGGTATTTTTGGAGTTCCAGTAACATTAATCAATGGTTTGCATTCTGTAAGTAATGTTGGTATCGATGAGTATTGCATTTTTATCGACACTACTCTTTGGAATGCTGCTAATGTCTCTATGACTGGAAGTGGTTCTGGAGGTGGAAATGCAATGACAGCAACCACCAATAAGTTATATCAAATCGTTTCTCCTCAAGTTGCTCTTCTAAGTTTCCCATCATCAACAGTTTCTCAGAATATAAAAACTGTTTATGGCAAACCAGTTGACTCAAATACAACTAATGAATATAAAATTTCTCCTACCTACTTCATTACTTCTAATGATAATTATTACTTTGAAGAAAGTAGAATAATTGCCTCGGCAGTCAATGAAGTATACAGAGCTCAATCATCTTTAATGAATGGGGAAAGATCTGTAACTCAAACTATTTCGCTTCAAACATCAAAAGATAATATATCACCTGTGCTTGATGCGAACAGATGTAATTTAATTACTGTTTCTTCCCGAATGGATAATCCAACTGGTAAAGAAGATAGATTTGGTACTGTCTCACAAACTTTGAGTGTAGATGTAAATTCAGACTATACAGTATCAACTGTTAGCCCTGATGTAGTTTCTACAGGAGTGTTTACTTATTCTAGTCCTAGTGGTGGTGATTTTATTAATACTATTGATACTTCTACTAGATTAGTACAATCAGGTTCTGGTGCATCAGGTCAAATTGTTGATGTTGATTTATCAAACAGTACACTAAAATTAATTGATATTACAGGAACTTTTGTTGCAGGTAATTCTGTTACTCAAGATGCGGTCACGGCAACATTAGATACTACCACGCTCAAATCTGGTATTGTTATTGGTTGGGATTCTGGAACTGGATCACTGAAAGTTAAAGTTACTACTGAAGATTTATTCACAGCTGGTGATATTATTGATGATAGTAACACAGGAACATCTCCAATAACGGATAGACTTATTAATTCAATCACAGGATCTAATGGTTTCTTATTCGTAGGTGAAGATTCGTTTAATAGTTCTTCATCTTCTAAGTATCTCACCAAAGAGGTAACATTAGAAACTCCAGGAACATCTCTTGATTGTAAGATTACTGCAAATATGTTTGATAATAAAAATATCAAAGTCTTCTATAAAGTAAGACCTGATGGCAGTTCTGACGATTTCAAGAATATCTCATGGGAAGCCTTCAATGGCACAGGATACTCGGACAATACGGATATCGTAATTCCAAGTAATCTTAAATCTTTCTCTCAATCGGTAGAAGATTTAGGTTCATATCTGGAATATGCTTATAGCGTAAATGATCTGAAACCATTCTCATCATTCGCAATTAAAATTGTGTTTGTCGGAAATGATCCATCACTTGCTCCAAGAATTGAAGACCTTCGTGCTATCGCTCACTCATAATGAATAAGATCAAAGTAGAAGGTCACAGCAACTTATATCGTGATGCACAAAGTGGTGCTGTGATCAATTCCAATCGTTCGGAATATGAAAAATATATGATAGCCAAACAAAATAGAACTGGCATGAGAAACGAGATAAATACTTTGAAGCAAGAACTTGATGAAATCAAGCAGTTACTAAAGAAACTTACAAATGGCAATTAGAGAAGTATTAGTTAGTTTTACATTCGAGCAACAGCGTCAGATGCTCAATCTGATCGGCGCTGATGTGGGAGATGCAAGTTTATTACTAACACCGACAAATGTTGTAGTTACTGCAATCAATGAGATCATCACTGGTGATGTTGATTTATCAAACCAAACTATTGGGATGGATGATGGCACCCTATCATCACCAAGTTTATTCTGGGATGCAGGTCAAGGATTTTATAAAGTAGATGCTAATAAATTAGGATTAACTACCAGTCTTGCCGTTACTGGTAACTTAGAAGTAGATGGAGATATTACATTTAGAGCTGGTTCTGGAACTGGAGGAACATTAACATTCGGTGATCTTGATACTGATAATATTGTAATTAACGCAGATGTTCAATCAAGTATCGTTCCTGATAGCACAGCGAATTATAATTTAGGTAGTCTTAACAAGCAATGGAATAACTTATGGATTGATGGAACTGCTTCTATTGATACACTAGAAGTAGATTTGAATACTACACTTACTGGACAACTTGCAGTAAACTCAGGTATTCTTAAGGTTGATCCTAGTACTGCAACAACAGCAACTATTTTCAATAATTATATCACCACTGCACAAGTCCTTATGGACGCAACTGATATTACAATAGGTGCTGATGTTGCTGGCAGTCTTTCTATCAGAAATGATAATATTGTAACATCGAGAACTTCCATCAATGTTTTTAATACAATAGCAACAACAGTCAATGCTTTTGGTGCTGCCTCTAATGTGGTTACTGGTCTTAGTACTTTTGGAACAACTGGAGTAAACAGTAACTTTAATATTAGATCTGATGATACGGTTTTAGATGGTGACTTAAACGTCAATGGTGGTGAAATTCTTTCACAAGAAAATACTTTTGATCTTTTAATTGCTAATAATGATGTAAGAATTGGAGCTGCTAATGGTGTTGGCGAAACAGTAATTAATAATTCACTGAAGGTTACTGAGAATGTAAATCTTGCAAACTCAGGAACAAACATTACTATTAAAGATAATACAGCAAACGCTCTTGCTATTAAGGAAGGATCTAATACTTACATTACCTTTCAGACGACTGATGCATCTGAAAGAGTTATTGTTTATAAAGATCTTTATGTTGTAGGTAACCTTGATATCTCTGGTGCATCAACAGTCATTGATACAACTACTTTAACAGTAGAAGATAAGAATATTGAACTTGGAACTAGCGGATCACCTTCCGATGCCACAGCCGATGGTGGTGGAATTACATTGAAGGGAACTACTGATAAGACGATTGCTTATAGTAATACCACTGGAGTTTGGGAAAGTAATATTGGTTTTGGAGTAAAAGGATCTGACACTCCAACTGGTTTGTACAGTGCTATCAGCAAATATGGTTCACTGCTGATAGGCACCTCTTCACAGATAGTTACTGATGCAAAATTGTCTATTGATGCAGGCAATGGCAACCTCAATTCTATCGGAACTGCCACGTTTGCTAACACTGTAAGAGTAGATCACTCAAATAACGTAGGTAGTGACCAACTTCTTCGTCTCGGCAATGTCAACAATA
>VMHT01128122.1_pt1 | contig 66229 bp, 71 predicted proteins | sample 4693611 | NCBI WGS metagenome assembly VMHT01 (sample SAMN12280063, study PRJNA550983) | marine metagenome | isolation source: seawater sampled from same location over 5 years 0.02-0.2 micron viral filtrate | place: USA: collected off the coast of southern California halfway between the port... ...
ATTTTTGGGACCACTTTCCGAAACATAAATTATTCTTGTATCAAAATACCCCTCCTCTCCAGTTAATCTTTCATAAATTTTATCTGAAATTATATGAGCGACTCTTCTCCAATTTGAGGGAGTGGTTGTGAAAGCTAACGCAGTCATTTCTTTTGCTGCTGCTAAATCCCAAAGTCTAAACTCAACTTTTAATTTTCCATCTTTAATTAAAAGTTTGCCTGTAACTAAAGCTTGGGATTTAATCAATCTCCAGTCTTCAAATCTTGGTTTTAAATGTGCAATATCAGGTTTTTGAACAAAGGCATCTTTTTTAAGTGGATTAAATAATCCAGTAGACCTAAAATTGTCTTCAATTATTTTTGAAATTTCATCGCCAAGAGTTTTAATTTTAAGATCATTATATTTCTCAGATTTTATATCTACATGCAAAGGAGAAATTGCTATGGGAAGTGGATCTAGATTACCCCTAGTAATATCAATTTCAATTAACGCAAAAGATTTGTTAATTAGAAAGAAATTTAAAAAAATTATGATTATAGCTTTTTTCATCTAACCTTTCAGCATTTCTGTTGGATTGAAGTTCAATTGAAGATTTTTCCATTTATCGTAACCAGTTGGGGGAACTTTAAGAGGTTGGCATAATCTTACTGCTCTTAATGCGCTTTCAGCTAATACTTTATAAAATTTTTGACCCGGTTTATTCATTCTCTGATGATCTAAAATTTCAGATTTCATTATAGTTCCATCTTTTTTTAATTGTAGTTTAATTCTTACAAGTAAATTTTCATCATATGGTAAACCTAAAGGTACACTCCAACAACCAAAAATTTGAGCCCTCAATGCATCTTCTTGAGAAAGCGTAAGACCTGTGGCAAAAGAATTTTTTTGACTGCTTTGTGTCACTTTATCAGTTTTTTTTTGTTGTGAGGCCTCCACTTCTTTTGCTTTATCAATTAATGCAGCTATTTCATTTGTATCCACAATTTCTTTTTTTTCAAACTCTGAGGCTTGCCTAATTTCAGTCTTTACTTCCTCTGGATTTTGTTTTTTTTTTACTATTTTCTTTTTTTCTTTTTTTTCATTTGGAAGGGGAATTCGATCAGGTTTTTCTTTAGCTTTGGCTGCTGGTGGGGCTTGCTCGGAAACTAGTCTTTCTTCTTTTTTTTTTGTTTCTTCAATTATTTTTCTGGCTTTAGGAGCATAAGGAATACTGGTTTTATCTGATATTTGAATCAATTCCACTGAAACTATCGGTGGAAGATCAATTGGCTCTCTAAGCATAAAAGGCAAACTTAAGATAGTTAGTAGAACTAATACTGAGTGAAAAGTGATTGAATAAATTAAGCTTCTTATCATGAAACATCCTAATTTTTATATGGCTCTGAAATTAGAGCTACTTTAGAAAATCCTGCACCAGACAATGTTCCCATAACCTCTAAAACTCTTCCATAGTTAATATTTTTATCTCCTCTTACATAGATTCTTGTGTCAGTTCTATTTTTTGCAATGGCTAATAATTTTGGTATCATTTTTTGATAAGTAACTTGATGTTCTTGAATATAAATTTCACCCTTTGAATTAATACTTAAAGTAAGAGGTTCTTGGTCATCAGGTAAAGAGTCAGCCGCTGACTCAGGTAAATCTACTTGCACTCCCACTGTTAGCAAAGGAGCTGTGACCATAAAAATTATTAGAAGAACCAGCATCACATCAACGAAAGGAGTTACATTTATCTCGCTCATTGGTTCTTTTTTTGAGCGATTAAAATTGAAAGCCATTTTTAAATAATTGATAAAAATCTTTTTGAAAAATTTTCTATTTTTGAAAAGTACTTTTGAGTATCACTATTGAATTTATTGTAAGCCACTACTGCGGGAATTGCTGCAAGCAAACCTAGAGCAGTTGCAAATAAAGCTTCAGCAATACCAGGTGCAACAATAGCTAAACTCGTATTTCTTGATATTGCAATAGATTGAAATGAATTCATTATACCCCAGACTGTTCCAAACAAACCAATAAATGGTGCAGTGGAACCAACCGTTGCAAGAAATGTGAAATTTTTTTCAACTTTTTTCATTTCATTATCGGTTGCAATTTCTAGTATTCTGCTGACTCTAGCTGTTTGTACTGCAGATGATTGCCTTTTTGTTTTCATTAATTCTGCCATAGCAGTTTTAAAAATAAGTACTGCAGGATCTCTGGAATTAGCAGGTAAACTATTATTAAAGCTTTCAGCGGATTTTGCTTTCCAAAACTTTTTTTCAAAATCTTCAATTGAATTATTAATGCTTTTGAATAGCTTAAATTTATCGAAGATCAAAGCCCATGAGAATATTGAACATGCTATTAACAAAATAATTACAAATTTTACTACAAAGTCAGCTCTTAAAAAGAGTTTCCATAATGAAAAGTCAGTGGCGCCACCTAATCCAACTACTTGGGCTGCTATATCTTGTTCCATTTAATTTGAATACTTTTAGAATGTGTCATGAATTTGGCGTTAATAATGAATTTGGGTTTAATTTTCTTCAATTAATCTTGTTTCACTAAAATATCTAGCAATCAAGATTGCGTCAGATTTATTGACATCCTTTTTTTTTGAAAGCTGATTTGATAATTTAGGGTACATTTCTATAGTTTTTGTCCTACTTGAGTCTTTTGAAGAATTAATTAATTCAAAGTGTTTTTTCCATTTTGAAGGCCTGACGAAAAAAATTGGCAATTCTAATGCTGCACATACTCCTTTAATAGCTCCAAAAGTTTGTCCAAAATTAAACATGCTGGTAACGCCCTGGCCAGGCATAGCATTAACTTGTTCAACAACAACAGATACCTCCTCATCAGAGTCGATGTTTTCTTTAATTAAATTAACTAGAAGCGCGCTATTTAATTGTCTCTTATTTTTTTTACCCTCAGACATCACTGGCATATCAAAAATATTTAATACTTTATTACTTTTTAATACTGCTATTGCTCCACTTAAACCAGGATCTATTCCAATAATTTTCATAACTACGAATTTGTTAAATTAGCATTTGTAAAAATATTTTGGACATCATCAAGTTCCTCTAATGAAGTTAATATTTCTATTATTTGTTCTTTTTGATCTTTTTTTAAATCTATATAATTTAAAGGTCTCCACTCTATTGATGCATAATTTAAAATTTCTAATTGTTTTTCCAATTCAGTTTTAATTTTATAAAAATCCTCTTTTTCTGTAATTATCTCAAAAATTTCATTTTGACTTATACAATCTTTTGCACCAGCATTAATCGCAATTTCAAATAATGCTTCTTCATTAATTTTGTTTTTATTTATGTGAATTATGCCGCAATTAGAAAACATGTGAGTTGAAGAGCCGGTCTCTCCTAATCTACCTCCATTTTTTTGAAGTACAGTTCTGATACTAGATGCAGATCTATTTTTATTATCCGTTAAAGTTTCAATAATCAACGCAACATTAGATGGACCAAAACCCTCGTATCTTAAACTTTCATAATTTTTGTCACCATTCATTTCTGATTTACTGATCGCTCTAGAAATATTATCCTTAGGCATGTTAGCTTGTTTTGCAGCTTGGATAGCTGTTCTTAAACGAGGGTTCATATCGGGGTCTTTATCACCTAATTTTGCAGCAACTGTAATTTCTCTAGAAAGCTTAGAAAATATTTTTGACCTCTCTTTATCTGCTCTTCCTTTTTTGTGTTTTATTCCTGCCCAATGCGAATGTCCTGCCATAATTAATTAGCTAAACTACCTCCATCAAGTAAACGAGTAACATTTTTTGCTAAACCTGTCTCAATATTTGTTTCAACAATTAATCCTGATAATGTTGCTTCTCCATCTGAGGGAAAATGTTTCACAGCATCTTTTTTATTAAAAAATTTTTTTAAAGAGTTTTCTTTATTCATTCCAATTACTGAATTATAATCACCGCACATTCCAATATCAGTTTGATACGCTGTACCATTATCTAAAATTCTGGTGTCTGCTGTAGGAACATGTGTATGGGTTCCGATAACGCATGTCGCTTGTCCATCATAAAAATGTCCTGCAGCCATTTTTTCACTTGTTATCTCACCGTGAAAGTCAATTACTAGAAAGTCTACATCTTTTTTTAAAATAATTTTTTTACTTAGCTTTTTAGCTTCTTGAAACACATCTTCTGTTTTTCTCATAAAAACATTTCCCATAAGATTGATCACACCTATTTTATATTTTTTATCTTTCGAAAAATATATTCCATACCCTCGTCCTGGGGAGCCTTCAGCTAGATTTGCAGGTCTCAATAATCTATTTTCTTTTTCTATAAAATTTGTTGTTTCTTCTTTATCCCAAATATGATTTCCAGAAGTTATAACATCTACACCATTTTGAAAAAATTCTTCAGCTATGTTTTTTGTAATACCTCTGCCGTCATCAGCAGCATTTTCACCATTTATAATTACAAAACTTGTTTTGTATTTTTTAATAATTTTTGGAAGTTTTTCATTTATAGCCTTTCTGCCTGATGATCCCATTACATCACCTAAAATTAATATTTTCATTAAATGATACCTTGTTCTGTTAAAATATAGTGAAGTTTAACATCTTTTTTGTTTCTTGGTAGCTTATGATATTTTTGAAATGAAAAAGCAACACCGATAGTTAAAATATTTTTAAAATTATTTAAAAATTTATTTAGGTATCGATCATAAAATCCCTTACCGTAACCTAGTCTGTACCTATCTTTATCAAAAGCAAGAATTGGAACTAAAATAAAGTCTGGAACCTTAATTGTAGTTTTTTCGGGTTCAATGATACCATATTGATTAACAAATAAAGATTGATTTTTTTTCCATGAGTAAAAATTCATAATATTTTTTTTTTCTATTGCTGGCAGAAGAATTTTTTTATCTTTTATGTAGTCGTTTTCTAAAAATTTTAAAATATTTAATTCATAATTTGAAGGATAATACAAAGCAATCTTTAAATCCTCTTTTTTAAAATTCGATTTAATTAATTTTATTAATGGGTAAAAAAATTTCTGATTGATTTCATAATAATTTTTTTTTCTTATGAGGTAGTATTTCTCTCTTAGAATTTTTTTTTTACTCATCTACTGTATTTTGGACAGTGACTCTGTATTAGAGATTATTTTCTCCAATGATTGAGTTGTTTTATCGAGCATGGACTCGTATAAAGTTTTATTTTCTTCAATCGTCTTTTTAAAACTATCTAACTCATTATGTAAATTTTTAATTTCCATATCCTTATCTTCTTTGTATTGAATTGCTAGAGACTTAATTTCTGTAAATTTATTTGAAATTTCTTCTAATTTTTTTTTCTGATTAGTTACTTTTTGTTTTAAATCAAAATATTCATCAATTAGTTGAATAGTAGTGATTAAAAGAAGCTTATTTTCTCCAATATTGCCTAATTTGTCTTTTAATTCAGAATATTTTTTATCCAAAAATTTTGTTAATTTTTTTAAAGATTCCTCTTGGCCGTCATCACATGAAAGGAGGTAATCTTTATTATTAAATTTAATGTTTACATTTGCCATTTATCAATTTCACTCACTAAGCTTTCTGTTTCTTGGCTGAGTTCCTCAATGTCTTGATTAAATTTATCTTCAATCTCTGATTTTTTGTTAACTTCTAGTTGTAATTTTTTAATTTTTTCTTTTAGATATTTATGTTCTCTAATTAATTCTTGATTTTTATTTTCAATTTCTTTTTTTTGATTAGCAAGTTCATTTTTTTCCGATCTAATTTTTTCCAGTTCGTAACTTGGCTGTGAATAACTTAAAGACATAGAATTTAATTTATCAATAAGTTGGTTTAAATTTTGTTCTTTCTTTTCGAAATTACTCATAAAGTTTTATACCATATTATTGATATAGTTAGTTTAAGTCTATATAGGTAATTAAAGGTGAGTATAAAATTTAATCAATTAACAAACGCAATTAGATTTCTATCGATTGACGCAGTTCAAAAAGCTAACTCTGGTCACCCAGGAATGCCTATGGGTATGGCTGATGTTGCAACTGTTTTATTTAAATACCACCTGAGGTTTAATCCAAAAAACCCTAACTGGATCAATAGAGATAGATTTATATTATCGGCCGGACATGGTTCAATGTTACTTTACTCTCTACTTTACCTATGCGGTTATAAAAGTATTTCAATAGAAGATATAAAAAATTTCAGACAATTAAACTCTATATGTGCCGGTCATCCAGAGTATAAAAAAGGTACTGGTATTGAAACAACAACTGGACCTTTAGGGCAAGGATTAGCTAATTCAGTTGGTATGGCAATAGCTGAAGAAATATTTAGAAAAAAGTTTGGAACCACAGTAATCAATAATAAAACTTATGTCATTGCTAGTGACGGAGATTTAATGGAAGGAATTAGTCATGAAGCAATGAGTCTAGCTGGTCACCTCAAATTAAAAAATTTAATAGTATTTTTTGATAATAATAAAATTTCAATTGATGGTTCTACTTCATTAAGTGTATCAGACAATTATAAAAAAAGATTTGAGTCGTATGGTTGGAACTTTTTAGAAATAAATGGGCACGATGAAAAGCAAATTTCAAAAGCAATCACAAAAGCATCAAAATCAAATAAGCCTACACTAATATCTTGTAAAACTGTTATAGGATTTGGATCGCCAAATAAATCAGGTAAAGCTTCGTCTCATGGTTCACCTTTGGGAGATGAAGAAATATCTTTAGTAAGAAAAAAACTTAAATGGAGTAATAAGCCTTTTGAGATACCCAATGAAATCCTTAATGAATGGAGAGAGATAGGAAACAAAGGTGAGCACTTAGAAAGTAAATGGATTGAAACAATTAATAAAAAAAATCCTGAAATAAAAGAAGAACTCAATAAAAGTAATGAGAAATTAAACTTTGATGATTTGGAAAATTTAATTCAACTAGAAAAAGGAAAATATTTTGAGTCAAAACCAAGTTTAGCAACACGACAATGTTCAATGGCGGCTATCGAAAAAATCTCTGCTATTCTTCCTCAATTAATTGGTGGGTCAGCGGATTTGAGTGGTTCAAATAATACAAAAACAAATAATTCTAAAATTATTAATTTTAAAAACTTTAATGGAAATTATATTCATTACGGGGTTAGAGAACATGGTATGGCAGCAATTATGAATGGTCTGGCGCTTTATGGAGGAATAATACCTTACGGAGGAACATTTCTAATTTTTTCAGATTATTGCAAACCTTCAATTAGATTGTCTGCTTTAATGGGTCTCAAGGTAATTTATATTTTTTCACACGACTCTATTGGTCTAGGTGAAGATGGCCCTACTCACCAGCCTGTTGAACAACTTACCGGTCTAAGAGCTATCCCAAATTTAAATGTCTTTAGACCTGCAGACATTAATGAAACATTTGAATGTTGGGAAATTGCTTTAAAAAGTGAAAACACTCCGAGTGTAATAGCTTTATCACGACAAAAAGTTCCTTATGTAAATCCAAATAATTCTAAAGAAAATAAGTGCGAAAAAGGTGCTTACACTATTAATTTAACCTCGCACGAAAGCAGTGTTACGCTAGTAGCTTCGGGGACAGAAGTAGAGCTTGCTTTAAAAGTTCAAGAACTACTAAAAGAAAATAATATTCATTCCAAAGTCGTCTCAATGCCTTGTATGGAGCTTTTTGATAAACAGCCTAAAAATTATCGTGAAGACATTTTAGAGCCTAATTCATTAATTATAACAATAGAAGCTGGAAGTATAATGTCTTGGCAAAAATATTTGGTGGACAAAGGGCTTAATTTAGGAATAGATAAATTTGGTGAAAGCGCCCCCTATAAAGAAGTGTACAAACATTTCGGTTTAACAGTGGAAGATATAACAAATTTCATTCAAAAAAAAATAAGAGAATAATAAAAGTTAATGGGTGAAATTAATTTCTTTCCTGATGATTTAGAAGTAGCAAATCAAAAAATAATTCTAAGATTAGATTTAAATGTTCCTATTAAAAATAAAATAATAAAAGATGATACTAGGATATCTATGTGTTTACCTTTTATTCGTAGATTAATTGAAAAAAAAGCAAAAATTATAATTATAAGTCATTTGGGTCGACCAAAAGGGGTTAGAGTTCCAGATTTATCTTTAATGCCAATTTATAAATATTTTAAAGATAAACTTAAAACTAATGTTTTTTTTTTTAGAGGAGACTTTGATGAAAAAACCAAAGAAAAATTTTCTTATTTAAAAGGAGGCGAATTAATACTAATTGAAAATATAAGATACTTCAAAGAAGAGACTGAAGATGATGAAGATTTTTCCAAAAAATTGGGTGTACTAGGTGATGTTTATATAAATGATGCATTTTCATGCTCACATAGAAAACAAGCATCCGTTCACAATATAGCAAAATACGTTGAAAAAAAATTTGCTGGTCCTTTATTAAAAAAAGAAATTACGGCGATAAACCTCGTTATAAAAAACAAGAAAGAACCAGTAACATGTATAATAGGTGGTTCTAAAATTTCAACAAAGATAAATATTATCAATAACCTTTTAGAAAAAGTTAATAATCTTACAATTGTTGGGGCCATGGCTAATAATTTTTTTGTCTACAAAAATTTAAAAGTCGGAAAGTCATTGGTCGAAAAGGATACAAGAAAAATAATTGAAACTATTTACAAAAAAGCTGAAAAGAATAATTGTAAAATATTAATACCCCAAGATTGTGTGGTTGGGGTCAATTTTGAAGGGGGTGGAAAAAATAAAAATTTAAATGATATAAATGATGATGAAATTATATTGGATATAGGAGATAAAACAATAAAAAGTATAAATGAAATAATTAATCAATCTAATACAGTCTTATGGAATGGGCCGGCCGGATATTTTGAAAATGATAACTTTGCAAACGGAACTTTGACTATTGCAGAAAATATCTCAAAAAATACTTCAAATAGATCTTTAATTTCTATTCTTGGGGGAGGAGATACTTTAGCAGCAGTCAATAAAAGTAAAAGTAAACTTTCTTTCTCGCACTTATCAACAGCAGGGGGTGCATTTTTAGAATTCTTAGAGGGAAAAGACTTGCCTGGTATAAGTGTTTTAAAATAAATAATCGTTATGACATTAAATGATATTGCTAAAAAAATGTGCGCAAAAGGAAAAGGTATCCTAGCTGCTGATGAGAGCACTGGTACTATAGCCAAAAGATTTAAAAGCATAAATGTTGAAAATTTAGAAAAAAATAGATTAAATTTCAGACAAACTCTTTTTAACGCGAATGCCATGAAGGATTATATTGGAGGTGTAATCTTATTTGATGAAACTATTAGACAAAAAACTACTATAGGACCCTCTGTACCAGAATTAATTTCTAAGCATGGTGCAATACCAGGAATAAAAGTTGATAAAGGCGCTAAACCTTTAGCTGGCTCTATTGAAGAAACCGTTACAGATGGCTTAGATGGATTGCGAGAAAGATTGAAAGAATATTATGATTTGGGAGCAAGGTTTACAAAATGGAGAGCGGTTTATAAAATTTCAGACAAATTTCCATCTCCTCAATCAATAAAATCAAATGCCCATTCACTAGCAAGGTATGCAGCTTTAGTTCAAGAGGCCAAAATGGTGCCAATTATAGAGCCAGAAGTTTTAATGGATGGATCACATAACATCGATAATTGTTTTCAAGTCACAACTAACGTTTTAAATGAGTGTTATAATGAACTTGAAATCCATAAAGTTGATTTAACAGGAACTGTATTGAAACCTAATATGGTAATACCTGGTTCCGAATGCAAAGATAAATCAAGCTCCGAAGAAATTGCAAAAAAAACATTGGAGTGTCTAAAAAAAAACGTTCCAAATAATGTCCCGGGAATTGCTTTCTTGTCAGGGGGGCAATCAGAAATTGAGTCTAGCAAAAACCTTAATGAGATTAACAAAATTAATGATAGCAATTTTTTAATTACTTTTTCATACGGAAGAGGCTTACAAGCTAGTGCGCTAAAAGAGTTTGGAAAAGATCAAGAAAATATCGAGAATATTCAAAAAGCTTTTAATCATAGAGCTAAAATGAACGGTCTTTCCTCAAAAGGTGAATGGTCTGAAAATTTAGAAAAAGAATCTTCAGTATAATTCCATTGAAAAGGTTTATATATTTAATCTCACCAAACAAAATAAATAAAAATTTTTATTACGACTTAGATAAAGTGCTTTCAGCTAAGAATGTAAAATTTTTTCAATTACGTATAAAAAAAACTAGATCAAATACTCTTTTGAAAATTGCACAAAAAATTAAGAAAATCACAAAAAAACATAAAGTAAAACTTATTATCAATGACAATTATATTTTGGCATCAAAAATTAATGTTGAGGGCTGCCATATGGGTCAACTTGATGGATCTATAATTAGCGCAAGAATAAAACTTAAAAAAAGAATATTAGGGGTAACTTGTCATAATTCCAAAACGTTTGCAAAAAACGCTATTCGCAATAATGCAGATTATGTTGCATTTGGATCTTTTTTCAAATCGAAGCTTAAGCAAAATGCCAAAAAAGCAGAACTCAATATTTTAAAATGGGCAAAAAAGAATATAAAAAAACCTATTGTTGCTATAGGCGGAATTAATAATCAAAATTACAAAAAATTAATAAAAGCTGGAGCAAATTATATTGCAATATCAAGCTATATTTGGGATAACCCCAAATTAAAACCAGAATTTGCTATTAAAAAATTCAAATGAAAATTACTGCTAACGAAATAAAACCTGGAATGATAATAGAACACAAAAATGATTATTGGAATGTTCTAAAAACACAACATGTAAAGCCTGGTAAAGGCGGAGCTTTCAATCAAGTTGAATTAAAAAGTGTCGTTAAAGGAACTAAATTAAATGAGAGATTTAGATCGAGTGAAACGGTTGAAAAAACAGAGGTTGAAGAAAAAAAATTTAATTTTTTATATATTGATGGTGATAACTGTCATTTTATGGATAACATATCTTTTGAGCAAGTAGAAATTGCTAAGTCTATTGCTGGAGAACAATACAAATTATTAAAAGAAAATTTAGAAGTTACAATTTCTTTTATGGAAGAAAAGCCAATTTCGATTGAATTACCAAATAATATTGAATGTACAATTGAAACAACTGACGCAGCTATTAAGAACCAGACTGCATCTTCATCTTATAAACCTGCACTACTTGATTGTGGAATAAAGATTAATGTCCCGCCGTTTATTGAAAGCGGAGAGAAAATTATAATCGACACTCGATCATTAGAATACGTTAAAAGAGCTGGTTAATGAGATTAAACTCTCCTCAAATTAATTTAATAACTAAAGCATGTATGAAAGCTTCAAGGTCTTTGATAAGAGATTTTGGAGAAATTGAAAATTTGCAAGTTTCTACGAAAGGACCTGGAGATTTTGTAACCTCTGCAGATAAAAGAACTGAAAAAATATTGATTGATGAACTGCAAAAAGCTCATCCAGATTATGGAATAGTTACAGAGGAGACAGGAATTATTAATAAGTCTAATTTAAAAAATAGATGGATTATTGATCCGATAGATGGAACAATGAACTTTTTAAATGGTGTTCCTCAATTTGCAATTTCTGTTGGATATGAGGAAGATAGAGAGATAAAGTGCGGAGTAATATTTAATCCTATAACTAATGAAATGTTTTGTGCTGAAAAAGGAAATGGAGCCTATTTAAATAATTCAAGAATAAGGGTGTCAAATAAAAAAAAAATTAAAGATGCATTACTAGTGACGGGTGGACCAAAAGTAGCGAGTAAAATTAAAGATAAAATTTTTTCAGAATACATCAATGTTTCCAAAAATGTTTCAAATGTTAGAAAGTTTGGTAGTGCAGCCCTGGACATGGCTTATGTTGCATGTGGACGTTTTGATGGTTACTGGCAAAGAGAGTTAAATTATTGGGATATTGCTGCAGGAATAGTAATTATAAAAGAAGCAGGAGGGTTTGTTGATTTTTTTGAAGAAGATGAAAACTTGCCTTTAAAAAAGAATATTTTGGCTACTAATTCCAATATTCATGAGAATTTGACAAATCTTATTAATAAAAAAGATATTGAGTAAAAACTATTATTAATATAAAACTCCGTTCATGAAAAAAAACTTACACCCAGATTACCATAAAATCAAAGTTGTGATGACTGATGGTTCTGAATTTGAAACACGCTCCACTTGGGGTAAAGAAAATGATGTTTTAAAGTTGGATATCGATCCAAAATCTCATTATGCATGGACAGGTGGAACACAAAAAATTTTAGATAAAGGTAGAGTAAGTAAGTATAATAAAAAGTTTAGCAACCTTAGACCAAAAAAATAGTTTATGACAGAAACACCTTTTATGCCAAAAGCAACAGCTGTTTGGCTTGTTGAAAATACTACTCTTACATTTAAACAGATTGCAGAGTTCTGCAATTTACATGAGTTGGAAATTAAAGGTATTGCGGATGGTGATGTTGCTAAAGGTATAAAGGCTTATAACCCAATTTTGGCTGGACAATTATCAAGAGAGGAGATTGAGACCTGTTCAAAAAATTCTGAAAAAAAACTCAAATTATTAAAAAAAATTGAAGAAGTTGATGTTAAAGAAAGGAAGCGTCCAAAATATACTCCGTTATCTAAAAGACAAGATAGACCAGACGCCATACTTTGGTTATGTAAAAATGCCTCTGAATTGACAGATGGTCAAATTTCAAAACTTGTAGGAAGCACAAAAGGAACAGTGTCCCTTATAAGAAAAAGAAGTTATTGGAACTTTTCAAATTTAAAACCTAGAGACCCAGTGATTTTAGCCTTATGTACGCAAGAGGCTTTTCAAAAGGCTCTAGATAAAGCAAAAAGAAGAGTTGAAAGAGAGAAAAAAGCTAAAATTAGAGAGGAAAAAAAAGCTCAGGCTGCTTCTCTATAGACAAATAGATTTTCTAATGATAACTACCATGAAAATTAACTGGAGGTTTTTATTAAAATAGATGTCAAAGATAACAATGTAGAACAAGCAATTAGAGTTCTTAAAAGGAAGCTGCAAAAAGAAGGCTTTTTTAAAGTCATGAAAATGAAAAGTACTTATGAAAAACCATCAGAGAAAAAGAAAAGAGTTCAGACTGAAAATTTAAAAAGAATTAAAAAACTCCAAAAACTAAAAAACAGGTACTAAATTTATTCAAAATGAGAGGATTAAAAATGCCATCTGGTAAAGTAAAATGGTTTAACGCCAAAAAAGGCTATGGCTTCATTACTGACGATGAAACACAAAAAGATATTTTTCTTCATGTTTCAGCTTTAGAGGAGTCAAAGTTAAGAATATTAAAGGAAGAGCAAAAAATTGTTTACGATATAAAAGAAGAGAAAGATAAACTTCAAGCTATTAATATTAAGAAAAAATAATTTATCGCGGGGTGGAGCAGTCTGGTAGCTCGTCAGGCTCATAACCTGAAGGTCGTAGGTTCAAATCCTACCCCCGCAACCAAAATGACAAACACATTCAGAAACATAACTATCATAGCTCACGTAGATCATGGCAAGACTACTTTAATTGATAACTTAATGAAACAAAGTGGAACTTTTAGAGATAATGAAAATATTGAAGAGCGAGTAATGGACTCTGGTGAACTGGAAAAAGAGAGAGGAATTACAATACTTGCAAAACCTACTTCTATAAATTGGAAAAACTCGAGAATTAATATCATAGATACTCCTGGGCATAGAGACTTTGCTGCAGAGGTTGAAAGAGTTTTACATATGGCTGATGGAGCTTTATTGTTAATTGACTCTGCTGAGGGGGTTATGCCTCAGACTAAATTTGTCCTTTCTAAAGCTTTAAAACAAGGTTTAAAACCAATTGTTGTTATTAATAAATTGGATAAACCCGATCAAAGAGCAAATGAAGTATTGAATGAAACTTTTGATTTATTCGTAAGTCTTGATGCTAATGAAGAGCAATTAGATTTTCCAGTTTTGTACGCAAGTGGTAGATCTGGTTGGGCCTCAAATGAGGTCAATGGTCCAAGAGAAAATTTGCAACCATTGTTAAATTTAATTGTAGAACATGTTAAACCATCAACTTTTGATAAAACAAAACCATTCGCTATGCTTTCTACCCTTCTTTATGCTGATAGTTTTTTAGGAAGAAGCCTAGTTGGTAGAATAGCCCAAGGGACTGCAAAAGCAAATCAACAAATTAAAGCTATAAATCTTCAAGGAAAAAAAGTTGATGAGGGAAGATTGACAAAAATTTTCAGATATGAAGGCACAAAAAAAGTTCCAATAGAAGAAGGTGAAGCTGGAGACATTGTAATTATTGCTGGATTGGAGAAAGCTAATGTCGCTGATACGATTTGTGATTTAGAGGTCAATAAACCTATTAATGCTACCCCAATTGACCCGCCTACTATGTCTATAACAATTACAGTTAATAGCTCTCCTTTAGCAGGAACAGAAGGTAGAAAATTAACCAGTACTCAAATTAGAGATCGCTTAATTTTAGAAGCTGAAAACAATGTTGGAATCAGTTTTGAAGAGAATAAAAATAAAGATGCATTCGTTATAAGTGGTAGAGGTGAACTGATGTTAGAAATACTTTTGACTCAAATGCGAAGAGAGGGTTTTGAAATGACTGTGAGTCCCCCGAAGGTTTTAATTCAAAAAGATGAAAATGGAAATAAACTCGAACCTATTGAAGAAATTACAATGGACTTAGATGAAGAATTTTCATCAAAAATTATTGACTCTATGAACAGAAGAAAAGGTAAGCTGATTGATCTCAAAGATACAGGTAAAAATAAAAAAAGATTAATTTTTCACGCTCCAACTAGAGGATTAATGGGTTATACAAGCAGATTTTTAACTTTAACTAAAGGGACCGGAGTAATAAATAGAATTTTTCACTCTTATGGAGAGTATACTGGTGATATGGAAGGAAGAAGAAACGGTGCTTTAATTTCTATGGAAAATGGCAAGGCTGTAGCTTTTGCGATTTTTAACTTACAAGCTCGAGGCGAGATGTTCGTAACTCATAATGATCCAGTTTATGAGGGTATGATTGTTGGGCTTTCTTCTAAAAGTGGTGACTTAGAGATAAATGTTTTAAAAGGAAAAAAACTTACTAATATGCGTACTCAAGGCACAGATGAAAATGTGGTTCTAACACCTGTTCGAAAAATGGCAATAGCAGAGCAGTTAAGTATGCTTAACACTGATGAAGCTTTGGAGATAACACCAAAATCTTGTAGATTGAGAAAATTAGTGTTAGATCCACACGAAAGAAAGAGACAATCCAGAGCTAAGGCTTCCTAATTATTACTTAAACTTCAAATAAATTTTTATAATTAAAAATATTAGAAACCCTTTAACTCCTCTATAATCAAGATGCCTAAAAATTTTTGTTGAGTAATTACTCCAGTATTTTTTGTAAGTTTCTTCACCAATTCCAAAATCAAATACTTCTAGATCATTTTTTATTGTCCAATTTATTAAATAGTTAATCAAAATTTTTCCAGGTGAGAAAGAATTGAATTCTTCAGTAAATATTACAGGTACAAGGTAGTAAAATCTTTTATTTTCGATAATACCAATACTTGCAGCAATAGTTTTACCGTCGACTTGAATTAATCCAGCCATAAGTTTTTTGGGACATAAATTACTCAACTTTTTATAAAAATCTATCAAATTTTGATTAACAGAGTTTGAGATTTTCTTTTTTTTGAGGTGAGAGTCTTTTTTAAATAAAATTTTCTCAATCAAATCTTTTTGTTTTTCTAAAAAAAGTGTTTTAAATATTACTTTATATTTTTCCAATAATTTTTTTTTCGTTCTTCGTAATTCTGAAGAAAATTTTTTATTTTCTACCAAAGATAAATAGTCATTTTCACTGGAAACTAATTTGGTTTGATAAATTATTGAGTAGTGAGTATTTTGAATAAATGCAGCAAAAGGATTTAGAGTTTGTTCAATGTATTCAGGTTGTTTATTTAAAAAGATAATATCATAATCCTTAATCGTATCTAAAATTTCATTCCAAATTTGTTTAAAGTCTCTTTCATTGACAAATTTTTTATTTTTTACAATAGGACAGCAGTAATCAGATTGATTAGTGCCAATCCATTGTAAAATTTTAATTTGATTGTATCTTTTAATTTCTAAAGGAAAAATTGCTATAGGTTTATTTTTTTCATACAAAACAACAATATTAATTTTTGTATCATTAAAAGTCTCTACGATGGTTTTTATGAAAAGAAATTTTTGAAAAAAAAATTGTTTTACTTCATTTTCTAAAATATTCCAATCATGTTCTAATTTTTCATCAAGTTTATTAAAAACTTTAAAAGTGAAATTTTTTTCCATTTAACCGAATGCCCTTAATACATATTTAAAATTAAATCCAGCTTTCAGAATTGCTTTTTTACTTTTTTTATTTGATCTTAAAACATAAATCAAAATATTTTTGTTTTTAAATTTATCAATTATAAGTTTTAATAATTTTGTATAGTAACCTTTGTTTCTATATTCTGGCGAAGTTATAAAGTCAAAAATAACAAATTTATTTAAAACTTTTAAATCACGATTCACCTCTGTTATCCTCCATTTTTTTCCTCGAAAAAGCCAACCACTTGAAACTAAATTATTATTAAAGCTTAAAGTTAAAAAAATACAATTATTATGAAATCGTTTTTTTTTATTTTTATTGATTTTAAAATAATTTGAAATTTCTTTTTTTTTTATGTTTGATAAATTTCTGTAAATTTCAAATTTGTATCTTTTAGGACATTTAAAAGTTATATTCGAATTTTTTTCATAAATTTCAACTGTTCGAAAATAACTGAGTAATTTTTTAAAATATTTATACATATTATTGATACCACATTATTTTTTTTAAAATAAATGAAGGAACGATTAGCAATAAGTAATTTCTTAAATTTTTCATTAAGTATGTGCTTTTCAAAAAAAAATTTAATGTATAAAAAAAATTTTTATTTAATTTGATATTTACAAACTCTTTACTTTGTAACCGGATCATAAATTCTTTTTCTTGAAATTTATTTAAAAAATTTGAGTTTGATTGAAACCACTTTTTCATTTCAACAATTTCTTTTTCTGCATTTTTTAAAGACAGGTTTTCTCCATGAACTCTATAAGTTGCTACTGGTTCTTGAATGGCGTCAAATTCACAAATTTTGGAAAGCTTTATAAATAAGTCAAAATCTCCAATATGATTGTAGCTGCTCTCAAAACTAATATTATTTTGGTAAAGTATTTCTTTTCTTATTACTGATGTAATCACTCCGATGTTGTAATCTGATAAAATCTTTTCAAATATTATGCCTTTTAATAATTTTTTGTTTGAAAATATTTTTTTTTTTTTTAATTTTTCATTATAGATCCACAAATTTCCATAAACCACTCCTACATTTTTGTTTTCAAAAAGTTTTATTTGTTTTTCAAGTTTATCTTTTTCCCAATAATCGTCAGCATCAATAAAAGCAATAAATTCTCCTTTACACTCTTTAATTGCTAAATTTCGAGCCTCATATAATGACGTATGCACGTTTGATCGATAATATTTTAATTTTTCGGACTTATATAAATCTAATATTTTTTTACTTCCATCTTTTGATTTATTATCCCAAAAAACTAATTCCCAATTGTTATAAGTTTGATTTAACACTGATTCTAAAGCATCTTTAAGATATTTCTCACCATTAAAGCAATTAAGAATTATGCTTACGAGTTTTTGTTTTTCTTCCATTTTAAAAATTAATTTATTATCTACGATTGATATATTATAACTTAGTATAAAAAATTTATGAATTTTTTTAAAAGAAATACAGGTCTTCTATTAAGATTTGATGATATTGCGCCTAATATGAATTGGGAAATAATGGATAAATGTGAAAAATTATTTTTGGATTATAATATTAAGCCAATATTAGGTATTATTCCCAATAATGAAGATGAAGAATTATTAGCTTTTCCAGAAAAAAAGAATTTTTGGGAAAAAGTAAAACAATGGCAGTCATTTGGTTGGGAAATCTCAATTCACGGTTATAATCACAGATATAGCTCTGTTACAAAAAAAAAGATTATTTTAATTACGGCGGAAGATCTGAATTTTTTGGATATTCTCTAGAAGATCAAACATTAAAGTTAAAAAAAAGTATAGAAATTTTCAAAGAACAAAATGTTAATGTAAGAAGTTTTTTTGCTCCCAACCATACGTATGATTTAAATACTTTTAAAGCTCTAAAAGCCAATGGTATTTACAAGGTAATAGATGGGTACGGACTTTTTCCTTATAATAAATTTGGTATAAATTTTATGCCTCAATTATTTTTTAAAAATATATTATTGCCTTTTGGAATTCAATCAACTCAAATTCATTTAAATAATTGGGATGCTGAGAAATATGATGATTTTAAAACTTTTGTTGTAAAAAATCATAAAAAAATAATTAATTATGACTTTGCCTTATCAAAAACTAACAATATTTTTATTAATTTTATTATAAGATTATTATCCGAATATCTTTTAAAATTTTATAGATTTTTAAGGATTAAATTTTAAATTTTGATTTTTTACTATCAATTAGAAATCCTCTGACAGTATCAAGTGTCATAGATTTGAAACTTTTTCCAAACCCATTTATTTGATTTATTACTTTTGGTGGCATTGTAATTATATTACAATTTAATTGCTTTGCTTGAGTAAAATTATAAGCTTCCCTAGTACTGGCCCAAAGAATTTCAACATTTTTATTTTTTTTAGTTAAAGAAATGCTTTTTTTAAATATTGGTAGTGGATCTTTTCCTTTGTCTGCCATTCTTCCGGCAAATATTGAAATTATAGATTTCGTTTTTTTGTTTAATTTTTTATAAATTTTATAAGTTTGTTCAAATGTATAAACTGCGGTTATATTAAGCTTAATTCCTTCATTACTTAATTCTTTGATAACTGGTCCAGTGAATACTCCATTAGAGTTTACAACTGGAATTTTTACATAAACATTTCTTCCCCAAGAATTAATTTCGTAAGCCTGTTTTAGCATGTCTTTAAAATTATCTGCAAATACTTCAAAAGAAATTGGTTTTTTTTTGCAAACCTTTAAAATTTTTAGAGAATATTCTTTATAATTCTTGGCTCCTGCTAATCGCATTAAACTTGGATTAGTAGTAAAGCCATCGACTAAGGATTTATTATTAAATAATTTTATTGTCTTATAGTCAGCTATATCACAAAATATTTTTGTTCTCATTAGTCTAAATTTTTAACAATATCTTCTGTCATCTTTTTTGCATCTGCGAATAACATTAAAGTATTATCTTTATAAAAGAGTTCATTATCTATTCCGGCATATCCAGGAGATAAACTTCTTTTAACAAATAAAACAGATTTACACTTTTCAACATCGAGAACTGGCATTCCAAATATTGGACTTTTTGGATCTGTTTTCGCGACAGGATTTGTCACGTCATTTGCGCCAATTACAAATGCAACATCAGAGTTAGCAAAATCATTATTAATATCTTCTAATTCAAACACTTCATCATAAGGAACATTTGCTTCTGCTAATAATACGTTCATGTGTCCTGGCATTCTTCCTGCGACTGGGTGTATGGCGTATGTAACTTTAATATCATTTTTTTTTAATTTATCTACCATCTCTCGAAGAGCATGCTGAGCTTGAGCCACGGCCATACCATATCCTGGAACTATAATCACTGATGAAGCATTTTTCATCAAAAAAGCTGCGTCCTCTGCGTTACCACTTTTAACTGGTTTTTGATCCTTCTTTTCTTTTTTATCGTCAGCAGAATTATCCGCTCCAAAACCACCAAGTATCACACTCACAAAAGATCTATTCATGGCTTTACACATTATATATGAAAGTATTGCTCCAGAGGATCCGACAAGCGCTCCTGTTATAATCAAAGCAGTATTCTCTAATGTAAAACCTATTCCAGCTGCAGCCCAACCAGAATAAGAATTAAGCATTGAAATTACAACTGGCATATCTGCTCCACCAATAGGTATAATTAATAAAACACCAACAAGAAATGAGATTGCAATTACTGTCCAAAAAATATTTGTAGACTGAGTTTTACATAAATAAAAGATTAAAACAAAAATTCCTATTCCAAGTATCAAATTTAAAATATGCTGACCGCTAAATGTAATAGGAGCACCAGACATAATTCCTCTTAACTTTAAAAAAGCTATTATAGAGCCTGAAAAAGTTATCGCGCCTACTGCTGCACCAATGGACATTTCGATAAGGCTTGCTAATTTAATATCACCAACATCTCCAAGATTAAATGCTACAGGATTTAAAAAAGCTGCTATTGCAACAAAAACAGCTGCTAAACCAACTAAACTATGAAACCCTGCAACTAATTCTGGCATTGCAGTCATCGGAATTTTAAAAGCTATAAAAGAACCAATTGCTCCACCGATAATTAAAAAAATTATTACATAAACCAATGATGTAGAAAAATTACCAATTGATAGAAACGTAACTACAATAGCAATTATCATTCCAGCGATTCCAAAGTAATTTCCTTGCCTCGAAGTATCTGGCGATGACAATCCCCTTAACGCAAGAATGAATAATATTCCAGATACTAGATAAAAAATTGCTGCTAGATTCGCTGAGATCATTTCTTTTTATCTTTCTTTTTTTTGTACATTTGAAGCATTCTTTGAGTTACTAAGAAACCTCCAAAAATATTTATAGCAGCCAAAATGATAGCTATAAATCCAAAAATACTAGAAGTATTAAAAATACTTTCAGAACTTCCTGCCAAGGCTGCAATGATAGCACCTACAATGATAACTGACGAAATAGCATTAGTAACTGACATCAACGGAGTATGAAGAGATGGAGTGACGCTCCACACTACGTAGTAACCAATAAAAATAGATAAAATAAAAATGCTTAATCTAAATATAAACGGATCTATTTCCATAATTAAATTTTTTGAATTAATGATTTTTCTATTATTTCATCGTCTAGATTAACATTAAAATCACTCTTTTCTTTACTATACAAATTACGTATGAAACTAAATAAGTTTTTAGCATATAAGCTTGGGGCTGTAAGTGGTAAACTATTCATCAAACTTTTTACTCCAATTATCTTTATGCCATCAACTAAGTTAATCTTACCTGCTTCTGAAAATGCAGAGTTTCCCCCATGCTCCGCTGCTAAATCATAAATGATGGACCCTGGTTTCATAAGTTTAACTAATTCCTCTGTTAATATTCTTGGAGCAGGTTTTCCAGGAATTAATGCCGTACAAATTACAATGTCATTTTTTTTAAGTGCTTCTTTCATCATTTCAGCTTGTTTTTTTTTATATTCGTCAGAAGCTTCTTTTGCATATCCACCAACAGTTTCCATATCTTCGTTTTGTTCAACTGTTAAAAATTTTCCACCTAAACTTTCTACTTGCTCTTTTGATGCTGCTCTTACATCTGTTGCTGAAACGATCGCACCTAATCTTTTAGCTGTTGCGATAGCTTGTAAACCTGCTACGCCTGCACCAATTACCAAAACTTTAGCCGCTGGTACTGTGCCTGCAGCTGTCATCATCATAGGTACAGCTTTTTCAAATTCTGCAACACAATCTACCACTGCTCTATATCCGGCCAAATTAGATTGTGAAGATAAAACATCCATAGATTGAGCTCTAGTAATTCTGGGTAATAATTCTAGAGAAAAAGGTTTAATCTTTCTTTGAATAATTTTATCAATTCTGTTTTTATTTTTTGATGGATTAAGCATACCAATTAAAATTGTATTTTCTTTTAAAATTCCAATTTCATCTTCAGAGGGGCAATTAACTTTTGTAATTAAGTTGCATATTTCAGACACCTCTTTCGAAGAGTTTTTTAAATCAGCTCCGACAGCTTTATATTCACTATCATTAATCCCAAGATGAAGTGCATATCCTGTTTCAACACATACTTTCAATCCAAGTCCTATAATATTTTTTGCAGACTCTGGGGTAATTGAAACTCTTTTTTCTAATGTTATATTTTCTTTAATTGAGCCAACTATCATTTTAATTATTTTAAATTTTAAAGTAAAGTGATTGCAAGTATCACCAAAATTGCAATCACTATAACTGTTCCCCACAATACAAATTTGGTGAAACCGTCATATGTTTTTTTAAAATCGTTGTTACTCATCTTTAGCCTTGACGAGCTTTAAATTTAGGATTTTTTTTATTGATTACGTATAGTTTTCCCCTACGCTTAACCAATTTAGAGTTAAGGTCTCTTTTTTTTAATGATTTAAGTGAACTTGCTATTTTCATAATTTTTAGCCTGGCAACGTCCTACTCTCCCATATCTTAAGACAAAGTACCATCGGCGCTGAAGGACTTAACTTCCGAGTTCGGAATGGGATCGGGTGTGGCCCCTTCGCAATAATTACCAGGCGACTTCTTATATTATCTTTAAAAAGCTATGTAAATAGTTCAAATGTAGCTAAATTAGAGGTTTATGGTGGGCGTGATAAGAATTGAACTTATGACCTCTACGATGTCAACGTAGCGTTCTACCACTGAACTACACGCCCGATTAATATAATTGGTCTACAAATATTCTTTTAGCTTTTCTAAATCCCTCTTTGTATCCACACATTGCCAAAAACCCTTATGCTGATATGCAACTAATTGTTTTTTTAAACAAGCTTTTTCCATTGGCTCTTTTTCCAAAAAAGTTTGGTCATTTTTTATTAATTTAATAAATTTTGGATTTATTACAAAATATCCTCCATTTATCCAGCCCTCATCTAATTTAGATTTTTCTTTAAAATAGGTAACCACATCACTTTTAATTTTAATTGCCCCAAATCTCGCGGGAGGTCTTACAGCAGTAAGAGTAAAAATTCTTTTTTTTTTTTTATGAAATTTAATTAGTTTTTTTATATTTACATTGGAAACACCGTCTCCATAGGTCATCAAAAATGTCTCATTACTCAAGTATTTTTTTAGACGTTTAAGTCTTCCCCCTGTCATCGTTTTTAAACCTGTGTTAATTAAATTTATATTCCACCCAAAAGTATTTTTTTTAAAGTAATCTTTGATGATCTTGCCCTTGTAGCCAAGTGCTATATAAAAGTCTTTAAAACCATATTTAGCATAATTTTTCATCACATAATAAATCAAAGGCTTTCCTTTAATTTGAACCATTGGTTTTGGAATAGTTTTTGTATATTCAGATAACCTTGTGCCATAACCTCCAGCTAGAATCACTACTTTCATAACCTCTCCTTTAAAAGTTTTTCATATAATTTTATTTGATTTAAAGAATATTCTTTTATCTTTTTTTTGTCAGTATAATACATTTTATACCAATTGGTTACCATTTCTATAGTCTCATTGAAATTCAAAATACTTTTCCATTTGAGAATTTTTTTTGCTTTATCACAATTTAACTTTAATAAACCTGATTCATATTGTTTCGTTTTAGTTTTTAAGATTTTCCAAGAAACATTTAGCCAAAATTTTTTCATAGTTTTAACAACAGACAAAACATCATAAGATCTTTTTAAACTTGGTCCAAAATTAAATATCTCTCCGTGTAATTTTTTGTTTTTGTTAAGTTTATAAGCAAAAATTAAATAACCTCCTACAGCCTCTAAAACATGTTGCCAGGGTCTAGTTGATAGTGGATTTCTTAACTTTACAAACTTTTTTTTTGACCACGATTTCATACAATCAGGAACTAATCTATCGGGTGACCAGTCGCCTCCGCCAATAACATTTCCTGCTCTAGCTATGCCGATGTTTATTTTTTGATCACGGTCAAAAAAAGACTTTAAATAAGTTTGAATAATTAGTTCGGCTGCTCCTTTTGATGCGCTATATGGATCGTAACCTCCTAAAATATCATCTTCTCTATAACCTCTCTTAATTTCAAGATTTTTATAACTTTTATCACTAGTGATAAGAATAACTGTAGTTTTTTTTTTATTGCTTTTAAACTTTCTAAAATATTCATTGTACCAATTGAATTTGTAGTGATTGTTTCAATTGGATCTTTATAGGATTTTTTGACCAATGCTTGTGCTGCTAAATGAAAAATAAAATCAGGTTTTTCTTTAGAAACTATAAATTTTAATCTTTTTAAATTTCTAATATCTATAAATTTATTTTTTAATCTTTTTTGTATGCCAAGTACCTCAAAAATTGAAGGTTTAGTTGTTTTTGCGATTGATACTCCTGTTACTTTTGCACCTAATTGCATTAACCAAAATGATAACCACGCACCTTTGAAACCAGTATGTCCAGTTACAATTACTTTTTTATTTTTAAAACAATTTTTTAAATAGCTCATTTTTTTAACTCTTTTTTATAAAAACGTATTGTTTCTTTTAACCCTTTTAACAACCCTGTTCTAGCTTTCCATCTGACTAATTTTTTGGCCTTAGATACATTAGGAAAAGAAGATAAATTTTCATCTTTCCTAATTTTTATTTTTCCAAAAATTGGTTTTCCTTTGTTTATAGTTTTATTTATTAATTTTATAACCTCAACTACTTTAATTGGTCTACCATAACCTAAATTTATTATTTGATTGTTTGTTTTTTTTGAACTTAAAATTAATATAATTGCTCTTGTAATATCGTCTACATATGTAAAATCTCGATACTGAGAACCCTCACTACAAGAAAATTTTTTATTTAAAATGCAAGACTTGATTACATAAGGAATTAATCTATCAAATTTTTGGTGTGGCCCATAAACCTGGTACAATCTCAATATTGTGAAATTGAATGCTAATCTTTTTTTTATACTAAATAAGTGTTTTGAGGCTAAAAACTTTGCTTTTGAATATGGCGAGTTAAGTTTTTGTTTATTAAAAATTGAATTTTCATAATGAGGTGCTTTTTGTTTACCATATTCTAAGCTACTTCCTATTTGAATAAATTTTAAATTTTTACTTTTTTGAAAAATCTTGACTAAATTTTTACACCCTTGAAAATGAGCTTTCATTGTTTCCTTTTTATCAGAGTGATTAATATTGCCTCCAAGATTCACAACATAATCAAAATTTAAATTAATTTTTTTTTTTAAAAGATGAAAATTTGTAATATCACAAATAATATATTTTATTTTATCAATCTTGGTTTTCGGTCTTTTCTTCGATAACACAGTTACACTTAAATTATTTTTTAAACATAAAAACGATAAATTTTTTCCTATAAAGCCTGTTCCACCAACAATTAAGATTTGTTTTTTATTTTTTATCATTTTAATCAGAAAATACTTCTATTCTTCTTTCCTAATACTATTAATTTTCCCTTTTTTTTTAAACTATAAGTAAAAATATTTTCATTAATTTTATAACATCTAATACTTTTCCAAATTTTGTCTGAATAAATTTCAAAAATTGGATTTTCTGTAATATGAATAACTGAATTGCCTCTTTCTAAAGCCTCAATGATTGAACCAGTGTATCCGACAAAAATAGGTGTGTCATTTTTTTTTTTAAAAGTCTTATTTTGTTTTGAGAATTTAGATTTTACGTCAGTTATAATTTTAATTAATTTTAAATTTTCTTTAACATTTTTTGATGCAGGATGATTAAGAATTGAATAGTTGGAAATATCAATATTTTTTTTTTTAATCAAATCCTTAAGAGAATTAACTACGTTATTTGCTGATTTTAAATAAATTGGCAAAAAAATTCTATTTCTAAAAATTTTTTTTTCCCTAATAAATCGCTTTGATGGTCTAAGTTTTATTTGTTTTTTTTTCCAACCGATCTTTTGAAAAAAAAGAGCTTGATCAGATCCATTTACAATTATTTGACTTGGTGAAAATTTTTTTTTGATGTAATTAGTTGGAAAAGAGGGAGGAGGAGCATGAATATAACCAATGGACTCAATTTTTTTTTGTTCATTAAAATATTTTAAAATTTGATTTTGAAAAGGTTGTCCCTCGTAGGGCATAATTATTTGATTAATATCTTTTTTAATATTTTTATTGAAAATTTCTAACATAATCTCTGAAAAAAAATTGTGGCTACTTATCGAAAAAAAGAAATAATTAAGGTCTTTAAATATATATTTAAAATTTTTACAAAAAATATTTAGGATTGATTTAAATGAAATTTTTTTTTTACTCTTAGGCTGAATTAGTAAAATATTATTTTTTACCAATTGAGGTAGGGATTTATCCATATAAATGATAACCCATAATAATTTTTTTGTTTCATTTGATCTTAAATTAAAATATTTATCTTCGTAAACTCCATTTTTTTTAAAATTCTCTCTAAATCCCCAAGTAAGAATGACTTTGTTGTACTTAAATTTTTTTTTTGTAATAATTTTATAGTTGTTAAAATAAGAAGCTGAAATTAGATCTTTAAGAATCGTATAAAGATACTTAAAAATATTTATTTTGCCTTTTGCTAAGCTATTAGAAAATTCAAGACCAAAATTATTCCCGTTTCTTGCTATATATACAGGAGTATCAAAAAAATATTTATAATTTATTTTTTGAAATTTTAAGTGCCTTTTCCTTATGTCTCTCAATAAATTAAATTGTTTAGTTTTTAGTTCTTCAAGATATTTATATTTGCTCATCAATATTGCTAGAAAGTATCTCTTATTCTTTTTTTCTTAAATAATTTTCAACCTCTTTTATATTTTTTTGCACGTCAACAGCTATTGTGGCTGATATTTTTTCTAACTTAATTTTAATACCCAGGTCTAAAAATCTCAATAATTCTATATCCTCTATCTTTTCTTGTTCTGATTGTTTACTTTTAGAAAAAAGTTTTAATTGTTTGCTGCTGAAAGCATAAACACAAATTTGTTTCTTAAATCTGATATTTTTATTATTTTTTTTTGACGAGGGTATTGGAGATCTTGAAAAATAAATTAATTCATTGAACTTATTCATTATAACTTTAATAATATTTTTATCTTTAACTTTTGATATTTTTTTTTCATCTGCGTATCCGCATATAACGTGATTTGGATATTTGAATTTAGCTTTAATTATTTTTTTTATATCTTTCGGTTTTATTAATGGTTCATCGCCCTGAACATTAACGAAAATTTTAGATCTGATTTTTTTTGCAGCATAGGCCACTCTATCAGTGCCAGTTTTTATATTTTTTGGCGTCATTAACGCTTTATAATTGTTTTTTTTTACTAAACTTTGAATTCTTTTGTCGTCTGTAAGAATAAAAATATTTTTTTTATTTACAATTTTTTTACATTTTTCAGCTACTCTTAAAATCATTTCTTTTCCAAATATTTTTTTTAACGGCTTACCTTGTAATCTTGATGATTGATATCTAGCTGGAATTAAAATTGATATACTCATTTTTTAAAGGGTACTATTAACAAAATAATTTCAAAGATTATAATTAGATCTTGTTATAAATTTAATTTTATTCTTTATATTTCTTTTAATTTTTTTAAAAAAGATAAAAGATTCATCTTTAAATGGGTCATTTTTTGAATATCCGTCAAATCCTGCGAGAAAAATTTTATTAACCCTGCCTGAAATACAAATTGCTAAAGAATACACAATCGCTAATGGCAAATTGTATTGACAATAATTATTCTTGACCACCAATTTATTTTGAGATGATATTCTAAATCCGTAATCAAAAATTAATTTGTTTTTGGTATATAAAAGATTTTTTAAATTTTTATCCATCATTGAAAGTGGTGTTATTAAATTTGTTTTAGAGTCTTTATAAAAAAAACTATCTGCGATTATTTTGTTTGGATGGCAAGCTACCCTATAATTAATATAGTTTTCAGGAATTATTTTATTGGTATTCAGTACCATTACCACCAAATTATTTTTTTTTACAAAATTAATAATTTTGTTTTTTTTATTTTTCAAAGAATTACCAGAGCCTATAATTAGAATATCTTTACCGTTCATATTAGTTATAGGTTTCCATGATCCTATCGGTTTAGACTGATAAGTGTTTTTTTCTGTAATTATTTTTAAAGGATTAAATTTCCTAGTATCTTGTACACTTAAACTATACAAAATTTTCTTATAATCAGTTGTAGAGTAGTGTTTTTCGTGTAACATTTTTTGAATATACGTAGGGTGTATCTTGTTTTTGGCAGCAAATTTATAATATTTGTTTGTGCCCCACTTATATTTTTTTTTTAATTTTAGGAAATTTCTTTTTATAAAATTAGTGATATATAAATCATAAGTCTTAACTTTTATTTTTTTTGCAAATAGTTCTTCTGTCAAAGTGTTTCCTGGACCTCTACCCATACCCATAACTGTACAGTCTATCCAATTAAAACCCTCCTTTTCTGCTAATGAGCTATTTTTCAATGCTAAATTTAGATTGTTGTGTGCGTGAATTCCTAAATCTTTTTTCCAATTTTTCCTAAACGTTTTAAATATTTTTTTTGATTGATTTGGTAAAAGAGATCCCAAACTATCTGCTAAATAAACAATATCTATATTAGTTTGCTTGAGAAAATTACAAATTTTTTTAATTTCGGTTTGTGATATTTCAGAAATTTGCATGATATTTACAAATACAATAAGGCCTTTTTTCTTAAACCAGCTCAAAATTTTTTTCATTTTATAAATTTCATCTAAATGACATGCAAATCTAATAAATCTTATTCTTTTTAGATAATCTTTATGAAAATATTTTTGGCAAAGTTGAAGAGCGCTGTCTTTAGATGCGAGAATTTCTGAAGCATTGACCATCACTCCAATATTTATTTCTTTAGGAATTTTTAATTTTTTTAAAATACCCAGATTAGAATGAGCAAATATTCCCTTTGATGAGTTTTCACTTAATGTTCTAAATCCAATTTCCACAAATTTAACATTTATTCTGCTCATTAAGGTTAAATACTTATTTGCTAAATTTATGTCAAAATCCCAATTATTGTAATAACCTCCATCTCTGAGTGTGCAATCAAGAATATTTGTCTTATTTTTCATATTATTTTTTTTGTCTAACTTTATTGTAATCCTTTTGAAATTTATACAAAATTCTATTTATTGCTTTTGTCTCGGACTCAAAAGTTAGTCCTCCAATATGAGGTGATACAGACACATTTTTGAAATTTTTTGCTAATTTAATAATTGAATTTTTATTTTTTAAAATTTTTTCTTCATCTGACACTACGTCAGTATAGTAGGAGCCTATTTTTTTATTCCTTATGTTCTTAATTAAGGATTTTTCTTCTACTAATTCTCCTCTAGAAATATTTATTAAATTAACTCCTTTTTTAAAATATTTGATCGAAGATGAATTAATTATAAGTTTTGTTTGTTTATTTAGTCTTGCAGAAATAATTAAAAAATCTAGTTTTTTCAAAAAAGTTTTAAGATTATTAATTTTTTTATATTTCTTATTGATAAGATTTACATTTGGGTCGAAATAAAAAATTTTTCTCCTTAAAGAATATAAAATACTAGACACATTTTGACCTATTCTTCCAAATCCTAAAAAACCAAATTTTAAATTTTCAATTTCATTACTTCTTAATTTGTGTTCAAAGTTTCTCCAATTTCCACTTTTTACAACCTCTAAAGCTGCTTTGTATTTTCTTAATGCAGCTAGAATCATTAAAAGACAAAATTCAGATGAAGCTTTGATATCTCGCGTATCATTTATATTGTTTAAGTTGATTAATTTTATTTTTCTTTTTAATAAATAATTTGTATCTAAATGAGTTAAACCGGTTGATGGCGTTATTAAATACCTTAAGTTGCTAAAGTTGTTTAAAATTTTTTTATTTAACTTATTTAGTCCGTCAGTAGGGACCAAAATTGCTATAACATTATTTCTGACATTTTTATTAATTATTTGATAATTGCCTAAATCACATTCGATTTCATTTAAATTTTTCAAGTAAAGAGTATGATTGCTCAAATTATATATATTTTTTGGATAGCTTGATAGAAAATATTTTGAAGATTTTTTTTTAATAATATTAATTTTTTTGCTTCGAATATCGTTATAAATTATTGATGGATAGTTCTGACAAAAGCCCTTTTCTATGATTTTTTCAGCAGTGTAAAAATCAGAAATTTCATCAATATTAATAGATTTTAATTCCTCCATAAGTAATGGTTTAATTTTTTTTCCCATTCTAGAATGGTCATCTATAATTGTTTTTCTTTTCATAGAATAGATCGCCCCATTCCTTATATAGCAACTTGGAAAATCTTGCCTTCTTGAAATTTCTTGCTCAGGATTTTTGCTATCATAATCTTTAATTAGACCATCACTTCCAATTCTTTTCATTCTTAAAGGATGTTTATCAAACACTCTGGAAAAACTAATCACAGAATCAAACTTATCTTTAAATAAAATTTTTAAAGCTTTATCTATGTCTTTACATGTTCTAAGAGGAGCTACTGCAGGAAGTTCAATTATATAATCAAATTTTTTATTAAATATTTTTTCAGCTTTCAACACAGCATCTCTTAATGGAATTTTGGATGGGACTTTATCTCCTGCAAGATTTTTTTTTCTTATAAAAGGAACCTCTGCACCATAACTCTTTGCTGCCTTTGCTATTTTTTGATTATCAGTAGAAACTATTAAATTTGATATAAACTTTGACTTAAGACCTGCATAAATTGAGTAACTTAATAATGGATGGCCACATAAATTTTTTATATTTTTTAACTTAATTCCCTTTGATCCTCCTCTTGCTAAAATTACTCCTAACACATTTTTTTTTCTTTTCATGATTTAAATTTTAGTTTTAAAGTATTTAAGTTTTTTTGAAATAATTTGAGCTAAATCCCAATTTAGTGAAGAATTTAATTCAAATGCGGATAGATTGTCTAAAATTTCGTGACCAATTTTTCCATCTTTGTTACTAGAAATTTTATTTCCTAAATTTTTATAAACAACAAAACTGCCTGCTTCTGAGTAAATCTCATCTTTTTCTAACCTTAATAAAAATTTAGATTTATTCTCTAATTTATAAAAACTACTGTCTATATTTCTCAATGCCTTTAGAGATTTACCATTATGTCTAAACATAAATTTATTTATTTTTTTAACTCCAAATAATAATTCTAAGTCATGTATTTGCATTGCATTAATAGAATTATCAAAATGCCTGGGATCTATGAATGGACAGTTGATTTTAGAAACTAAAATAAATTTAGGAGATATTCCTTTTTTCTTTTTATAAAATTTAATTGCCTGATTTACAGACTGATCAATCATTACATTGGCATTGGCTAATGAACTCGATCTTTTGTGTGTAATAAGTTTATCATTTTTTTTTTGTTCAACATATTTTAAAACTTTATCGTCCGGACTAGAAATAATGATGTGTTTCATAAATTTCGACTGAAGTAAGTTTTTTATAGTCCAATCAATCAACTTTTTTCCTCCGAGTTTTACAAACTCTGGTGAACTCCCATCATACTTGCTGCCTCTTATAGGAATAAATCCTACCGTTGTTGGTTTTTTATTTTGATGATTATTTTTAAAAAATATTTTTGTTCGATTTTTTAAAATTTTTTGACTATTTGTTGTGAGGCTAACTGGGTGTTTTCTATAATAAAATAATGGTAAATTAATATTATGAATTTTGTATTTTTTTTGAAAACGTAACCAAATATCTACTCCATCCTGGCAGGTAAATTTTTCATCATAACCACCATTTAATTTTAAAGTGGCAACTCTGAATAAGGCGCAGGCGCCATGAGCTGGTTGGTCTAAAAGTTTCACTGATTTAAAATCATGTCTCTTAATATGTGACATAATTTTTCCTTTATGATCGACTTCATAATAATCAGGAAAAACAAATTCAGCGTCTTTATTTCGTTCTAAATAATTGTACATTATTTCAATTGCATTAGGATGTAGCCAATCATCGGCATCTAATCTTAAAATATATTTTCCTTTAGCGGCATAAAGAGCTTTATTACAAGTTTTTATAAAACCTAAATTTTTTTGAAAAATTGAAGTAATAATTGGTGAGTTTTTAGAAAGTTTTGTAATGACTGATTTTGAATTATCAGTTGATCCGTCATCAATAATAATTATTTCATAGTCTTTAAAGCTTTGATTGAGACAACTTTTTAAAGATCTTTTAATATATTTTGCGTAATTATGATTGGTAATATAAATCGTTACCTTAACATTCATTTAGTCTTGGCAAATTCTTTTTCATAGTAAGGAATAGTGCTTTTAAGTCCTTTTTCTAAATCCCATTGCAAACTATAACCTAATATTTTTTTAAGTGGTTCTGGGTTTAAATTAATTTCAATTTTATGTTCACCTGGTCTCATATCAACAAAATTTTTATCAAGCTTTCTATTCCAGGCTTTTTCTAGTGCATCAATTATATCTATGACTGATTGATTTTGACCGCTACCCACATGAATTACTTCTGTTCCAAATTTCTTATCATAATCTATGGCTCTATGAAAACTTTCAACCACGTCCTCAACAAAAATGTACTCAGATTTCTGTTTTCCATCACCATAAATTGTTATGCTTTTGCCCATTAAAGTATCCATTATAAATGAAGGGACTACTTTTTGATAATTAAATGGTGCATTGAAATTAGCCTGCAACCATCTCTCTCTAGGCCCATAAATATTTCCAAGTTTCATACAAACAGAGTTTAATCCATATTCCAGATTAAATAATTGCACTAAACGTTCAACTGCTTGTTTTGTAATCTTATAAGGATTTAACCATGTTACATCTGGCGTAGTTGGGACTACCACTTTTTTATAATTATATTTTTTACAAAGTTTTAAAATTTTGGTTGTTCCCAATACATTTGTTTTAACAACATCTTCAACATCATAAGTTGTAATAGTTTCTGAGGTGCCTAATATCGCTGCCAAGTGAATTATATGATCGTTCTGTGATAAAATTTCCTCAAGCTTTTTGACTTCTGCTACATCAAGTTTGATGAAATTGACGTTTTTTTGATTATTTCTTAATGTTTTTATTTCTTCTGACTCCCATAAATCAACTACTGTTACATCATATTTTGCTTTAGCCAGTCGCTCTACAATATGGCTTCCGATAAACCCCGATCCACCTGTAACAATAATTTTTTTCATAACTGTTGTATACCGTTCAATTATTGAACTGTAAAGCTTTTATTTTCACTTTATTAATTTGATTTCTTGATTCTTAATTTCAAAAACCTTATTGCAATAACCTAATGGCTTATCGCTATGGGAAACAATGATAGTAGTAACATTTTCGCTTATTCTCTTTATTATTTGTAAAACTTTTTCCTCTGTTTCTTTATCTAAGGCATTTGTTGCCTCGTCCATTATTAAAATTTGTGGATCGTGGTACAAAGCGCGGGCTATACCTAATCTTTGTTTTTGACCCTGCGAAAGCTTTGACCCGGCTTCACCAATAATGGTATCTATACCATTAGGCAATTCTTCAATAAATTTTTGAATTTCAGCTTTATTACAACATTCTGTAAATTTCTTAAAATCAATGGCTGATTTATCTTTGAAACAAATATTCATATAGACTGTATCATCTAATAGAAAAATTTCTTGAGGCACGTAACTTATTTTTCTTTGCCATGATGTGGAATGTTCGTGAATATTGAAGTTTCCAGCTACAATCGATCCATTTGTAGGCTTTTTAAATGTTGAGAGAATGTCTATTAAAGTACTTTTTCCAACACCACTCTCACCTTTAATACCGGTAATCTCATTTTTTTTAATGATTAAATTTACATTATTAAATAATATCCTCTTATTTTCAGGAATTAAATACTTAACATTTTTAAGTTCTATAAAATCAAAATTTATTTGATTTTCTTTGATGTTATATCTATCAGCTTCTGTGGTAACCATATCTTTTTTTAACTGATTGGTAATTAGCTCGAAAGAAGGTTTAGCTATTTTTAAGGCTTGATAGCTGTTATAAAGCCTTAATATGGATGGCAAAACTCTTATTGCAGAAACAACGAGTAAGCTAAGTAAAGCTAATATTGATTGAGGTGGATTGTCTAAATAAATAAAAACTCCTATAACAAAAAATAGTCCTGTAATTATTGAGATTTCAAGAATAATTTTTGGAATTCTAACTAATGCCTGCAATAATCTTGAAACATTAAATAACTCAAATGTATTCTTTGTAAAATCATCTAAAAACTTTTGTTGCGTATTATAAATTTTCATTTCTCTAATACCATTTATGCCGTTATTAATTCTTTTTATTAGAAGCTGGTCTCCTAATTGACGTTGTTTTGATAAATTTTTTAGCCTTTTTTTTGTAAATTGGTTATATAAAGAAATTGTAGATAAAATCAAAAAAAATAAAACTAAAAAAACTTTTGGATAGTAAAATAGTAGTAAAGCAAATATAGCTGAAGAAAATAATATTTCCGTTGTTATAATAATAAAATTTAAAATACCATGGAAAATATAAGAACACTCTTTGTAAATCATATTTATTTTAAAACTTGAGTCATTTTTTGAATGGTAGTCTAAATTTTCTTTTAAAAACTTTTTAAATAGTTTTTGCCTAAAAAAAAATTCAATACTCCATGAAATTCTACTTTCTAAAAAAACAACATATATCAACAATAAATTTTTTAATAAAAATGCAAAAAAGATAAAAATAAGAATATATTTGATAATTTCTCCATCGCTTAAATTACCAAAAAAATCACTACTAAAAGAGAAGAAAAATTTTACATTTATTAACTGTTCTCCTAAAAAAAATAAGACTACAGGCACTATAGAACCAATACTTATGACTTCTAAAAAAACTGTAAAAAATGTTAAAAAAAATAATATTAAAAAACTTTTTTTTTGTTGAAGGTTTAATAGTGGAAAAAGATTGAAAATTAGTCTCATGTTAATTAATTTTCTAATTCCTTTTTAAGAATTTCATATTCTTTCATTTTTTGTTTCATAAATTTAATTGTAATTTTAGTTTTCTCTTTAATGCCCTTTGGTGTTAATACATATAGATATTTAATTTTTTGATCACTCCTACTGAAATTGCCTATTTTGATTAAACCTTTCTTTTTTAACTCTTTTAAACAATAATTAATTTTTCCTAAACTCATGCCTAATTCTTTAGATAATAATCTCTGTGAAACTTTTTTTTCTGTGTTAATTTTGGTTAACACCTTAAGGTGGTCTTCTGTATTTTTCATTTCATTATATTATAGTTCATCAGTTGAACAGTAAAGTATTTTGTTCAATAGTTGAACTAATTAGCGCTTTATTGTAAATTAACCTATGATTTTAGCTACCATTTTTAAAAAAAAGGAAACTGACTCAGGTAAGAATGTAGAGAATTTAATTAAAACCATTGATAAAACGCTAAATAATAAAAATAATAAAAATTTCGTTAAAGATATTTCTAAAGTTGTAAATTTACCTGATAAAATAATTGAAAAAAAAATTAAACAAATTTTATTTAAAAAATTTAATTTTAAAACTTTTCAATTTAGAACAAGTAAATCAAAATTTTCAAATTTTTTAGTAAATCTTAAAGTTTTAATAAAATTTTTTGTTTTTTTTCTTTTATTAATTTTTTTTAATTCTAATTCAAAAAAAGAAAAAATAAGAAAATCAATTTTAATCGAGAATATTGAAAGTAAACGAACATTAAATATTTATAAAAATTTAATTAAAAAAAATTCAGACATTTGTTTATTGTTAAATAAATCTTTTTTTTTAAATAAACATTATGTTACTAACATTAATGAATTTTTTATTCCTTATAAAAACAACATATTTTCTATGAGCGATTTATTTAGGTTGATTAAAAAATATTTTTTTTTGAGTGTAAAAACTAAAAATAATTTTCTAGATATTTTTTTTAGTCTAACTTATTCTTACGCTAAAAATTTAAGTAAATACTCTTATATTCGTTCAAATTATTTATTTCATAACAGAATATATTTAAGTTGCCCTATCAGAAACTATATATTTAAAAAAACTGGGGGAAAAAAAGTGATTACTATTCAATCTCACATAATTGAAAATACAATTAGTAGTTATTGTGATTTGGATCATTTACTAACTTTTGGAAACAGCAATGAAACAAAAAATAAATTACTGAGATTAGGTGGTAAAATAAACAAAATAAAAGCAATAGGCTCTTTAAGAATGGAATATGAACTTAATCTAAAACGTGAATTAAAAAAAAATAAAAAAATTGATATTTTAATACTGGGAGTAAATCCTGCGAATTGGATAGAAACCTCAAAAAAAATAAGAGACGGTTATTATATTTTTTTAAAATGGATGGTTGAAATTTCAAAATTAAATCCTCATCTTAATATAGAATATAAACATCATGAAACATTCAAGGGAGATAAAATTGAAGAAAAAATTTTTTTTAAATCAAATATCAAAAAATCAATTTATGGTGATAAAAATTTGAGTAGTTATGACTACTTACTAAATAGTACTATCGCATTTTCTTATTGTTCAACTATGGTTTTAGAGGCCCAAGCCCTAAAAAAATTTGCTTTTTTTGTAGATCCTGAAAATGTCGCAACAACTTTTTTTTCACACTTACCAAATTTAAAAAAGTTAAGAATTAATAATTTTAGCGAATTAAAAAAAATAGTTAAAAGAATTATTTATAAAAAAGATCTTACCTATAAATTTGAATCAAGCGACAAGATTTGTTTAAATAGTAAAAACGTTACTAAAAATTTGTTGAATTATTTAAAAAATTAAATTCAATTATTTTATAATCTGTAGTTTTTTTAAATCTTTACTAATTTTTTTATTCAAAATTTTTTTAATATCACGAGCATCCAGTCCAACATTAGGTCTTAAGCATATTAGATCATTTTTTTTAATGGTTTCACCAGCTTTAATATCTCTCGCTGGAAAAATACCGCGTCTAAATGATATTAAGTTTTTGCTTAATTTTTCAGACTTTGTTATTTTTTTTATTTTGTCTCCTCTCATGATATTTGCTCTTTTAATTTGTTCATTCAGAATTAACACTTCTTTATAAGTCAATGATACTTTATGGTCTCTAAATTTTCTTCCACTTCTACTGTCGGTAAAATGAAATTCCATAATTTCTGAACCTAAAAAATATGCTGCTAAAATAGCCAACTGCCCTTCAGAGTGATCCGAAAAACCTACTGATAAACCAGTCTTCTTTTTTAAAAAATTAATGGTATTTAAGTTTAACTCCCTTTCATCACAAGGATATGACGACGTGCATTGTAGTAAAGCTAAATTATTTTTATTTTGATAGAATTTATCTGTTTTTTTTAAATAACTAATAGTTTTTTTTATTTCAAGTAAGTTTGAAAGACCCGTTGAAAGTAAAATAGGTTTTCTTCTTTTTGCAATTTCATCAAGCACTGGGTAAGCTGTAAGATCACCAGAGCCGATTTTATAGAAATCCATGTACCTATCAATCCAATCGATCATTTTTAAATCCCAAACCGAAGCAGAATATTTAATGCCGCTGTCTTTGACCATTTTTGCAAGATATATATGTTGAGATTTATTTAGTTCAAATTTCCTAAAATGATTATATCTGTCCTCAGAAATTTTTTTATTAACTATCCCCCCGCCGGTATAAAGTTGAAATTTAATTACATCTACCTTGGCTTTAATGGCAAGCTTTACTAATTTTTTTGCACTGCGAAAATTTCCTTCATGATTTGCTCCAATTTCTGCAATCATCATCGGGCCATGTTTCCCAATCCAATAATTTTTTTTAAAATTCATATTATAGTTGTTCAATGTTTGAACAATCTATCATTTGTGTTATAATTAGTAAAGTAAATTAAAATAATGCGTTTAAATATTTTTATTATCAAATGAAATCAAAATCATTAAGTGATTTAATGAAAAAAGCCCATCCTTGGGAAAATTCCAATTATTACCACTTAAAATTTAAATTTTTAAAAAAAAAACACAAAAAATTCTTAAAAATTTTTCGCCCTATCTTAAACAAAAATCACAATGTGAAATTTTCAGAAAAATACTGGGAAATTATATTAAGTAATTACATATTTCAAATTTTGTACATTTACTACGAAAGAAAAGAATGTGTTAAAAGTTTTAAAAGAATAAAAACTTTTAAATTGATAAACAACACTCCTAAAATAGGGTCATATGAAGATTTAAGAAAGAACTTTGAATTTTTGCATGAATATATTCACACCAAGATTGTTGAACATTATTTTCCTCGCAAAAAAAAAATATATTTTGAAAAGTTCTTTAAATTAAATGAGGAATTTAAAAAAAATAAATCTATAAATTATATGTTAAATTATTTTTTTGAAAAAATTATAAATATAATATTCTCTCTCAAACGAAATACAAAAGTTTGCAATGTCGGTAGTAAAAGTTTTATCTCAAAAATAAAATTACATTCCGTTTTTAAAAAATTTAATATGAGTCTAGAAATGAATTATAAACTAAACTCCGATATAAGACAAAAGTTATTGAATTATTCAAATTTAAAAGACGAGGAAAAACTTATATTTTCGTTAATGATTAATTTATTGCCTATGAACTATTTAGAAAATTTTAAAGTTTTATCTGATTCAATAAAAAAAAATTATTCAATTACTAAACTACTTTATGCAGAGTATTTTGATGACCCATTAAGATTTCTAGCGGCCCAAATTAAAGAAAGTAATGGTAAATTATTAATAGCTCAGCATGGTGGAAACTATTGGACTTTTAAAGAACATTTTTCAAGAGAATTTGAAATTAAGATTGCAGATTATTATTTCCCATGGGGAAAAAAAAGTTCAAAAAGAACTAATATATTTGGTTACTCAAAAAAAACATATAATTTAAAAAAAAAAGTAGATCATAGATGTATTATTTCTTTACCAAAATTATCTGACTTTCATAGATCTCTTGACTCAAACACTATATTTAAACCAAAAAAATTATTAGAAGAAAATATTTTTTTATTATTTAAAAATCTTAATAATGAAATTAAAAAAAATTTATTTTTTAAAATGCATATTACTGAAAAAAAATACCGTAATCTACTCTATCAAAAATTTAGCAATAAATTAATTAAATTTGTTCCAGGAGAGAATTTCTTTTCTAAAAATTTTAAAGTTTCAATTCATACTTATTTTGGAAGTTCTTTTTTGGAAAGTATGATAAATGATATACCGTCTATTTTAATTATTCAAAATTTTGACTCTAACGACAAATTTACAGTTAACCAATTAAAAGTTTTAAAAAAGTATCAAATCGTTTTTACTTCTTCAAAAAAAGCATCATTTTTTATCAATAAAAATTGGAAACAAATGAATGAATGGTGGAATAGCAAACCAGTTAAAAGCACCCGTGAAAAATTTTTGGAAAATTTTGGTTTTCATAATAATAATTTAAACAATGAGATTTTAAACTTTGTTTCTAGGATTAATTAATTTTTTTAAATGTTGAAAATCTTTTTTATTATCTAGGTCAAAACCAGAAAGATCTCTAGTTAAAATTGGAAAAGTATATTTACATAACCTGTCTTTATCTTTTTTATAGACCTCTTTTTCAGCAATAAACGCTGCACTATTTGCTACAAAAAGATTATTTAGATCTTGTGTTCTAGGCCATTTTTTCTTATTTGCATCATGAGATACCCATCCACCCCTTTTTTTGCTAAAAATAAATTTGTTAATTATATCTGCGCTAAAAGCACTTTTACTTTTTTTATTTTTGTTTTTAAAAAACTGAACTAAAAAATCCAAATAATCACGTTCATTAAAAAAAGGACTGGTAACATGCGTCCACAAAATATATTTTCCAGAGCAAATATTAGAAACCTCTTTTATTAATAAATCTAAACTATCATCTGTTGCTAATTTTTTTGGCCTATTATGAATTTTTAACCATTTAAATTTTTGCAAATATTTTTTAGTTTTTGGGCAATCGGTTGAAACAATAAACTCAAATTTGCTTAGATTATTTTTTTTTTGTTTTTTTAATAATTTTCTTAATCTAAGTAGTTGTTTGATTTTTAATTCTGTAACACCATATCTATAACCTGGTAGAGGTTTGATGTTCTTATCTTTGACTCTTTTGCTGCCTTTTCTGATGGGTATAAAAAAACTTATCACTAATATTTTAAATTAAAATTATAATTAACTAATGCTTAAGATCTATATTAATTGGTTTTAATATGATAGTAAATATTTATTATGAAATTAGAAATCGATAGTTCTGATATTCAAAAAGTAACGGCTCCCTATCCTATAGGATTTGTAGATAATTTTTTAAATCATGATGACTGTAAAAAAATTTTTAATGAAATTTCATTAATTAATAAATACGATGATTTAGTGATGGATGGGCGATATAGAGTAAACAAAGGATCAAAAAATTTTAATGAATATCTTAAAAAATTTGAAAACTTAAGTGCTTTATATAACGCATTAAATGATGAAAATTTCTATAAACTAATGAGAGAAAGACTTGATTTTGTAAAAAGCAATAATGCATGGGAACCTGAAATCGATAAATTTAAGTATTCTAAAAAAAATTTTGGTGAACAAAAATTTAATTTAGTAAAATTTCTAAGAAGAAGTTCAATTATATCAAAATTTTTTGAAAAAACTATTAATCTAGATATTGATTTTTCAACATCAAAAAAAGGTTATTTCAGAAAAGCGCATAGGGATAGAGATACAAGAATAATTTCATTTCTATTATATCTAAATACTATTGATAAAAAAATGGGTGGAGAGTTTGAGGTATACGAATATCTTGATGACAACAAAATCTTTGAAGATTTAAAAAGGTTTCCTGATGATAAAAAAGTAAAGGTGGTAGATAAATTTTCACCAAAAAGTGGTCAGCTTTTCTTTTTCCTATCTACTCCAGACTCATACCATGGTGTCTCAAAATTCACATCTAATAATGAAAACAGAGTTTTTATATATGGTAGTTACTCGTTAGATCGAAAAGTAAAGTGGAATTTTGTTAAAGAAAAATCCTAAAAATTTCATGAAAAAAATATTTTCAATTTTAAGATTTAAATTAACTTAATTCTCTTATCAAAAATCTGTATTTAAACTGTGGTTGGTCATGGTAACTAAATCATCTGACTCTACATCAACAAATTTACCATTTCTTTCTTTATTTTCAATGTTTAAAAAATGATCATTACGGTTTTCGACTTGAGAAAAAATTTTTTCAAAAAATTCTTTAAAAAAAAAGTGGGTATGAAAAACATTATTACTCTTTAGATCTACTTTGCCATTCGGAACTTCAAAGTAGTAAAAAGTATTATCATGAGATACTTTTTTAAACATTTGTAAAACAAATGCTATATCCGTTACGTGTTCTAATGTATGGCTGGCATAGATTAAATCAAATTTTTTGTCTAGAACATTTGAAAAATCAGAGAAACGAGTAATATTGCGATTAAAACATTTAGCGTCATAATCCGTAGTATCGATTTCAGTAACATGTGCTCCTAAAAAAGATACTAAAATAGAAAAACCTCCGTGTCCGGCTCCGAAATTTAAAATTTTCTTATTTTTAAAGTTGAAATTTTTTTTTAAGTTCAAAATATGGTCAAGTTGATTTATTTCTCTTTCTGAAATATTTTGGGGCACGTCTCTTATTTTGTAATAAGAGTATGCCTCTTTATAATATTTTTCAAAAAAAGAATGACTTGGCATAGGTGACCGGTGATAATATAAATTTTTGTAATTAATTTTTTTTGATTTTTTATACTTTTTTTGCATGGATGCATGCATTAACAAATTTTTGATCCCAGCTTTTGAGACTTGTATCATTCTGCTGTGAGGGAGAATAAGAGAGGCAACACTTATAATGAGAAGCTTTATATTTAATCGAAAGATATTATATATATATTTCATGTATTTTTATTAAATAAAATCGACATATACAATAAATAATTTATAAAGTAAAAAGTATTTAATCTTCGATAAGTAACAGTAATATTGAGAAATTATGATTTTGAGTTGTAATTCATGTAAAAGAAAATTTTTATTAACTGATAATGCTATCAGTGATAACGATAGATTAGAGCGATGCAGTCTAAGCAGAAATAAATGGACACATTTTCAAATTGGTAAAAAAGAAGTTTGAAGATTTTATGATCAAAAATTTAAAAAAAATTTTCCATAATATTTTTTCACTATCTGGTTATAAATTAATCGGAAACAAAGATATAGTGAAACATAACTCCTTTAATGCTATTCATAAATTTATTTTTGACAAAATAGTAAAAAAAAATGAATTAACAATTTTTGATATTGGAGCAAATGATGGGAAGTCTATAGCCAGATTTAAAAAAAGATTTCCAGATGCAGAAATATTTTCTTTTGAGCCTACAAAAAGTGCATATGATAAAATTAGTAAATTAAGCTCCAAAAAAATCAAAGTTTTTAATTATGCTCTAAGCAGTTTCAACGGTGAAAAGAAATTTTGTCAGTATAAATATCTATCTGGTAAAACTAATTCTTTTTATCCAATGGTTGAAAATTCAAAATACAAGATTCAAAGAACGAAAAATAATGATGAAACTGAATCAATTACAAATGTTAAAGTGAAAAAATTAGATACTTTCTTAGAAGAGTATAAAATATCTAATATAGACTTATTAAAAATAGATACTCAAGGTGCAGAAATCGAAATACTTAAAGGTGCAGAAAATATACTAAATTTAAAAAAAATAAATGTAATTGAACTTGAATATATACTTGGAATAGCTCATGAATTTAGATCTAGTTTATATGAGATAGAAGAAGTGCTACATAAAAATGACTATAAATTGATAGCGATTGAACATTCTGACAATATAATAAGTGTTTCTAATTATCAAACAAATTTAATTTATGTGAAAGATAAAATATTTGATAAGATAAAGCAATTTCATGAAAGTAATATTGATGTTAAAAATATAACACATAAAGTTAATCATTATTAATTTTGAAACTTATGAAAAAAAATAATTACGATTTAAGAATAGAGCAAATTATATCGTCTTTTAAATTGATGAAAAAAATTAAAGCCGATTTTAACAAAACTGCTAACTTAATGTTAAAATCATTAAGAAATAAAAATAAAATTATTTTTTGTGGGAATGGAGGGTCGGCAGCAGACTCCTCTCATGCAGTAGCAGAGTTAGTAGGAAGATATTTAAAAAAAAAAAGGAAACCATTAAGAGCTATATCCCTTAATGAAAATTCAGCAACACTTACAGCATTATCAAATGATTTTGGTTATAAATTTGTTTTTTCTCGTCAAATTGAAAGTTTAGGTAGAAAGGACGATTTGCTATTTGCTATTTCAACATCAGGTAAAAGTAAAAATATTTTAGAAGCGATTAAAGCAGCTAAAAAGTTAAATATTAAAACAATTATGCTTACCGGTGATAATAATTTTAATACTGATCTTGTAAATATCTGCATTAAAGTTCCAGCAAAACGAGTTGATAGAATTCAAGAACTTCATATTGCGATTATACATTTACTGTCTGAGTATCTTGATGAACGTTTTTGAATTATAAAAAAGAACAAATAATACTAATAATAAAAAAGTAATTTTTGACACTAAAGTAAGAATAATTCTTAAAGTATCACTATAATATAGATCTGCTTCTGAATTCGCTTTAACATTTATTGTCATAAGTCTATTAGAGACATTGCCAATCTTTGAATTAGATTTCCACCCACTGTCGTATAAAAAAGGAAGAATTATAGTTAAATTTTCATTTGTTTGATTTTCAATTGTGTAATTGTTCATGTTGTGTCTCTTAAAAAAAATATTTTTTCTTTTCTCAAAAAAAGATTTGTTTGAAAGCATGCAATCAATACTATTGTAAATAGAGCCACAATTTCTTTCAATAAAATCAAGGTATTTTTTTTCATTTTTTAAAACTAACTTTTGATAGTCTTGTCTTTTCATTACAATAATATTGTCATTATCTGAATTAAGAGTTTTTAAAACTGAAAACTTACTTGTATCTATTTTTTCTAATTCACTTTGGTAGATCATTAAAAACTCAATATGAAAAAGTTCAAAAAAAAGTTCATTATTTATTTCTTCAATTCTTGGATTAATTGAGGTGTACATTAATTTGTTCGTGCTTCTTAAGGCTGATTTTGCAGAGTTTTTAAAATTGTAATTAAATGGATGGACACTGTAATTAATCAGATCATTAAAATAAAAAATATTTAAATTAATAAATAAATTATTATTTCTTTTTTCTATATCATCCCATATTTTTTCACTTAAATAAAATTTACTATTATTTTCAATTTTAAAGTCTGTTGGAAAAAATGGATTATTTTTTTCTGATAAAACCTCACTATTAACTCTATGTGGATTAAACTTTTGATTATTTTTGCTCATTTTTTCAATACTCAAAAATAGATGAAAAATTACAGGTAAGATACAGGCAAAAATAATTAAATTTTTTACAAAAACTTTTTGTACATTTTTTAAAAAATTCATAAAAAGTAAAATAGATGTAAAATTTATTAAATCTCTAAAAATAAAACCCGAGTCTATAAAAAATAAATATTTGCTCGTATCAGAGATAGAAATTAAAATTAATATTAAAAATACATAATTTATAAAATAAAAATTTTTGGAATTTTTTTTTAATATTAACTTAAAAGATTCGAACAATCCAAAGTAAAATACCAAACCATTGAATGGTAAATAAAAATTATCAAAAGGTTTAAATTTACTAAGGTATGGAAAATCAACTGAAAAAAAATGTTCAAGAAATTTAAAAATAAAAACTATTCCAGAAGTAAAATGTTTTAATGATAAATTTAATAATTGCTGTCTTTGAGCAGAGTCTTCGTAGAGTTGTAAATCATTAAATAATCTTAAACCGTGTTCTGAAATTATAATTAAAAAAATTAAAATTGAAAAATAGAAGACCTTTTTTTTAATAAAAAACCACTGGTTATTTAATAGAGTAAATATTGCAATAAATATAAAAATTGTTGCTACATATGTAATATGGGTGTTTACAAAGCAATAACTAAGAAAAATAGTTAGTTTTAATAAGTCTAAATTTTCTTTTCTTTTAAAATATTTTAACAAGTAATAAAAAATTGGAAGAATTAAAGAGTATCCCAATACAATCTTGATAGCATCTGCAGACAAAATATAGAAAATTGGAGTTATGCCAAAACAATAAAGGAGAAAATACAAATATGAGTATTTAAAATTAAAATATTTTTGAATTTTTTTCCAATAATTTATTTGTAAGTAAAAACAGATGGTTAATGTAAAAAAATAAAAAAGAATATATTTATTAATGAATAAAATAGGTAAAAATAAGAAATCTAAACCATAGCCTATAGGCATACGTGATCCAGGACCTATTAGATCATAGTAGAACATGAAAAAAGATTTGTTATCTAAAGAAAGCCTTAAAGAAAAGAGATTGTTATAGTAATCCTCAAGTCTTTCAAAACCAAAAAAAATTAAAGGAATTAAAAAAGTTGAAAGAGCTAAAAAAATCAACAAAAAATCTAAAGATCTGTTTTTCTTTAAATTTGATTTAGTTTTCAATCGCATTTAATTTATATTTAAAATAAGTAATATCTTATAATTTAAATAGAGATATTGTCGAAAAGATCAAGTAATTTTACGAAAATTGAATATGAAAATTAATCAAGCTATAATATTAGTCGGAGGATTAGGTTCAAGGCTGGGTGCAATTACTACAAAGACCCCTAAACCTTTAATAAGAATAAATAATAAACCATTCCTTGACTATGTAATTAATTATTTAATCAAATATAAGTTTAATAAAATTATTTTATTAACAAAATTTAAACATGAGTTATTTTTTAAAAAATATCACAACAAAATTATTAATAATGCAAAGATAAAATGCATTAATCAAAAAAAATTCTATGGAACTGCTGGATCTCTCAAAAATGTAATTAATAAATTAGACAAAAGATTCTTACTTTGCAATGGAGATACTTTTTTTGAGATAAATTTATTTGATCTTATAAAAAAATTTAGTAAACAATATATTGGTGTTTTAGGATGCTCTGAAATACAAAAAAGCTTAAAAAGATATACATCCTTTTCACATAAAGATAGAAAACTGATTTCTAGCGGAGTGTATCTATTTGATAGAGATAAAATAAAAAAGTTTCTTTCAACTTCTAGCTCTTTAGAAAACGAGGTTATTAAAAGATTGCCTAAAAAAAGTTTTAAAAAAATAGGTTATAAGAAAAAATTTTTAGATATAGGTACGCCAAAAGATTTGAGAAGATCTTCTCTCTTCTTGGAGCAGTCTTCAAAAAAGAAATGTGTCTTTTTAGATAGAGACGGAGTCATCAATTACGATCTTGGTTATGTTCATAAAAAAGAAAATTTTTTTTGGAAAAAGAAAGTGCCTGAAGCTATCAAACTTTTAAATGATAACGATTTTTATGTTATAATAATATCTAACCAATCTGGTGTTGGAAGAGGCTATTATAAAATTCAAGATGTAGATACATTACACGAATGGGTAAATACATATCTTCATAACAAAGGTTGTTTTATAGACAAATTTTATTATTCCCCGTATTACAAATTTTCTAAACAGAAAAAATTTAGGGTAGAAAAAAATTTAAGAAAACCAAATATTGGTATGTTTAATAAAGCTGTGAGACAATTTAAAATTATCAAAAAGAATTCATATTTTATTGGAGACAAAGATACTGATGCAAAAGCTGCAAAAAAATTTAATATAAAATATTTTAATGTAGACAATAAAACAAATTTGTATAATTTGGTTAAGAAATATATTACTCGTAAATAAAATGAAAAAAGTTTTAATCACTGGGATCACAGGTATGGTAGGTTCACACCTTGCTGATTATCTATTATCTAATACTAAATGGAAAATATATGGTGCATGTAGATGGCGTAGTCCTACTGATAATATTAAACATTTGGTTAATCTTATAAATGTTAAAAAAAGAGTTCATTTAGAATATATGGATTTAACAGATTACAGTTCTGTTGAAAACTCTATAAAAAAGATTAAACCTGATATTATTTTTCATTTAGCTGCGCAAAGCTTTCCAAAAGCAAGTTTTGACATGAGGGAAGTAACTTTTGATACAAATATTTTAGGCACAGACAGACTTTTAAACTCTGTTTTACAATTAAAGCTAAACCCAATTATACATATATGTTCTTCCTCTGAAATTTTTGGAAAAGTTAAAAAAAGAGACTTACCTATTAAAGAAACTAATTCATTTCATCCAGCTTCGCCTTATGCAATTTCAAAAATAGGAACAGACTTATTAGGTAAGTTTTATCATGAGGCGTATGGGATGAAAACTTTGATAACAAGAATGTTCACTCATACTGGTCCCAGGAGAGGTGATTACTTTGCTGAGTCAAGTTTTGCAAAACAAATCGCAGCAATTGAATTAGGTTTTCAAAAAAAAGAAGTTTTGGTTGGAAATTTAGATTCTTTGAGGACCGTCGCTGATGTAAGAGATGCAGTAAGAGCTTATTATTTACTTGTTACTAAAAAACCAAGATTTGGGGAAACTTATAATATTGGTGGAAATTACGTATGTAAAGTTGGTGATATTTTAAAATATTTAATAAAAATTTCAACTGTTAAAAATATCAAAGTAAAAATTGATAAAGATAAATTAAGACCTTTAGATGCTGACTTGCAAGTTCCTGATACATCAAAATTTAAGAAACATACAAAATGGAAGCCAGAAATAAAATTTAAAAAAACAATGGTGGACCTGCTTAATTATTGGAGGCATAAACTAAAAGATGGACCTTATATCAATAGATGAAAATTTTAAAAACAAAGCTGAATGGAGTTTTAAAAATTAAGCTTGATGCTTTCAAAGATTTTAGAGGCATATATTTAGAAACATATAATAAAAAGATTTACAAAAAACTTAAAAATAAAATAAATTTTGTTCAGGATGATATATCGGTTTCTAAAAAAAGAGTTTTAAGAGGTATACACGGTGATAGAAAAACTTGGAAACTTATATCCTGTTTACACGGATCATTTTATCTTCTTGTAGTAAATAATATAAAAAAACATAAACAATTTAAAAAATATCAATTTTTTAAATTGTCTGAAGAAAAATTTGATCAAATTTTAATCCCACCTGGATTTGGTAATGCACACTATGTCACTAGCAAAAAAGCTATATTTCACTACAAGCAATCCACTTATTATGATAGAAAATCGCAATTCACAATAAATTGGAAAGACAAAGATTTTAATTTTAAATGGCCAAAAATTATAAAACCAATTTTATCAAAGAGGGATAAATGAATATATTATCTAGAATAATTAAATTTTTTACTGTTTTTTTTATTTTAAGTTCGAATTCTTACTCAGATGAAATTCCTGTGATTGTTATTGCTCCTGGAAAAACACCCCAATCTTTATCAACAGTTGGATCATCAGTAGTTGTTTTGGATGAAAAATTTTTCAAAGGAACTAATGAACATTTTTTAGGAGATGTTTTATCTTCCAACTCTACTAGTATAAATTTTTTTCAAAATGGGGGTTATGGTTCCACCTCTGCTATACAGCTTAGAGGTTTGCCAAAAAGATACTCAACAGTTTTTATTGACGGTGTGAAAATGTCAGATCCCTCTAGCGTTTCTGGTGATTTTGACTTTAATCATATTTTGACAAGTCAAATCTCTAGAGTGGAAATTTTGAAAGGAAACCAAAGTTCAGTTTACGGAAGCGGTGCAATAGGAGGAACTATTAATATAACTACAAAAAATTTTGATGAAAATGAGGGACAAATTTTAAATTTAAGCAATGGTTCTAACAAAACAAAAAGTGTTTCTTTTCAAAAATCAAAAAAATTTAATGAGTCAAATTTTTTTATAAGTTTAGATCACTTTAATACAGAGGGAATTTCACAGATGAGTCATAACGATGAAAATGATGCATATAAAAATAATTCCTTAGTTGCAAAATATGAAACATTTTTAAACAATAAATTAAAATTTGAAACTAACTTAAGATATAGAGATTCATATTTACAATATGATAAAGAAGTAAACACATCTTCATCTGATCACAGTGAAGAAGAAGACGGAAAACATATTTTTTCAACCGGAAAAATTACTTATGAGGCTAATGAAAATTTCAAAAATTCGTTATCTTTGAGTAAATCGTACAATAAGAGAGTTTATGGTGCGGCTCCTAATAGTGGAAACATATTACAAGATAATTATTATGGTGAAAGATATACTTATGATTATTTAGGTGAATATATTTTTAACCTTGATAATAAAGTTGTTTTTGGCTTCCAAAGAGAAGATGACTCAATTAAATACAATCCTAATTTATCAGGTATGGAGAAAGAGTCATTCAATACGACTTCTAACTACTTTGACTATCAAAAAAGGTTTTCTAATAACTTTTTTGCAACATTTGGATCAAGATTTGACAATAACTCTGTAGCGGGTAATGAAGACTCGCATCGAGCAACGTTTGCTTATTATTTTGACGAGAAAAAGACTAAATTAAAAAGTTCATTTGGAACAGGTTTTAGATTTCCTTCACTATATGAAATGCACTACGTATATGCTGCAAATGATAATTCCCTTGGCAGCGTGAAAGCAGAAAATAGTAAAAGTTTTGATTTAGGGTTTGAAAAATCATTTTTAAGTGAAAATTTAAATTTGGATCTTACTTATTTTAACATTGAATATAATGATGTTTTAGAGGGATGGAAAACAGGAACAAGTTCAGGTTTAAATTATACCACTCAAAATATGCCGGGAACTGTTAAATCACAAGGATTGGAGTTATCATCATATTGGAAAAAAAATGAAAATCTTAATTTTGGATTAAATTATACTTACACATCTACTTATGATGGTGCTGAACAAGATGATCCAAATAAAAGCAATTCTTATCACAACTCACAAATGGTAAGAGTACCAAGACATTTAATCAATTTAAATACAATTTTAGAAATACCTGGATACGAAAATTTGGATTTATCTATTAATTCAAAATGGTCAGATGAAGCGCGAGACTATGGGAATGGCAACAGAACTTACGATGACGAAAAAACAAAGAAATATTTTGTTAATGACCTCAGTCTAAATTATAATTTTTATAATGCTTATAAGTTTTATTTTAATATTACAAATATGTTTGATGAAGAATATGAGACTGCAAGAGATTACTCTCAACATGGTAGATCTTTCAATATAGGTTTGAAAAGATTATATTAAATTAATGAAAAATTATTATAATTATATAGCTATTTTCGCTTTAATATTATTTAGTAGAATAGTTCCACATCCACCTAACTTTACCCCGATTATTGCTTTAAGTTTTTATGTACCAGCGATTTTAGGTGTCAGACTACTAGTTTTTTTTGTTTCAAGCTATATATTTATTGATATTTTTTTCGGATTACACAATGCATCTTTTTTTGTTTGGGGAAGTATAATCTTAATTGCTTTAATGTCCAGATATTGGAAAAACTCTTTTAAAACTCGAGCACTTGGTGTGATAGGTGGGTCACTAATATTCTTTATCGTTACTAATTTTGGAGTTTGGACTTCTGGATATTACGGCTACACTTTAAATGGTTTGATTTCTTGTTATATAGCTGCAATACCATTTTTTAATAATACTTTAATAGCCACAATCTTTTATGCGTTGGTAATTGAAATTATCTTAAAACTGTTTTTTCCAAATTTTATGAATATAAGCAAAAAAATTTAATTATTTTTTTTGTACCACAAAATAGTATCCTTTAATCCCTGAGCTAAACTATATTTCAATTTAAAATTTAAAATTTTTTTTAATTTATCAATATTAATTTTTCTTACCGGGATCATTTTTGGAGAATTTTTTTTGAAATAAAAATTTTTATTTACGTAGTATTTATTAATAATAGATATTATATTCATTAAACTCACAGACTTACCTGATCCCACATTTAAAATAAGAAATTTTTCCTTAATTTTTATCAGTAAAATTAAAATTTTGATGAAATCTTTTATATATAAAAAATCTTTAATATCTTTACCATCGCCCCAAATTTCTATTTTTTTTTCGTTATTAAATTTTCTAATAAGTGAAGGAATTACTTTAGAATTTTGCTTATCAAATTTATCGTAAGGGCCATAAAGGTTTGATGGTCTTAATATTAAAACATTGAAGAACTTATTATACATCTCACATACTTTTTCTGTGTAAAGTTTCATCCAGGCAACATTTTGATATTTTTTAAAAAAAGTATAATTTACATCCTTTTCTTTCATGGGAGTAATCTTATTTGGATAAACTACGCTACTACTCAGAAAAATAAATTTTTTAATTTTATTTTTTTTGCATGAGTTTAGAACATTTAAATTTATTTTAGTATTGACTGTAACAAATTCTAAAGGATTTTTTTCAATAATCTTTGCACCTGCCGTAAATGCAGCACACATTACAACAATATCTTTTTTTTTTTTAATTTTATCACAATATTTTTGATTTTGTAAATCTCCGCTAAAATATCTAACATTTTTAAATTTTTTGATTTTCTTTTTTTTAAAAATAGTTGAAAAAATTTTATACTCTTTTTCTTTAATCAATGACTCAATTAAATTACTACCAACAAAGCCAGAACCGCCAATAACAAGAATTTTTTTCATTTAATATCATGCTTTCTTTTTTTTTTAACAAAAAAATTATTTAATCTATTTATATTTTTAATTTTTTTGAAAAAACTTTTATTTAATTTTTTAAAATTATCATTAGATAAGTTATTTTTTAGCTCTGAAACACTTCTCACACCAACTAAAGCACTTGATACTATTTTTTCAGTTAAAACAAATCTAATTGCTATCTTTTCAATATCAAGATTAAGATCAAAATTCTTAATAGACTTCAAACCATTTCTCCAACTTTCGATTTGACTACTCGGCCAAAGACTTCGATAATCATTTTTTCCATATTTTATTTCTGATCTCAAAAATTTTTCTGTAAAAAAACCAAAACAAAAAATTGATCTGGCCACTAAATCTATTTTAGTTTTTTTTAGAATATCCCATAATTTTTTTTCATAAATTCTATTATCAAGTATGTTAAAATTGCATTGGATTAGATCAAATTTATATTTTTTGTAATAAAGTAAGTAATCAGTTGGTGACTCAACTGAAATTCCAATATGTTTTATTTTTCCCATTTTTTTTTGACTTAATAAAAAGTTGTAACAGTTGAGAATATTTCTATCATTTTTTTTGGGATTATATATTAACACATAATCTAAATAATCTGTTTTCAAATTTCTTAATGATTGATGAATTTGATTTGTAATATTTTTAATTTCAAAATTAATTTTTTCTCCAAATTGGTTAAGTCCAACTTTTGTGCATATCAGAATTTTATCTCTTTTATTTGTTCCAAATTCATCACCTATGAAAGACTCGCTTCTACCATATGCTGGAGATGTGTCATAAAAATTTACTCCTAATTCATATGCTTTGCCTAAAATATGAGAGATTTCTTTTTTTGAAATTTTATTATAAAAAAATTTTTTATATTCTTTATTGGCTAATGTCCACGATCCCAATCCAATTGAAGAAATTTTTTTTTTGGATGATTTCAATTGTTTAAAAATCATCAAACAATATATGAATTTCCTATAATATTTGAAGATTTATCATTATCAACTAGTCTTTTATTATTTAATGTGTTTTCAATTTTACAAGTGTATCTACCACTTCTATGACCATACCATACAACTTCTCTCATCCAGTCATCCCAATTTTTAAATGAGAAATCAGATTTAATAATTTTAACAACAGATCTGTCTTTTTGAATGTCAAATTCTTTATTTTTTTTTATCAAATCATAACAATTAGCAATGTTATAATTTAATTCTAATATTTTATCATCTTTTTCAAAAGGTAATCTCATTATGATTTTATTCAATTTGATACAATCACTTAAAATTTCATTGTTTAGATTATTTTTTCCTTTGATAAAATAGTTTTCTGCCTCTTCAAAGAAAGACTCGAAAGAATTATCTTTTAAAAGTCTTATATATTCAAGCTCTCCTGGGGGCCAAAAGATTCCCAGGCATTTTTTTTCCAAGATAAATTCATATCCACCATTAGTTATTGACGTTGCATGCTTTTTCAAATTAGTAATAATTTTAGAAATAATTGGAAAATTTTTATTTCCCTCTAAGGAAATTAATTCTTCAAATATTGATCTGTAACTTTTATTTTCCAGATTTGACTTAATCATTATCGGTATTTGCAAAAGTTTATTAAAGTAGAAAAACTCACTTACAGATGCGTATAATCTTGTTTTGATCCAGTCTTCTTTTGGAAGCGTTCTTGTGGAAACTACTATTTCTTGTTTTTCTTTAATTCCATCTTTAGGGTCTTCGTCTAAAGATCCATGAGGATTCACAATAGGAACAGATTTAGTGATAATCTTATTTGATTTAATATAATCATCTCCAGCCATCTCCGCATTCGGTAAAATTGATAAATTGTTATATTGAATTCTATTATGCTGTCCGGAGTTTATTACATTTGAAACCCCGTCCGCAAAACTATTATATGTATCACCTGGTAAACCTAAAATAAACTCTGTGTATGTTGTGATGCCATCCTCAGTAAATCTTTTTTGAAGTTCCTGATAATCTTCGATTGAAATGTTATCTCTTTTTATTTCTTTTAAAGTATGGCTATCAACTGATTGCATCGCTAATGTTACCCCCTTGCTTAACCCATTATCTGCCAAAAGCTTTTGTACTTTGTAAGCTCTTTCTCTGGCATTTTTTGTATTCTGAACTGATAAAACTTTTGGATAACCATATTTATTTTTATTTTCGACTGCCTTTAATGCGATTTCATAATCTCTAGGAAGCATTCCAAAATTTGCATCGCAACAAAAAATGAACTCGACTTTATTTTTTGAAAACCAGTCTAGTTCTCTTGTAACTCGATCTAATTCTATTCTTGCTACTTTACTATTGGTTGCTGAGCCCCAGTCGCAGTATGTGCATGAAAATGGACAACCTCTATTAGTTTCCCAGCTGGCTAGCCACCTTTCCTGGGGATTTTTTTTAATTAGTCTGTCAAACACTCCGCAAAGATAAGGCGAAGGTGAATTTTCGAAGGATTTAAGTCTTGGTATAGTTTTATTATTAAAATATTTATTATTTTTTAAATAACTTATGTTAGGTGTATTTTCATAATTTATATTTGGAAATTCATCTAATAGTTTAAGAATAGTCCTCTCACCTTCTTGATGAATACAAACATCTAAATAAGGATTTTCTTTTAAAAATTTTTCAGCTTTTCCGTCAACATTATCTGGTACAGAGGGTCCACCAATAATTATAAATTTATTTTTATCTAATTTTTTTAATTCTTTTGCTATCGCAAGAGTAATTTGCTCATTCCATACATACATACTTAGTAAAACGATGTCGGACTGTTTTAATTTCTCAATGCAAATATCAAACTCTTCTCTTTTGTAAATGGGATCTAAAAAATTATATCTTTTATTATCAATTGAATTATGCAAAACATATGCTTGAAGTAATCCTATTGAATAAGGTAGGTAATACTGACCAGCAAAACCGTTATTTATTTGAGTTGATCCAATTTTTAATTTAAAAAAATTTTTCATTATTATTTTATATTATAAAAATCTCCATTTTCAATCAGTAAAGTACTTCTGCTATCGCTTCTATTTATTGCTTTTTTATATTCATAAAAAATTTGCTTAGGTTCGACTAAGTTAACTACATTCACCTCAGTGAGTACTTTCTTGAAAATTGAAGTATAGTTTTGAGTATGTTGAACTCCACCATTTAAGGGTTTTTTTGATCCAATAGATGTTCTAATTATTACTCTCGGCTGAAAAGAGTTATTAGACAAGAATCTTAATTTATCTAGATGATTAACAAGTTGATTCATGGCCAAAATTAAAAAATCAAATCTAGGATAACATGTTACAGGTATGAATCCCTCTAGCGCTAAACCAGTTGAAATTCCCATTTGAACCTCTTCAAAAACAGGCAATTCGATTTTCTTTTTTTTATTAATCTGTTGAAGAGTGTTAAATATTGCGTTACCGCTAAACTCTACAGATTGACCTATAAAAATTGTTTTTTTGTTTTTTGCAAGATAGTTCATTGCTCTAATTAATTCTTTCTTATATTTAAGTCCTTTTTTCATTTAAAATAATATCCAATTTCCAGTTCCATGGTGTGGAAATTTTCTTTTATATTTATAATAGCTAATATCTTTAAATATTTTACTTTTTTTATTCCAAGCATAATTTGTAGGTGTATTAGTACTTAAATTATTATCTTCAACAATAAATTTTATAGGCAACTTGAAATTTTTGGAATATTTATAACATTCATAAAATATTCCAGTTTCGTAAGTCATGTCGCCAATAAAAACATGAACTTTATTTTTCATTTTTCTTTTTTTTATTGCCATGCCAATACCTAGAGCGATAGGTATTCCACCGGCAACAATTGATGAGGAGATAAACTTATATCTTTTAAAATTTAAGCTCATACTTTTTCCTCTTATAATCTCTTTTAAAATTAATTTTTCTGGAACACCATGTAAAATTGCGTGGTAATGGCTTCGCCAGTTTGATATTACCCAATCATCTTTTTTTATTTTTTTAAAAATTTTTATAAGAGGTTTTTCATTACCGCCTGATAGATGTATTGGTGCTTTAATCAAACCTTTTTCATATTTTTCTTTAACTAAAAGTTCGAATTTTTTAAGTCTTTCAATCATAAATATAATACTATATTAATATCACAAAATTATTAAGTTTTTTTTAAGATTGGTATCCGAAAAATGATTACATGCAGAACACCTCTTAGAGTTTCACTTTTTGGTGGCGGAACTGATTTTCCTGATTGGTATAAAAAAAATGGAAGTTTAGTTATAAGTGGCACAATAGATAAATATTGCTATATCAATGTTAGAAAAGTTCCTTTTATGTGGAATTTTAAATTTAGATTGAGATATCATAAAAGTGAGATAGTTAAATCAGTTTCGAAAATTCAGCATGGGCCTTATCGGGAAATAATTAAATATTTTAAATTACAAAACGAAAATATCGAATTAGTGTATTCTGCAGACTTACCTGCTCTTTCTGGTTTAGGTTCTAGCTCAAGTTCTACTGTTTGTGCTGTTAATGCTTTATCTGCTTTGAAGCAAAAATACTTGAACAAGAAACAAATATCACAAATAGCTATTTTTATAGAACAAAAAATACTTAAAGAAAATGTAGGTTCACAAGATCAGATTGCAGCGGCTTTCGGAGGATTTAATAAGATATCTTTTAAAAAGGATCTGGATTATACCGTTGAAGGTTTATTAAATAGAGAAAAATTAGATTTCTTAAATAAGTCATGTATTTTGATATATACAGGAATTCAAAGGAAGAGTGAAATCATAGAAAAGAAAAAAATAGAAAAAATTAAAAAAAATAAATTAAACAAATATTTGAAAGAGATAAATAGAATATCAGTTAAGGCGCTAGAAGAGTTTAGAAAAAAAAATTTAAATCTTAAAAAAATTGGAAAGTTATTAAACGATCAGTGGGAGCAAAAAAAGCTTTTGGATGGCGGAGTTTCAAACTTGATAATTGATAAAGTCACAAAAATTTGTCTTGAGAATGGGGCTTATGGAACAAAGCTTTTAGGCTCCGGTGGAGGTGGTTTTGTACTTGTATTAATTCCACAAAATAAAAGAAAATTCTTAATTAAAAAACTAAAACATTATAAAACTCTTGACTTTAGATTTGAGAATAGTGGAACAAACATTATTTATCAAAAAAATTAATAAGTTTATATGAATTCTAAAATATTAGTTTTGGGAGGATCTGGTTTTATTGGGTCTAATATTATTGAGAACCTAGTTAAAAAAAAAAATTATAAGATTACTGCGACTTATTTAAAAAGAAAGCCAATAATAAAAGCAAAAAATTTAAATTATATAAAAATTAATTTAATAAAAAAAAAAGAATTAAATAAAATTAAATTTAAGTATGATTTTATTTTCATGTGTGCAGGAAAAATTTTTAACATTAGAAATAAATCAGGAATTAAAAAAGTAAAAGAAAATTTGACTATCTATAAAAATGTAATTAGTTTTTTACCTCAAACTACTAAAAGATTTATTTGGTTTAATAGCTGCACTGGTTATCCTATAAAAAAAAGTAATTTAGTAGAAAACGATTTTTTCAAAAATTCTTTTGATAGGTTAACTGTTCCTGCAAAACAATCCAGAATTCTAGAGAAAAAAATATTTAGAGTGAGTAAAAATTACAATATTAAGGTATTAACTATCAGAACTCCTGAAGTATATGGAAAATATGATAATTATAATGAAAATAATTCAAGAGATATTCCTATTATAATTAATAGTTATTTAAACAACCTTAAGAAAAAACATTATTTAGATTTAGTATTTAAAAAGGGATATATTTTTGCAAGTGACCTGGCTTTTTTCGCAATCAAACTTGCTTTTAAGACAAATTTGAAATTCAGCGCTTACAATGTTTGTGATGATAGAAGTTATGACTTAAAAAAATTTTTATCTATTTTGAAATTAAACATCAAATCTGAAAGTTCAAAAATTTATGAAAAAAATTTTAAAAATTTGAAATTTCAAAGATTCTATTCTAATAAAAAAACGAAAAAACTACTTGGCATCAAAAAAATTGGGAATATCAGAAAAAATTTAAAGATTACTTTAAAATGGTTAAAGTCTAAAAAAAACTCTAAACTTATTAAACTTTAAATTTACCCCTTGTCCTTTTTCTTGCTGTGGTTAATTCCGAATGACAATTAAATGTTAAAATTAGCAACATCCTACTTTTATCTTTCGGTATAGATCCCCTATGGTAAAAACCAGTATTTAAAAAAAACGCATCTCCTAATTTACCTAAAAAAGATATAATTTTACTTTTTTTAAAATACTTATCTTTATTTTTATCTAAAAGTCGATATTTCCAGTTGGCAAGTTTATTTTGGTTTGCTTTGGAAAAAATATTTGAATTTGTTAAAAATTGAGTTGGACCTTCACTTAATTTTTTAACGCTATTTAAATAAATAAATATTTTTAATACTTTTACACCGTCTAGATCGTTATGAAACACTTGTGTATCGATGGGATACTTTTTATTTTTAAAAGTATAAATTACCTTAGAATAAACGTGTTTGTATTTCAAATCTTTAAAATAAAAATCAGTAATATTTTTTATACGAGGGATATTCTTTATTTTTTTTATTTCTGGAGATAATTTTTCAACATTTTTAAGAACGATATAATTACATTTTCTGCTCCATAGTTTCATTCCTTGCAAGTGCTCTTCATGTGAGATTTTAGGAAATTTTCTCCAGAATTTAATAGTTCTATTTTTTTTATATAAGTTGTCGAAACTTTTTTTATTTAAATCTGATGTATCTTTAGGATAAAAAACGTTTTTAGGTGTCAATTTTTTTTCAAGTTTTTTTTTAATCTTTTTTAGGAGGTTTACAGATATAACCTGCTTGGCTATTAAGAAATCATGTTTATTTAGATGAATAAGATTTTTATTCTTTTTTGTTTTTTTTTTATTGAAGTTTTTTTTTTTGGAAATTTTTTTATTGAAAGAATTGTTTAAATAGCCGACAATATTGCTTACTTCGCTCATAGATATTACTGATTTTTTAATTGTATTTGTTAACTTAAAAGGTATTTAATGTAAATAAAAAATGATATAAATAATAAGTTCCATGAAAATAAGCTTTATAATCCCAAGTTGGCATTACTTTAGTGACCCCTTTAAACTTCAACCTTACTGGGAGCTTTATTATACAACAATTTTAAAGTCACAACTTCAAAACAAAGCAGAAATAAGTTTAATAGATTTAAGAGGTAAATCTAAACAAAAAGACTCTTTTGAAAAAGTAGTAAATAATATTCAAGAGAGAGATTTCTATCTTTATTGGATAATGAAAACAGGTGATGCTAATGAAATTTACTCAATTGTAAAATTACTTAAAAAAAAATTTCCTAAATCTAAACATGTAGCTGGCGGAACACATATAGATATGCTGACAGATGAATGTGAAAAAATCTTTGATACAGTTTTAGTTGGTCCTGGGGAAAATAATTTTAAATTAGCTTTAGAAGCTAATAAAAAAAAACTAATAGATACTTACTCTAATGTTTCTTTTTCTGATACACCTTATCCTCAAAGAGATCTATTGCCAGTAAGTTCAGTTATTAACAAAGAAATGTTTAAACAATATGGTAACTATAATGCAACAATGGTTTATTTTTCTAGGGGTTGTTTTTATAAATGTTCATACTGTGTGTATAACGTACCAAATCAATTACAGGCAAAAAGTGCGTTTTCTATTACAAAAGAAATAGAATATCTTAAAAAAAATTTCAATGTGAATGCTATTTTGTTAAAAGATGAGATAGCACTAAATCCAAATAAAAAAATTTTCTATCCACAAATGGATGCAATAGGAAAATCTAATATCAAATGGAGAGGACAAACAACATCGGTTGGCACATATGATCAACTTAAAATTGCAAAAGAAACTGGCTGTTTAGAGCTTTCTGTTGGAATTGAAACGGTTGATAATAATGTAATGAAATATATTAATAAGACTTGGCAATCAGAAAAACTTATTGCTAATTTTATAGAAAATATAAAAAAAGTTGGCATCAAAATAAAGATATGTCTGATCTTAGGTTTACCAGGTGAGCCAAAAAATATAGTGGAAAAAACTGTTAAATTTATCGAAACATATAAACCGGATTTTATTAGTTTATCTGGATTTTGTCCTATGCCAGGCTCTCCAATTTATAAAAATCCTGAGAAATTTGGAATTGAATTTATAGATAAAGATTGGGATAAACATGCTCACCTGCTTTACAGGTTTTCTGATAACGAAAATGTAGGATTGCCATTCGCTTACAAAAAACAAACTGAATGGGGAAATTCATTTTCTAGAAAAGAAATTATAGGCAACATTCAACAAATACAAAGATGGTTATCTAATAAGTCGATGACTTATTGAATTACTCTATAACAAAATAAGATACCCTGGACGCATAAGGATACTTTTTCAATTTAACATTATTCAAACCCAGAGTTTCCATAAGAGCTAAAGTTTCTCCTGGCGCATCAGGATCGTTTAACTCATCAAACGCCAACACGCTTCCTTTTACTAGTCGAGGTTTTATCATTTTAATTAACTCTTTAGTGGGTTCGTATATGTCAAAGTCAAAGAAAGCCAATGAAATAATTGTTTGTTGATTTTTTGAAATATATTTAGGAAACTCTTTAATCGCATCGCCTTTAATGACATCAAACTTTTTAATATGAGATAGAGGATTTAGTTGTTCTTGGGTTTGAAGTATATCCTTAAGAAAATTTTCGTGTTTATCAATAGTTTTTAATGCTCCTTTAAACATCATCTGATGTGATCCATCTTTTTTATGAACATGAGGAAACCCATCAAATGTATCAAAGGCAACTATTTTTTTATGTCTATTGAATGGTTCATAAATACCTCTTAAAGCAATAAATAGAGAAGAGTTTTGGCCCCATCTACATCCGAATTCGAATACATCCCCGTGTACACCAACTGTCAGTTTAAACAAATGATCCATTAACAAAATTCTTGAAAGATGTTTTGAATCTAAAAATAGTCCAAGATTGGCAAGAATTTGGTTGTGAGGAATTTTATTTCCTAAAAACAAATCTTTAAGCTTATCTCTTGAATCGTTTTCTTCTGTAGAAGCTTTTAATTCTATTGAGCCTGGATTTTTTTTAAAATCTACCATTAGTCAACACATAGTTTTATTTTGGGTGAAAATCAATTAATTAATGTTTCTGTATAAATTTCTTTTAATAACTGCCTCTAAAATTGTGTAAACTTCCCATAATCCGTTAATTAGAGGGTTGACCTGAGCGGTTCCTCCAATTCTTTTTTTTTCATCACCAGGAATTTCTACAATCTTTTTTGAATTTCTTGCACACCCGATGGCAAGCTGTGTATGAATTGAAATTCTCAAATTTTTTCTGTTAATTTTAAATTCTTTAAATAGTCTTTTATTTACACTTCTGTAGCCCCCTAATAAATCAGTAAGATTAAGTTTAAAAAATAAATTTACAATTTTTGTAAACATAAAGTTTCCTAGACCTGTAATTAACGTATCATCATAGCTTTTTGCATGGTTTTTATATCTGGAAACTATTACCATTTCATGACCTTTTTTAACTAGTTTGATTAGTTTTGGTAAATGTTTTGGCAACATATTTCCATCAGGGGTAAAAGGTATTATTACATTATCATGCTTAGCTTTTTTTAAACCAAGCCAATATGCATCCATAATGTTTTTTTTCAATATGGAAATTTCATACCTAGAGTACTTTTTATTTTGATTTACAACCTTTATTTTATTTTTTAATAAATATTCTTTTGATCCATCTGTAGATCCACCGTCAATTGCTAAAATTTCATCAACTCTTTTTTTATGTTTTAAGATTTGTGGAAGTATTATTTTTAAACCCTCTATTTCATTCAAGGTAAGTAATACTAGAGAAATTTTGATTTTTTTTTTCATCAAAGAATTATCATGTCTATTTTTTTGTTCCATCCGAAGGCGATGACATGTGCCCAAAACCTTAACCTGCCCTCTTTTAAAAAATATTTTTTTCCAATTTTTTTTAGTTTTATAGGCTTTAGCTTGTGTCCTTTTTTAAGTTTTGATGCTAATAATTTTGGTGATGGACTGAAACTACCCGTATTATTTAATGCATCTTTAAGTGATCTAATCTTTTTATACTTTCTATTAAAATATACAACGCTTTTTAATCTTAATTTGATATATTTAGTTTTAAAGCATTTGTCGATTTTCGATAAGTCCGCTTTTGATATTTGAAAATTTAATGAGCTGAGATTGTTTCTTAAATGCAAGATTTTTTTTGTATGAGGTATAAGTATTATATTTTTAGACCTACTTGCTAAAAAATTTAAAATTATGACAGAAAAGGATTTTTTATATTTTTCAGATAAAGTATTTAGCAATTTTAGTTCACTTTTTGTATACAGTATCCCACCAGCTCCAAAAGGACTGTAGCATACAATTTTTATATCATTTTTTTCACAAAAAGTTATTTTTCTCTCTAATTCTCTATCTCTTAGTGAAAATTCATCTTGAATAAATTTAAAAGAATTCTTTAATCTTTTCTTAAAAAATTTTATATCTTTTAAATCATAATTGCTTAATCCAAAAAATCTTACTTTATTTTTTCTCTTAAGTGATCTAAATGCATTGATGATTTCCTCATTTTTAATATCATAATTTGGCCAGTGTGGCTGAATTAAATCAATTTTTTTTAGTTTAAGATTTTTTAAGCTTTGATTACAGGAGTCAATAAACTTTTTAAATTTTAAATTTTCAGAACTAACTTTAGTTGAAATAAAAATTTTTCTCTTTAAATTGTCTTTTAAATTTCCTATGATCTTTTCACTATCACCTTCTCCATATAAAATAGAAGTATCGACAAAATTGCCTTGGTTTGATTGACAAAAGTATTTTAAAGCTTTTTTATGACTTTGTGTATATTTTGCTTTTTTTGAAAATGTTCCGCCAAAACCATAACCGTAACCAATTTTTTTTAAATCTTTAATATTGATCATTAAACTTATTATATATCTTTTTTTTGAAAATTATATTAATAGTAATATCACAGTTTATGAAAACAGTTTCAGAAATTATTGCAGGAGAAATAAAAAGAAATGGTGTAGGGAGTATTTTTATGCTTACAGGCTATGGAGCCATGTATTTAAACGACGCTATGGAAAAATCTAAAATAAAATATTATGCGGCTCGTAATGAAGCAGCAGCTCCAATGATGGCTGAGGCATACGCGAAATGTACAAAAAAAATTGGAGCTGTTTGTGTTACCGCTGGTCCAGGAGCTACAAACTCATTACCAGGCCTAGCTGAAGCTTACGTTGATAGTGCGCCGATAATTGTAATATCTGGCCAAGTTGAAAAGAAATTTAGTGCAGACAATTATAAGAAAATTTTTTTAAGAACTCTAGGCACAGCAGAATTTTCTATTACTAGAATACTTAATGATATTACTAAATATTGTGTAACTATTAAAAATCCTTTCAAGTGTCTTTATGAGATCCAAAAAGCCTTATATTTATGCAAATCTGGGAGACCCGGGCCAGTATGGGTTGAAGTTCCTTTAGATGTACAGGCTTATAAAATAAAAAATCCAAAAAAATTAAAAAAATTTAAAATTCCAAAAAAAAGAGAAAGACAAATCCCTATTAAAAAATTTATTAGTGATTTAAATAAATCAAAAACACCTCTAGTGATCATTGGAAACGGTATCAAGCAATCAATGTTGTCTCATGAATTTAAAAAACTCATTAAATTCTTAAAAATCCCATTTGCATCCTCTAGATTTGCTCTAGATTTATTTCCTAACAGTATGAGAGAAAACATGGGTTTACTTGGTATAAAAGGTTCACTCTATGGGAAAAAATTAATTCAAGAAACAGATTTAATTATTTCTTTAGGATGCAGATTGGCTCCTACTTTGACTTTTGGTAATTCTGAATTTTTCAATAAAAAAAAAATTATTTCAGTAAATAATGATCTTAATGAATTAGCGAATCCTTTGTTAAAAATTAAAAGAAAATTCAATTGCGATTTAAAAGAATTTTTCAACAAGCTTAAAAAAAATAAAAAGCTCCTTACTAAAAAAGATGGAACTTGGTTAGAAAGGTGTCAAAAACTAAAACAAGAAAATAGCATTCCTAACATTTTAAAAAATTCTGAACCAATTGATCTTTATAGATTTATGTATGATCTTTGTGAAAATAGTAACAAACATCATATTCTAGTTACTGATGCAGGTTCAAATTACTACATTGGAGGCCAAGCTTGGAGATTTGAAAAAGGTCAAATGGAAATAGCTTCTACCACTAACGCTGCTATGGGGTTATCAGTGCCACTTTCAATTGGGGCAGCTGTTGGTTCTAATAAACAGATTATATCTGTAACAGGAGATGGCTCAATTGAATTGAATATTCAGGAACTTAAAACTATTTCCCATTATAATTTAAATATTAAAACTTTCGTAATCAACAATGGAGGGTATGTATCCATGAAGAAGTGGCAAGATGATTATTTTCAAGGAAATAGATTAGATACTGAGGAAAAAACCGGTGTTGGGACTATTAATTTTAAAAAAATTGCTGATGCATTTGATCTTAAATATTTTAAAATACATAAGATTTCACAAATTAGGGAAAACTTAAAACATATTTTTTCAAATAAAAAACCATATCTAATTGAGGTAATCACAGACCCAAATCAGAAAATTTATGGAAAAAAAACTTAATACATTTTTCAAACAAAAAAGTAAAAAACTTAGACAAGATTTTATAAGTGCTTTGCATGATGGATTTAAATATCACATAGGTGGCACTCTCTCTTGCATCGATATAACAACAGTTCTATTTTACGGTAATTTCATAAATCTTAAAAACAAGAATAGGAACATTTTTATATTGAGTAAAGGACATGCTTTAGCATGCTTATATCTTACTTTAATTGATAAAAAAATTATAAACTACAGATATTTAAAAAATGGATATCGTAATTTAAAACTTGGTGGCCAACTAGATATTTTTAATTCAAAATTTGTGGATTGGAATACCGGATCGCTCGGTCATTCAATTGGAGTCAGTATAGGTTTGGCTATTAAGAATCCAAAGAAAAAAATTTATTTAATTGTAGGTGATGCTGAGTTCGAAGAAGGTTCGGTGTGGGAAGCAATATTTTTTATATCAGAAAAAAAAATAAAAAATATAATGATTATTATTGATAGAAATAATATGTCAGCTACTTCAGAAATAAAAAAAAAAGATATTTTCACTAAGAAAATTATTGATCAATTAAATTTAAAGGTAAATAGGATAGATGGACATAATTTTAATAAAATTTATGAAGTTTTAAATAATTTTAAAAAAAAAAATGTTTCAAATATTTTAATTGCCAACACAATAAAAGGTAAAGGTTTTAGAATATTTGAAAATAATAAAAAATATAGTCACGAGATGCCTAAATCAGATATTTTAAAAAAATTATTATGCAAATAATGAAAGATATTAGAGACATTTTCTTTGAAAATATTAAAAAAAAATTTAATAAAAATAAAGATTTTTATATTCTAACAAACGATGTTGACGTTCACTCTTTAAGGAGTTTAAGAGGAAAAAAGAAATTTATTGATGCAGGCGTCGCTGAACAAAACTTAATCAACATGGCTTCAGGAATTTCAAGTTCAGGAACAATGTCTTTAATTTATGGTTTTTGTACTTTTTTAACATATAGATGTTATGAGCAAATAAAATTTAGTCTTGCTAGCCATAAAGCTAATTGTAAAATAGTTGGTATCGGGCCTGGTTACTCATTCCCCTATGATGGACCAACACATCATGGTACCCAAGATATTTACGCGATGTATCTAATTCCAGAAATGGAAATTTATAATGTTGCTGATAATAATCTAGCTGATAAAGTTTCAAAAAATATAACTAATCTTGAAGGGCCAACTTATATTAGATTAGATAAAGGTGTTCAAAATTATAATTTAGATATTAATTACAACTTGAGTGACGGTTTTAATTATATTTATCGAAACCAATTAAACAAAAACCTAATAATTACTTCAGGATATTTTTGTAAATTATCTTTAGATGTAGCTAAATCCACCAATGATGTAAGTGTAATCAATTTATTTAAATTGAAAAATTTTAATGATAAAAAATTGTATAATGAAATAAAAAAATATGAAAATTTAATTATTTATGATGAAAGTAGTTATTCTGGTGGTATTACTCCAATATTACTTAATAGTTTTGCAAAATATAATTTAAATTCTAATTTAAAAATTTTAACATCACCAGATATTCAATTATTTAAATATAGCTTGGATAGAATTCAAATTTTAAAACATTTGAAAATTTTTAAAACAGATCTAGTAAGATTAATTAAACAATAAAAATTTTTTTCAGTGCATAAATCAAGCCAATTGAGCTATTAGTACTGGTCAGCTACACGCGTTACCGCGCTTCCACACCCAGCCTATCAACGTAGTGGTCTACTACGGCTCTATAGGAAGAACTAGTTTTGAGGTGGGTTTCCCACTTAGATGC
>VMHT01173608.1_pt1 | contig 66175 bp, 54 predicted proteins | sample 4693611 | NCBI WGS metagenome assembly VMHT01 (sample SAMN12280063, study PRJNA550983) | marine metagenome | isolation source: seawater sampled from same location over 5 years 0.02-0.2 micron viral filtrate | place: USA: collected off the coast of southern California halfway between the port... ...
CCATTAGTTTCTTCGGCGGTTGATGCATCGGCCGCCCTCCCCGATACCTATTGGCAAACCACCTGCCAGCCCACTCGGTTTGCCCCGCTTAATGAGGATCATGAAACTGATTATTTGGTTATTGGCGGTGGTTATACTGGATTGGCGGCGGCTTTAGAGCTTTCGGAAAAGCAGTCTGGCCGGGTCACCTTAATCGATAGCCACTCGATGGGGTATGGCTGTGCGGGTCGCAATGCCGGCTTTGTATTAAGTGGCAGTGGCCGGCTGGGGCCGCTGGCTCTGGCAAAAAAAGTTTGGTTCGGCCACCGCCTGGGCCATTCAAAACGAATACGACAATGCCGTTACCCAGCTGCTCCACTATATCGCCAAATACGATATTACCTGTGATTTGACGCCCGGCCCCTATTACAAGCTGGCCCATACAGCCAAACAAGCACGCTTGCAAACCGATAGCCTGGCCCGGCTGGCCAGCCAGTTTGGCTCACAGGCCACCGCGTTGGATGTTCAGGCTTTACAACAAAAGCTTTCGGTACAGGGATTCTATGGCGCCACGGTTCAGCCAGGTTACGGATTAAATCCATTAAAGCTGGTCGACGGGCTGGCCTGCGCCGCCCGCGATGGCGGAGTGCAGCTGTTTGACCAAACCCCCGCACTCAATATTGAACCGCATAAAGCCGGATACACAGTATGGACACCCACCGGCCGTATCACCGCCAGCAAAGTACTTATTGCCAGTAACGCCTACAGCAGTAAACAGCTGCATCCCAGCATCGATAACCGGCAGTTTCCCGTACAATCAAGCATTCTGGTAACCGACCCGTTGAGCGATGCTGAGCTTGCCAGCATTGGCCTGGAGGCGCCAGCCACCATGATGGACACGCGGCTGATGAAATACTATTACCGGTTGCTGCCCGACAATCGTATGTTGTTTGGTGGCCGCGGTGAGGTCACAGGTAAAGCGGCCGCCGCCGGCCAGGCACGTTTGTTTAATGCCATGACCGCCAGTTTTCCGGTACTTAAAAACAAACCTGTGAGTCATTTCTGGAGTGGCTGGGTGTCTGTGTCTTTGGACAGTTTACCGCGGGTGTATTTTGATAGCGCGCTGAATCTGGGGTACGCCATGGGCTATTGCGGGGCTGGGGTTTCATTTGCCAATTTTGCCGGCCGACGTCTGGCACAACAGGCAATGGGGAGCACCGACGTGCCGGATCTTCCCCTTTATACTACGCCCCTGCCACGTTATCCGCTCGCCGGCTTGCGCCGCTTTGGACTTCGCGCCCTCTATGCCTGGGCGCGCGTAGCAGAAAGAATATAGGGCGTGTCAGGGCGTGAAATTAGGCACCGGTAATGGTGACCCGGGCGAATTTGCGTTTACCTACCTGGTAAACCGCTTCGCCGGGTTCGGTAAGCAGTAAACGGGTGTCGGTGACTTTTTCGCCATCAATTTTCACCGCGCCCTGCTTTATCATACGCATAGCATCTGAGGTGGAGGCCACCAGGCTGGCTTGCTTTAACAGATTACCAATCGCCACACTGCCTTCGTTCAACGCAACTGAAATCTCCGGCATATCATCAGGGATGGCATTTTTTTGAAAACGCTGTACAAAATCATTGTAAGCAGCACTAAATGCGGCTTCATCATGAAAGCGGCTGATCAGCTCTTTCGCTAACTCTATTTTAATATCACGCGGGTTTGTGCCTTCTGCCACACTGGCTTTCAAAGCATCAAGTTCTTCAAGAGGGCGGAAACTGAGCAACTCAAAATAGCGCCACATCAGATCATCTGAGACAGACATGATTTTACCAAACATGTCGTTGGCCGGTTCGGTGATACCAATATAGTTATTCAGTGATTTAGACATTTTCTGCACGCCATCAAGCCCTTCGAGCAACGGCAGCATGACCGTGGTCTGAGGCTTTTGACCATTTTCTTTTTGCAGTTCACGACCCATCAGCAAATTAAACCGCTGGTCGGTACCGCCAAGCTCTACATCGGCTTCTAAAGCAACCGAGTCCCATCCCTGAACCAGGGGATATAAAAACTCATGAATGGCAATAGGCTGATTATTGTTATAGCGCTTTTTAAAATCATCGCGTTCAAGCATGCGCGCGACGGTCTGACTGGCGGCCAGCTTGATCATGCCATCGGCACCGAGCTTGTCCATCCATTCAGAGTTAAAGCGGACCTCGGTCTTGGCCGCATCGAGAATTTTAAAAACCTGTTCCTGATACGTTTTCGCGTTTTCCAATACCTGATCTTTGCTTAAGGGCTTGCGAGTCGCATTTTTACCTGTAGGATCGCCAATCAGACCGGTGAAGTCACCGATGAGAAAGATCACTTTATGGCCAAACTGCTGGAACGCCCGTAGTTTGTTGATTAGTACAGTGTGTCCCAGATGCAAATCCGGTGCTGTAGGGTCAAAGCCAGCTTTTACTGTAAGGGTTTTACCTGATTTGAGTTTTTCAATCAGATCGTCTTCGGGAAGTATTTCGTCTGTTCCACGTTTTATTTCAGCAAAAGCGGTTTGCCAGTCACTCATCGGTAAGTTCCACGTATTGATAGGTTCAAGATCATCAGGGCGGGTATTTTACGCATGTGATTGAACCAATGAAAGGTTTAGGCATCAAAATCGGGATTATTCAACGGGCTATTCCATAGTATACTGTTCAGCTTTTGACCGAGCTGAGGTGGAAACTCGCTTTTTAACCGGATATTCTCTGGGCAGGCAGTAGGATGAGAATGAATTTGAAAGACAATATGGTTTTTAAAACAATACAAAACCTTCCCAAACCCCACCGGACTGGATTGTTGCTGGGCAGCTTGTTTTTAGGCGCTTTAGTAATGTTACCTTCCGAACCGGTGGCCGCAAGCCGTCATCAGGAGTCGCTGGTACTGGACACCGGGGTTCGATACCCTGTCGATTTGTCGGTGCCGGAATCCCCCGCTATCAGTTTTGGCGAAGAAGACACCCAATGGCAGGTTATTCGGGTTCGCTCCGGCGATACGCTGGCTAAAATCTTCAAACGGGCCGGGTTTTCTGCCCGTGATACCTACAATGTTACCCAGGCTGGTGAGTTGGCAAAAATGCTGGTTACCCTGGTGCCTGGTGATATTTTACATCTTAAAGCCGATGCTTCAGGTGCGTTTGACGGGTTAAAATATGCGGTGTCTTCGCGCGAAACCCTGGTCATCCAGCCTGAAGATGACAAAGGCACCATGGTGGCAGATATTGACACCAAAGAGGTAGAAACCCGCTACAGTTTTGCTCAGGGCGATATCCAGTCCAGCTTTTGGAAAGCCGCTGTCAATGCCGGTTTGAGTAACAACCAAATCATGAATCTGGCGGGTCTGTTTGGCTGGGATATAGATTTTGCCATGGAAATCCGCCAGGGCGATAGCTTTAATATGGTGTTTGAAGAACACTATATTGATGGCGAATTTGTGGGCTATGGCGATATTGTTGCGGCTGAATTTACCAACCAGGGCGAAACCTTTACGGCCATTCAACATTCAGATGGCAATTACTACACCCCTGAAGGGCGCAGTATGCGTAAAAGCTTTTTGCGAGCGCCGATTAATTTTAAATACGTAAGCTCTAACTTTACCAAGAAACGATTTCACCCGGTGCAAAAACGCTGGAAATCTCACAATGGTACGGATTACGTCGCCGCTATGGGTACCCCGGTGATGGCGGCCGGGGATGGACGTGTCATCAAGTCCACCTATAACCGTTTTAACGGTAACTATGTCTTTATTCAGCATGGCGAAAAATACGTTACTAAATATCTGCACTTTAAAAAGCGTGCGGTAAAAGCCGGTGAAGTGGTCAAGCAGGGACAGGTTGTAGGTTATTTGGGGAGCACAGGTATGGCGACCGGTGCGCATTTGCATTATGAATTTCTGGTTAACGGTACACATCGTAACCCCCGCACCGTGGAGCTTCCTAAAGCCGCGCCCATCGCCAAAACGCAACGAGCAGCATTTATGAAAATCGCTGAAAACCGGTTGACGCAGCTGGAAAACAACCGCCGCGTTATGCTTGCCATGCAATAACATGCGTTATTTTATCGGGCTTATGTCTGGCACCAGCATGGATGGCGTAGACGCCGTGCTGTGTGCCATAGACACCCACCACACCGTGGACACCCACCACACCATGGACACCCACTGGTTTCGGACCCTGAGACGGGTCAGCCTGCCCTTCCCCGACTCGCTACTTAATACCCTCAACAACTTGTGTCAGCCTGCTGTTAATGAAATAAACAAAATGGGAACGGCTGATGTCGAAGTCGCCAGGTTGTTTGCCCAGGCGGTGGATGTCCTGCTTCAAGAAACAGGCCTTACACCTGTGGATATTACTGCTCTGGGGTCCCATGGTCAGACTATTCGCCACCATCCGGCGGGCTACTCCCCTACAACATCCCACACAGGTTTTACTCTGCAAATTGGCGATCCGAGCACGCTGGCGGTGCTTACGGGTATACCTGTGGTCGCTGATTTTCGGCGTAAAGATATTGCTCTGGGAGGCCAGGGCGCTCCCCTGGTCCCGGCATTTCACCAGGCGGTATTTGGTGGTAGTGATAGCGATATGAAGCCCGCTGCCGCTGCTTCAAAACAAGCTTGTGTATTGGACACCCACCTCAGCGATATGTCTACTTGTAGCGCCTCCCCCAAAGCCATAGTGAATATTGGTGGGATTGCCAATATCAGCTTTATTGATGATGGACAAAACTCTGCCAGTGGGTTTGATTCGGGCCCCGGGAATATTCTCATGGATGGGTGGGTGTCCCGGCATCTTCAGCAACCTTATGATAACAACGGCGCCTGGGCGGCTTCGGGGATGGTTCATGAAGCCTTATTAAGGGCCTTCCGTCATGACCCTTACTTTAAACAGGCTGCACCTAAAAGTACCGGGCGGGAATACTTCAACGCCCTGTGGATGTCACGCGCATTGCAGGCGTTTACTGACATTATCCCAGCGGATGTCCAAGCCACCTTATGCGAACTCACCGCTAGTCATATTGCCGATGCCATCAGAGCTCACTTTGGTGTTAAAGAGGTCTATATCTGTGGGGGAGGCGCATTTAACGCGCACCTGCTGCGTCGAATTCAGGCTTTGTTGCCAGAACAAAAAGTGATGACGACCCAGGCCCTTGGTGTCTGTCCTCAGGATGTTGAAGGCGCGGCCTTCGCCTGGCTGGCCTATGCGTATTTGGAACGAATAACAGCTAATGTTCCAGCGGTAACCGGGGCCTCTCGACAGGCTGTATTAGGCGGGCTGTATCTACCTGACTGAAGCGCCCCGCCCCATCAAGCAGTTTCTCTTAAGGCTGGTAACTTAGCCAAACGGGTAAAACGAGCGAGCCACTGGGCGTGAGCAAATTTGCGCTGTTCGTCATTTTCTAACCCTTCGTGATTGAGGTGAATGCGCGTTACTTTATCGCTAACCACCTCAAACCTGACATCCACGGAGGACTCATACCCTTCATCCAGTTTAAAGGTAAACAACAGTTGCTCGTTTGGCCGCACCTTGGCGAATTCGCCGGTATACCGGCGTACGGGTGTACCGGACTCATCGATAAACACCATTTCGAATTCGGCCCCTTCGTGTACATTCATAACCATATATTTTAGCTGCATATCTTCAGGCATGAACCACTGCACCAACAACTCTGTTTTACAAAAACAGTTGAACAACCGGGTAAGCGGAATTGAAAACTCCTGGTGAAACGCTAACTGGCTCATTCACACACCCCTGCTTCAAGCACATTAATAGGTTATATCTCTTTAGTGTAAACGAAACCTTGCGCCAGCGCGATCAGACTCGATGAGTAGACCCTATGCCCAGGATCTTCTATTACTTTTTACAGACATCAGGCGCATGCCTTTGCGGCCCATTTATTGCGACTCACTTCGCCCTTGCATTGTTGCTCAAACCCGTAGCAAACCGACATCCAGTCTTGCACCTTCAATCCGGTTTGCTCTAACAACTCGGGTACTGCCGGTCCCGCAGGTGGATCTTTTATATTATTAGTATAGTGTTCGAAACTCCAGTGCAGCAATTGCAGATAAGTCTGCAAACTGAACCACAGATGGAAGGTATCAGGCTTGTTTTGAGTTCGAAGGGGTAATAACCCTCGCGCAGACCGACCCGCTTTATGGGCGATAAGCCGCTGGTTGAGACTGGTATATAGTAAGTTTTTAATCGAATGCGTTTTCCTTGTACGGGCCGGATTGAGATCCACATAAGCCATACAGGCCAGAACAGATGCTTCATCCAACAACGCCTGAGATTTGAATCGCCCTTCCCAAAACCGGCCAGTGCATTCGTCCTCTTTGTTGGCCCGGCGGGCAATAAATTCGTTCAGTTCACGCATAAACCAACTAATACATTGTAAGCGTTCTCGATAGACCTCAATGGTCGCCTGCACCGTTTTAAGTTCATTTTGAGTTAAAGCAGACTTATCATTTAAATACCGTTGGGTCAGGAGCGTTCCCCGGTGCAGTTTGTGCCAACTCCTGAGTATTTGTTCATTGCTCCACTGCCTGGCTTTTTCGGTATTGATGCGCAATACCACATGAGTATGATTGCTCATCACCGCATAGGCACACAAATCCACTGCAAAAACCCCGGCCAGAAACAATAGCCTTTTCTCCACCCATGGGCGTCGGTGCTCATAGCTCTTGCCGGTATAGCGATCTTTTCCACATAAGAAAGCGCGTCTTACACACCTGGAAACACAGTGATAAAACGGTGTTCGGGAGGTGCAGATAAGCGTTTTTCTTGGTCTGGGCATAATCGTTTATTTGATAATTCAGCAAGACACATAGCTTACCGCTTAAACCAGCAAATTCAGCTGAACAAAAGGCCAGAAGTCTTCAAGGCCAGCTCAGAGAATTAATCCTGGGGAAAAGTTTCCAAATAAAGCGCTTCTACTTTATCCCGGGCCCATTGGGTTTTTCGTAAAAATTTCAGCGAGGACTTTATCGATGGCTCATTTGCAAAGCAGTTTACTCTGATTCGTTCATGAAGCCCTGTCCAGCCATAGTAGTCCACGAGTCGAGTCACAATAGTTTGCAAAGTAATGCCATGCAAAGGGTTGTTAGGTTGAGAAGAGGTCATAGCAGGCCGTTTGTGGGTTGAAAAAGACTGATTTTATCAGGTTTATTTCTTTTTCGCTGTCCATCAGACTCACTATAAAGCCGGGAAGCAAAACCCTAAAGGTAGTCGACTGCCTTAGCCGGCTTTTATTAGAGCGAGCTTACCCCATGGACACCCACTTAACCACGCTGCCGCGGTGGGTGTCCCATCTGCCGGCTACCGTGGATGTCCTGTGTATTTATATTCTCCTCGCTTAGTCTTATCCGGCGACCTCTGGTACATAAATGATGGCTAATAGACAGATCTGCTGACGTATCATTTGTTCAGCAACTCGGACATGTGAGACTGATTGCCAAAGTGCTGAGCACTTACCTGTTGGGCGACATTAGCATACAGCTTATCAAGATCACCTGAATCCATGAAACCATTACAGAAGCCTTCCGCGTGAGGTTCAATAAAGTGTCTGGCGGCCAGGATAAAGTGTGCAATCAATGGCTTGACATTATCGGTCCCCATTGCAATTCGCATAGTGGTTAGCTCAATACCAGCGCGCTTTTGTTCTTCAGATGATAACTCTGAATGGGAGGTCAAAGCGGGGCATAAAATAATAGTGTTGTTCTGGCCAATGCTCACCTGGTGACTGAAAGCCGGCTCCAACGCGTCAAAGAAGCGGGTGAACACCTCTCTGGATAAGCCTGCTCCCGCCATATCGACGGTAAATAACGGACACGGCCAACCATTTTCATGCTGTTTTTCTTTAAGCCCTGCGTTGGTGTGGGTGTCTACTGCGTGGCTATTGACCCTGATATCCGGGTGGGCATTTAAAAACGCAGTGAAAACCTGGGTATTGATGACTTTGTTCATCATTCGCAACTCCAGTGTTTTCATGCCATTGAGAACATCAAAGGCTTTTTCTGAGTCAAGAAAGGCTCCTTTGATATAGTACACATCCCAAAACATGGTCTTTGACCAGTCCACCCCATTCATCTGACTCCCCTTGGGCTGGAACATCCGGTATCCCGGTCCTATCACCACTCCGGCGGTAGTCGCGCCGCTGCCACACAAATCTTTGGTATAACTATGTACTACATAATCCGGGCGGCATGCTGCTTCCTCATGTTGTAATGGTCGGTGCAGGACCGGTGTAGCGAGCGTCGAATCCAGCATGACCAGTGAGCCATGATCGTGAGCTGTTCGGCATATTTCCGGTACATCCAAAACATAGCCATGGGGGTTGCATGGCGACTCCATATACACATGCAGGTTAGCGCCAGTATCTATCTCTGACTGAAACTGAGAACGGGTTTGGGCATAAAAGTCGTTAAATTCTTCGGCGCTATAGCCATCAAACCATGCCAGTTTGATGTCCATCCGTCGGCTCTGAGCGTAAAAATCATGCAGCAGCTGATAAACCCCGCCATACACATTGCGCGACACTATCAAAATATCGCCATGATTAAGCACATTGCTTAATAGCGCATCAATGGCGGCCATCCCACTGTTGAAGTTCCACGCCAGATAATCCGCTGCATGAGGCCCCGCTTCCATATCTACAATAGCGTTAGCCAGAGAAATATTGGTAGGATTGAGCAAGCGTGAATATATCTGATGCGTAAACTCTTTCCCCTGAAAGGCGTCATCCACCCATTCGGTGCAGGCGTAAACATACGTCGCTGTGCGCACGACCACCGGCGTAGCCGAAAAAAGCGCGGTAACATTGTCAAACAGCGGGTAATGATTTCGGCTAAGCTGACCGTTACCTAAGCTTTGCCAGGTTTGGCGAAATGGGTTTTGTAGAGTATCGAGGATTTTTGCCAGCTGAAAAGACAAAAACTTTTTAGCATTGAACCAGGCGACCCGGTCTTCCCGGTCCAGTTCCTGCAAAGTCTGCTCGGTGATCTCCCATAACCGACTTACGTCGCTTTGGGCATGATACAAGTGGCCGGCTGTATCAGCCAGGGCCTGCCCATAAGGGGTTTGCTTATCGATACCAAAATGGGCAAGCTGTTCATCGACCAACGCCTCTACAGTTGCTGATTCGGTGGTATTTCGGCGCGGCGAAAGGCGACGGGCATGTTCAATAGATTGACTCATCGTAAGCTTCTTTTACATAAATACATAGCTGAATTTATACATTTTTTTAACATTAATTAAACAGCCGTCCCGTTATATTTGTTATCTAAAAAGGAAAGAAATCTTTACTATGTCTGCTTCTCCCACCCCTACTGAAATTGTTATTTTAAGTGATGAATATGCCGAGTATCAGCAAGCTTTACAGCAGTTAGCGCCCACGAGCGAGCTGATCATTACACATGCTACCGACGCCCCGGATACGGTGGATGTCCATACCACCGCCATCATGCTGGCAGATCCCCATTTGGCAGCACAAATTATCGATAAGTGTTCTGCGTTAAAATGGCTACAATCGGGCTGGGCGGGCGTCACACCTTTATTACATGCACAAAACCGCCACTATACGCTGACCGGTGTTAAAGGCGTATTTGATATGCAGATGAGAGAATATGTGTTTAGCTATTTATTGTACTTTTCCCGCAACATTGCTGGGTTTTGTCGGGCCGCCGACGCGTCTGCAAACAAATGGCATAAGCCGGCCCATTCTTATCTGAAAGGAAGAACACTTGGGATATTGGGGGCCGGTTCCATTGCCTCTGCACTGGTGCCCGTGGTCCAGGCTTTTGGCATGCGGTTGGTCGGCTTGCGAAAAAGTGGACAGCCACAAGCCGGGTTCAGTGATATGTTCGATAATAGTCAACTACAGGAATTTGCCAGCCAGTGTGATTATCTGGTGAGTCTGTTACCCGACACTACCCATACCCGTGGACTGCTTAATAAAACATTGTTTGAGGCCCTGCCAGAGCACGCGGTGGTGATCAATGCAGGGCGGGGAAATGCTCTGGTCGAGCAGGATTTGTTGGAGGCATTGGCAAAAGGCCAGCTACAGGCTGCCGTGCTGGATGTTTTTGAGCAGGAACCGCTACCAGACACCCACCCGTTCTGGGGGCACCCAGATATTTATGTAACGCAGCATACCGCGGCTACCTCCATTCCTGCCGATATCGCCAGGGTGTTCTACGAAAACCTGCAGCGCTACCGGCAAGGCCAGACGCTACGACATGCTATCGATTTTGAAAAAGGTTATTGAGCTACACCGGCCAGAGTCAGCGAGGATCGGTAGCGGTGACTTCAATCCGGTCCACATGCCCCTCACGGAAAGCTTTAAGGTGGTCTAACCCTTCCAGCCGGTGTAATTCGCGTAATTCAATCCAGTCGATCAGAGCATAAAGACAAATCGCCGGATAATGCCAGTTCGAAAATTCGCCTTCGCCCACCAGACTATTCAGGTGGTTCAGGCTGGCCGTGATACGCTCTTTCTGGACCCGGACAAACAACGCATCCTGGTCGGCACTGATTTCTGAACGCTTCATCAAAAACAAAGAGACAAAGGAATCATTTACTGCATCAACCAGGGTCAGTTGATTTTCCTCATCCCAGGTCAGTGCGGAATACTTATATTTTTCGGCCAGGTAGCGGTATATTACTCGGGAGTCGTAAATGATCTGGCCATCGTCTTCCAGACAAGGGACTTTCAAAACCGGGGATTTGTCGGCCAGCGTTTGACGATCTTTGCCCTGATAAATATTGAGGTCAACAAAATCATGGGGCGTTTGTGACAGCAGAATACGAATGCGTCTGACGTATGGCGAAGTAGTAGATCCGTAAAGTTTCATAACGACTCCTGTGAGGATGCCAAAAAGAACACTTTATACCCAAAACTCAAATGTATCGATCGCCCTGCGTGATGCAGGACGAGATTAAATAAACCGCACAGGGTTATACGCTAAAGCTCGCGCCACAGCCGCAAGTGGTGGTGGCATTCGGATTTTCAACTAAAAAGCGTGAACCTTCCAGGCCTTCTACGTAATCCACCACGCCGCCGACCAGGTATTGCAGGCTCATTGGGTCCACCACCAGCGTAACACTATCTTTGTCGATGGTCATATCACCCTCATTCACCTTTTCATCAAAGGTAAATCCGTACTGAAAGCCTGAACAGCCCCCTCCGGTTACATAGACCCGCAATTTTAGCGCCGGGTTCTCTTCCTCTGCGACTAATTCTTTCACTTTTGCTGCGGCCGCATCTGAAAATTCGATGGGCAACGCTGTTTCTACAGACATAACAACCTCATTGCAGGTAAAACGGGTGTCGGCTGCACCGACCATACCGTGAATTATCTTACAGACCGTGGCCGCAATCAATGTCAGCCGGCTTTAATTCAACGCTAAAGATCTTCATGACTGTGCATTAGCGCTAAACACCTGTTCCCACTCCACCTGCCACTCATAATCTTCACGCTTTTTTGAATACTGGTACACCTGCGAGCTAAACGACACTGTGACCGGTTCAAACGACTCGGGCAAAGTAAAGTCTGCACTTACTGCCTGAAAAAACTTAAAGCCATAGGCGATATCCCCGTCTGGTAGCAGGGCTTGCGAACCACTACATAATGTTTGGCCCTGCCCGTCGGTGATACAAACCTTTAAATTACCTTTAATCAGAGAGCGTCGCTCAAGCCGTTGCAGCAGCACAAATTCCATTTTGTAATGATGTGGCCTCTGCTGTTCAAAAATCTGCAAACCATCCACGATAAACCGGTCCTGAATGGTCTCCGGAGCCATAACATTTTGATAAAACGACAATGACGTCGCTTGCTCAGCCAAAGTTGCGCTTAAGACATCAAGCTGCTCGCGGTGATTGGTCGCCTCCAGCTCGGCCAGCGCCAGGCGTGTTTGCAACTGATGTTTTTGCTGCAAGACCTGTGCATGGTTCTGTTCCAGCTCCCGCAGCTCTGATTGTCGCATTTCAGCCTGCTGCGCCTTGTCAGAAACAGATATCTGGCCCAGCCAAAAACTAACGCCGGCGACCAGTCCAAGGCCGAAGATCAGGACTAAGCTTAGCCGGAAGCCGCTGAGCTTAACTTCTGAGGTGGAAGATGAATATTTCACTTGAAAATGACCGTCCTAATTAAAAATCAGATGCTTAGGAAATGTGAAAGGGTATGATAAGCTACCCCCATGCTTTAGTTTACCCTAGTTTGGGTCATTACATGCGTCTTCATGGCCTTCGTCAAGAACTTGCTCATCCTCGCACTTCGGTACTGGTATGTTTACTGGGTATCGTGGGTGGAGCCATTGCTGCAGGTCTGATAATTCTGTTTCGGCTATGTTATGAGTGGTTACACACTAATGCCCCTCTATGGCTGGAAATGCTTACCGGCGATGACAGTCTTGCGCGGCTTATTCAGCCCTTAGCGGCAGTTGCCCTGATTCTATTGGTGGCTTTTATAACCGGCTTCAAGCATTACCGTATGGGCATCCCGTTTGTGATACATCGGGTCAAAATGTTTTACGGTTATGTTCCCTTTCGCACTACTATCAATCAGTTTTTTGGCGGAATGCTGGCCCTGGCCGGGGGGTTTGTAGTGGGCCGCGAAGGACCCAGCGTGCATATTGGGGCCTCAGGCAGCAGTTATGTCGGTCAATGGCTGCGATTACCCTACAATAGTATTCGTATTCTGGCAGGCTGTGGCATTGCGGCCGGTATCTCTGCATCATTTAATACCCCTTTTGCAGCCGTCATCTTTGTGATGGAAGTGGTTCTGCGTGAATACAAAATCCATATCTTTGTTCCGGTTATGCTGGCGGCTGCCTGTGGCTCCGTTCTGACCCGTATGGTATTCGGGGAAATCAACGAGCTGTCGTTTTTATCCATTGCCGTATTCAGTGAATGGATGTATTTGTATCTTATTATGCTGGGAGTGGTACTGGGGGCGCTGGCCGCCTTGTTTAACAACCAGCTGATGCGGGTCATGACCTTGTTTCGACCGGTAGGCATGGTGTGGCGTCTGGTCTTAGCGGCGGTTATTACCGGAGGCATCACTTTTATGCTGCCTCAGGCTGCCGGAGCAAGCTTTGAAAGTATTGAAATTCTGTTTACCGAACAGCCCGACACTCTGTTTTTGCTTGCCTTATTAGCTGCAAAATTTGTATTGGCCGTCGCCGCTATCGGTCTGGGCGTACCAGGGGGCATCATGGGGCCGGTGATGGTAATTGGCATGCTGGCCGGCGCCCTTTTACTGGTACCGCTGAACAGCTTTATTGATGTTAGTGACTACACCAGAAGTTTCGCGCTTTTAGGCGTAGCCGGTATGTTAACTGCCACTTTGCATGCGCCGCTCGCCGCATTATCGGCGGTGATGGAGCTTTCCTACAGTCCCCAGATTATACTGCCCGCGATGCTGGTTATTGTGCCTGCTTATGTTACCTCTACGCAATTTTTAGGTAACCGTTCTATTTTCATCCGTCAGCTTGATTACCAGAATCTGCCCTATGCCATTAACTCAATTCGCGAAGCCCTGGAAAAAACAGGTGTGCTGGCTGCCATGGCAACCGACTTTAAGCTATTTAAAACGGCTCCTGAAGATATTATCGAAAAGTATCTGGCCGATAATCCTACTGCCATCGTATTAGAACAAAAGCAGCTTGAGCGAGAATTACAGTATCGACTGGTTCAATACGATGTCAGTCTTGATCACAATGCCCAGGCGCTGAACTATTTGTCGGTAGAAGGACTCAATAGTCAGTCCACCTTGTTTGAGGTGTACGAAAAACTAAAAAACACACGCAGCGGCGCGGTGTTTATTTATGACTCGAAGGAAGAAAATATTATCGGGGTGATCACCTGGAATATCTTGCAAAGTTTTCTTCAGCGAGCGCAGTATTAACAGGGATATACTATGATTTTGTGGCTAAAGGCCCTACACCTTTTTTTTATGATCGCCTGGATGGCCGGTATTTTCTACTTGCCCAGGTTGTTTGTGTATCACGCTCAGGCCACTGATCAGGCAGTAAAAGATCAGTTTAAAGTTATGGAGCGGCGGCTTTGGTTTTTTGTTACGCCCTTTGCTTTGCTGACCCTGGTTTTCGGAGGGGCACTGATTGCCGTCTACGGCGGCCAATGGTTTAAGATCTCAGGATGGCTGCATGCCAAAGCTCTATTGGTGGCTGGTCTTTATGCCTATCATTTTTATTTGTATCGACTGGTTAAACAGTTTGCTCGTGACGAGAATACCCGAGGCGCAACCTTTTACCGTGTATTGAACGAAGCTCCGGTACTGGTATTACTCGGAATTGTAATTTTAGCGGTGGTTAAACCATTTTAATGTACAATTTGTCTGGAAGTTCCTTTTCACCCGCTATACTTGAGGTTACTTTCTTGCACTGCATCAATGATGTGGCTTTACCGGATACGCAGGATTATCATGGACGTAAGTAACGAACGCCTCAAATATTTGCTGGCACGAACCGACGAAGCCTTTCAGGCCCTTCTGAAAGAGCCGGACTCTATTGCGCTCAATGAAGCCTACGAAACTGCTAAAGCAGAGTTGGATGAATACATCAGCTCCTTACGCGACGCCCTGGCTAAAAAGCGACTCAAGCGCTGATCCGTATCAGGAATCCTTTGGTGTTTTTTTAAAATTCTCAAACTGCTGCGGCAAAAATGGGGCTAGCTCCCCTGCCAGCTTAATGTAATCCTGCAAAATAGCAGGCAGTTGCCGGGCTAACTGTGGCAAGCTTTGCTCAAGCCTTGCTGACTGCTCCGAGGCAAGAGATTTAGTGGCCGCTTCCGGATTTGCCAGTGTCGTAAACAACTTTAGGCACCGACTCAGACGCTTATCCGGAGCTTCGTTTGACAATCCTTTATCTTCTTCAGGCGCTGACTGCGCTTTTCCCCAGGCTTGCTGCCAGATAGTTTCGAGCTGCTGATGACCCGTTAACAGGCCTTGTAACCATTGCTGTAATGGCTGACGCGCTGAAGAGTTCTGCGACCACTGTGCCGACCCCGGCAATGCTGATTTGTTGTCATTCATTTGCTGCAATGTATCACGCAGCCCCAGCATTAGATGGTGCGCCAGGTTATCGACCTGTTCATCGGTGAGAGTTTGAGGTGTGGAGCTGGTATTCACCAGCCACGGCATCCACACCTCAGGCATCGGGATTTCGGGCGCTGCCGCAATTGCAAAAATAAGCCCCCGGGTATGCATTTCGGGCGGTAAAACCTGCGCCTCCGGGTAAGTCTGGTAAAAGCTTGCTAATGTGTCAGATGCAACCACAGCCATACTCATTGCGAGTTAATAAGGCCGCTATTTTATGCACAACCTCTGCTCGCATTCAATTGTTACCATTCGATGCCGCTTCGGCTTACAAACACCCGGAGCAATGATCAGACTTCGCGCCGCGAAGATACCGCAGAGCATACAATCGTGGAACATATGATGGACACCCACCGAAAGTGAAAACGCAATATGCCAGAAGTGGACCCCTGCCAGAAGTGGACACCCACTGAAGATTCAGACAGCTCGGTCAGCCCGTTAATGCTATTTGGCCCGGAGTTCTTTTCGGTTTTGGTGGGATGACACTCGAGATGAGTGGGTGTCCATTATCTGTAGAAGTAGACACCCAATGCATACTCAAACAGCTTTGCCAGCCGCTTAACGCTATTTGTTCTTGCGCTCATTACAGACTCATTGCGATGGCGATGAGGTGGCTGTCCAGTTTGTACCTTGTGGGGGGTCGAACGCTCTCGTCTGTGGGTGTCCTATATTTTTCTATATTTTACTTCTGCACTCATTACCGATTCAGTGCCAGGGCTATCGTAATGTGGTGGGTGTCCAGTTTGTAGATTACGGACTCAAATGCTCCCCTCTGTGGGTGCCCTATAATTTTTCCTAAATTTCCCTGTCCTATACTCCCCCTCTCTATACTTCTATACACTTTTTCGATTTCACGCTAATTATTAGCTTCAGGGCCCCTGAAGTGGGCCTTTATCGGTCGGGATAGCTTTATTTTAAACGATTTGTTTATTCATATATAAAAAAAGTTATGCTGGCTCTTGGTTCGCGGCGGACTTTTCTTTACCATCCGCCTCCCAAAAAATACGCTGGTCTGGTGAATGCGCCTTATTGGGGCATCAGGCTTAACTATCATGGTTTATTCTAACAGGTAGCCTGCTATGGCAAAAGATAAATCTGGATACATTATCGCGGCTGCGTTTATCGGCCCAGGTACAGTCACTACTGCCAGTGTGGCAGGCGCGAACTTTGGCTTTCATCTGATGTGGGCATTGTTGTTTTCTATCATTGCAACTATGGTGCTGCAGGATATGGCAGCCAGGCTGGGTATTGCTACCGGCAAGGGCCTGGCGACCAATCTGAAAGACATTAGTGACAAGCCTGCGTTTAGGGCTTTGTTTGCGGTGCTGATTGTCGCGGCAGTGGGGATAGGCAATGCCGCTTACGAGTCCGGTAATCTCACCGGCGCGGCAATCGGGTTAGATGCCTTTGTCAATATTGGAACCGGAAACTGGGCGATGATTCTGGGCGCAATCTCTGCGCTGTTACTTTATTCAGGTAAGTATAAAGTCATCGAATCAGTACTGGTGGTTTTAGTGATCGCGATGGCGGTGGGCTTTTTTGTGACCTTGTTTGCCGCCGGACCACAGTGGACAGACATGCTTAGCCAGGCAATGCAGCCTCAGCTGGATGTGGATACCATCACCATGATTCTGGCCCTTATCGGCACCACTATTGTGCCTTATAACCTGTTTTTGCACGCCAGCCTGACAGCCCAGAACTATGCGGGTGAAGATAAAGCCGAGTCAATTGCAGCTTCCAGAAAGCAATCAGTGATGGCCATCGGCTTTGGTGGTTTGATCACCCTGGTAGTCATGGCTACGGCGATGATGGCGTTCTTTAGTCAGGCAGCCACTATGGACGCATCGAACATGGGCCAGCAGTTGGAACCCGTACTGGGTGAAGGCGCACAATGGTTTTTTGCGGCGGGCTTATTTGCTGCCGGACTGACCAGCTCGATAACCGCCCCACTTGCCGCTAGTTATGCTGTATGTGGTGCCTTTAACTTGTCCCAGGACATGAACAGTAAAGCCTTTCGCAGTATCTGGCTGGCCATTATCGCTACCGGCGTGATCATTGCGGGTATGGGCTTTAAACCGTTATCCGCCATTTTGTTTGCTCAGGCTGCCAATGGCCTGCTATTGCCCGTGGTCGCGATATTTCTGCTGGTAGTCATGAACAAGAGCGAGTTGCTGGGGCCATTTAAAAATGGCAAAGCCAGCAACCTGCTCGGCGCCCTGGTGGTTACCTTTGTGGTGTGCCTGGGCATCTACAAACTGGCGTCGTTATTCTGATGCCAGCCGGTCCAGAATAGCCGTCAGCATCTGGCGGCTACAGCCAAAATTGATTCGGAAGTGGTTCGGAGCACCAAAATCTATCCCTGGTGAGGGACCTACCCCACGTGCTTCGGCCCATTTCTGAACATCGTCAACCCTCAGTCCCGATGCATCAACCCAGGCTAGAAAGGTCGCAGGCTGAGTGCTCACCGATAACCCCTCAATTTGATTAATTCGCTTCACCAGCAAATCCCGGTTCTCCCGTAAATACTGAAGCTGTTGCTGGTGCCAGTCATCACACTGGGTAAATGCCGCCTCGGTGGCCAGTAATCCCAGCTGATTCACCCAGGGCACGATACCGGCCGCTGCCTGATTAAACTGACGCCGCAAACGGCTATCCGGAATAATGGCAAAAGAAGCCCCTAACCCGGCGATATTGAAGGTTTTACTGGCCGCCATTAAGGTTACGCTGTGGTTCGCCAATCCCGGCTCTCGACCGGCGGGCAGATGGTGCTCCTGGGAATCTAAGATCAAATCACAGTGAATTTCATCAGAGCACAGTACCACATTATGCTGTTCACAAATGCGAGCAATGGTGGCCAGCTCCTGTGCATTTAAGACTGAACCTACCGGATTCATTGGATTACACAAAATCATTAAAGAACAGGCCGGATCCTGCGCTTCTTTTTCCAGCTGATTGAAATCCAGCGTGGCGCGGCCCTGCTCGGTGATAGTCTGGATATCCACCCGCTCTAAACCATTCAGCTTTGGCGCAGCCAGCAAAGGCGGATAGTTGGGGGTCTGGATCAGCACCTTATCACCGGGCTTGCAATAGGCTTTACATACCGCATTAAAAGCCGGCACCACACCTGGGGTCCATACCAGCCAGTCTGCCTCTATCTCCCAGTCATGCTTGTCTCTGAGCCAGCGGCGTACCGCATCAATAGCCGGCGTGTACTGTGAAGGCAGCACATAACCAAGATTACCGTGCTCCACCCGTTGCTGTATAGCATCTAAGATCGGCTGAGCACAACGAAACTCGGTATCAGCGACCCAGGCGGGTAACACGTCTTTACCCTGATATTTCTGCCATTTAAAAGAATAGGTTCCATCCCGCGAAGGGGTTTGATCAAAAAGCTCAGACACGCTTACCATCCTGTTATTACTAAAATGTGGCAGCCAGTGTAGAACAGGCATAACAGGACTCGCTAGTGCCTGGTTAGAACAAATTGCTATGAGATGGATGCCAGGGGTACGGCTTTAACCGGCCAACAATTCATTGACCTTAGCCATCAGGTCATCCACTTTAAAAGGTTTGGCAACAAACTGAGTGGCCCCTGAACGCCGGGCTTCCAGCACTGTTTCGCGGGTAGCATCTGCGGTAAGCAGTAAAAAAGGTAACTGCATGCCCTGTTTTCGGCACATTTTTAACAGTGATATACCGTCATAGTCGGGCATCATCTGATCACTGATAATAAGAGAAATTGAGGCATCATCCTGGCGCATCAGAAAATCTCTGGCCACTTTACTTTGAGTGAAGCTATGAACCTGAGCCCCCAAACGCTCTTCCAAGGTCACAGCAATTAATTCTTGTGTAATGGCATCATCGTCCACTACCACAATTGAGCAAGATCCCATACCAGCACCAACATGCGTTTTATTTACCCTAGCATAACCTTCTGGCGAATGATCTGCCAATTAATCTAAAGTTGTACACGCGCACGCTCACCGGGGCTTCAGACATAAAAAAACGCCGCAAAAGCGACGTTTTTAAATTAGCGGAAAAAAAGGCGTTATTTAGCCTTTTTTCTCACGTGAATTACGCTTACGTTCGTTTTCGGTCAGGAACCGCTTACGAATACGGATGCTTTGTGGCGTTACTTCCACCAGCTCGTCATCATCGATAAATTCCAGGGCTTGTTCCAGCGTCATAACAATCGGCGGCACCAGGCTCTGCGCTTCATCAGTACCAGAAGCACGTACGTTGGTCAGCTGCTTACCTTTAAGGGCGTTAACCGTTAAGTCGTTGTCGCGGCTATGAATACCAATAACCATGCCTTCGTAAACTTCAACACCATGACCGATAAACATACGGCCACGCTCTTGCAGGTTAAACAATGCGTTAGTCAGAGCTTTACCGGCCGCATTAGCAATCAGTACACCATTTTTACGCTGACCAATTTTGCCGCCTTTGTGCAAACCGTAATGGTCAAATGTGTGATACAGCAGACCGGAACCTGATGTCAGAGTTAAGAACTCGGTCTGGAAGCCAATCAGCCCACGGCTTGGGATCATAAAGTCCATGCGCACACGACCTTTGCCATCCGGAGACATGTCGGTCAGTTCAGCTTTACGATAACCCAGTTGTTCCATGATAGAACCCTGGTCTTCTTCCTGACAGTCCACTGTCAGAGTTTCGAAAGGCTCCAGCAAGTTGCCATCTTCATCTTCTTTGATGATAACTTCAGGACGCGATACGGCCAGCTCGTAACCTTCACGACGCATATTTTCAATCAAAATACCCAGATGCAGTTCACCACGGCCGGAGACCCGGAACTTATCAGGGTTTTCGGTTTCTTCAACGCGCAGGGCTACGTTGTGTACCAACTCATCCTGTAAACGGTCAAAGATATTACGTGAAGTTACGTATTTTCCTTCACGACCAGAAAACGGTGAGGTGTTTACCTGGAAGGTCATGGTTACGGTAGGCTCATCCACCGTCAACGCAGGCATTGCTTCTACCGCATTAACATCACAGATGGTGTCTGAGATTTTCAGCTCGCCCAGCCCGGTGATGGCAATAATATCACCGGCATTTGCAATTTCTGCTTCCTGACGCTGCAGACCCAGATAGGTCAGAACCTGGCCAACCTTACCATTACGTTTGTCGCCATTGGCATTAACAATAGTAACCTGCTGACCGGTTTTCACTTTACCCCGTGCAATACGACCTACACCGATGACGCCAACATAGGAGTTGTAATCCAGCTGTGAGATCTGCATCTGGAACGGACCTTCAGGGTCAGTATTTGGCGCATCTACCTGATCTACGATGGTTTGGAACAACGGCGTCATATCGGTGCCGGTCGTGTCTGAGTCCATCGCGGCCCAACCGTTTAGTGCTGAGGCGTAAACAATCTGGAAGTCCAGTTGTTCATCAGTAGCACCCAGGTTGTCAAACAGGTCAAAAACCTGATCGATTACCCAGTCAGGACGAGCGCCTGGCTTGTCGATTTTATTTACCACTACAATTGGCTTCAAGCCCTGGGCAAACGCTTTTTGAGTTACAAAACGAGTTTGCGGCATCGGACCTTCTTGGGCGTCAACCAGCAGCAGCACAGAGTCGGCCATTGACATTACCCGCTCTACCTCACCACCAAAGTCGGCGTGTCCGGGAGTGTCAACAATATTGATGTGGTAATCCTGCCAGTTAATCGCAGTGTTTTTAGCCAGGATTGTGATGCCGCGCTCTTTCTCGATATCGTTGGAATCCATGATGCGCTCTTCGGCTTCACCACGGCTTTCCAGTGTACCAGACTGCTGTAGCAATTTATCGACCAGGGTGGTTTTGCCGTGGTCAACGTGCGCGATGATCGCAATGTTTCTTAACTTCGAAATATCGTACGTGTTCATTAGGTTTGTGCCTGTATAGCTGCCCGGACTGAGATCGGTGCCCGGCTAAAGAGTTGAAAATTCTTGCAGAGGTAAAAAATGTGCGCGGATTGTACAGAAAATTTACGGTCTTTGCGCTTCTTTTTTTACGATCTTTGCATATCTCTGACAATATGCAACTAAAGTTAAAAGAATTTTGCACGTCGGGGGACGACTACTTACCACCATTGACGCTGGTTTTGTCAGGCTAGTCAGTCACCTGGACCAGTTACCGACAAAAAATAGCGTGAAATGCACCAATATAGCACTACAATGCTCTAATTTGGTGCAATCCGAATTTGTTAGTGTTGCGTAACTTGCTTGTATCCCGTGTTATTCAGGCCTTAGATTACTGGCATGAATATCGCTAAGTCTTTTTATCAATACTGACAGGGTAATTTATCCGGCCCTGCATTTTTACATCTATACCTGGAGGAAACGATGTCAATAGAAAAGGCATTAGAGCTGATTGAAGAAAGTGAAGCAAAATTTGTTGATATGCGCTTCACCGATACAGCAGGCAAGGAACAGCATGTTTCTATCCCTGCAGCTCAGGTGGACGAAGAGTTTTTTGAAGAAGGCAAAATGTTTGATGGCTCTTCTATTGCCGGTTGGAAAGGAATTAACGAATCTGACATGGTCTTGATGCCGGATGCCGATTCTGTCGTTCTGGACCCGTTTGCAGAAGAAACACAGATCAATGTGCGCTGTAACATTGTTGAGCCAATGACGATGGAAGGTTACGAGCGCGACCCGCGTTCTGTGGCGTACCGCGCGGAAGAATACCTGAAGTCTACCGGCATCGGCGATACGGCCTTCTTTGGTCCTGAGCCCGAGTTTTTCCTGTTTGATGATGTCCGGTTCCATACCGACATTTCCGGTTCATTTTATAAAATTGATTCTTCTGAAGCCAAGTGGAATTCCGGTTCAGAATTTGAAGGCGGCAACATGGGCCACCGTCCTGATGTAAAAGGCGGTTATTTCCCGGTACCACCGGTTGACTCAAGCCATGATACCCGCGCTGCAATGTGCCTGGTAATGGAAGAGATGGGCCTGACCATTGAAGCGCATCACCATGAGGTAGCTACCGCCGGTCAAAACGAAATTGCCTGCGAGTTTAACACTCTGGTGAAAAAAGCCGATGAGCTGCAAATCTACAAGTATGTGGTTCACAATGTGGCGCATGCTTACGGCCAGACCGCAACCTTTATGCCCAAGCCACTGGTAGGCGATAACGGCTCAGGTATGCATGTTCACATGTCTATCGCCAAAGATGGCAAGAATGTGTTTGCTGGCGACAAATATGCCGGGTTGTCAGAAGAAGCCCTGTATTACATTGGCGGTATCATTAAGCACGCTCGTGCCCTGAATGCCTTCACCAATGCGTCAACCAACTCGTACAAGCGCCTGGTACCTGGCTTTGAAGCCCCGGTTATGCTGGCCTATTCCGCGCGTAACCGCTCGGCATCGATTCGTATTCCGTATGTGACCAGCGATAAAGCACGTCGTATTGAAGTACGCTTCCCGGATCCAACCGCGAACCCGTATCTGGCGTTTTCTGCGCTGCTGATGGCTGGCCTGGACGGCATCAAGAACAAGATCCATCCTGGCGATGCGATGGACAAGGACTTGTACGATCTGCCAGCCGAAGAGGCGAAAGATATTCCCACGGTAGCGACCTCATTTGAAATGGCGCTGGAAGCGCTGGACAATGATCGTGAATTCCTGAAAGCAGGCGGCGTAATGACCGATGATATGATTGATGCTTACATCGATCTTAAATCGGAAGATGTGACTAAACTACGCATGACCACGCACCCTGTTGAGTTTGATATGTACTACAGCCTGTAACCGGTTGTAAGTTATCAAATCCCCAAAGCCCGCCTAGCGCGGGCTTTTTTATGCCCTTCTCGCGTTTCACACCACACCTACTGGTAACTACAATTGTGATAGGAACCAGGCTTTATTCGTACTACTATTAATCAGTACCACAACATTATCAGGATAACGTCATGGGGTTTCGTACAGCCGTTTTTATTATTTTGAGTGGGAGCTGTATGGCTCAGGCTCTGGCCCAGGTTTATAAAGTTGAAAAAGAAGACGGCACGGTGGTCTTTACAGATACGCCTGCCACCACCGACACCGAAACCCTCACCTTTGACGCCAAAACCCTTAATGTGACTCCCCCCCTGCCCGGTAAGATACCGGCCGCCCAAAGCCCGGCTGAACGTGAACAAACGCGCTATAAAATCCGCATTACCAGTCCTGTCCCCCAGGCTACTGTGCGCAACAATAAAGGCGAGGTATCAATTGTGGCGACTACCTCCCCCAAAGCCGCCGGCCGCTATCAGCTGAAACTGGACGATAAGATTGTAGAGCAAAACAGCAGTGGTACCTTCGCCTTGTCTGGCGTCCCTCGCGGCGCCCATACTTTTCAAATTCAGTTACTGAGTAATAAGGGCAAGACTCTTGCATCGTCCCAGCCACAAACCTTTTACATGCACCAGGCCTCGGCCCTTATCAATCAGGCCCCCGCTCAGTAACCGAGCCACCCAACTCGGGCTGGGCATGCCCGGTGAATAAAGGTAAATCGCTGGCTGAGTAACACACGTCAGTGTCTTTACGCTATAATGCACCAAATAAGTGCAAGGAGATTTCACCCCCATGCCCGGTTTTGACGCCGCTCCGGAACAATTGCTCGATAACCTCAATACCATCTTAGTGATGGTGGACGCCGAACTGAACATTGTATATGTCAATCAGGCTGGTGAAGCTTTATTTGCCACCGGGGTTAAACAGCTTTACGGCCACCCTTTGTATGATTTTTTTATGCCCGGTACTATTCAGCGCGCCCGGTTGCGTGCGGCGTTACGCTGGGCCGAAGATTTCACCGAAAATGAAGTCAGCCTGACCTTTCGGGATAACCGTAGCGTTCTGGTGGATCTTACTGTTACCAACCTGCAAACCGCGCAGGGGCATCGATTGTTGTTTGAGGTGCGTAAAATTGATCAGCAAAAACGGATTTCCCGGGAAACCCAGCAAAATGCCCAGCATTTTGCTGCGCGCGAACTGGTACGCGGACTGGCCCATGAAATCAAAAATCCATTGGGGGGGATTCGCGGGGCCGCCCAGCTTCTCGAAAAAATGTTGGAAGCGCCGGATCACCGCGAATTTACACAGATGATTGTTGAACAGTCCGACCGGCTGCGAAGCCTGGTGGATCGCCTGCTAGGCCCCAACGCTCTGCCGCAGCGCCAGTGGTGTAATGTGCATCAGACCCTTGAGCGGGTGCGAAACCTGATGAAGGTGGACGCCGAAGCGCCCATCACGCTTATCCGCGATTACGACCCGAGCATTCCGGATATTCATATTGACCCGGACATGATTCAGCAGGCTGTACTTAATATTGTTCGTAACAGTGTCCAGGCGCTGCTTCAGGCCAACACTGTTAATCCGCAAATTCGTCTTATCAGCCGGATAGAGCGCCAGATGACGATTCAGGGTACCCGTTATCCATTGGTGGCGCGCATCAGTGTGCTCGACAACGGCCCCGGTATTCCCGAGTCTATTCGCGATACTTTGTTTTATCCGATGGTCAGCAGCAAAAGTGAAGGCAGCGGGCTGGGGCTGTCCATCGCCCAGACCCTGATCCACCACCACGCCGGTCGCATCGATGTTGACAGTCAGCCCGGCCAGACCGAAGTGGTGTTGTTTCTTCCAATTGAACGCAAGGAGTCGTACTCATGAGCAGTGAACAGATATGGATTGTGGATGATGACAGCTCCATTCGATGGGTTCTGCAAAAGGCCTTGCAGGCAGCGCAGATTGGCTGTCTGAGCTTTGAAAAACCGCAGGATTTGCTCTTGCACCTGCACAGTGGCGAACGGCCTCAGGTGGTTATTTCTGATATTCGTATGCCACAAATGGATGGTATGGAATTATTGCAGGAAATTCAGCAGATTGACCCGGATATTCCGGTTATCATCATGACTGCCCACTCTGACCTGGACAGTGCGGTCAATGCGTATCAAAGCGGCGCGTTTGAGTATTTGCCTAAACCTTTTGATATCGATGATGCCATAGCACTGTCCCAGCGAGCATTAGCCCACCGTCAGGAACAAAGCCGTCAGCAGCAACAGCCAGAACAACCCCCACTTTCGCAGATTATTGGTGAAGCGCCGGCCATGCAGGAAGTTTTCCGGGCTATCGGCCGCTTGTCTCGCTCCTCGATCAGTGTATTGATCAATGGTCAGTCGGGCACCGGAAAAGAGTTGGTGGCCCAGGCGCTGCATCAGCACAGCCCCCGTACGGCTAAACCTTTTATTGCCCTGAATATGGCCGCTATACCCGCCGATTTAGTAGAGTCTGAATTGTTCGGCCACGAAAAGGGCGCTTTTACCGGCGCCCAGAATACCCGGCACGGCCGCTTTGAGCAGGCAAATGGCGGCACCCTGTTTCTGGATGAAATCGGCGATATGCCCCTGGATGTTCAGACCCGCCTGTTACGGGTTCTGGCCGAAGGTCAGTTTTATCGCGTAGGCGGCCATCACCCGGTCACGGTGGATGTCCGTATTATCGCGGCGACCCACCAGGACTTAGAGCAACGGGTGCGTAATGGCCAGTTTCGGGAAGATTTGTTTCATCGCCTGAATGTTATTCGTATTCATATCCCCTCTCTGGCCCAGCGCCGTGAAGACATACCGCTGCTGGCGACCCATTTTTTACATCTGGCCGCCAAAGAGCTGAAAGTTGAGACCAAAACCTTAAGCAAAGCCGCCCAGGGGGCGATGATGCAGTTGGCGTGGCCTGGTAATGTACGACAGCTTGAAAATGTGTGTCGCTGGTTAACCGTGATGGCCAGCGGTCAGGAAATTTTACCGGCAGATCTCCCCGGTGAGCTGCATACTGATAAACCGATTCAGGCGGATGCTGAAAATGCCTCTCAGTGGCCCGAATTACTGGCTCGCTGGGCCGATGAACAGCTACAGGCCAACAAACATAATGTGCTGACCGACGCCACCCACACCTTTGAAAAAGTGCTATTGGAACGCGCGCTGCATCATACCCGGGGACATAAACAAGATGCCGCTAAGCGGCTGGGCTGGGGCCGTAACACCCTGACCCGCAAGTTCAAAGAACTCGATATCTCCGGTTAGTCAGCCGCTCCGGGCAGCCGTGCCCGGATAGTTCCCCGCTATTGCTGAACCTCTGCCACGTTTTGGCGATGACTTTTTCTGTTCCTTTCCTGCTCCTTTTCTGCTTCCTCTTGTGCGACTGACCATTTAACTAAACGATTTAAGAATGTAAACGCATACATCAAATTCCGGTGTATGCCTGCATTCCTGGGGCTATCTTAATTGTTTAAGTTTTTTCTTAATTTTACTTGAGGAGCATCACAGAAATGGGTATTGTTAATCTAATGTAATACCAAAGTTACAGACACACACATTTGAGAAGGCACACAGAATGAAGAAATCACGACTGTTTAAACCCGCTTTACTGTCCTTTGCTGTCAGTTCTGCACTCTATGCAGGTCAGGTTTTGGCTCAGGAAACTCCTACCCCGGCTGCTGATCAGGGTGAAGATGTAGAAGTTATTGCGGTCAAAGGGATCCGTGGCTCGCTGATTCGGGCCCAGGCAGTAAAAATGGATAATTCCTCCATCGTCGAAGCCATTTCAGCTGAAGACATTGGTAAACTCCCCGACTCTTCAATCGCTGAATCACTGGCACGTCTGCCGGGAATGGCGGGTGAGCGCGTTGGTGGCCGTACTTCAGGTGTGTCCGTACGTGGTTTTAAAGAAGATTTCACCGGCACCTCGTTAAATGGCCGTGAACTTATCGGTATCGGCGATAACCGCGGTGTCGAATATGATTTATATCCGGCAGAGATCATGACCGGGGCCACCATCTATAAAACCACCGATGCCTCGCTATTGGTTCAGGGCATTGGCGGTACCGTAGACTTACAAACGGTCCGCCCTCTGGCTGCTCAGGAAACCTTGACCCTGACCGGCGTGCTTGAGCAAGGTGGCAATGAATCCGATAACCCTGATTTTGATAATGACGGGCACCGCTACGCCCTATCGTTTGTCGAAAAGTTTGCCGATGACACCATTGGGGTCGCGCTGGCAATCGCCTCAACCGAGTCTCCGCGTAATGAACGTAAATACGGAGTATGGGGTTACGGTGAAAACAATGGGGCCCTAATTCCTTCAGGTCTGGATTCACAGGCCATCAGCCGGGTGCTGGAACGCGATACTATTTCCGGTATTTTCCAGTGGCGCCCAAATGAAAACCTGGATGTGGTCGTCGATGTACTGGATATCGATTACTCCGACTCCGGGGTTATTCGTGGTTTTAACGAACCGTTTGAACTGGATGCCGAAAGCTTGTCAGGCTCCGGCGCCAATTCTACCGGAACCCAGGTCAATGCTAACCCTGTGTTGCGTACCGACCCGGCGCAAAAAGACGGCGAATTATCCATTTACGGTTTGAACCTGACGTATCATGTCAACGAAAACTGGTCGGTAGAACTGGATGTAGCTGACAGTCAGTCCAGCAAACGTGATTTACGCGGCGAGTCGTATGCAGGCCTGGCACGTAACGGCGCGCCTATCGCCGATGCGGACCAACGTACCCGCGATTTCACCATGAGCCCGGATGGCGTGATGTTAAGCAATAGCAACGGCCTGGGTGCATTTTCTGACCCGACCATGTTGCAGCTGGCCGGTCCTCAGCCATGGGGTGGCGGTATGGCCAGCCTGGCCGATCAGTTTGAAACTGATGGTTTACGTGCTGACGGCGAAACCTTTAATTACATTAATGCCCAGGATGGCTTTCTTAACTTCGCTGATTTTGAAGAAGAGCTGACCACCATGCGTCTGGAAACCTTCGGGTTTGTGGACTGGGGAATGGTTACCAAAGTTAATTTTGGTGTGGCTTACAGCGATCGTTTTAAAAGCAAAAACAACAAAGGCTTTTTTGCTACCGCCTCGTCATACCCTGACTCTACGGCGATTCCTTCAGACTACCTTTACGATGGCCTGACCGATCTTAGCTGGGCGGGTTTAGGTCAGGTCGTGGCTTACGATGGGTTCGCGCCTTACAATGATGGGGAATACACGCTTAATGACGCTGGCCTGTTAGAGCCTGATCGTCTGGGTGATACCTACGAAATCAACGAAGAAGTCACCACCGTATTTGCTAAATTCGACTTTGAAACTGACATCGCAGACTATTTTGTTACCGGTAATATCGGTGCTCAGTACGTTCAGACCGACCAAAGCTCTACCGGCTTCATCGGCATTGTTGGCTCTAACTTTAAAGTGTGTGATGCCAATGAAGATGGCCAGATAGATTCAGAGTGCTTCGTGGATATCGGTGATGATTATTCTCACTTTTTACCAAGCTTTAACCTGAGCGTAGAAGTGGCCGAGAATCGCTATGTACGGTTTGCTGCCTCCAAAACCATCAGCCGGGCCCGTATCGATCAGATGAAAGCCTCTGGTTTTGTTAAGTTTGACCAGAATATTAACCAGATAGCTATTCCAAATACCGCCGAAGCGGTGGATGAGTATGGCTCACCCTGGTCTAAATTCCAGGGCAACCCAAGATTGCGCCCGCTGGAAGCCAACAACTACGATCTTTCGTTCGAAAACTATTTCGAACAGGAAGGCTATGTGTCGGTGGCGCTGTTCTACAAAGATTTGGTTAACTGGACCCGCGATGGTAACGAAACCATCGATTTCACCAATGATCCGACCAATGATGGCGCTAATTACTTTATTCCAGGCTTCCATGACCGCACGGTCGGGGCCGACGGCCTGGTAGGTCTGGACGGAACTGAATACGCGCCGGGCACGTATCTGACGCCGCCGGATCTGGGTACTTTCTCGTTCTTTGAAGACGGCCTGACCGGCACGGTGAAAGGCGCGGAACTGACCGCTCAAATCCCATTGAGCATGGTTTCAGACATGCTTGAAGGCTTTGGTGTGGCGGGCTCTGCCACCTTTATTGATGCCGAGCTGGAAGATGGTAAGCCGATTCCGGGGCAATCCGACCGGGTTTACTCCCTAACCGCCTATTATGAAATGGGGGGCCTGGAACTTCGGGTCGCTGCTACCGATCGCGCTGAATACTTTACCTATCAGCGCGGTGGCTCTAATAAAATTGAAGAAGCCACCCGCAGTGCCATTACCCAGGTGGATGCTCAAATCAGCTATGATTTTGAAAACTCAGGTATCCAGTATCTTGAAGGCCTGCGTGTGTCGCTACAGGGCACCAATCTGACCGATGAGGCAGAGGAAACCCGTGATGAAAACGGCTTAGTCACGCTGCGTCGCGAGTTTGGTCCGTCCTACCTGCTTAACTTCAACTATTCATTCTATTAACTCTGCCTGCTTCTCCATCAGATCCACGGTGGTCTGATGGAGACCTCTTTTTTGCTTTGCTTTTGGCTGGTTTTTAACTACAGTCAGACGCTGGGCAAACTGCTGTAAAAATTAAGGAATTTGTATGTCTTCTCCCATTCGCAAGGTTGTTATCGCCGGGGGCGGTACCGCCGGATGGATGAGCGCAGCCTTACTCAAAAAAGTACTGCCTCAGCTGGAAATTGAACTGGTTGAGTCAGCCGATATTGGCACCATTGGTGTCGGCGAAGCTACCATTCCTCCTATTCAGACATTCAATCAGTTTTTAGGTCTGGATGAAAAAACCTTTCTGCGGGAAACCAATGGCACCATCAAGCTGGCGATTTCGTTTGAAAACTGGCGGGTGCCGGGGGAAAGCTACCTGCATACCTTCGGCGCCCCGGGCGCAACTTTAGGGTTTTGCGGGTTTCAGCATTTTTGGCTGCGAGCCAAAAAGGCCGGACTAAAGCACTCCCTGTGGGATTTTGATTTGAATTACTTAAGCTGTCAGGCCGGTAAGTTCAACAAAATTCAGACCGAAAACCCGGTCTACTCCATGGGCTACGCCTACCACTTTGACTCCTCACTGTATGGCCAGTTTTTACGCCGTTTGGCCGAGCAGTCAGGGGTAAAGCGCACCGAAGGCACTATTGCTCACATTGCTCAAAATGCGCAAACCGGCTTTATTGAAGCCTTACAACTGAGCGATGGTACGCAGCTGAAAGGCGATTTATTTATCGACTGCACCGGTATGCGGGGGCTGTTGCTGCAACAGGCACTGGGGGTTGGCTATGAAGACTGGTCGCACTGGCTGTGCGCCGACAGCGCGCTGGCGGTCCCTTCCAAACGACACGATACCACCCTGCCCTATACCCGCAGCATTGCCCGTCAGACAGGCTGGCAATGGCGGATCCCGCTGACCCACCGTAACGGTAATGGCCTGGTGTATTCCTCACAATATCTTAGTGACGACAATGCCCACGATATGCTGATGAGCAATCTGGATACCGAGGCCCTGGATACGCCGCGCTCTATTCGCTTTAAAACCGGACGCGCCGAGCAGCAATGGGCCAAAAATGTTGTGGGCATTGGTCTTTCCAGCGGTTTTCTGGAACCATTGGAGTCCACCAGCATTCATCTGATTCAGTCAGGCATCGTTCGCCTGCTGAAACTGTTTCCCAAGGATGAGATTCTGGCCTCGTCGCAGGCGCTTTACAATCGCGAATCCAAAGAAGAATTTGAAACCATTCGCGACTTTATTATTTTGCATTACTATCAAAATGAGCGCACCGACTCTGACTTTTGGCAGGATATGCGCCGCCTGCCCCTACCCCACCGGCTTGAGCAAAAAATTGCGGCATTTAAAGACTCGGCCACTATTTTTAATGAAACCAATGATATTTTTCGTGATGCTTCCTGGGTCCAGGTAATGATGGGCCAGGGGCTTACTCCCAACAGTTACCATCCCAGCGCCGATGCGTACTCGGATGAGGCAATTCTGGCATTAATGCAAAAAATTTATCATGCAAAGCAACAACCTATTGAGCAGATGCTGAGCCATGATGACTTTCTGGCTCGCTTTACGGCAGCCTCATGAATTCGCCGCAGCGTATTATTATCGCCGGCGGCGGCACCGCTGGGTGGATGGCCGCCGCGCTCATGGCCCACCGTTTCAAGTCTCTACCTGTGACTATTACCTTAATAGAGTCCTCGGATATTGCCACCATCGGGGTGGGCGAAGGCTCTACGCCGAGTCTGAAGCAGTTTTTTGCTGAACTGGGCATTGAAGATCATATCTGGATGCCTGAGTGTAGCGCTACCTACAAAGTGGGTATCGAGTTTTGTCACTGGAGCCCGGCGTCAGGCGTGCCCAGTTACCGTCACCCCTTTATCTCGCAGCTGGATACTTTCTCGCAGCGCCCGTTTGAAGTGAATTGTCAGACCCGGAGACTGGGCCTGGATGTAACCACTCATCCCGACAAGTTTCTGTTTAACAGCTACCTGGCAAACGCACATTGTACACCTGTTACGCCACCAAATTTTCCGTTTCGCATGGAATATGGCTATCACTTTGATTCGGCCCGGCTGGGCCGTTTTTTAAAAAAACACGCGCAAGACCTGGGCGTTCGCCATGTTGATGCCAAAATTGCGCAGGTGGACACCCACCCTGACGGCAGTCTGAGCACGCTTATCGATACCAGTGGTCAGCACTACAGCGGCGATATGTTTGTAGACTGTACCGGCTTTCGCTCATTACTGTTGCAACAGACATTGGCAGTGCCCTTTGTTTCGTTTGCCGAGAACCTTTTTAATAACAAAGCCATGGTACTGGCCACCGAAACCCAGGCGCCACTGCCGGTGGAAACCAAAGCCACCGCCCTGAGTAATGGCTGGGTCTGGCAGATCCCGTTACACAGCCGTACCGGCAATGGCTATGTCTATAGTGACGCGTATCAGACGCAGGACGATGCCGAAGTGGAGTTTCGCCGCCACCTGGGCGTCCCCGATGACGCTCAGGTGCAGCATCTGTCGATGCAGGTCGGCCAGGTAGCACAGCATTGGTCAAAAAACTGTGTGGCCCTGGGACTAGCCCAGGGTTTTATTGAACCGCTGGAGGCTACAGCGCTGCACCTGGTGTATCAGTCTGCACGTCTATTTTGCGAACAATATCGGCAAAGTGGTTTAAATGCCCGAGACAGTGGCAAGTACAATCAGCAGGTTAGTGCCCAGTTTGATAATGTTCGTGACTATATCGTGGCGCACTATAAGCTTAATACCCGTAACGATAGCGCCTACTGGCAGGATAACCGTAACAACCGCCATTTGTCCGAGTCCCTCTTACAAATCCTTGATACCTGGTACCGAGGCAGGGATCTGCCGGCGCATTTAGCCCAACACAGTGAAATCACTCACTTTAACAGTACTTCCTGGCATTGCTTACTGGCCGGCTACGGTAACTTTCCGCCATTAGCGTCCGGCCAGCCGGGTCAGGGGGATTTATTCAAAGAGCATCAGTTGCAGCCATTTTTTGAAGGGTGTCTGCTCAACTTTAAAACCTAGTTTATGCCCGCCTGTAAGCGAGCCCCCGGCGTCTTCCTTTCCGGGCTGCCGATAACTGGGTTACCTAGTTATCGGTGGCATTACCCTGATTCTGCGAGAGCTGCATGCTTGCAGTAGCACTGCGCCCTTACCGGTAGCTGAGTCTGAGGTCTATGTGTGAGTGAAATGAGCTGGCTGAGAAGGCTTCGGGATAGTCTGGGCCCCGTCGATATCCCGGGGCAGGGGCGGTGGCCAGCGATATTATTGCACAGGCCCCGGCCCTGTTATCAAATGCTTACGGCTAGCTGGCCTGCTTGGTCAGCAAGATGGTCATCCCGTGGTTGAAATGGCGCATCCACTCGGGACTAAACTGGCCTTTAGCATTGCGGTTCATATGAATAACCGCTTCTTTTTTACTCATCGGCGCTGTTTTATTGTGGGCGCGCGAATGCGTCAGCGCATCATAGGTGTCTAAAATAGCCAGCAACCGGGCACCGGCACAAATATCCTGCTCTTTGATTCCCAACGGATAACCACTGCCGTCCGGGCGCTCGTGATGCTGCATCACGATTTTGCGCGCATGGTCCCATTGCTCAAGATGTTCCAGCAACCGGGCGCTTTTATACACATGAGAACGCATCAGGTTAAACTCATTGTCGGTATAGGGCTCGGTTTTGTTGAGTATGTGCAATGGCATAAACGCCATTCCAAAATCATGAACATAACAGGCCACCGCCAGTTGATCATCGTTGATGGGCGTGCCGGCCAGATGATTGATATACAGCGCCAGCTTAGCAATGCGATCGCCGCGCCCCCCCCAGTAGTTTGACCGGTGCTCAATCGTTTTCATCATTTCACGAAAAAACAGCATGTCCATATGTTGTTCAGCGCTTAAGTCTTTAGGAATACCAGTGTTGGCCAGCGTGGGTGGCGGCGCATCGGGGGATCCTGCCAGCGTGTTTTTCTGCTGCAAAGAGGCACTTAATTCCGGATTAAGCAGCAACACGGCATCGCTGAGCAGGTGATCATGCTCGCTCTGATTCGATGGCTGCACCTTAGAGATCGCGGTTACCAGCTTCTCATGCAGGTTATCATCGTAGCTGGCGCTGCCCTTGCTCATGACTTCCTGCACAAAGTTTTTAACCCGGTCCATGGTCAGTAATACCAGGTCGCTCATGATGCTGGTGTAATTCACCTCACCTTTGCGCAAATAGTCCAGTAAGTCCTCGACGTGTTGCAATAAGGGGATCATCGGTCCGAAGTTAACTAGGCCTAAATCCCCTTTTATGGTATGTATAGAGCGAAATAATGAACGCTGTAATTCCTTGTCCGCCGGTCTGAGTTCAAGTTCAATCAGGGTTTGTTCACTGGCCTCGTACAGCTCATTGATCTCTTCCATCAAATCAGTGAGGATGTCGTCTTCAAGTTCTTCAGGCACAAATGTCTGCATGGTTGGGTACCGCTTTAGAGTGAATGTGTATGGACACCGGATAAAGTCTTACAAGGCTATCGGTATTTTCCTGCCACTTCTTTAATCCTTTAGAGTAAAAAACTGATAACAACACTGATCGGACATGTGCAGCTGCCACATTATTTTATACTGCCCCGAAAATTTAGCAAAAGGATCCTTAGTGCTCGCCTTAATTCGCCTTCCTGTTTTACTGATTAGTTTTATCCTGATGAATCTGGTCGTTTTTGTTGTGTGTATATGCCGCCCGTTTCATCGTAACAATGTGCACTTTGCCGGTAATGCCTATGCACTGCTGGCCCCCATTCTGGGCTTGAAAGTAGTGGTACGGCCTTCGCCCGCCATCGATTTAAGTCAGGCTTATGTATATGTGGCAAATCACCAGAATACCTACGATATCATTACGATTTGTAAAGCCGCCCTGCCCGGGGTAGTGACGGTGGGTAAAAAAAGCCTGAAGTGGATCCCCATCTTTGGTCAGATTTACTGGTTGTCGGGCAACATTATGATCGATCGCAAAAATAGTGGACGAGCACGGGATACGCTGGCCCAGGCCGGTAAAAAAATTCAGCAGCGCCGAACCTCCGTATGGGTATTTCCGGAAGGCACCCGCAGTAATGGCCGCGGCATGCTGCCGTTTAAATCCGGGGCGTTTCGGTTGGCAAAAACGGTCAATGAGCCGGTGGTGATGGTCACCGCCAGCAACCTTCATAAGAAAGTAAACTGGAACCGCTGGAATAATGGCATTGTACTGATTGAGATGAGTGCCCCGGTGCCATTAACTGAAGATAAAAACATCAAACAGTGGACCGACTATTTTTATCAGCAAATGAAAGAAAAACAGGTGGAACTGGATCGACAAGTCGCTGAAATGGAAAAAAAGCGATAAACTTGTTCTCAGACCTTTTTATTTGGACGGTTTATGAAACAAATTGACGAAAAAGCCGAATGGCATGAGTTCAACCAGGAAACCATTGATGCCCTGATTGAAGACGGCAGCGAAGCCGATGCCCAGTACACCATCGAGCATCATCTGGCCAGTAACGACTTTGATAAACTGGAAAAAGCTGCGGTGGATGCGTTCAAAGCCGGTTTTGAGGTAAGCGATGCTGAAGAGCTTATACTGGATGATGGTGGCATGATTTTTTGTTTCGACGCCGTGGTAGAGCGAAAGCTAGAGCGCGGTCCGTTAGACAAAGATGTCGAAAGTTTGCTGGTCATCGCCGATAAGCATGATGTGCATTATGATGGCTGGGGCACCTATTTTATGCCTCGCGATGATGAAGCCGAGGATGCCCCAGACGAACACGACCTGGACGACTAATCTGCTCATCGACTTCCCCAATTCAGGTTTCGCAATACAGTGCAGGTCTGAATTGGGGTTAGTTTTGTGACACATGCTCTCTTGCTTACCCACCGTCCCATCGTCAGCCTTCGCCCAGATGATTCGCCCTGAGGCATTTTATCCTCGCCGGTTCGCCAGCAGTTAAGTTTGCTTTCAGCCAGGGTTCATTTTCACCCCGGCACACTACCGGTGTGATCATCAACTTAGTGAAGGCGCCATTATGTGGAAAAATACCCTGCGACTGACCACCCTTTTTTTCCTTGGGCTTGGGCTCAGCCTGCCTGCCCTGGCCAAAGGTGAGGTAACAGTAAAAGAAACGCAGTTTGAACAACCCCTGAAAGAATCCTCCCTCCCACAACAAAAAGACAAACGATCTGTGACGGCATTTGCCAGCAGACCGAAATCCCGTGTGAGTAATCACAACGAACCCGACTTCTGGATTTTCGACAGCTGGAGCGAGTTGTACCAGGATAACGACTTTGATAATTACTACACCTCGCTGCGCCTGAGTGTGGATGTAGATAGCGTTTATACCCAGGTGCCGGTATATCTGGTGGTCTATTTAGGCGACGCAACAGAATATTCGTCGGTACATGTGTCCTCGGTATTTGATGTTTATGGGGACGACAGCAACGACTTTCTGACTATGGATATTGAGCTCGTCACCGGCTTTGTGCCCTTTGATTATGACGTCTTGGTGGAAGTCTACGACGCGCAAACCGATGAGCTTGTGGCATTTAGTGATGCACAGGATGATGCGGATTTAAGTCTGTTGAGTCTGGAAAGCGCCGACTATGATCGTTCGCAAGGCGACACAGTAGTGGTGGTAGAGGAGCATGGTGGCAGCCTGGCCGGGGCGGCCCTAGCCGCATTGCTGGCATTTGGATTATGGCGACGGGGCGCCCGGTGGTACTGGAGTTTCGGCTAGTTACAGTAAAAAAGCGCTTATCGTTGAAGAATAAATGGTAGAGACCACAATTCGGTGCCACAATTAAAATCACAGAACCTGTGGAAACTTATGAGTACTTATGGATAAAAGCGCAGCTTCTGCTCCTCGCAGGCGCTTTTTAAAAGGAGCAGCCGCCGGTGCGATTTGCGCAGGTGTGGCGCCATTTGCAATCGGCAGAGATAAGCCTCTGGTCAGGGTAATGGGTACCCATGTTACCTTACAGGAAGACCTGCGCCAGCGCGCCATGAGTGACCTGGGCATTCGTTTGCAATTTGAACCAAACGGCTCCGCCGCGGTGCTTCAAAAAGCGGCAATGAACCCTGAAAGCTTTGATTTATACGAACAGTGGTCCAACAGCATCAATTTGTTGTGGCGAGCGAATGCAATTGCGCCCATCGATGTTAACCGGCTGCGCTACTGGGATGAAATAAACAGCCTCAGCAAAACCGGAAAAATTACTCCGCAGGCCCGTTTGGGTGCCGGAGATGCTCCTCATAAGATTCTCAATATCCAGCCCGACAATAGCCTGGGTGCTAATCCTACCGGACAGATCAGCTTTTTGCCCTATGTCCACAATGTCGACTCTTTCGGGTACAACCAAAATGCTATCGACCCTTCTCTGTTGAATGAAAAAGAAAGCTGGGGCTGGCTGCTGGACTCACGAGCGTCCGGGCAGGTCGCGATTGTTAACGACCCAACCATCGGCTTGTTCGATCTGGCATTGGCTGCACAGGCCAAAGGCTTTGTTGAGTTTGCTGATATCGGCGCCATCACCCGCCCTGAAATGGACGCTTTGTTTGCAGTACTTATCGAGCTCAAACAACTTCAGCACTTCACCGGGTTCTGGACCTCGGTCCCAGAGTCCGTTCAGTTTATGCGAAATCAACGTGTGGTCATTGAAAGTATGTTCTCCCCTGCCGTCTCAGCGCTAAATGGTGAGAATATTCCGGTACGTTTTGCCGCGCCTAAAGAGGGCTACCGTGGGTGGCATGGGGTGATGTGCTTATCTTCACGCACCCGGGGGCGTATAAAAGACGCGGCTTATGAGTATATGAACTGGTGGCTGTCGGGCTGGCCAGGGGCCTATATTGCCCGTCAGGGCTATTACATTTCTAACCCTCAACGCTCTGCAGCATATTTAACTGAAGCAGAGTGGAATTACTGGTATAATGGAATGCCGGCGACCGAGCCTCTTAAAGGCACGGATGGTAAGGTTTCAGTCAAGCGGGGCGAACAGCGGACCGGGGGCAGTTACGAAAGCCGCTTTAATAACGTGGCGGTATGGAATACGGTAATGCCAACCTACGAATACAGTCTGCAAAAGTGGTACGAGTTTATTACATCCTGATCAAAGGAGTGACGGTTTTATATGTTTTCATCCATTCGTACGCAGTTAATACTGGTACTGGTGGCGCTGATTGGTTTATTAGTGTTTCAGGGCATGATTGCCCGCACCAACCAAAGCGCGCTGGCCAATGGTATTGAGGCGTCAGGCCAGGCGGTAATAGATGTAGGGCTGGTCGGTGCGCTGGAGCGCGATGTACTGGACCTGCAGCGCAATGTACTCATTTTCAAAGAAACCGCCAGTCAGTCGGCCGTAACCAGATTTGAGCGCCTGATGCGCGCCATCGAGCAAAAGCTGACAGCATTGGAAAGCTCTCATCTGGCCAGGTTGCCTGAGTATCAGGCCGAAGATACCTTAAACCGGATGCGGGAGCACCTCACCAGCTACGACATTAATTTTAAAGAAGTGGTCGAAGCCCGGGAACAGCGAGATGAGCTTCTGGCCAGTAAAACCTTGTTTGGCAGTTTTGATTTGGCCACGCAGGTACCCAATTCTGACGTTAACCTTATGCAACCCGGTGCGCATGCCCAGCTGAAGTATCTTTTAAGCCGGGCCGAAACCGCAGCATTGCAATATCTTATTGCCCCGGACAGCGCCTATATAGATGCATTTAACGACGCGCTGACACAGGCCCGAACCCTTTTGGCAGACCAGCCTAACAAGGTGTCCGCCGCCATTTCACAGCATCTTGTGCAGATTGATAGCCGGTTTTTTCGTCTCACCCGCCTGATTCAGGGCAATTTGTTCCTGGTTAATGTGGTTATGGCCGGTTCAGCTAACGAGTTTTTATACCTTAGTGGCGAGTTATCCAATCAGGTAAATCGGCAATACAACGATATTAAACAGCAATCGCAACAGGGCGCAGTCTCTGCCCAGCGCAACCTCGAACTGGTTTCACTTATTGCAATCTTGCTGGCTCTGGCCGCCACCGTGTTTACCGCTGTTCGGATATTACGTCCTATTCAGCGTATTTCTGATGTGTTCAGAAAACTGGCAGATGGTGGCAAAGTTTCGGCGGTACCTGGCTACCAGCGACAAGATGAGATTGGTCAGCTCGCCAAATCCGCCAAAGTTTTCAGTGACAAAAATCAGCAAACCCAACAGCTGTTAAAAAGTGCTCAGGAACTTAACGCCCGCCAGACTGCTATGAATGCCGAGTTGCATGAGTCAAAACATCGCGCCGAGCAGGCCACCGCTTCAAAAAGCATATTTCTGGCAAATATGAGCCATGAGATCCGCACGCCCATGAATGGCATCATTGGGCTGATTGAGCTGGCCCAGCAACAGCCTATGTCTTCGGTATTAAAAGGCTACCTGGACAAAGCAGCCCACTCTGGTCAAATTCTGATGAATGTAATCAACGACATTCTGGATTTTTCAAAAATTGAAGCCGGTAAACTTGAACTGGAAGAGGTGAGTTTTTCGTTGCATTCGGTATTTGACAGCCTGCTGACCGTTATTGCCTTACGGGCTCAGGAAAAAAACCTTAGCGTGCATTTGACCGTGTCACCCGACTTACCGACCATGCTGGTGGGCGACTCATTGCGCTTGTCGCAAATATTAATGAATCTGTGCACCAATGCAGTGAAATTTACCGAGCAAGGCAAAATCGACATTCAGGTGGATGGTGAGCTGAGCCCCAAGGGGGATGAACTTTCGCTGCATGTGGAAATTGAAGACTCTGGCATCGGTATGTCAGAAGAGCAACTGGAGAAAATTTTCAAGCCATTCACACAGGCCGATGAAGCCACCAACCGTAAATTCGGCGGCACCGGATTGGGGCTGACCATTGTAAAACAGCTCACCGAACTTATGGGGGGCGAACTGGCTGCCAGCGCCACGTTAGGCTCCGGCTCGACGTTTCATGTTACCCTGCCCTTGCGTACCCTAAAAAACCAGTCAGGCATACTGCGGCAGCTCCCCGGTCTGCCTTTTACCAGCCAGTACTATTCCAATAAACCATTGCTTCCCGAAGACTATCTGGAGGTGTTACAAATTTCCGCATTACCGGCCCCCCTTGAAGCATTAAGCCAGGATATCGGGGCTCCGGAATGCATGATCATCGATATTGAAAACTATAATATTTTTAAGGCACTGCTGCCACGTCTTAATACACTGGTGGCTCGTGGTATACAGTTAGGGCTGATTATTAACACTCAGCCGGGCCAGCTGGTAGAGAAAATCGTGACTCAATGGCCACATCCATTACTGGTGCACCCCTTTACGCCCCTGCAATTTTCACACTTTGTACGCGCCATGGCCGGCGAGTCTCAGGTGCCTGTGCCTTTAATGAATGAATTCAGCGAGCCTGATATGCTTGAAGCGCATTTATTGCTGGTGGAAGATAACAGTATCAATCAGTTGGTGACCGGCGAAATGCTGACCTCGCTGGGAATAACCTTTGATGTGGCCGAGGATGGACAGCAGGCCGTCACCAAAGTAGACAATGCGCCGCAATATGATTTAGTGCTAATGGATGTACAGATGCCGGTAATGGACGGCTACGAAGCCACCCGGGTGCTGCGTGATAAAGACTATACCGATTTGATTATTATCGGCTTATCAGCAAATGCCATGAAAGAAGATAAGGTACTGGCCCTGAAAGCAGGGATGGACAATTATCTGACTAAACCTCTAAAACGCGATGCCCTGGCCGCGATGCTTAAGCGTTATCTGCAGAGCGAGTCTGGCCAATCTGGTATTACGAACTCGTCACGCTAGCCTGCGTTGCTTTGAGTAGCGTCCATAACAGGGTATATTACTGTTTTAGTAGCCTTGGATTGGTGAGCCCCCCGCCTTTGAGGGTGGTGATACGCAATGGTGGAGGGTGGTTTATGTTACATCGAACGGTGTTTGCTGTATTAATGTCTTTGGCATTGAGCAGCATTATGTCGGCGTGGGTTACCTTTATTAATCTTGGCATGACCGAACATTTTTTACAGCGCTGGTTTGAAGCCTGGTTACTGGCCTGGCCCGCGGCAGGGGTGTGCGCTTTTATTTTCGGGCCTTCGGTGCACCGCCTTAGTGCGCATATTGTCGCCCGCCTCGTAGGCGAACAACCTAACTGACGCCCATAAAAAAACCCGGCCGAAGCCGGGGTTTTGGTTTTTAATCGCGGCGTGGGCCGGGTTTGGAACTACAGCGCGCTGATGGTCTCAAACTGCTCTCGCAATTTCGCCAGTTGCTTTTGCGCTTCTTCCAGTTTGCCACGCTCTTTTTCAATAACCGCATCTGGGGCGTTGCTAACAAACTTTTCGTTAGCCAGCTTACCTTCGGTGCGGTTAACGTCCTTTTCGGTTTTCTCCATCGCCCGTCCGATGCGGGCCAGTTCAGCCTCTTTGTCAATCAGGCCGGCCATCGGGATAAGGATCTCCATATCCTGCACCAGCGCCGTGGCACTGGCCGGTGCGGTATCCTTGGCGCCCAGCACCGTGATGCTGTCTAACCGTGCCAGACGATCAATAAACGGGCGGGCAATCTCCAGGCGTCGCGCATCGTCATCACTGACATTGCGCAACAGGGCATCCAGAGGCTTATTCGGAGAAATATCCATTTCGCCGCGAATATTACGAATACCCACAATAAAGCGTTTCACCCACTCGATATCGCTTAGCACCTGAGCATCCTGCTGACTGCTATCCTGCTGCGGGAACGGCTGCACCATAATACTATAAGGGGCACCTTCTTCCGGGTCTGTTACGGCACTAAGCGGAGCCACCTTCTGCCAGATTTCTTCAGTGATAAATGGCATAAACGGGTGCAGTAAGCGCAATGTGCTTTCCAGGATATTGATCAGGGTATAACGGGTACCGCGTTTTTGCGCTTCGGTGCTGGTTTCACTGTTTAGCACCGGCTTGGTCAGCTCCAGATACCAGTCGCATAGCTGATTCCAGGTGAACTCATAAGCAGTCTGGGCAGCAATATCAAACCGATAATCGGCCAGAGCTTCTTCAAACTCTTTCAGGGTTTTCTGGAACTGTGCGCTGATCCAGCGATCCGCCAGACTTAGTTCCATGTCCCCGCCATCCCGGCCGGTATCTAGCTCTTCGGTATTCATCAACACAAAGCGCGAGGCGTTCCAGATCTTGTTACAGAAATTCCGGTAGCCTTCAACCCGGTTCATATCAAAGTTGATATCACGGCTGGTGGAGGCCATGGCGGCAAAGGTAAAGCGCAGTGCATCGGTGCCGTATGCCTGAATGCCATCCGGAAACTGCTTACGGGTGCGCTTGGCAATTTTTTCTGCCAGCTTGGGCTGCATCATGCCCGAGGTACGCTTAGCCACCAGCGACTCAATATCAATGCCATCGATAAGATCAATCGGGTCCAGCACATTGCCTTTCGACTTTGACATTTTATCGCCGCTTTCATCGCGAATCAGACCGGTAATATAAATATCTTTAAACGGGATCTGGCCGGTGAACTTTTTGGTCATCATAATCATTCTGGCGACCCAGAAGAAAATAATATCAAAGCCGGTTACCAGCACCGATGAAGGTAAAAAGGTCTCCAGCTCTTCGGTTTTTTCCGGCCAGCCCAGGGTAGCAAATGGCCATAATGCTGATGAGAACCAGGTGTCCAGCACATCTTCGTCCTGACGTAACCCCACCGTTTCGGCCAGGCTGTGCTTGCTGCGCACTTCTTCTTCATCACGCCCGACATAGATATTGCCCTGGTCATCGTACCAGGCCGGAATCCGGTGGCCCCACCATAACTGCCGTGAAATACACCAGTCCTGAATATTGTGCATCCACTGGTAATAGGTTTTGTTCCAGTTTTCAGGTACAAACCTGATCTCCCCAGACTCCACTGCGTCTATGGCGGGCTTTGCCAACGACTCTACCGCGACATACCACTGATCGGTCAGGAAAGGTTCAATGACAGCATTGGTGCGATCGCCCCGGGGCACTTTAAGTTTATGATCTTCAACTTTTACCAGATAACCGCTGGCATCCAGATCGCTGACAATCTGCTTGCGGGCATCAAACCGATCCAGACCCCGATAGGCTTCAGGCGCTTCATCGTTAATTTTCGCATCGGCGGTCAGCACATTGATCATCGGCAACTCGTGACGCTTGCCCATGTCATAATCGTTAAAATCATGGGCCGGGGTGATCTTCACACAGCCGGTCCCAAATTCCGGGTCGACGTAGTCATCGGCAATAATAGGAATCAACCGGCCGGTGATGGGCAGTTTAATTTGCTTGCCCACCAGATCCTGATAACGCTCATCTTCGGGATGCACCGCTACCGCCGTATCGCCCAGCATTGTTTCCGGGCGGGTGGTTGCCACTACCAGCTCACCGGAGCCATCTTCCAGTGGATAGCGCATATGCCACATGTGGCCTTGCTCTTCTTCGTTAAGCACTTCCAGATCAGACACCGCGGTATGCAGCATCGGATCCCAGTTCACCAGGCGCTTACCGCGGTAAATCAGGCCTTCTTCATGAAGCTTAACAAACACTTCGGTCACCGCCGAGGACAGGTTGTCGTCCATGGTAAAGACTTCGCGATCCCAGTCCGGCGAGGTGCCTAAGCGGCGCATTTGCTGAGTAATAGTGCCACCGCTCTGCTCTTTCCAGTCCCAGATTTTTTCGACGAATTTTTCGCGTCCTAAATCATGCCGGGTCTGCTCCTGTGCATTTAGCTGGCGCTCAACGACCATTTGTGTGGCAATACCGGCATGGTCGGTACCTACCTGCCACAACGTGTTATCGCCCTTCATACGATGGTAGCGGGTTAACGCATCCATAATAGTTTGCTGAAAACCATGGCCCATGTGCAAACTGCCGGTCACATTGGGTGGTGGCAACAAGATACAGTAGGGCTCGCCATGGCCAGATGCCTTAAACATCCCGGAAGCTTCCCATTGCTGGTAACACTGCTGCTCAATGGATTTCGGTTCGAAGGTTTTATCCATACTTACTCTCAATATTACGCGGACTTGAACTGCATCTGGCAGCCAGCCTGCTGAAATTGTTTATAACGAATTCGTGCCGCCTTTTTGGCCTCATCGGCCGCGGGCACAAAGTCTATGATTTGCTGAAACTGCCCCATTGACTGCGGCAGGATTTCACTCAGATTGACCAGCACATGCCTACGGCTCAGTTGCTCAGGCTGCCAGCAAAGCTCTACCGGTGTGCCTGAGGGCGGGCCTTCACCTGACATATTATGGGGCACAAACCGATCGGCCGGCAGCTGCCATAATAAATCATCCAGCACCTCGGCCTGAGACTGGCTGGCGCACAACACCACACAACGCTGTTTGTTTGCAAACGCATTGGCAATAAGCTCACAGGCCCTTACCGGGCCTGCATCTTTGGTGTCCTGGAGTTGATAAAAAGTGACCTGCGGCATCGCGCCTTAGTCCTCGTCGCTCACACCGGCACGGTTCATCAAAAACTGTGACAGCATGGGGACCGGACGCCCGGTGGCGCCTTTATTTTTGCCACTGCGCCACGCTGAACCAGCAATATCCATATGCGCCCAGGTGTACTTTTTAGTAAAGCGAGACAAAAAACAGCCTGCGGTAATAGAGCCTGCCGGGCGTCCGCCCAGGTTGGTCATATCTGCAAACGGGCTTTCCAGTTGATCCTGGTATTCGTCCCACAACGGCAACCGCCAGGCGCGATCAGAGCTTTGCTCAGAAGCATTAATCAGCTCGTGGGCCAGCGGGTTGTGCTGGCTCATGACCGCACTGGCATGGGAGCCCAGCGCAATGATACAGGCACCGGTTAATGTGGCGACATCAATAACCAGTTCCGGCTCAAAACGCTCAACATAGGTCAGGGCATCGCACAGCACCAGACGGCCTTCAGCATCGGTATTTAATACTTCAACAGTCTGGCCCGACATCGTGGTGAGAATATCTCCCGGGCGATAGGCTTTGCCATCCGGCATATTTTCGCAGCCCGCCAATACCCCGATGACATTCACCGGCAGATTCAGCTCGGCCACAGTGTGCATCGTACCCAGGACACCGGCGGCGCCGCCCATGTCATACTTCATTTCATCCATGCCCTCACCGGGCTTGATGGAAATACCACCGGAGTCAAAGGTCAGGCCTTTACCTACCAGCACAATGGGTGGCTGGTCAGAGGGGCCGCCACGGTGATGAATAATGCTCATCATAGACTCATTTTCTGAGCCTCGGCCTACCGCCAGATAAGCCTGCATACCAAGCTCAGCCATCTGGGCTTCATCGACCAATTCCGCCGTTACCGACTCATAGTTGGTCTGAAGCTTTTGTGCCTGCTCCCACAGGTAAGCCGGGTTACAGATATTGGGTGGCATATTGGCGACATCGCGGGTGGTTTTTGACCCTTCGCTGATAGCCAGGCCATGCTCAATGGCACGTTCACCTATGTTTAGTTCGCGCCGGGTGGGCACATTGAAAACCATCTTGCGTAGGGGACGGCGTGGTTCGCCTTTTTTGGTTTTAAGATGCAAAAAGGTGTACAGCGAGTCTTGGGTGGCTTCCACCGCCTGACGCACTTTCCAGTACGTATCACGACCCTTTACATGCAGCTCAGTTAAAAAGCATACCGCTTCCATGGAGCCGGTTTCATTCAGGGTCTGAATGGTTTTGGCGATGATTTGCTTGTACTGACGCTCGTTTAACTCGCGTTCCTTGCCGCAGCCTACCAGCAGGACACGTTCGCTAAGCACATTAGGAACATGGTGCAACAGCAGCATCTGACCGGCTTTTCCTTCAAGGTCGCCGCGACGCAGCAAATTGCTGATATAACCTTCGCTGATTTCGTCTAATTGCTCAGCTACCGCAGTCAAGCGTCGTGGCTCGAACACCCCGACGACGATGCAGGCGCTGCGTTGTTTTTCAGGGCTACCACTTTTTACACTAAACTCCACGATGACACCTCGCTTTTATCCATTTTGTGTTTGCAGAAATACAAAAATCACATAACGTTTTACGCTACTTTTGTGTTTTAATACACAGCTTAACTTGCATGGGACACCCAGATACAGCAAAGTTGCTATTTCAGCACTTTTTTCACTGTAACAACCGTGTGATGCTTAATTTCCATGCAATCTGGCACGCATTTACAGGCAAAACTTGTAAAAACGTTTAGTTTACTCAAATTTGTGCTTTCTTTCACTATAATTCCAATTTTTCCAGTAGGGCTCACATGCTGATATTTCGCTACCTGATTAAGGAAACGCTGAAGTCACAGCTGGCAATATTCTTCATTCTGATGGCCATCTTTATCACCTTACGCTTTGTCCGGGTTCTGGGCGATGCTTCTGACGGTGACATTCCAGCCGGGTTGGTAATGGGCTTTTTAGGGCTTTATGCCCCCATTCTTGCTTCTTTGATTTTACCGATCAGTGCGTACCTGGGGATTATGCTGGCCCACGGGCGTATGTACGTAGACAGTGAAATGACGGTGCTGCGTGCTTGCGGCGTCAGCGAATGGTATATCACCCGGGTAATGTTGTTTTTGTCGTTGTTTATTATGGTCATTACCGGCTTCATTACGCTGTACCTGGCCCCGACCGCGGCGGAAAGTGAATATCTGCTGCGGGAAAAAGCCCGCAACGAAGCAGGATTTTCAGCGCTGATTCCCGGGCGTTTTCAGCAAACCGGTAATGAAGAAGCGGTGATTTTTGTTCACGACATTGATGCCAAAAACGACCAGCTGCAGCGGGTATTTTTATCGCAAAACCAGCCCGAAGACGAATATACCCAGGTGCGGGTGGTGTATGCCGATGCCGGCTCTATCCAAAACAACAAAGATGGTACCCGCAGTCTGGTGCTCAAAGACGGGGTGCAGTATGAAGGTATTCAGACTCAGCAAAACTACCGAAAAGTTGAATTTGATGAATATCAGATTCAGATAGCTGACGAACCGGCTGAAGAGCCACGGGGCAAAGTCAGTGTGCTGCCCACCATGGAGTTGTGGAATGATAACTCTGTAGAGGCCCGGGCGGAATTGCAGTGGCGTCTGGCCATTCCTTTGTCTATCCCGTTTTTAGCGTTAATCGCGGTGCCGTTAAGTTCGGTGGACCCGCGCCAGGGCCGCTTTGGCAAGATGATTCCGGCTATCTTGCTGTATTTGGGTTACTTTTTGCTGTTACTGGCTAGCCGCCGGGTCCTGGCTGATGGCAAATTGCCGATTCAGCTGGGGCTGTGGTGGGTACACGGGATCATGCTGATTATCGGGGTCACCCTGATTGTCAGGGATCGCAAAACCGGTACTGAGCTGCGCGCCTGGCTGTTGGGGAAAAAGTAATGTTTAAAATTCTCGACCTTTACATTGCCCGCACCCTGCTGAGCACCATCGCCGTGACCTTATCGGTATTGATTGGCTTAAGTGCATTAATCAAATTTGTTGAGCAATTGCGCAAACTCGGCGAAGGTGATTACGATATCACTCTGGCCGCGATTTACGTGCTTCTTAGCCTGCCCCGTGACTTAGAACAGTTCTTCCCGATGGCCACCCTGCTAGGGGGCCTGGTGGGCATGGGCGTATTGGCCAGCAACAGTGAACTGGTGGTTATGCAATCAGCTGGTTTGAGTCGCTGGAATATCATCAACTCGGCAATGAAGTCTGCGGTCGTAATGATTTTGTTTGTGATGGCTATTGGCGAGTGGGTGACCCCGTATAGCGAAGCCAAAGCCAAAGAGCTTCGTACCGAGGCGCTCACCGGCGGGTCGCTGTTTTCCTCAGATGAACTGGTATGGGCCAAAGATGGCGAGCATTTTGTTAGCATCGGGCAGGTGGTGACCCGCGAACGGCTACAGGAGATCAGCATTCATGACTTTGCGCAGGATTTGACCCTTAACCAAATCATTTTCGCAAGCAGTGGCCACTTTGATGGTCAAAGCTGGTGGCTGGAAGACGTCACTATCACCCAGTTCACTGATGAACAGGTGAGCACCCAAACTCAGCCGAAACGGCGCTGGGACTCATCGCTCACCCCGGACAAGCTGGGAATCGTGGCAGTGAAACCAGAAACCCTGTCGATTACCGGGCTTTCGGAATATATTCAGTATCTGGATAACAACACCCAGGATAGCAGCCGCTATCAGCTGGCGTGGTGGCGTAAAGTCCTGCAGCCGGTATCGGTGAGCGTTATGCTGTTAACCGCGCTGTCGTTTATCTTCGGGCCATTACGCAGTGTGTCGATGGGGGCACGGGTTATAATGGGCGTGCTGACCGGCTTCGGCTTTTTTGTTACCAACGAGGTGTTCGGACCATTAAGCCTGGTGTATAACTTCCCGCCATTTTTAGCCGCACTTTTCCCCAGCCTGCTGTTCGCGGCCGTAGCGGCAATTATGCTACGAAAATAAATTAGCGGTTCTTTTGATGATTCAAAGCTGGTAGTTCAAAGTTGGTAGTGAAAAGCTACCAGCTTTTATGATGATTAGCCTCGGCCGTTAGCTGCAAGACTTCGGTATGAGCTATGCGGTCCTGCAATGCTAACTTGTTTTTAAAGTCTACCAGCACCAGTAAGGTCCCTACCCCCCCGAGTGAAAAAATCAGGCGTAAAATCAAGCGGCCCCAGGTGACCGGCGCCGCCGTGGTCGAGTAAATTCGTAACCGCCATGCCCGCATACCCAGGGTTTGGCCGCCCTTTTTCCAGAACCACAGAAAAAAGCCCGCAACCCACAAACCGACCCAAACCTGAATGAGTAGTTTGTAGCCCACCGAGGCCTGAATCAAATCGGCGGGCTCAGCGAACCCCTGCAGGCTCAATACGCCATTTTTAAGCAGGACCACCAGCGTCACTATCAATACCATGGCCGCACACATTGCCACCGCCACAGCCACTAATGTGTCGTAGATCATGGCCAGCAGGCGCTTGAGAAAGCTGGCTCTTGCAAGTTGTTCTGTTGCTACCCTTGGTTGCTCCGTCACCGACTTTTCCCAATTGGTTGAGTAAATTAAGTCTGCCATAGTTTCAATAAGATACAACGAACATCGTGGAATAACTACTGGCCGGCCAAAACTGTCACCCTGTTACAACTAAGCTTCCTGAGCAAGTCTTCGGATAACTTGCTAATAGCCATTACTCCCAGCAATCAGGCAAAATCTTTTAAAAACACCTACAACAACCTCCTGGCGCATCATTGCGGATGGAAAATTCAGGCTTAAGAAGGTCGTATCCCGCCACCTTTGTTTAAAAGCTGGGCAGTTGACTGACTTTGCGAGAAAAAAGCTTGTATGTCATTAACACATCGCTATAATGCTTTTCGTAGCGATAGCACACCTATCCAAGCCAGTGTGATGGAATTGGTAGACATGACGGATTCAAAAATGAATGCGCCTAGCCAACCACAGCGGCAAAGTCATTGAAAGGTAAGCACCTTTTGACTCAAACAAGCAAAAATAAGCTTGCAAAGATTTGCAAAGTTTTTAAACTACGCAAATAGTAAAGTTAGATGCCAGTGTGATGGAATTGGTAGACATGACGGATTCAAAATCCGTTGCCTTCGGGCGTGGCGGTTCAAGTCCGCCCACTGGTACCATTCATTTAAATCTTTGCTAAACAAGAAACCGACTTTAAAGTCGGTTTTTTTGCCTACATCTTATTTAGGCGGCATTTCTCGCCGTGTTCTATTTTTTTGAGGCAGAGTATTTCTGTAGCGCATCTTAACTAAGTACCAGCATACATAAAGTCCCGAGCTTCTCTATATAGTTATAAGCAGTATTATATCTGTGGCTTTTATTCCAAAAATTATTTGTCATCTCATAAATCGTGATAAATGAAGGGAATCATTTCTTCTTATGACCATTCCCCGCATTAGCAAAAATATATCTAAGAGCAATTCATAATATACAGCACGTTTTACGTACTCTACAGACGGCCGGTAAATCAGTGGGCTATGACTTCAACATAGAGCATATCAATCAAATCATCAGTGTTGTTTTCAAAGCCACAATTCTTTTATTCAGGATGCGTACCCCAATTAGCCTCGTATCTTCTAGATCTGGAGAAGTTGCGATGAGACAAATTTCAAAGCAACTCATTGTTCAAAACTAAAAATAAGAGTTTGCTGCTAGGGGCTTTATATAATATTTAGTTTGGTTGTATCAAACCCTCTGAATCAATCAACTTTTCGACTATATCATCTAATTGCTTTAAGTAATCAATCTGCAATTCGATCGATGATACCAATTTTATGAATTCAACTATTGATGCCTGGCTTAGTTCCTTTTTAAAATATGGAAACTTTCGCTGCCTAAGCCACTTATCTACAATATAATAGCCTGATACTCTTAAGCTATAAACCTCCTCTGGTATCTTAATAGATATTTTTAACTTCGTATCGCTATTAAGCAGAAGAGTCTGTTTTACAGCATCATATTTATAGCTTTTAAGCTTAAATCCCATAGGCACTTCATCTAACAACTCAACGTTTTCCGACTGAGGTACAGCAATCTCCAACTTCTCCAACTTTGCTATTTTTTCACCATATTCGACTATTAACCTCCGTGTTTCCTCGTTCGGAGCCATTGGTATACGAGGTGGATAGTCTGGATTTGATGGCCCATATAAAACGCCTTCAAATGTATCTAGATAGCTAGGTGAACTCATTATGGCGTATACGTAGTATAAAACGCTCCTATCAGGATTATCTGCAAAACTAAATAACTTCAAAATTTCTGAATTTATATTAGAAGCGTATATATCCTTCTTACCTGCATCTTTAAAAACATATTTGTCGCAATGAATCATACCATTTCCGCGTGAAGCCAACTCGTTATCAGGTAAATCCCAACAAAAACTTACAAATCGCGTTAAGGTAGAACCAATATCCTTAGTACTTGGAGCAACAGCTATACCTACAGCACCATTACGAAAAGCCTCTCTTATTTCGGGTCTAGCTCTTGTGCCTTCTCCAGGTGCAGCTCGCAATGCCGTAAATAAATTATCATTATTGATAACTTTTCCACGTAAGAAAGGTCGAAAAGTATAGTCAGAGATATCACTACTAGTGACTTTAGAAAGACTCTTTTTTACCTCTATTGTTAGCTTATCTTCTGACGGTGGCCTTTGCTGTCCCACGAACCATTTTTTTATTAACTCGCTATTTGGCTGTGTTAGCTTTGATAAGTTTTTTGCTCTTCGAAGTAAAATAGCTTCATCTGTATGAAATAATACGGAACTGGGCGCCAACTTAATCCCTGAGCACTTATGCTTGAATATCGCTTTTCCCTTTGAAGTTAAAGGCCAGCATTTATCCCATTTTCCTAGAGGGTACTTTTTAAACGGAGTGAAACTATAACTAGTATCTTGTATTTCGACCGACTCAAACTCACTATATTTCGTTGTAGATTCAAAAAACTTTCTTTTTTCTTTTTTATCTTTAGTTGTTATATCTTTATAATAAACCGCCGCCGGTTGTTTAGTATTTTCTTTTTTTACACAGAACAACACTAATCTACCTTGAAGCACTGAAAAAATAGAGTTCCTTGCGTCGTTAGTTCTTACATCTCCGTCCACATCTAAAACGTAGATATGATCAAATTTTTCTAAGAGCCATTTTCGAGCACTCTTAAATGAAATTCCGCTAGCAAAAGCGCCGGGGAGAACTAGAGATACTATTCCATCATCATTCTCAAGAACGCGTTCGCAGCACCAACGCAAAAATCTAAAAGCTTCATTGTTGAGTGCTTTTTGTATATTTTGTCTATCACCGACATCTGCCTTAGGAGGTCTGAAATCGTTCAATAATTGTTGAATAATCGTTCTTGGTGAACTGTTTGCAACATGATTCGAAGACGGTGGGTTCCCGATAACAACTTTTATAGGTGAGTGGCACGAGCGAAACGCTAGCTCTCGCTCTTTAGAGAACCCTTCATCGACACTTTTTGTACTTTTTAAAATTTGATCAGACAAAGTATCTGCTAACAAAATCTCGAGATCAATGCCTACCTCATCAGATGCTCCAATTTCAGACATCCTATAATGCGCTAATGCATATGGTGCAGGTAAAATTTCAAGTCCCACAAGTTCAACTGAGGATGAACCTTTAAATTGTTTAAAAATCGCTTCGAGAAAGCTCCCAGTCCCACAGCAAGGATCAATTATCTTATCTGCCACATCGTACATCGTCCCTGAAAAATATTTATCGCATAAAGCATTAGTATATTTTACGGTCCAGTCAGATAACATCATAGGAGTATAAAAAGCTCCTCTATCGAATCTAGTTTTGGAGTCAAACTCATCTAAAAAGATTTCAAATAAAGAATGAAAATCTAATTCACTTTTTTCAGTCCCCATAAACTCCGCATGTGCCAAAACGCCTAAGACTTCCTTATGCCAATCGGACAATAGATTTTCTTGGCTTACAACAGGATTAAGTTGATCCATAATTGACTTAAATGGTCTCAACTTTGCTGTTATGGAGTCTAAGTTTGACGTGTCCCAAAACTCGCGTATTGCTGATTTTCGAGCATCGGGAAGAGTTTCATTAATTGGATTTCTAGTATGGGCATAAAAAAGACCAAAAGTAAGAACTTGAGATATAAAATCAGAACAAGCTTTCACATCAGATAGGGATTTATCATGATGATCTTCAATAATAGTTTTCAAAGTTTGTAAGCTGGATATGAGCCCATTTTCTTCTCGTGAAGAACCGCTGCCCCTTGGGGATTCAAGTAACTCTTCTAACTCTTCAGCTAAGTTCCTTGCTCTAGATGCTAGCTGAGAAATTAATTGTCCCTCAGTCCATTTTCTATAACCCGGATTATCAACCAATTGTCTAAATTCCCTCTCTATAGCCGGATTTATAGAGTTTAAAGACCAGTCTTGCGATAAGCATTGAGGCTTTGGAATAATTGATTCTCTTCTTGGCTCGCGAATATCATCTGAAAAAAATAAAAATTCGAGTCCATCGAACACAAAAACAGGTCGGCCTAAATTAATATAGCGCTCTATCTGTCTGAGTTCTGATGGCGTCGGATTGAAAGGCTTATTGAGAGAAAGAGACTTATGATCTCCAAAACAGTATACCCCAAATGTTTCCTTATCTTCTAGCCTCCAGTCTGGCCTATCTTTTCTGGTATAGTTTACGTCGTGATGCAAAATAGTTGATTGGGATTTTTTTTCAACCAATGTCACCACCGACTCGATATATCCATGCACTACAGGCCTAGTAGCTAACTCTACTGCCTTTACGCCTGCGTCATATGAGGCTTTACAAATACCCTGAAAGTCAGATAGAAACTTTCTTGTGACCTTTTCGAAGTTCATTATCCATCGTCCTTAAAATTGCTTTCCCTAAAACCTCACCTAGTAATGGAGGTACTGCATTCCCTATTTGTCTCGCAATTTGGACTTTATTTCCAGCAAAGTTATAGTCTTGTGGGAATGTTTGTAATAAAGCGCCTTCGAGTAACGAGATACTTCGGTCTTGTTCTGGATGACCAAATTGGCCTCTCGTAAAAGAGTCAAATTTGGCCGTAATGGTCGGCGAGACTTCATCCCACGCCATTCTCCCATATACATTTCTATGACCTATTTTATCTGCACTCAACTTATGACACTCAGCTAAGAGAGCTTCAGGCAAGTTAACACGACTTTGACCTGGCTGGATTGCCCGGATTCTCTCAAGATTTTTTTCAGATAATTTATCAGCTCGATGCAATGGTATAGTAGGGTGTGACTTACCTGAGCTCGGTGCCGGAGGTAAATGCCCGATTGTGTCTCTCACAGTCTTTATTGGGCCTGTAGGTATAGGCCAAGAAAAAAAGCCTTCAGTTTGCGTATATTCACCTACAAGAAAATACCGTTTTCTCCTTTGGGGAACTCCAAACTCTCTCGCATCAAGCGTATTTTCGTGACAAACGTAACCATTTACTGACATTCGTTTTTTGAAGCTATCAAGAGTTGCTCGTCCTCTCTTCCCACCAATTCCCGGAACGTTTTCTAATAGAAAATACTTTGGCAGAAACTCTAAAATCAAGTCACCATAATCATCAACTAAGAGGTTGCGATCGTCAGAGTCTCCGCCCACAGTTCGTTGAATACTAAAGCCTTGGCATGGAGGTCCTCCTGCTAAAAGGTCCAATTCTCCCTTTTTTAAACCAACCTTTTTCATAAGGTTACCACTGATAGCTTTCCTTACATCGCAGACTATCGCTTCATGTTTTTGATAATTACTATTTTTATTAATCGTATCAATGCAAAGAGAATCTATGTCGAAACTCAATAAGATATCAAAACCAGCTTCTGCAAGCCCAAGGGAAAGTCCACCTGCCCCACAAAATGCATCAATAGCTTTAAACTTACAACTCATCGCGTACCGTTCTTTATGCCAGCAATAACACCCGCGAAGGAGTCGTTGACGGGCATTTCAATTATTTTATCCTGACCTTTTGCAGATTCATTTCTTATATTGGCTAAAACAGAACAAGCCACCCCTAAAGATAGAAATGGTGGGACTGCCTCACCAATTTGCCTAAAAATATCGTCAAAAGTTCCTTTAAACTCGTATCCATCTGGGAAGCTTTGCAATCTTGCAGCCTCTCTGGCCGTTAACCCACGATCTTGTTCAGGGTGAACAAACCTCCCACTGGCAGGATTTCTTGCATAATGTGTAATTGTAATAGCTGGCTTATCCCAATACAGACGTCCGTAAACATCTGCGAAGCCTTTAAAATCTTGTAAGCATTTTGGACCGACACCGGCGGGCCTACTGCCTCCATTTTTGGGTACAGCCTTAATTACGTCTATTGTTGATTTCCTATGTGATGCACTTTTATGCATTGGATCTTTATCGCACACCTTACCAGCGGTCACTTCGGGCAGATCAGCAATTGCATCTCTAACTGTGTAGAATTTTTCTCGTAAGTACTTCTCTACTGGCATAGAAAAGTCCGACTTCATAGCCATTACTAACGCACGGAATCTTTCTTGTGGCACTCCAAAAGAAGCGGCATTATGTATAGATTGCTTAACTATATAATTGCTATCTTGAAGTTTATTTCTAAAATTTTCAAAATGGTGCCAATATTTACCAGATAGAAGCTCTGGCACATTTTCCATAATAATACAATCTGGTTGTAGCATAGTGCAGACCTCAGCAAAGGCCTCAACAAGACCGTTCCGAACGTCAGGATTATCCCAATCTTTCTTACGGTGAGCGCTAAAACCTTGGCATGGTGCACAACCAATTAATACTGTTTTTTTATCAGGACTATAATCATCCAATTCCGCAAGAAATTTTTCTAATTCATCCTTGCTCGATGCCAACTCGTTCACATCAACTTGTATTCCAGGCACACCAAAATTATGACTATAACTATCAAGGGAAACTCTATTGATATCGCCCCCACCAATAACTCTAAAAACCCCTTCGACCTTACTTAACGCAGCGAATCCAAGAGACATTCCCCCTGCCCCACAGAACAAATCTATTACTTGGATTTCTCCTTGGTCATTTATTTTATCCTGTGGCCGCCAGCTTTTTAGAGCATTCGTTGCTACTTCGAAATAGTGTTTCTCATTCATTTTCTATATAACTCAAGCTCTTGTGAATCCACCAAACTACAACTGTTTATTTATACAGCAAAAAACTCACCTATGATGCCCCTTCGATGAATTCTGGTCAAGCATGAGGCAGTAAGTCGGGTATAACTTGACCATTACTTTTTCATGCAGCACAGAGCTGTGAGTTGAAGTCCACTTTAGACAAAATGTCACTTTGAATCGCCAATACTAACACCATAATACCCAGCCGTTCTTCGCAACGGTTTTCGCTCGCTGTTATAAAACATCCCAATGTAATCGAATATGTCGCTTCTAGCATTATATCGGGTTGAGTAGACTTTTTATGCGCTACCGTTTCAACATCTAGAAGACGCTTTCAGCTACAGCATATTCACGACAGTTTTCGCGCCTGCTCTTGATGTTGTCCAGCCCATTTAATTTTGTAGATCCAAGTGAAACAAAACAACAATTCTACTAAAGTACTGATTTGCATGGGTGCATTTGATGAAACGATAAAAACAAACGTTTGCACAAGGTGAAGAAGCGCTGGCAGTCAATTTATGGAAGCAAGGCATTGGTTTCAATGATATTGGCATAGCAATAGATTCTGCCCCAACTAATTTGTTTACTGTATTACGTCGTTCTTAACGAATTAAGCCTAGTCCCGAACCAGAAAACTACTCACCCAACGTTCGCTGAGTGAGAATAGAAAAGAGTCGCGCTGTCAAACAAAATGTCGCCCAAAGGCATCGCCAGGATGCTTAACCGCTCCCCTTCACCCATACCAGAGAAGTTGCCCGCAACCGAGGACGTCGTTACTACAAAGCTGTACACGCAAACAACCAAGCAAGACGCGCTCAAGCGGCCTGTATAAGGAGCGTTAGGAGATAATCCGGCTTTCCGACTACTCGACACGTCTAAACCTGAGCTGGCTTCTACCTCGTTTGCGTAGAATTTTAGGCAGTCTCCCTATAATGAGATAAAGTACTGGAACTTAAGACAATACTACACAACTGGAATTAATACCCAACGACGATATTTGCTGGGTTAATATCCTTTGGTTATTCAACAAGGATGTTTGATTATGCCAAGGAAAAACACTTCTTTTGCTGACCTTCTATTGCAAGCGCCGTGGTGGGTTTCCGTTGTAACGGCAGCTATCACCTATTTTGTGATGGGTCGTTTACTCCCCTCTATCGAAACCGAAAACCAGATTATTAACATGGTATTTAAGGCGCTTGCTGTTCCAGCACCGCTTTTCGCACTTTTCATAGTACTTATCGCGCCTTTTTCGTTTTTCAATTCACGACGTAAGGCCAGGCAACTGGATACCCAAAAGAGCATTGAGACCATTCGACAACTGCACTGGCGCAATTTTGAAGAGTTAGTCGCGGAATCGTATCGCAGACAAGGTTATCGAGTGGCAGAAGGCGGGTTCGGTGCAGACGGTGGCATCGACTTGGAATTGAGAAAAAGCGATGAGTCGGTGCTTGTGCAATGTAAGCAGTGGAAAGCGCAAAAAGTAGGCGTGAGCGTGGTACGTGAGATGTTCGGTGTGCTCTCGGCAAGTAATGCAGATAAGGTAATTGTTATTACTTCAGGCCGGTACACCCAGCAGGCAATCGACTTCGCATATGACAAGCCAATGGTACTCGTTGACGGCAACGAACTACTTTCCCTCATCCATGGTGTGCAAACGACCACCAAAGTAGAAGTGACAAAGCAGGCCATCTGCCCAAGATGTGGTGGTGAGCTTGTGAACGACAAGCGAAACGTGGTATCAATGCAGGGAATAACTTTTTAGGTTGTTCCAGTTTTCCAAAATGCCGTTATAGTGAGTAGCCGATAGGCATTGCGTCCATCGGCTACTATGAGTGATAACGATAAAGCCTAACTAACGCCTGACAGGTCTTTGGTAAACCCATTTGAATTCTTTTTTAGGATCGTAGTCACTTCGACTTCGTTTATTGAATTCTGCTTCAGCAGCCTGCTTTGTTTTATATTTTCTGATTTCCTGTTTGGGGTATCCTTGCGTGTACCTTGATGCTTCCTTGTAACTGCGATAAACGCCCGGACAGGCACCAACAAAAACGACATACCAAGGGCCTTTATTTAAACCGTTCATATAAATCTCCAATTGATAGACGCCTCATTGCGCCTATCAACCGGTTTACAGTTTTGATTTATCTGGCCCTACTCTTCACTAACTGATACCTGAAAAGCTGATAGCTCACGCCAGTAATGCAAAAAGTTACCTTCCCATATCCGGTAGATATCGTACCCAGTTTCGATTGGGAATATACCGTGCAGGTTTTGAAACACTCCACTCTGAAAATCGAAGTCCAACTCTTTAACGAGCTCAGCGAACGGCCCAATGCCGATATAGGCAAAGTCAGTGATGTAGATGATATCGAATGCATCACCTCTCCTTTCCAGTCGGATTTCGACTGGATGAAAGCCGCCTGTTTCGGCTGAGTAACTTAGATCGCGGAAGTTAAGTGTGATTGCTGATGTAGACACTGACGTATCGCCTAGCTCTTCAGTCAGAGCCGCAGTTAAACGCTTAGATACTGGCAGCGCCAAGTCCTTATAGTTAATATCCATAAATATACCGTAGAAATTTTGAAATAAAACGCCCTGACAGAGTGGCTTACTAATTTAAGTAAACACTGCTGAAAGGGCGGACTAATGGAGTTGTGTTTTAGCTTTTGGGTTTGGCAGGTTGTTTCTGGCTGGCGGACTTTTTCGTGCCTTTTGTCGGAGCGAGCAGGTATGTATCAAGCTCCCCTTTTTCAACCGCTTGTATCACTGTTGCGATTGTCTCAGGGATCTTGCTGACTTCACCGACATCAATTGCAGGCTTTCCGGTATCAAACTCTATCGGCTTGTTGTTGACCTTAACTTCTAAGTAAAAGTGACCATCACTGTCGTAGTACCAGGGCCGGACGGTGATTTGCCGACGTTCCTTTTTGCGTTCGCCGGTCTCTGGGTCTTTGACCATTTTCTCTCGGTAAGCTTCAAAAGGCCGTCTTTCGATCATGCATGTTGCCATCACCTGCTGCTGCTCCAGCTTCTCGATGAGCTTTATGCGTTTGCCGATAACGGGCGGCTTGGACTCAAGTTTTGGACGAGCGGTGACCTTGAGCGAACTCAATACTGATGTAGTCATGTTGTTTACCTCATTAGGTTAGTTCGGGCGAATAAAGCCCATTTGTGGTTTGGTTTGCTTGCGTTGGTTTTCTTCTGCCAACAGGGTGATGGCAGAAAGTCTGTGATTTTGTTTGGTTCTGAACTGTTTGCGTCTTGCCAGAATGGCAAAGTCGCCGGGTGTTAGTTGGGTTAGCTCAGACAATGCCTGTTGCTCAGTTTTTTTAACCGTTTTGATACCCAGTGACTGCTTGTACAACTGAAGTACTTGGTCGAACGTTAGATAAGTACATTGGAGTTTGAAGTCAAAGCGCCTGAGCACCGCATGGTCCAATCGGCTTTCAAGGTTAGTCGCTGCGAAAAGCGGTTGTGAGCACGACTCAATCTGAGTAAGTAACTCGTTCACCAATTGCAGCTCATGATGAGCATTCAACGACTCACGGTTAGTAAGTAAACTATCTACCTCGTCTAAAAGAATTATCTTTTCGTCGGTGTGTGCTTCTTCAAATATGGCGGCAATGTTCTGCTCACTCTCGCCCACCCATTTGCTAAGCACATCAGATGCTTTCACGTGAATAAGCTCACGGTGATGTTGTTCAGCCAAGTGATGTACAAACGCTGTTTTGCCTGTACCAGGTGGCCCAGACAGCAACACACGTACTGAAGAATCATTGTCTAACGCATGCTGGATGTCATCGAGGTAGCTTTTCGGTTGTTTGATATTAAAGAGTGAACTATCAAATTGTAGTGCATGCTGGTACTGAGGTTTGCTTTCCCACTGTCCGGCTGCACGCAGCGTTGCCTCAACGGTTTCGTATATTACGTTCTCCGCTTCGGTATGCGCTGTATTCAGGGTTTTAGCTATATGTGCAGCATTTGCTATTACGGCAGGCGAAACGTTGTTCACGCGCGTTACCGTTCGTCTAAAGTCCGATGACAATGACAAACCTTTAAAGTGTGGCTTGCAAATGGCCTCGATATCTTCCGGCGTTGGTCGTGGTACTTCAGTAATAAGTTTGAATCGTCGGACAAAGCTCGGCTCCAGAAAATCAATATGATTGGTTATCCATATACACGGAATATCACTATCTTCTATTAAACGCTGAAGATGCTCTTTGCTGTACTGGTAGCAGGCGTGTTCAAAAATCGTTTCGCATTCATCAATCAGTAGCAACGACTTTGAGCCGCTTGATAGCAAGTTACTGATCATAGATAGGTAGCGTAGCCGCTCCTTATCTGGATACTTGGTCTCAAAGTCGTCGGTACTTTTCGTCTCATTCAGTGCCGTTGACCGAACCTCGTAAAGTTGATGTCCAAGCTCTTTGGCCAATGTACGAGCAAGCTCTGTCTTGCCGGTACCGGATTCGCCATAAAGCAGTACATTCGTGCCTGAGAGTCCTTGTTCTACGGCTGATTTGAGATAGTTACTTATGCGGAACCCATCAACTTGTGGAAACGCGCTTAAGCTGAATTGTGCAGACTGGCTTCTATGCAGTAACGGTGCGATGAGCTGCTGTTTGTTTTCGACTTTCTGCGTAAGCAGGCTATGTAACAGATAGTCCGGCAGTTCATCACCAAACAGTACATTCAGATTAGGCTTTCGTAATATGCCAGCTCTGGTAAGTTGCTTGAGCGTACGCTCGTAATCGTCCGAGGTAAGGTTGCATATGTCTTGTAATAGCGTACTCACTTGTGCGTAATGTAACTGCCCGACCAACAAGTCTGAGAATTGGAGAAAAGCAGGATTAGCGTGCGCGACAACAACATATTCAATAATAAGTGCAGCGTTCTTCGCTAGTGCAAGCTCTCTCTCGATGAACTGGCAATTGGTAATGCAAAGCTGTGTAGTTGCTGGGCGCTTGTCAGTGATAGAAAACAATTTAACTGCACTGCGCTTAGAGTTTACTTTTAGCTGCTCACCACTTAATTGACGTTGTCCGGTGATAGCGCAAAGCGTGGTAACATCCAGCAGGTCGCTGTCGGGCTTATCTATATACTCAAGTAGCCTTTTTGCCCATGAGCACGCGAGATAATTGAGCTTATATCGTTCTCGAAACCTATTCATGTTTATCACCATTGCTATCATAAGCAAGGTTGGCCGCAGCAGCCTCCATCACTTTTTCATGGCGTTTGTCATACACCACGGTAGTAGACACATCCGCATGGCCTGCCATCTGACGAGCAGTGTTTAAATCAACATTTTGCTCGAGAAGGCGGGTGATGAAGGTCCGGCGCAAGTCATGCGGCGATACGCCTTCTACACCGATAGAAGCCAATGTTTTCCTTACTAGTGAGTAGATGAAACTCGCCGAGAGTGGGCTTTCTAGCTGAACGTGACCGCCTCTGGCGATACGCACGAATAATGGGCCTCGCCCTGTACCTCTGATTGTTAGCCATTGACTGACAGCCTGCTTCACCCAGTCCGGCAAATATACAATTCGGCTTTTATTGCCTTTGCCCTGACGGATGAATAGCGTCTTGTTCTCTGGTGAGTAATCAGCATACGCTAGTGCGACCAGCTCACTACGCCTTAGTCCAGTGCCGAGTAACACCGAGAACAAGGTGCTGTCACGAAGACCTATAGGCGACTGGTTTCGGTCAAGCGTAGCAAAGAGCTTTTCAACCTGTATGACTGATAATGGCGTGCCACGGTGACTACCATGTTTTACCTTTGTTATTGTCTGCAATTGCAATGCCTGCATCTCAGGTGCTTTGCCAGACATTACAGCGATTTTTACAATATTGCGTATCACAGCCATGGCTCTGTTGATTGAACGTGCAGACCAGCCTTTCTTGAGCAGCAATGCTTGAAGATGGCTAGCCTGCTGATAGTCGATAGCAGCAAACCGCTCTGCCCTTTCTCGTTCAGGCCAATTAAGAAGTTCTGCAATGCTGTTCAGTTGTGATGCGATTGAGCGCTGACTATTGGGCGCAAGTCGCCCTAAGTACAGCGTGTAAGGACATGCTGTATCCATGTGTTTGTTCCGATTATGAAGTTATACGAATGATGGGCGTGGATTGCTTGAATAAGCTGTAGACAGAATAACAGTGGGTATTGAGCAGATATACGGTGATTTTGTACCAAAAAAATGAGAATGAGGGGCTAAGCCCCCCAGAAAAACTATCTATAATCTCCCCTTCCTCATAAAATGCAACCGAGCCTGCCTTACTGCTTCTTGTGAAGGGACTTCGGGACAGTTTGAAACCCGTTCAGTTTTTAAAGCACGTCTATAAATCCACTTCACTTTTTTAAACCCATACATATGAGCCAATGTTCCAAACAAAACTAAGTCATCTGGAGTATAGGTGGCCTGGTCGACATCGAGAGCGCTAAATAAACAGCCCTCCCATAGTGCCCGTTGCACAAGCGTTTCAGCATTTTCTCTACTTAGGTACAAGTCTAGGCCGGTATCAGAAATGATTGTGTCTACATCAATATCTTCCATGTCAAATACGGGGGCTGACAACTGGCTAAAGACATTGTTTCTGATAACAGCCATAATTGCCTCGAAAGCAATTCCGAGGGCAAAGGATGGGCTTATGTTAGTATTTGCAGAGTCTCCTAACTCCCTCTTTATAAGGTTGAGGTGCTTGTGCCTTGTTAATACGAGAATCATGCTATTAAGTGTGGTTTGATCAAACTGATTTATTGATGTGTCTGTGGATATTTTCATAGCTTCTTTCCTGTTGATTGAAGGAATGCTAATCATATCCACTAGCTGCAAGTGCAGGGATTTATATTATGTACGAGAAAAAAATATACGGAAAAATTCGTGCTTGCTGATAAAGTGTATTTGGCGTTATCGTGTACGCGAGACGCCGCCGCAATAAATTTTAATTAAAAACAGGTAGTTACTGGTTTTTCATAGTATGCAAAAGTTACAGAAAGAATTGTTCTCATGTTTGCTTTGTTGGGCAAATGAAAAAAAGGCTGATGACAAGGGTTACATATTGAACAAGCTTGCCGTCGAACTTGGAGTATATTTAATATGCACAATGTCGCGTGATGTTATCGCAAAGAGTGCGCGCCATGTGATTACATTCGGTTCACTTCAATGCATTGCAAAATATTTTGGCGATTTTGCTCAATTAAACGATGACCCTTTAAGTAATCGCATACGTGAGGCATGTAATATGCTCTCTGATATTGGCTTAATAGAGGAGCTACGCCAAGAGGAGTCAACTAGCTTAGAGCGTGAGAAATACAATTATGGCGGTGGTATGGTATGGAAATTAGTCATCAGATTAAAAGACTTCGACTATCCCAAAAAATCAGATTCATCTTAAGAATATTATTAGTGAAATTTATTTTTTACTTCTTTTCTTAAATGCGTTAATAGTTCAGCATCAGAATAATTTTTCTTACTGACTTTTCTATATTCTTTCAATAACAAAACTAGGCTTATTGCCACTTTTAGGTCAAATAGGATAAACTTTTCGCCAAGCTGATTCAAAACCTCATGTGGATCCAAGTTTAAATCAGAGCTAAATTCAGCTATGTAGTTTAGAGAAGTATAGGATATATCTCTTCTTTTAGAATTCATGGAAGCTCGCTTACTTCTTATCCTACTCTTCCATTTATTCCAGATATCACTATCAATACTATTAATTTGATTATTTATTTCCTTGAGATGTTTATTGATATTAGACGACTCACTATTCAACTCTAGATTTTCTAATTGCTTTGCAATTTGACTTATTGCGATTTTACTCTTTTTCGATCCTCGTCCACGACCATGAGATATCAAATTCGCTCCGTGCTGTCGCCAATCTTCAATAGCGACTGGTTTACGTGCCATACTGCCCTCAAATTCGTAGTCATACTATTAGTTGAAATCGTAGTCCTACGCTTTCAGGTTGTCAAGAATATCGTCAGTCCTACGATTACTACCAGTAGTAATAAGAAATTACCGGGCGATGTAAGTGACCACTTACAATGAAAGCAACAGCAGTAATTTCATATCTACAATCTTACGGGAAGTGTGGAATAGCTACAAAATGGGCAATTTTCAGCCGATTTTTACTCTTTAATCGCTTCCTGAGTTAATTTGCGCTTTTTATGGATTTTGAGATGAAAATAATAATTTGTATTTACACGCGCAGGTAGGCGCCTCTATCAGTAACCATATAGATACACACTATGACTAATACATCCATACAGACTAAGCAAAGACATTGTAAGCTCGAGACTAGTGTAAGCTCTCAACTACGACTACCCGTTTCTGACATCGACAAGATACTTAGCTATTATTCGTCTACGGATATATTTGAACGTTTTACAGCACTGTCTGCGATCATTGAGGATGATGAATTTATAAATCGCCAGGCCGACCTAATGTGTAGATACATAGATGGTCGTTGGTTGAAGCTGGACTTTGATCAGTTAGTTGTCAGCTTTGATATCAGTGAGAAAAAGAGTAGAAAGATTATAGATAGGCTGGGTGATAAATTAAGGGTAGATTCTACTTGGAAAATTAAGCGAATAAAAAAGCATAAAAATATAACAAGTGTAGAAAAATGCTATAAATCGCATTATACAGCGAAATGTTCAAATAAAAGCAAAATACACATTTCAATACTTAATAAAAATATTTCAAATCGCTATAGAAATTTAAGGATAGAGTTTTCACCCAGTTATTTCACCAGTGATGAGACAGTAGAGTTTTTTAATTGGCTCTTTGGTATTTTTGGCAAAGAAAAGGAATCAGCAATACATGGTTCTTTAATTACTAAGCTCGATATTGGCTTTCAGCTTCATAATATATTTTCACCATTGATTACTATATTACCATGCAGTAAGCCTCGTATTTATAACTGGGAATATAGTGGAAAAGATAAACTTATTGCACAAGCGCTCTACGATGCTCAGCTCAAAACAGGTGCTAAGGTAACGAATCTATCATACTGTCCTGTCTCTAAATTTATATATAACGTGTTTAAGAATAAACCATACACCAAACAGGAAGCTGAGAAACTGCTGGCCTCGGTAGTTCCTGCTGCTAGGCTCGAATCTAGATATCAATATCGTGACTCAGGAACTTCTGAGAGCTATTCGCTGGATACGATTAAAGACGTGCCCTTTGACATGCCTAACACTCAGCTAATCACGCCAGAGCAGTTCAGGACACTATCTCATGACGAGCGAGCTGATCTAGCTTTAACTAAACAGGTTGATAAATCAGTAACTGATATTGAGTGCATAACACTGCCCGTGAATAAACTGCTGGCAGAGCATAATCGTCTTATTGATGGCTTACTCAACGACATGGGGTTGGGTAAGTGCTAAGAGGAATATGAACTAGCTCTGATTTGGTCTGCTAGCAAATGAATACAGGGTTCAAACAGTTCTGCAAATTTGACTATTGGACAGAAGAGAACATCATCAGGGCCTCGCCCTTGTGTCATCATTCATCCTTCACCCTAGCGAATGGGGGGCTCCTATGTGCCAGTTGCTGCCGTTGGAACGTCATCTCGCAGGCGGCAGCTTTGTATGTATTGTCGAAGTTGGCGATAAGATAACTCAAGTTCTGCAACGAACTATATCCAAATCGACACCATCTTATTGGCGATGAGCAGCAAAGACAAACAACCAAGAAGCTCAGACGATGTTTCGGAGTCAATATATTTAACTGATCGGAAGTGAAGAAAAAATGATATCAGCTGAATTAGTCTCGACTTAATCTGACACTTCTTCTTGAAAAGATGAGAGTTACCCGTTTTGATAAAGGTGTCGAATCTTTAATCAAAACAAAATAGGTAACTCTCATGTTGCATACTAGCAATCCAATCATTAAACACAAAGCAGGACTGTTAAATCTGGCTGAAGAGCAGGGCAATGTATCGAAGGCCTGTAAAGTAATGGGCGTATCCCGCGACACGTTTTATCGGTATCAGGAGCTGGTTGAGGAAGGCGGAGTCGATTCGCTGATTAACCGTTCAAGACGCACACCTAACCTCAAGAACAGAGTCGATGAAGAGACCGAGCAGGCCGTCAGAGCACACGCTATTGCGTTTCCTGCACACGGTCAGGCGAGAACCAGCAATGAGCTACGTAAAGCAGGTGTCTTTGTTTCAGGCAGCGGTGTCCGCTCGATATGGCTCAAGCATAATCTGGAAAACTTCAAAAAGCGGCTTGCCGCACTGGAAGCCAAAGTTGAAAGCGACGGCATCATTCTGACCGATGAGCAGGTTTCCGCGCTTGAGAAGAAAAAGCAGGATGATGAGGCCTGCGGTGAGATTGAAACACATCATCCCGGCTACCTTGGCTCGCAAGATACCTTCTACGTCGGCAACCTCAAAGGTGTCAGCCGCATTTATCAGCAAACCTTCGTCGATACCTACAGTAAAATCGCGTTCGCCAAGCTCTACACAACCAAAACGCCAATCACCTCGGCCGATATACTCAACGACAGAGTATTGCCGTTCTTCGAGGCGCAGGAGCTGCCTATGCTGAGAATACTGACAGACAGGGGTACGGAATACTGCGGCAAAGTAGAACAACATGATTATCAGCTTTACTTAGCCATCAACGATATCGACCACACAAAAACCAAGGCGCGACATCCGCAAACCAATGGGATCTGTGAGCGATTCCACAAAACTATCCTGAACGAATTCTACCAGGTCACCTTCCGCAAAAAGCTCTATGACTCGCTGGAAGCATTACAGAAAGATCTGGACGAGTGGCTGGAATACTACAACAATGAAAGGACTCATCAGGGCAAAATGTGCTGCGGCAGAACGCCCATGGAAACATTAGCCGATGGGAAGAAGATTTGGGCTGAGAAGAACTTAGCTCAAAGCTAATCTGACACTGGCACCGACGAAACGGGTAACTGTAAGATCAGGTCTGAGCTAGTACATATCAGCGTGTTAACACCAAGCGACTTTGTCGTATCTTAATTACCAAGCGATTCTGTCGTAATCGCTAATTACCAAGGGAATTTGTCGGTCATTTTTTTATGTGCCTGTTAGTGTTTTGTTTTTTGAATA
>VMHT01055846.1_pt1 | contig 66076 bp, 87 predicted proteins | sample 4693611 | NCBI WGS metagenome assembly VMHT01 (sample SAMN12280063, study PRJNA550983) | marine metagenome | isolation source: seawater sampled from same location over 5 years 0.02-0.2 micron viral filtrate | place: USA: collected off the coast of southern California halfway between the port... ...
AGCATTTGTTTGTATATATATTTTACTAGTTGCTGATGATGGTGTGATTGTTACTGCAGAATTTGTTGCAACAAAAGAATTTGAAGTGGTACTGTTAGCCGCTGAATTTTTGTGAGTCACAACTTGTATTACATGCCCTGGCGCATTTAGTACATGTCCACTCGCGATCTCTACAGTCGTAGGAGTTGCAGAAGTCGCTAGTCCTTGAATTTTTTGTACACTTAATGTGCCTGCCATTATGTAATCTCCAAAATACTCAGCGCCACGTCAATTGATGTTGCTGCACTTGAACTGACCTTAATTACATCGGCTGCGTTCATAACAACCTTTTGATCTCCACCTACAGCGACTAAAGAACTACCTATTGGAATAGGAGCATCTTTAACTAAGTAACAACTATCACCACCATTATTTAATAATGTAACATCTGCAGTTATCGCAGAAGATGTGGTGTTAGCTAAGTTCATTCCTATAATTGTTGTAGCCGTTGCACCCGGGCATGTATATACAGCCGAGTCTGAAAGACCTATATTCTTTTTTGTTTCTAACTTAAATGTATTTGCCATGTCTTATCCTAACGCGATTGCTAATGCCACAGCAGTACCTGCCGGGTCTGCTAATCCAGTTAAATCACCTGCAGAGTCTACTGCCACTGAACGTGCGACAAATGCCACGTCTGCAGAATCTAAAATTCTATCGTGAGTTTTACCGTTGATTGTAAGATTTTGATTGATTATAATGCCGTTCTTTACGACAAAATCTTTTTGTGTTGCCACCGGTTCCCTCTCCCCAATGTTTTATACTATTTATATACTTTTAACTTTTTATTGTGCAATTTCCTGTATTATTAATTCTGACTGCACACTTTGATAAGAAAATACCCAAGATGAACCAGAAGATTGAGCTGACAATTGGTAGGCAACTGTGTTGTTACCAGCTGTAACCCCATCCATCAAACAAGCGTGACTAACTACATATCTTTGGTCACCAAACGTTTCTGGATAACCAAAGGCTCCAAGTTGAGTGCTGCTACCTTGAGAACCATTTAACAAAAATCTGCCAGCAGCCCAAGCGCTGGTTCCAGATCCAGTGGTTTTTCGAAAATTCGGACAGTGTGCAAAACATAAAAATTTACTGCCAGCGATACAGTTTGGCACTGTGGTTTCCATACACGTAGTATTACCAGCTCCAGTATTCATTGTGACTGCTGTGGTTGTTGTAAACCTATGAGTCTGTATTACTGTTCCAGCTGGAAGTCTAGCAGCTGCAATATTAGAACTTGTAGTTAAAAAATCACTGCCTTGCACTAAGTTTGCTGTTGGTACTTTTTTTACTCTCGTTAATGCCATGCCCTCTCCTACACTATCGACAATGATCCGTTAATGACTACTGAAACTCCTGAGTCAATCGTAATTGGTCCACCTACTACCGCATTATCATTTGAGTCTAAAGTAAATCCTGTTTGTATTCTGTTCGTATTCTTTCTTACCGGCGTATTGGTAATCGCAATCGCATCATTTAATTTTACAGCAGTAATCGTATTATCTGAGACTGTATTAGTACTATGTGCGTGTCCCATTGCAGTAATAAAATCAATTGCATCGGTAGAATCAATCGCTTCTGAAAATGTTATAACACTGCCGTTTACTGTGTATGCTGAGTTCGGTGATTGTATTACACCGTTAACTGAAACGATTAATTGTTCAGCAATAAAGTTTGGTTGTGGTATCGTATTGATCTTAAGTGTATATGATGAATCACTCGTACCAGTGATCGCATCCATTCTTTGATATATGCCAAACTGTGGAGATTTACCGAGAGTACTCATTGTGCGATCTCCGTTACTGATATGAAGCTAATACCTCTTTCGTAGTCATTAGTAGTTGTATCATTAACAGACTTGTTAATATGAATAGTAGTACCAGCGTTAGTAATTGCTCCAACTTTATAAGTAATTTGATTAGTAGTTGAAGGAGCATCAAAATAACTATAGTGAGCTACTTCAGGAGTGCTACTCCCATCAGTAGAATAACTTATAGCTGTATTTGTAATACCACATAATGTAGTTCCTACTTGTGGGTGTGCTAATTTCGTAGAATCTCTGTAAAAAAACCAAACAGAATCATAAGGAGCAGTTGAATCTGCCCATTCATGGAATATATGAGCATCTATTCTAATTATAGATGATGTACTTTTAGGTGTAATATTTACAGATAAAACATCTATAGCTGTACTTGTATCAGCACTTATACTCACAGTAGTTGTGCTAGTATATTGTGTAAAGAGCATTTGCAACACGTGCCCTGGTGCATATAAAACGTGTCCACTCGCAACGTTTATAGTGTTACTACTACTCGCCGAACCCTGTATATTTTGAACTGTTAATGTACTCATTATTTATATCTTTAAATTTTCTAAGTGTGCTGCATACGCAGCTTTGACTTTATTAGTATGAAACTGTGTAACCATAGCCTTTACATCTGCGCTTTCGCTAGATGAATCTGAGTTTGGTGAAATGGTATGTCTGTGAAAACTTCTTGAAATCTCCACGCCATCTTCTTCAATAATAGTAGCAGTTCTCACTTGAATGTGCTTGAATTCGCCTACTACTTCAATTTTATCTTGTTCTGTACGTTTTGTAATAGCCATTATTTCTCTTCCTTTATTATCCTGTTCTATATGTACAAGTAAAATACATATCAGTTCCATTTTGAAATACATTACTATTAGCGGCATTAGTATTTCCACCACCAGCTGCTATGTAAAAGAATCTTATTGTCGTAGCGTTTTTCATTGGCGCTGGAGTTATAGATGAAACATTTTGAGCAAGGCCTGCACAGTGAGCAACATGGCTATCACCGTTAGCATTATATTCAGTAATATTTGAAACAGCGAAAGGTAAGCCACTTATTTGACTTACTGAACCAGTCCCTTGAGTGTTAACATATACATTACATACAATAGTAACCATATTTCCAACTTTAGTATACTTGCCAACTTGTGAATTATAAACAGTGTTACCGCCTAAAGAAGGTGTCCAACTTCCTTCTTCATAATCGTCCAACGTATTTGCCGAACCTGTACCTCCGATTGCCACACCTGCACTTGCAGTAATTAAACCGGTATTAACTAATGTACCACCAACTGTTACGTTTCCACTAAATGCCGGATTACCTGATACTCCACCTGTTAAAGTTGTAGCACCCGTTACTGACAATGTTTCTGAGAGACTCATAGTTGATGCAGTTATCGCAGCATCAACTGGTAATCCTGCAGTTTGTATTGCCTTACCTTGAAATATTACATAGAAACTATCAGACGAGTTTACTGCACCTGTCATAGTCAAAGTTGTACCAGATGCATTGTAAGCAACCGCTGGTTCTTGTCTCGTATTATTTACAAAGACTTCAATATCAGAAGCTTGTGATACACTCTGTTGTAAAGTATATGATGTACCACCGTTACCTGTAATAGATTGCTTTTCAGTTGACACATGTTGTGTGGCTGGTTTTTGACCTAGTGTTGACACGTTATGTTTGCTCCACGAATGATACTATAATATCTAATGAATCTGAATCCGATGATACCGCTTTTAATATATTTCCTGTTTGCATAATGATTTTATGATCACCACCTACAATAACTTCGGTACCGCCTGGTGCTATTGTAGCATTTTTTACAATATGTGCAACTTGTCCTGCTGCTCCGCCCGAATCTTGAATACCTGCACTAAAATTAACATTGTTGTTTGATAAAACATTTGCGGCAGACATGCCGATAACAATCGTTTTAGTAGCACTCGGACAAGTATATAATGTAGCAGAATCAGTACTTAATTGTGTATGCAATAAATTTTTTAATGTATTTGCCATTTGTTATCCTCCGAAAATCAATGAATTAAGCAAAGCCTGATTATCGGCAATTGTTGTTACTTCTGATGAATCAGTAGAAATTAAAAGAACTTGCGATGAATCGAGTAATCCCGGAACTTCAATAGTTCTATCTATGTTGATTTTATTATCAACTACTGTGACTGCTTGTCCAAAGTCTGCTAATTCTCTTGCTTTTGTCATATTGCTATTTATACCTTATGGTGTGGTTTGCGCTTCTATAGCAGTTTTGTAAGCTGCTTTTATATCATCAGTCCACACTGCATTGGCTACTGCTTGTACTTTGGTGTCTTCTGAACTTATGTCGGTATCTGTGTGTTTCCATGTATCGCCACTTTTTGATGATGAACATGGTTGCAGAATGTGCCTATGTCTTGACCTACTTATTTCTGTGCCATCTTCTTTAATGACTGTATCGGTAGCTACTTGTATGCTCCAACCACCAACAACCTCAATCTTTTCTACTATTGTTTGTTTTTCTATTGCCATTTAAAACTCCTATTATAATGCATAAGTACAAGAAAACTGTAATATCCCTGAAGTTGCACAAGAACTGTATTGAAATTCATTTACGGCAGTATTTTTTAATATAACTCCTGCACCTAAAAATCTTACTGCAACTATAGCTGTGTTATCAATTAAGTTACTAACTCTACCCATCGTAAATTGACAACTTTCTTCAGTACTATTTCCACTAAATGGAAAACCTTCAATATTTACACTTGAACCATCTGAAGTATCAAGTCCACTAGCAACATTAATTGCACAAGTAAGATAAACAATATTACCTATTTTAGTGTATCTTCCAGTTCTACTTGTAAAAGTAGGTGCAGAAACATTTGCAAAAGATGGAGTCCAAGTACCTTCTTCATAATCGTCAAGTAGATTGCTATCTGCTGCAGATGTTGTGCCTAAATATATTCCATAACTACTATTACTAGGTAACCAATTACCATTTTTAAATATTTTCCATTTTGTTTCTAGTGTTCCACCATTTCGTGTTTGAAAAGCTAAGTTACCTTCATTAGAACCACTATGTGATTCACCAACAATCTTTGCAACTTCTCTCGTAGTTCCACCACTATCTTTACTTTTAAAGCTAATTGCTGGTCCTGTATTAGCTGAATGAGAACTTGTATCTTCTAATGTTAAAGTTGAAGTATCACTTGCGATATCGACTATTGTATTTGGTGATGAAGTTCCAATGCCTAATTTTTGACCTGACGGAATCGTTACGGTGGTACCTTGAGCACCTTGTATTTGATCTGTCTTAATTATACCTGTCATGCTAAGTCTCCGTGTATTGCACCACTATATTTTACTGAATCTGCCAAAGCACCATTTTGATAATGCGTGTGTTCATGTGTAGATGTTGCCATAGCTCCTGCATTTGCAAAAAAAGCATTTCCACCACTTGCAGTAGTAAATTGATGACCTATTGTTAAAGCAGAATCATCATTAGACATATTATTAGTATATGTAACTCTGATATTTCCAGTTCCTACATCTGTTAGAGAACTTGTATTAAAGCTATCAGCATAACTTGTTCCAGCTCCAACAGCTTGAACCCATGCCTTCGCCAACCCTTGATTTAATGTAGTACCAGCAGTTCCTTCACCTTGTATAGGAGATGAAACGGTGATATTAGTTCCAGTTCTTACTGCTAACTCATTGACTTCAATCTTACTCATTGTGCAATCTCCATAACTGTAATAGTGGCTTGTGCTAAATCGTTACGCATTCTTACATTACCTGAGGAAACTTTTATATATAATTTGTATGTGACTGCGTTAGTGGTTCCTACAGAGGAATCATTAACAAAAACAGGTTGTTGAGTAAGAATTCTAGAATTACTTACGCGATTATAATATTGATGGCCATCATAGGTACCTGTTCCATCACCTAAAAGCGTTCCATCTTTATGAATAGCTAACATAGCTCTATCCGTGCTTTCATAATCCATATTAATACTTGTCATGATTACCATAGCACTATTTACGAATTTTGGTGTTATAGTTGCAAAAACAGCTGTAGCTGCATATGATGTGCTACTAAAAGTCGCCTCAGCATTGTCAGTGCCCATTGCAACCTGAATAACATGCCCTGGTGCGTTTAACACGTGTCCACTTGGTATCTCAATAGTACTACCGTGACTTGCCTGTATCTTATCTGTTTTTAATATACTAACCATTTTTTACCTTACATATATGCTAAAGCGCAGGACCCGCCATTTAATGTCTGTCCACCAGCTTGTATTCTTACTGTTGTTATTGGATTAGAAAGAGCTTTATATCCAGCTGAATTAGAAACATAATCTTGATGTCTGATTTGTGCATGATAATAAAATTCATTTGGCACAGTACTGATCATGTGAACAAATCCAGAAATTGCATTATTAGCTGCATTTTCGAAATATATTAAAAATATAGTTGTGCTATCTTGATGGCCACCATCATTTGTATGACCGCCGCCAGTGAATGTTACAGTTGATTTATAACCACTTGTTTCAATTCCACCACTATCTCCTATTTGAACACCTACGCTTGCAGTTGAACCAGCATGCTGAAAATCTTTTAAACTTAAAAATATTTGTCTTGCTGAATTAGGTACTGTAAAATCTTTTGATGTACCACTCGTCGTTGCTTGTGATGCAACTTGTGTAATAATAGAGTTATTAAATGTAACAACACCGCCACTACTTACATTCATAGCATTTGTTCCATTTGGATGTTGTATACTCTGTGTTCCTAAAATACTCGTCATACTATTGTTAACACTCCGTTAATTTTTAAGTTTACGTCTGAATCTATACTATATGGTCCTACCACCATCGCACGTTCTGCAGAATCGATCGTAACATTGGTACCTAAGTTTGCATAGTTAATGTTAAAACTTTGTTTGATACCCTTACCTCCTGTGACTAAAACTGCAGGTGATGCTGAATCACCATCAGGATATTGTATTTCTTTTACACCTATTACGCTCATGATATTTTTATCTCATCAGATCTTTGTTTACGATTTTTATAGTCACTTCTTGCAGTTATGAGTGCAACAAAGTCTGCTTGATTGCTTGGTATAGGATCCGTAAAACTCTCGTCATTCATAAGTCTTGTGGTCCAGTCCTGTTGCATGCGCTTCCAACAGTTGTTTATTTTACCTGCTATTGCACCGTCAATCCAACTATCTATTCCTGCATTGTCTGTATCATTATATAAATCATTAGACAAAATCTTCTGTTGTATATCTGTTAATGTTATTGTTTTCGTATAATTTGCCATTTTAATCTCCTTTATGATTGAGCTGTTTCACTCTGGCTAACATATTAAAGCACCATTAAAAAACGTATGACTATGAGATATTGTTGCTTGAGCAGTACCGGCTTGCTGGTATATATGAACATATGCAGTATCACCTGCATCCATGTCTGCTAAAGCCGAACCTTGCATTGTAAAAGTACCTATATCTGAGCCAAATATACTGGATTGTACAGGAAAATCATATGTTTCGTTGCTTGTGACAATCGCAAAATACAAATATCCTGCTTCATTATCTAAGTAGTTGTAAAGATATATACCTGTATTAAGCTGATATCTACCAGTTACAGGTGCAGTAAAAGTTTTAGTTGATGTATCAAAATCTCCGTTTTGATCAAATCTCTCTACTGTAACAGGGATGTGTGTATATACATTAATTGGTAAAGTCGAAGTTCCAGAACCATGAGCCCCAAAAGCAGATTGATGTGGCATAGTTACATGACCATTAGCATCAATTCTGATTCTTTCTACATTATCATCATAGATACGAAATGTACCACCAGTCGTTGCAATATCAAAAACACCATCATCATCTTTTAAAACAAGTGTTGAACTAGCTTGTGAAGCATCTCCTATTGTAGCTGTCTTACCGCCGACCACACCTTGTAAATAAGATGATGTGTTTGATCCACCTAAACCAACATTACCTGTAATATCAAGTGTACCGCCTACGGTTGCAGCTGCACCAATAGCCAAGCTTCCACTTGAATCCAACGTCATTATATCGGTTCCGTTTGGATACTGTATCTTTTTTATTCCAAGTGTGCTTGTCATGTTTTTATCCTACTCTGTAGCCAAGCATGTATGTCATCATTTGGGTTGAATGACCCATTACATGGTTATCTGTAGCACTGCTATTAGTATAGTTATACATGTTACCTCTTAAATCAACATAATCACTAGAACCATTAAAATAAACTAATGAATTTACTTGGACTTCAATTTCTTTACCTGCACCTACTTTCATGCACATTTGACCAATAGGTCTTGAAGTATCATTAGCTGACAAATATGGAGATGCACCATTAGAATGACTATGGCTTCCATTTTTATAAAGATAAGCATTCATATTAACGTTATCATCAGCAGCTTTAGGTCGAAAACTAAGTTTACATTCAATGTAATAAAAGCCTGCTACTTGTGGTGTGTAGCGGTAATTGGAAGTATTAAAATAACTATCTGTATCAAAAACTTTTGTATTAAGACCAACTATGTCAGTACTACTAGATGCGATATTTTGATTTGCACCTAAATATACTTGGAATAAACCTAAGTTGTTTCTAACCATATCAACTTCACCAGAACTATTAATCGTCATAGCACTTGTCCCTGCCTGATTCTTAATTGTATCAGTTTTTACTTCATTTACTTTTATATCACCCATTATACTACCATCAATGTTCCGTTAACTGTTATCGTTACACCTGAATCCACATTAAATGGACCTACTAGCAATCCATTACTGTTTGAATCGATAGTGTGACTTCTCGATAAATTTTTTGGATTTGTTCTCAAATCAGCTGCAATCTTTCCAGTAATTGTTGTTGTTGTTATAATTGTATTTATACTAGCTGAGTCGGCTGCATCTTGTCGTAAAGCAATATAAGCAGAATCAACTTGAAAACCAATTGCCGAATCAATCATAGACTGAGTTGCTGCAGAATCAGTTCCTGCAGTTTGTCTTGCTTGAATATAATCGGAGTCTATCAAACCTTGAACATGAGTATCAACATTTGCATGTAGGTTAAATGCTTGAATTTTTGTTGCCATTATGCAGGTGTCCTTATTTCTCTAAGTTTAAAACTAACATTTGTTTTTGTTGGTGTAAGTTTTAATCTGACATTACCACTATTTATATCTGCATCAAAAGTACCAAGTGTTGAATCTAATAATACTTGTCCGTAAGTTGTCATAGCCACATTTGTACCATTATGTGTTAATAAAATTTCTTCGGCATGATAGCTATTACTCGAATCATGTTCAAGTTGTGCTACATATTTCATTGTTCTAAAACTAGCTGCCGCAAATGTATGAATGATTTGATTCGAACCAGTTGTGAGTAAATCAGAATCAATTGCTCTTATTCCATTTATTTCTACAGTAGAGGCTTTAGCGAGTGATACAACCTCTACGATACTTCCTGCGCTTACTGCAGAATCAAATACAATAGATGTTCCATTAGTTGCAGTAAAATCTTTTCCTGTTGCGAGTCTTGCACCGTTTAAGTAAACTTCTACTTTTCCTACATCATATGCTAATGTTGTTCCAGATGAATCCTGTCCACTTACAGAATCTGATAATGCATCTATTGTGTAAAGATAAGGTTTGTAATCTCTCAATACTAAATTAGAAGAAAGTAATTGATGTGTTCTGACTTCTATTTCTGAAGATGAATCTGGTGCAGAGTCAAGTGTTAGAGTAGTTCCGGAAATACTATATGTATTTGTGTGTTGTAATAAACCATTGACAAATACAAATGCATCATCAGAGTCAGCTGGAGCCTCCGTTAATGTAAAAGCTTTAGTAGAATTATCGCCTGAAAAACTACTTGTTGAAACGTTATTAATTGTTCCAGTTGTACCGCTACCACCTGTTATTGTGATTGTTTTAGTTGCACCTGATCCAGTTGCAGTTACATTATCACCTACAAAGTTTAGTGTAGTTGCAGAAGTTGATAGAGAACTACCTTCTTCTTGAACTGTTATAGCTCCGCCGGATTGTCTTAATTGTATATAAGCTGAATCAACTTGAAATCCAATTGATGAATCTATCATGGCTTGTGTTGCAGCAGAATCCGTGCCTGCAGCTGTTCGTGCTTGAACATAATCAGAATCAACTAATTGTATCACTGCGGCAGAATCAATGTTTCCACTTAATGCAGTTACTGATGCAAATGATAAGTTACCACTACCATCAGTTCTAATTACATGATTATTAAGACCGTCTGATGTTGGGAATATCAATCCTGCTGCAGTTAGCTTATCAAACTTTGCAGAGTCAGCTGAAACTTCACCGGTTACGTTTACACCAGAATCTGTTGTTGCTAATCTTGCAAGATTATTAAAGAATAATGATACCGCACCGCCTGATAATGCTGTAATTTGGTTTTCGGTACCTGCTGCATTTTGAACTGTTAAGTTATTTGTCTGAAGTTGTAAAGAACCTGTTCCAGCATCTTGAATTACACTGTGACTTCCAGTGTGGAATATTTTTAAATCACTATCATTACCTACTGATAACTTAGCTAAGCCACCCGCAGCTCCTCCATCTGGTGCTTGTATTCCAGCAGCATTCATAAGAGTGATTGTTGCAGCGGAATCAGTACCTGGCGATTGTCTTGCCTGCACATAGGCTGAGTCAATTAATTGTATTGCTTCAGCTGAATCTATACTGTATTGCCTTACTCTCGCTGGTGTGTGATATAAATTAGTGCTTCCTTCAGGTAGATCATCAGTATTAACTTGGTTTGTACCTGTACCAAAATCAATATGTGTGTCATCGATACCATCAGCTTTAAGTGTTACTGCACCTGATGATACATCAAAATGATCACTACTAAAAGATGCTATACCTTTGTTAGATGATGTAGCATCCTCACCAGATATTGTACCACTTGAAAAATCTATGCCTTCTCCAGCATTTATATAACTTTCTACTCGTGCATTTGTATAGTAAAGATTAGTACCTTCAGTTAAATTTGTTGTTGTGAAACCTGTAAAGTTACGTGTACCAATTTGTAATGCATGACCCATATAACCATGAGAAGAACATTGATAATGTAATACAGGAGGAGTAGCTTCTGTTATAGCTATTTCGGCATATGTTGCTGTAGTGGTTACACCTGTTGTATACTGTGTTGTTTTTGCAGCATCATAATAAAATCTAAATGGATGATTTGACATATCACTTGAACTAAGTGTAAAACGATATGTTCTTCCAAGTTTTAAATTTATTACTGGAGATTCTGTTCCATCTATATAATAAGCTTGTCCACTACCACCACTGTAAACATGATTAACCTTTGCAGCAACTGTTACTGCAAAATTCTTTGTATCAGAATCATGCTGATTTCTTTCAACTGCGGTGTTTGCTGAATCTTTAGCAAAGAAATAATCACTATCAAAATTGTTAGCTGTGTAAACTGATTCAACATCAAAGCTAAATTCACCAGTGCCAGAGTTATAAGATAAGTCTCCACCAGCAGAAAACATTCCACGTACATTAGCAGAGTCGATATCGATAGTTCGACTTGAAGCTATATTACCACCGCCAGTTAAACCTTTACCAGCAACTATAGAAACTCCGGTATGAGCTACATGTTCGTCTGCAACAAAGCCTGATAAATTATCGTGTCTTATTATTGGCTCATAATATGTTAAAAGTTCAGCAGAATCAATTGCTAAATCACGAGTTGATGCAATTGTTCCACCGCCTTTTAAACCAAAACCTGCTGTTATTGATACATCGCCGTGAGCAACATGTTCATCAGCTACAAATCCTGACAGATTATCATGTCTTATTATTGGTTCATAATATGTTAAAAGTTCAGCTGAATCAATTGCTAAATCCCTGGTAGATGCAATAGTACCTCCACCTTTCAAACCAAAACCTGCTGTAACTGAAACTGAAGTATGATCTATATGTTCATTTGCAACAAATCCAGTTAAATTATCGTGTCTTATTATTGGTTCGTAGTATGTTAAGAGTTCTGCAGAATCTATGGCAAGATCACGAGTAGATGCGATATTGCCTCCACCTTTAAGACCAAAACCTGCTGTTATCGACACACCGCTGTGTGCAATGTGTTCATCTGCTACGAATCCTGATAAATTATCGTGTCTTATTATTGGTTCGTAATATGTTAAAAGTTCAGCCGAATCGATAGCCAAATCTCTTGTTGATGCAATAGTGCCTCCACCCTTTAAACCAAATCCTGCAGTTATTGAAACTCCGCTGTGTGCTACATGTTCATCTGCCACAAAATTAGTAAGAGCGTCATGATCTATAGATGTGATATTTCCAATATCAGCAATTAATAAAGTTGGTATTCTTGCAGAATCGATAGTGCCTGTTAAAGATGCTGCAGGTAAATTAGTTAATGATGCACCGGAACCTGAAAATAATGGTGCATTTATTTCTCTATTTGAAATAAATTTAGCACCGGAATGTTGATAATTGAATGTAGGATTATTGACAATGGCTGAATCACCCCAAGTAAATCCCGCACCATTAAGTGCTGAACTATCTGCTGCGCTATCAGCTATAACAATATTTTTATCTTTTAATACAATGGTTGATGAATTAATTGTAGTTTGAGTACCTTCAACTTGAAGGTTGCCCATAATCTTTACTGTACCAGTAGCATCTCCAATTGCGGCTGGATCAATTATTAATTCAGCTGGACCTCTTAATTGTGCAAATGTTGGTGTAGCCGCAGAATCCAAAGGCTGAGGACCTCGAATATCTCCTGTACTACTATTGTAAGATATGCCGTTACTTGCACTAAAATGTGCTCTAACTTCTGACGATGACGGTCCAGTGTAAGTAAATACTCCTGTTGAATTGTTATAAGAAAAGCTTCCATCACCACTTACGTCAGTTGCAGAAAATATTTTTTTAATATTTGATGAATCAACTTGTATATCATCAGCATTTGCTATTATACCTTTTCCACCAACAACATTTAAAGTTCTTGTGGATGCAATATTACCGCCGCCAGTTAAACCAGCACCTGCGGTTATTGAAACACCGCTATGAGCTACATGTTCATCAGCTACAAAATCACCGAAATCATCATGTTTGTAAAGTGAATATAATTCTGATGAATCAATACTTAAAGTATTAGTGGTACTGTTATAAGCTAAACCAGCTCCACCAGTGCCGGCCTCATCGAGTGCAACATTGAAGTCGCTATCAAAATTAGCTTTAGTGTATACTTGTTCAACGTCAAATTCAAATCTACCTGTAGAAGAATCATAACTTAAATCACCACCTGCAGAGAAATGTGATCTAACTTCTGAAGCACTTGGTCCTGTGTATGTAAATACACCTGTTGAATTATTGTAACTAAAAGAACCATCACCACCAGCATCAGTTGCGGAAACATAGCCACGTATGGTTTGTGTAGTAGTTGATCTAGCTAGGTCTGAATCAAACCCTAAATATTCTCCACTTATAGTGGTTGATGAAAGTGTAGTTATTGTCGCTGAATCAACAGTTGCAGCTGCAGCATTCACTGAAGCATAATTTAACGTAGAACCTGATATGTCTGTAATTAATGCGCTGTCAGCAGTAATAAGTGGAACTGTAGCTGAATCACCACGTATACTTCCTGTAACTGTTACACCAGAATCTGTTGTTTCAAACCTCTTTACGTTATTATAATAAAGTTCAACTGCTCCATCATTATTAAAGAAAGCAAAATCTTTGGTGGTTGCTGCATTTAATAATCTAACAGTATTGCCTCTTAATTGTAGTTGACCTGTGGAATTTTGTATAATACTGTTAGAGGCGTTGTGCCAAATCTGTAAGTCATTATCATTACCAAATTTTGCTTTGTAGTTATCACCGAACTCAAGAGCTTTATCTGATTTATCAAATAATATAGCACCTGATGAATCAAATGTAACATCACCAGCAGCAGTAATATTTGTAAATGTAGGATTAGCTGCAGAGTCTAAAGGTTGTGGTAATCTAAAGTCACCTGTTGTACTATTATAATTTAAACTATTACTTGAACTGAAATAACCTCGAATGTCTTGTTTAAAGTTTGCTTCTAATTCTGCAGAGTCAATACTCAGTGTGTTAGTAGCATTATTATAAGTTAAACCTACACCTTCAAGAACAGCACTGTCAAGCGTTACATTGAAATCAGAATCAAAGTTTTCTTTTGTGTATACCTGTTCAACATCAAATTCAAACACACCAGTGCTGGCATTATATGAAAGATCACCGCCACTGGCAAACATATTTCTAATTTGTTGTATAGAACCTTGTAAATTAAAATTTACTGGAGCACCAACACTGTCTGTGGCTGCAAAACCTCCACTTGAATCTTTTAAATTTATGCTACCTAAGTGTATTGTAGTTCCACTTAAATATAAATCTCTAAATTTCTTAGCACTATCACCTAAGTCAAATGAACTGTCTAATGTAGGAACAATGTGGCCTTTAGTAGTAAGACCTGTTACAACTGGTGTTTTATCTGAGTCTATGGCAATAATTAATTTATCATTACCGGGCGAATATTCTCTTGCTAAACCTTGGCCGACATCGAATGTAAAGTTCTTAAATGCACTTTCAGCTGAATCATAGACTAATATTTGACCATCGGATTTAGTCGCAACACTGAAGTCTGAAAAGTTATCAATGGACAATCCAGTTTGAGCAGTACTTATTGGTGTACCAACTACAATCTTTTTTATGAAAGTTTGTTGGCCTGTGACGACCTTAATTGCCATTATTTCCTCACTTAGTTACGGATGGAGTTACTTGTATGCGCCCTTCCATAATTCTTTCGACTATGGTGTTGCCAGTTCCACTTTCGGCATGAGATAACTCAACATCATATACATGTCTCCCCGCCTTCAACGCATCAGTTTGTGCATTGGTAAGAGATAACGTAGCTGTGCCATCAGTGTTACTCGTTATTTGTGTAGTAAACGCTGTTGCTTCAGAACTGTCTGTGTTGAAAGTTTTCTTTATCTTACCCGCTACTGAATATCCTAAGAGATTCTTAGCTGCGCCGTTAATGTCGACTAAGTGAAGTTCTATAGTGGTGTCTGTACCTTGATCAATGGTAAATTCGTGAAATTGGGCCATGAAATACTCCAGTTGATTTCTTTGTCGGACGTCCCCGCCCCTGCCTTTAGATCTATTTATACAAAAAAGATTCTTAAAAGCCTTTAACTGAAGTTATTCCTGTATGTTGGCTGCTGTCGAGAAGTGCAGTGCCTTTGTTTAAATCATTTATTGATAATGGATTGCCGCTTCCATCAGTATTTGGTAATGTATGTGTAATGCTATACGAACCGTCAGTTGAATTTCTTGTACCTGTAATTGATGCACCTGATGCAACAGATGATCCACTTAAAGGATTATTGCTACCACCAACAGTAACTGTATGATCGGTATTATTAGTAAATGTAAATTTTCTACCTGTTGCTGTTTCAAAACATTTAACGTCTCTTATCTGACAGAATGCACCTCGACCATTTTCGAGCTCTACAACAGCCCTACCGTTATTAGCATCTATGTATATTGCAACACCGGTTTGACCTGCATTACCGTTATTAACACGCTGAAACGCACTAAACCACCGACAAAAACGATAAGTCGCTCCACTGTAAGTGTGTGTTGTATTTGTTGTAGGAGGAAAACTGCCGTTTACACCCGTAATTGGCCCATCAGTACGATTACCGTCTTCCATAAATGCGTGTGTAAACGTCATGCTAAAATCTGATCTTATAACATTAGTTAAATTTGGACCACCAAAGTTTGATGCAGTAGACGTATTATAATAAACACCATGTGTTCTATGAGATGTTCTATTGCTTCCACTGCTTGGAGGATACGCGTGAACTGTTCCAGCACCATCTCCCCATGTTGTACCACCTCCTGAACCATAACTATTACCAGGGTCTGCCCTAATATCATTAATAGTTTGATTAGTAAACGTATGATTCGTATCAACTAGAACTTGTGTAGTGTCACCATTAGTTGCAGTTGTTGTACCAGTATGACTTGTGCTGGCTTGTGCAATCGTTGTTGTTTTTCCTGTAGCTCTTACTGCTCCGTCACCTTTTAATTCAATCTTAACACTTCCAGGCGTATCCATATCTAACGGTGCATCTGATCCATTATCGATGTCGAATCCATTTGTATCTAAGATGACTTTTTTATGATTAGTAGTTGAGTCTAATGTTAGTTGACCAGATACATTGCCTGTCAGTTTGTATAACTGTATTGGAAGATTTATTTTTGCACCGGCTTTTGAATTTAAACTTCCGGCTGAGTTAACCTCAGTGAAACCAAGATTTGAAATAAGTGGAGCACCCATATATCACCTATGATTTAACTGTTTCAACAAAAGAGAATGCCGTACCGTTGTAGAATCCAACTGCAAGGTCAACTGAATTACCAAGTGATATACCTTGTGATACGCCACTATGAGTCCAATCGATTGTAAGATTGTTACTACCTGTAATTTTATCTACTACTACAGTTTGTCCTACGTTTAAACTACCATTTGCAATTTGTAATGTGATATCACCTGATGTAGTATCAACTCTTACATATTGATCATCACTTGTACCCGGTGTAAATGTTTGAGAGCTCGTGATTGTTGACGGGTTAGCAACTGCACCCGGGCCTGTATATGTAAATACACCAGTTGAACTATTGTAAGCTAATGATCCACTACCACCAGCGTCTGTAACTGAAACTAATCCTCTTATTACTGATGAATCAACTGAAAGATTACCACCTGCAAAATCAATACCATGACCTCCACTGATGTGTGAACGTACACTATCGGCACTTGGTCCAGTATAAGTTATATTTCCAGTAGCTGAATCATAAACTAATCCTCCATCACCTCCAGCATCGAGAACTTGAAGTGAATTTCTTGCTATGGTAGTAACGTCCGCTGAGTCAGTTTTATCTATCGCAACTTTTAATTCGTTAATAGCACCTACAACATCTGAATCTACTGTTGTATTGAGATTAGTTAAATCACCAATTGTATTTGATAATTGGTTTGTCTTTGTAACCCAGTTGGTTACGGTGTCTGTTAGGTTAACTGTAGTTTTAGCCATCTAATTTCTCTATAATTTGAGTTAACATTTTTTTAATATCACCGACTTCATCTTTTAAATTTTCAAACTCTTGTTCTTTTTGCTTTCTTTCAAGCTTTCTTTTTCTAGCTTCACTGATTTCATTTTTATTTATATTCAATATAGCACCAGTAGACGTATCTCTTACTAAATCGCTATGTCCTTCTACATTTTTATACACTTAATGCAATTACTCTTAAATTTCTTATTATTGGTGTATATGCTTGATCAGTACTTCTTAAAACAATTTTTGTTTGATACTTTTTAAAAGGAGTTAAGTCACCACCTAATCCACCATGTAAATAAGTATACTGTCTAAATGTGAGTGGATTGTCGTCACTTGGTACTGTAGTTTCTTGTGTAAGTAAAGTAAAAGTTTGTTCTCTAATATTTTCATCCGCATCACATGTTCTCACAAATACTTGAAAATCTGTAGTAGAAGGTCTATTTGCATCTATTAATATTTTAACCCCAACTGCTTCTTCTTCGAGAATAATTGGTCTAGATAAATGTTTTGAAGCAGCACTTCCTCCTACAACTGAAGTTTCATCAACAAAGTTTAATGGTACATTGAACCCATCAGTTATACTAGATGCTTGCTTGTCAATTACATTTGATATGAGTCCAACTGAAGATCTTTGTAAATCAAGCATTGGTCCGTAATTCGAATCTTGAAATAAATCTACTTCCATTTCGAGTGATTTTACTCCCGCACCAAGTTCAGAATTTTCTGCGCTGTCGTGCGCAACTAAATTCAATCTCGGAAATGAAGTATTTTGCAATAATCTTATTGTTTTAAAATCAGTGTCTTTTTGAAAAGCAGTTCCAACTCCACCATACGACTTAGATGAAGTGGTTTTTACAGAAAGATTAATATCAGCACCCGGCGGTACTAACGTTTGTATATTTGGAAATAATGTACTGTAAGATATGTTTTTAGTAGATTGTACGGCAGAACCTCCTGCAATAGCATCTGAATCTGCAGCAGAATCAGCAGTGAATGTATAACCCGTAAAATCCATTGCAGTAATATTATATCTCTTATTTAATGTTGATGCAAATATTCCACCAACACCAGCTGAATCTACTCCAGATAAAACAACTGGTTGACCAACTTGCATACCGTGATGAGGATGGAATACTTTCACATTAGTTGATCCAGCTGTTGTTGTTATCGGGTTATTCTGTAACAATTGTTTTGGAACAGACGCATTCTTAAGTATTACCTTTGATGTTCTTGTTTTAAACTTAGCTCTATGAATTCTGAATGTTAAGTCTTGATTTTGTGCTGCAGTAAAAGTTTTTGAATTTTGAGAATAAAACAAACTACCTAAAGTAGGTTGTTTATTAACTCTTTTTTCAGTAGAACCTACAACAAATTCATTTATTTCTGCAACATAAACTTCATAGTCTTTTGAATCTGCAGTTATTACTAATGCATAATCTCTTTGACCACCTAAATAAAGGGGTTCATCTAGTTCAAATGCGGTTGCTGTTGTTGCATCTGCTGAAATACTGGCACCTCCAGCAAACGTACTTCCGGGTAAAGATTTAACGCTGCCGGGAATAACTTCACTTGAAGAAGGAAACCCATTATTCATAGGTCTTATTTCTATTTGGATAGGTGCATTTTCATCAGCTGCTTTTAAATATAAATCTACTTTCGTGATATAGATACCACTAGGTTCTGCAACATAAAATGATTGAGCTAGTGGCTGTTTACCTACTTTATATCCTGTTTTACTTACTGCCATCTAATATCTCCTAAAATAATCATTATGTCCATCCTCCGCCACCAAATCCACTATTATTGCTCTGACTGGTTTCTGTATCTTGACAAGGATCATCACCCTGTTCAACAGTAGATGAGGCATTTAATCCACGGCTTCCATAAACACTTGAAGCATTACCATAAACACTACCTAAATTTCCGTAAGTCCCTGAAGAAGCAGTAGCGGGGTTGTATGTTCCAGCTTGCATAAGATCCATTGGCCCAGACCACACTCCATCTAAAGTATAATTGCTTAAATTTACATTAGCAAGATCTTTATTTGATACCCATGTATTACCACCATCGAATGATCTATAACCTCGATTATCCGGATTAGTTACATAATCATAATCGTCACCGCCACCATTGCCTCCTGAGTAATAATAAGGTCTATATATTATTCTTGTTGATATATATTCCGCTTGTTTTGTATCAATAAATCCAGAGGATGTATATGGTGCTGATGATATTGCTGCAGCATTGACTTCTTTGTCTACACTTATATCAAGTATTTTAAATTGTCGTGTACCAGTTCTTATTTTAGTTGTTTCATTATTTGGTACAATAAACGATCCTGATATAAATCCATTTGGATCGGTGACTAATGTTGATGCGCCATCTGGGTGTGTAGTAATATTTTTTAATGTATTTCCGAAATCTGAATCGGTGTCAGAATAAAATTGAAAAGAACCTTCACCACCGGCTCCATTCGTTAAATCACTTATATTATTTCCATCTAAGAATGTGAAAACTCTTGTATTAGGTCTTAATCCTGATGCTTTGAAATAAACTTTTCGTGCTCTCATAAAATGAGATAATACTGATTCAATAACTCTGTCTTCTACTAAATTTAATATAGATTCATTTGTAACAACTCTTTCAACAGCCTGATCTGTAGTAGTACCGGCCCAATCATAGACATGATTATTGAATAAGTAAGAAGGTCTTCTTGAAATTGTTGACCCGCCAGGAACTATTTTATCTGGTAGTCTTTCAACATCTCTCCACTCGTCAGAAGCTGGTGATAATGTTATAGTTCCAGCAAATATTGAAACTGCGAATGGATTTATTTTTATTCCTTTACTAGCAGTTGTTTGATTTATATAAACTGCTTCATCATGAGTTGGATATATGTTATCACCTTTTTTAATTGTATTTGTAGAACTTGCTGAATCATAAACCATTCTTAATTGATCTTCATTAAAAAACGCTCTCAGTTGTTGTTTTTGTAGATCAATAGATGCTCTGTATTCATTAGAAGGAGTGATTTGAGAAAAGCTATGGTTTTTAAAGTTGTCAACTAAAAACCCACTTTTTGTTCTATTATTACCAGATGAGTCAAGGACTTCAAGATTTTTTGTATCAAGTTCTAATAAATTCAATGTAGTAAATTCTTCGAGCCTATCGACACGTTTTTCAATTCGTCCTATATCTTTCATAGTAAATCTTCTATAGTTGAATCGACTTACTGAAACATCAGAGTCATTTAACGTTGCGGGATTCATTCCAATATCAAATAAAGGAAGAGTGCCTTCAAGCTTATCTGGAAATAATGGGTTAAATGATGGTGCACCATCTACTAAAGAAAAGTTAGAATTACGATCTATTGATAATTTACTAGCAAGGCCTAAATTATATGTAGCATCTGTTGTTATAGTTGTGCCAACTTTAGGTAGTTCCAACATAGTTGAACCGCTTGTATTAAAATTACCGGCTGAATCTGCAACTGATCTAAAATCTATGAAATCTCTTAAATTTACAACTTCTCCGGCAGGAGTTTTGAAATCAGGTATTTTATTATAATCAACTTGACCGCTGTAAGAGTTTACAGAAAAATAGTCTCCAGATGTACTTGGTTCAAAAAATTTATACTTAACAAAAATATCACCTGCTGGAGCAGATTGACCACCAGCCAATATTAGTCTCCCTGGTTCATACCTTGATGGTCTTTGACCGTTATCTAAAATAAATCTACTTGAATAATTAGTACTACTATCACCAGCTTTCACTATTTCATCAACTTCAAATATATCTGCACGTTTTAAATTAATGAATTTAAAACCAGCACCATCTGATTCAACAGTGTTAGTTAAATTAAAAGTAGTTAAAGTTTTTGTTTTTGGAGATGTTTGAGTTTTACTTATAAAAGATGCAAATTCTATATTTGATGAACTCGCAATTGTTGCAACAGGACCACTTGTTCCAAAATCTACAGTTCCGCCTGTTCCACCGCCTGTTAAATTGATAGTAGGTGATGTTATAGCCACATCACTATCTGCTTTTGCGAAAACAAAATCATCTGTTTGTGTATAAATTTCACCAGCTGTAGTTAGTCCTGTTAAAGTTATTACACCAGAACTATTAGCTGAAAGATTAGTAAATTTTCTTTGAGCCGTATATGTTAAATCTGTAAGTGACTTCGCTCTTGGTTTAGGTAATGGAAATAAGCTGAAGTCATTAGCAGCTTCTTTCAATATTGCCTTTGAATTTTCAAGTTTAACATCAAAATAATTACTTGTTGATGTACCTATGCTTTTTACATTACGAAAAGCATTTCCTGAATTTAATTTAATGTCTGTAAGATGCATCTTTAAGTCAGTACCACTCTTCGTAATAGCTTTAATTCTCGCAGTTCCAAGTGTACTACCACCGTGTTCTACAGCTGATCTTAAATTCATTTCTTCCATTTCATTAAAGTTTGGAATACCGTTCGTAGTTGTAGAACCACCTACACTTACGTCTACTAAGACGTGATGACCTAATGTTGTACCTACGGGTTCATTGTTGATTACTGCCGTTTGTGAGGGTTTGAGTATTCTTAATGTGGTAGGATATCCTCTGGTTGCTCTGTAACCATCGACTACAACCGTACCATCACTTATTTTCAATAATAAATGTGTATTTTCTGAATCTAATTCAAATCTTGCGTTAAAAGGTTTTACAATGTAGTCACCAGAATTTTCTCTTATACGTGTAGCGATTAAATCATTTGGTATATTATATGCATTATCAGCTTCAAGTGCTTCAAATATAGCGCCATTAAATATAGTTGCAACATGAATAAAATTTTCGCTGGCTGATAAATCAGTGCGTTCTGCAATACTTAAAGTGATACGATATCTATCTGCGCCAGGTGCACTTACATTAGGAACCGCACCTTGATTATCATACAATGCATTATTATCACTTGCATTGACAACTTCTTCAACAACTTTAAAACCAATATCCGTACTTGGTGTATCACTATACTTTGATATTATTTTACTTTGATCTTGAGTAAATACAAAATTACCACGTGCATAATATATACCACTACGTAGTGTAGCCTGTGTTCCTGTTCCCGTGGAAGGATCTGCTAATGTAGAAAGTTTTACTTTTAAATCTGTTCCGTCTGAAACATCCATAATTTCATTAGACGCCATTCTCTGTGTTACAACATCACCACTACTTTGTGCAGAACTGGTGTTTGTATATTTTACATAAAGTGTAGCAGGGTCACTGCCAGCTGCAGCAACTGCTTCTAATATCGTTGCAACAATACTTGAGGTTTGACCAGTAACAGTTTTGCCAACAAGTGAAGTAACATCTGTAGGCATGACGTGTGAAGGATCCGTTTCATCTAATTTAATAAATTCATACTGCGGATTGATGTTGCATCCACCGGGTTTTACAACTACACCTTCTTTAAAAACATTATTACCGAATCTTTCAATTTGTTTTTGTAATATTGTTTGTAGTTGTGTTAATTCTCTTGCTTGTAATCCTACACCCGAATTAAATAATATTCTATGATAGTTATCACTATCACGAAAATCATCTTTATACGTACTTGATAAGGTGGTTTCTGTAAACGTTGTCGCCATATTATTATCCTACTAAAGTGTAACTACTACTTTGATGTCTTCTGTTTGTGATGCATCTCTTATAACTGGTGCTCTATTTTCTATATATAAAATATCTCCAGAAGTATTTATGAGATCTTCAACGGCCGGAGCCGCATTAATTGTTCCTGTATTACCTTGTTCATCTGTTAATGTATCACCTATACCAAAAGGTGTATAACCTGTACTATCTGTTTGATGAAAGTAAACATCGCTATCCGAAACTTGGTTTACATATGCTTTTGCTGGTGGTACAGTGTTATTAAAAATTAACTCGTCAACTGCTAGATTTCCTGCAAATGTTAAGTCAGTTTTTAAGAATCTTAAAGCTTTACCTGTAGTTGCTGTTAATGTACCAGCAGCTGAATCCTTTGGATTTTTTATTAACATAACTTGTCTAAAATCTACATTAGTTCCTGCTAAAAAGTCTCCACCTTCTATTCCAGATGGTTTAGCATTAAACATTAATGATGTTGCCTTTAATTCATCTCTTGGATCAGCACCTATACCATTTGGTGGACCTAGTACTGCACGTGCCACTGCACCACTTCCTCCGCCACCTGTTATCGTTACAGATGCATTTGTAAAGTTTTTACCTGATCCTGAACTTTCATTTAGCATTTCGATCTTAACAACAGATCCTCCAGACACTGTTGCTGTGGCCTGTGCACTATCACCTATAGCTCTTGAATTTCCTGTTAATGTTATTGAAGGTGCACTTGTGTAACCGGAGCCTCCGTTAGTAACTGCTACGTTTAATATCCTACCAGCTACAGCTGAATCTTGAACTGTTGCTTGTTGAACTTCAATGGCAGTTAAACCAGTACCACCTGCCGAATCTAATATTTTTTCTACTGGCACAAAGTTAGCTGACAAGAATGCACTTGCATTTGAAGCACTTAATGCATATAAAAATTTCCACGTGTATCCATCAGATGTTTTAAATGCATTTTGAGAAGTTCCTGTTGGTTTTACGGTTGATACGTTTGCAGCTCCATTAGCATTTTTACTTTGTTGTAAACATATATAAACTTGGTTATCTTCAGTTAAAACATAATAACTGTTTGTAGGTATTGCTGCTACATTATCATCAAATGCATCATACACAGAACCTGAAGACCAATTTCTTCTTGGTATAACAAATGATGCTCCTGCAACTGCCTTTACTGATTGCAAAGCATTTTGTGCTTCTCTGATAGTTCTCGGTGTGTCGGTTGGAGTCGGAACAGTTTCAGTAGAATTCCACTGATCATTTTTTCCAATTCCAATGTAATACCTACCAGTAAGGTTTTTCACTTCATCAAATATATTTTGCATGAATTGTTTTTTAAATGGGTCTGTAATTATTGCTGACATATTCTATTCCTTATGATACCGTTACTTCACCTTGGTTTCCTACTAAAAACCAGTTTGATCCGTCCCATATACAAGTACAACCATCGTTCTGTGCTAGAACAAATTTAGTACCTTGTGCAAAGTTAGTTGGTGTAACGTGCATTGCACCTGCACCTTTGTTTGTAAAAATTTTATATTCACCTACAGTTGTTCCGTCCGCTAATGATACATCTAGTTGAGAACCTTTGTTACCTATTATTAAAGTTGCTGCCGTACTTGCTGCACCATTTGCAGTTATAGTTGAAGAACTAAAAGCTGCTTTATTAAGTTCAACAGAACCTGTGCCTTTTGGTGTCATAATAATGTTTAAATCAGTTCCACCACCTGTAGCAGAAAGTGTAGGTCCAGTTGTTGATGCACCGTTTGCAATTGTTAATTCGTTAACCGCACTACCTGTAGTTGTAAATTTTATGAATTCGTTTCCAGCTGCATCATTAAGCGATGTACCAATCTTAGGAGTATTTATGGTTGGTGATGTTAATGTTTTATTAGTTAATGTATCGGTTGTAGCTCTTCCTACAAGTGTATCCGTTGATGTAGGTAAAGTTAAAGTACCAGTGTTTTTAATTGATGCTATAGTTGGTACTGTTAATGTTTTATTAGTTAATGTTTGAATTGTATTATTAAGAGTAACTGTACCAGTTGAATCTGGTAATGTTATAACATTATCTTGTGTTGCATTTGTAGATTTTAATCTTGTTTCAAAATCATTAGCCGAAGAACCTTCAAATACTACTGCATCATTTTCTAAAGTAATTTGTGATGATAGATTACTACTATCTCCTCCACCGAGTAATGCATATACTTCAGCAAAGTTTGCATTTATCTTGGTGCCAGCAGTTCGTAATGTATCTCCATTACCATCATTTGCTGAGCTACCTATGCCTATATTTTGTCTAGTCATTTAATCTTTCCTAATAATAGTTCTATTTATACTAAAAACACTCGTTATGAATTAAAAGATGAATCAAATTGTTCATTGTCCATAGTCTCGAGAGCAAGTGAGAAGTCTGGTCTTGCTGTTCCTGCACTGTCACCTATATCACTATCATCAAATGTAAACGATTTAACAGTTAATATTTCATTAACACTACCATAGATAGTATTTAATTGATTAGCAGGTATAGATTGATATTTATCAATTGTTTGACCAAGCTGTGATCTAAGACCTCCGCTATCAATTGATAATCCGCCTGATAAAAGTGTCATTTGAGTAAATGGTGCAATAGCACTCATAACTGCAGATGATATAACACCGGGGTTACCACTATCTGGAGATGCTAATGGTGCACTTAATGTTCCTACAGCTTCTACATCCGTTTGGACTGAACCTGCAATATAAAACCCTGCAGGATGCACAAACTTTTTATATAGTTCTATCCAAGTGGTTTGCGCTAATGGACTTTTAATTAATATAGAATAAATTTGGTATAATGCATTATTTCTAATAAATTTATTTGATTCAGCACCAATTCTGCTCAACGGTCCAGCAGAATCATGACCTACAGTGAATATATCATTCTTAGGATATTCTACTTCTACATTTTGTTGATAGAAAGCTCTAAAAAATTCTTCAATAGAAAACCTGCTTCCTTTAGTTCTATGCAGTTCATGTATTCTTTGTGCATAGAAATTAGGATCAGTAAAGTTGTCTCCAGTATTACCTGCGGCTATTTCAGATATTAATGTGCTCAAAAGCTTTGAAGGTACTTCTTGAGTATCACGTGTTTGATATATTTGTCTTAGTTGATTATCAAAGGAACTAACATCATCTGAATCTAAGTAGTCATAATACTTTTCTAAAAAAGTGACGAGCTTTGGAAAATCTTGTGTAAAAAATTCAGGTAAAGCATCACGTACTTTTCTATGAAGAAAGTTACGTGGTCTACGATTTTGATGATATTTAATTTCAGCCATTAATAACTCGAACTCGTTGTTGCTGAGGTTGAACCTCCACCTAGAGAAACTTGAGTTTCTTGATAGTCAAGTACTGCAGATGCCTTTGAAGCTGTAGTATCAATATCTAAAACCGTAGCTCTCAATGGACGTATTGTACTTTGATTTGCAGGTGTAGCTGAAAGTTTAATTGCATCTCCTGAAAAACTTGTAGGATTAAATCCAACTAAATCAACTCTTCCAGCTGCAGTGTTGTAAGAACCTATATTATCAACTTCTACTCCTCCACCTGTATTTACTATCTGTAAAACGTTAGAGTTTAATCTATTTTCAATAGTACATTCTTTTGAATTAAAAGTAAATCTTGAAGATGTTATAATTTTAAATGTGTCATCTGATACGGCTAACGCTACAGGAAAAGTTATATTGTAATTTTTAGCTATGCCTAAAGACGGTATTAATCTTTGTTGAACCTTTATCGACATTTTTGTATTTAATATAGCTTCGTCTATTTCATCAATGATAGTTAATAAGTTTGATCTTCTAAAAACACTTCCAAATTTTTTCAAGTTATTTGAAAAGAATGTATTGATGCTTGTTTGTACTGTGTCTTGTGTAGCTCCTGATGTACTACTCGTTAAATCTGGATCAAAGTTAAATGTAGTAGATAATTCCAAAAATGTAGTTTGCGGATCTATAAACTCAGTATCGATACTGGCAACTGCAAAGTTATTTGTTAACTCACTTATAATTCGTGATTTGACATCTAACTGAGTTGCATCATCTACATCTGATTTAAATTTTAATGACACATACACTCTGCCGTAAACAGGAGGATCGTTGTCCGCTCCACCCCAAGATGTAACATCATCGATGTATGATCCGTAGTTAGTTAAAATTTGTGCTGTATAATCTTCAGCCGTTACCATTCGTCTTTGAGATGTAAAATACAAAGGAGCATTTTGTCTGATTGATTCTATGCCTTCTCTAAATGATCCACCTGCTGCAGCCGATGTAGTAGTACTTACAATATTAACACCACTTACTTGCGCTGTTGTTGAAAAGATACTTGCACCGTTAGCATCAGGTCCTTTTGTAGATAAGTAATCTATTACAATTTTATTACCTGCTTCTGGAGCTTTACCTGTGCTTATACCATCTCCGAATATTACTTCATAATATCCATTAGGTACTTCTTTAATTTGATAGTGTGTAGAAGCAGCAGTTATTCTAGTTGCTTCTTTAATGTTAGTGTAAGTATCAAAGGTAGAACCACCTGCATCATCAAATACTCTAACACGTATTGTAGTCGTATCCATAGTTAAATCAGGTATGACATATATTTGCGAATCAGTTGTGTCACCTACAAAGAATGTTTTTGTTTTTTCTATTCCTTCATAAATTGGAATATCCGATAAGCCTTGAGATGTTTTAAATGTATATGTACCTGACGAATTAGGCACTGCAGTGTATGCTTCTCTCGTTTGAAAAGTATAACTAACACTATCTATTGAAGTTGTGAATTGTGTGTTTCTTGGTAAAGTAATCAAACTCGGTCTGTTAACATCTGCTATAGTGATGGTGATTGCAAGTTTAGCTAATGATGAGGCATAAGATCTTGGAACATAACCTAAAGCTTCTGCATGAGATATAATAGAACTTCTTAATTGTGCGGTATTTAAAAAACTTTCATTAAGTGCAAAGTTAGTTGTCAATCCATTAAAGTGTGTATTGTAAGCTAATACATCTAGTATGTTACTTAAACCAGAAGCTTCAAAATCATAATCAGCAAATTCATTTTGTCTTTTAAAATAATCTTTAAGTCTTGTTTTGATGGTATCAAAATCGAGATCTGTTGATGTTATTGTTGTTGCCATTTATCTTAACCTTGTTAAATTTAATTCTACTGAATCTTGTTGTAAAGTAGCTACTATTAAAAAATTTACTTTGACTCTTACTTCGTGTCTATCTGGACTTACTACGCTCGTAATATTTATTACTCGAGCTCTTGGTTCAAACATTTCAATGGCTCTTGCAATATCACTTTCTAAATTTACATCATCTATTTCAGTGCTTAATCTAAACAACATGGCAGAAAGGTTACCACCAAACCTATGCATAAAAGGTCTTTCGGTGAAATTAGTTAATAATAAATTTCTTACTGCTTGTTTTACAGCAGCTCCACTTGTTTTTTTAAAAACATCTGCACGTAAATTTGTTCCATCACTATCTAATCCTATAAATTTTGCAGCAAAGGATAAATCAATATCTTGATCAACACGTGTTCGCGAAACAGCTATACTGGTTTTATTAAGATTTCCATCTTCATTTGAAAAAACTCTTGTAGGCATTCTGTTTCCTTAAGTATATGTTCTATTTATACATAAAATTACGTATAACCACCCGATGAACCTCCTGATGAACCTCCTGATGAACCTCCTGCTGATGATCCACCTACTTCATTAGAAGGATACAGCGTATATAAATTTGCATTGTAACTTTTTACTCCATGATTTTGATTAGACAATGGCATCCAAAATTCTATCTCAGGATATTCTATAAATGTATGTTTATGAAAACTTTCTCCAACTTTACTTTGATCCAGATATATCGGATAAAAATAACCCTTTTGGCCAGATGAACCGCCGAAGTTACTAGTTCCAAATACTGCATATACTTTATCTTCGTCTAAAGGTTGTGGTGCAGTAGTTTTCGGTTCTTCTTGACCAACTTCTAAAAATTCACCTGTAGCTTGAACGGCATTGTTAAATCGTGTTTCTATTACTTCATCATATGTTACACTCCAAGGTGCTATTATTTCAGGCATTATTAGTACAATATCTACATGCAATCTACCATCAGGTGTGTAGCTGTCATAGTTAAGTATTATTTTATCATAGTTAATATTGTTTTTAAGATAAACAGCTAAATCGAATGTTTTATCAAATGCTATTTGACCATCTTCTCCTATGAGTTCATATACTACTGCTCTTCCATTAGTCTTTAAATAATTTATACCATCTGTTACATCTAAATTTTCTGTAGGTCCTTCTCTGTAATATCCTTCAGACACAACTAATCTAAACTTTTCAAATCCTTTTGCACCTCGTAATCCTGGCGATGAGTTGATAGTTTGCATCACTTGAGCGTGTAAATAATATTGCTTAGCTAACAATAACCTATCTGCTGTAGTTAAATGATTTATACTAGTAGGATCGCCATAACTACCTAAGAATTTAGATAGTGTAATGCTTTGTGCTAATCGAGTACGACGTGTTATTTCAGGTTGAAACGTAGGATCGTACTGAGCGTCTGGTATTATGTCTAACGTAAGTGCCATTATGTTTGATATACTTTCGATTTAGGATTAGAAGGTCCCATAGGTTCACTTCCTCTTTGTGATTTATCTTTAATACTAACTGACTTTCCAAATTGCGGAGGTATAGTGTTTGCAAAGTTTTTAGAAACTAAACCTTCTGATATAGCCTCACCAACAAACGTTTCATTTGCAATTGTATTTGGATCACGTAATTTAGATCTAACTGATTTTGTATTTAATTCTGTTTCTGAAATTCCGCCATAGTTTCTACTTTTGTTGATAGTATATTTTAAATCTTCAAATGTATCTACTTCAACTTGTCGTATTCCTACAATTGGTGATGTAGTTAATGCATCGTTAATGACAGTAGCATTAAGTGTTTTATCATTTCCAGTTGTGTCTGTTACAGTGTTTGTTGGAGCTGATGCTGATCCACTTGCACCAATAGATCCAGCTGTTCCAGCTTTTTGTGATTCTACTGCTTTATCAGCTGTGCCTTTAACGTCACCTGTAAATGTTGGTCCGGTCACACCTGCTGTAAAAGTAGCCGAAGTTGCAAATATATTTTTAGCACGTTTAGTTACGTTGGCTCCACCCATAAGTCCAGTTTCTCCAATGACGGTTATGTCAGTTGCAGTTATAGAAGTGTTAGGTGATGATGAAATAATTTTAGATTCACTCGTCATTACTAAGTCACCAGCTGCATCCATTTCAATTATGCCTTTAACTATATTATCATAGTTACCTTTTATTATTTGTGTTTTATTACTTAAAACTGTTTGTGTATCTGCGCCTACGATTGTTTCAGCTTTATTTTGTCCTATTTCTGTGGTTTTGTTTTTAGCAATGGTTTGTATTGAATTACTTTTTATAACTTCTTCCTTATCCCCTACAACATTTACATTAAAGTCACCACCAACTTCTAAGTCAAAATCACCTGCAACTTTCATTTTTAAGTTACCATTGTATACTACTTCACCATCACCTTCAACAATAACTTTTTCATTAGCTGCCACGATTCTTATTGCATTGTTAGTAGAACTATAAATCACAGTTCCATCCGCACGCATCTCTACGCCTGAACCAGTTCTGTGCCGAATCATAACTCTTTCACGGCCATTAGTATCATCATACTCTATTATATGACCTGATGATGTTTCTTTAACTTGGTTCTCAGGATATTGCGTAGAAGGCTCATCATTTAATTCTAAATCGACACCGGGTACACTTCCACCAATATATACATTAGCAACTCTTGTACCACGTGCAATGTTGTTTACTCCAGAAACACCTACGTATTCTTTCCTAGGAAATCTTTTGTCTGGATCAGATCTTCCATCATCTGGATTAATTAAATCACTAAATTCATTTGGATCTACATTATCGATATCAGCCATTATCTACCTCTATTTTGTTTTAAGGTTGAGCCGAGTGTTTTAACACTGTTTGCATCTGTGTTTACTTTATTAACAATGTTATTAATCAACTTATTGTTTTCTTTCATTTTAGCTTGAGCTGCTTTATAATCTCTGTCAAAATTTGCTTTAACATCACCGTCTGGTAAATTTTCTGCACCTCGTTTTGCTGCGACTGCACTTAAACTTTCGCCATTCAGTAAATCTATAGTCGCACCTGCTTTTTTAATCGCTCCGTTTACATCATTATTTAATCTTCTACTTTCACTTAATTCAGTTATGGCTGCATTACTTGAAGAATATGATATAGGTTTTGTTATAGTAGATGAAGTGCTGGCAATAATTGCGGGTTTTGTAACTGCAGTTTGCAGCTTAGGTGGAAATTCATCAAGGTTAGTAAGATCATCATAACGATAAACAAACCTATATTTAGATCTTATATTTTGTCTTACATCAAAAGTATTTTGTACACGGTCACTCGCTTCACTAGTAGAATACACACCGCAATCTGGAAATACAGTGAACCATGCTTTTAAAAATCTATCATATGTTTCAAATTGTTTAGCGTTAGGAGGTGTTCCACCAGAAAGTATAGTTAATTGAGCACCAGTTTTATAAAATCTTGGATACGCCGAAGGTGTACGAGTTTTATCTATTGGCCTTCCTCTTTGTAAACTTCCATCTGTTAGAATTATATAGTGAGAGTTTATTCCGTATTCATTAGGCCTTATTGATATTCTTTCTATTGCTGTTTCAGCTGCTGTTTTACCATCAGATGCAGTATTAGTATCATAAATTTCTCTAGTTAACACACGCAGTTGAGCCCTTTTAACTCTTTCTTGCATATCTTTAGCATTAGCTTTTTCAGGTGGTCCAGTATATTTTGCGGGTTCATGAATAAACAATCCTCCTATAAAATCATCACCTGTATTTTTTGGCCCTCTTCGACTTTCTTGAAACTCTGTGACTAACTCTTCAACTGAATTTACAAATGTATATTCGTAGCTTTCAGGAGTTGCGTATCCAGCATAAGCATTTTGATCTTGTAATACATATGAAATAGTAGGAGTACCTACACTCACCAAGCTACCTTTGTTTACATAATTAGAAATATTAGTTTGTGATCCACCCGCTTCAATTAAATCGGATGTTATTCCATTAAAAGAAGGAATTCCATTTTTAATATCACTAAATATAGAACCTACTTTATTTAGTAGATTGCCAATAACTTGTGGAAATAAGTTTTGTTTACTTCTACCTAATCCTGAAAATGCGCTGAGAGGATTAAAATTTAAAAATGCAGAATTTTGTAAAGATTTTAATTTATCTTTGTATATTTTAGATGATGCCTGTACAGCAACGGTAGAAGGATTGTTTTCAGGTTTTAAAGATTCAATAGTTCTTGATGGACTAATAGAAACATTTGACGCGTATGTTCTTATTTTTTGTGGAGGAAGACTTGCAAAGTTTTTCTGCAGCTGTTTAAGTAGAGCTGCAGGAGATCCGCTTGTAACAATTTTCTTTAATGATGATGTTCCGGTTGGAGCAAATCCAAAAGCTTTTGTTAATTCACTTTGACTTGATGTAGTCGGTAATAAACTACCATCACCTGCAGAAGCAGTAAATATTACAGGCATAGTTCTTTTAGTTATAGTTTCACCTTCTTTAGCAAAAGGTGTTAAAGATTTAAATCCACCAGTTTCATTATAGTTTCCTATAGTTGCGCCATCATTACTAATTTTATCAGTTTGTGTATTTTCTAATTTAGTAGAGAAAAACGGTTGATTATTTTTAGCCGCGCGATTGACATCTTCTTTTGTTATTAATTTTCCAAACTGATCTCTTTGTGGAAGGGTAGAGGCTTCGTAGTCAATCTCTAACTCTGTATCAAAATTTTTTCTAATCGTTAAAATTAATGTTGTTGAATTAAATTTCCACAAACTGCCAGGAATTTTTGTGTATCTATGAGTTGGTCCAGAATTATTTAAATAAATTCTTCTATACTCTGGATTAATAAGACGCCTCATTTGAACCATACTAACCTGAAAAGTACCTGATGGTAATTGTATTTTGTCTCCTCTAGCTATAAATTTTGCCATTATCCATTCACCAATTTATCGAATACTTCTTTTGCGTAGCTTATTCTTTTTTCTGTATGTGCAAATTGTTTATTAGGTCTTTCATAATTATCTTGAAATAACTCAGCTGCTCTCTTGACCGTAGTTGATTTTCTTAATGGGCCATCACCTAGGTAGTTAAATGTTTCTAATTCGTACTTAGTAAATAATAGTTGTGCACCTAGCGTTAAATGATCTAAACCTAAGTTAGCTGAATATTCTCTTAGTTGACCTAATCTATTGCCAGCCGCTTTTGCTGGATTCCATTGTGCTATTCCAACTGAACCTTCACCTTGAAATCCTGATACTGTTGTTGGGTCAAGTGATGGACCACATTCTACACAAAAGTTACCTATAATACCACAAGCTTGTTCTACAGTATAATCACCACCTTCTTCTGAAACAAAGAAATTAAATGCTTTTTCAATGTTAGTGTTTCCATCTAAATCTATATCTATATTTCCTATTCCAGATTTTTTATTAAACGATGGATATGATGGATCAGCATCACCGCTTTGGTTAGCATAAGTTTCTATCTTAGGTATTGATCCTATGACTAAAGGCAATTGTGAATTTCTTCCATCTAAAAATATACCGTATACTTGTGCTCTTGGTTTTAAACTACTGTTAGCACCTAAACCTGAACTACCGCCTTCTGTTACAGGTATTGCGACTTGAGCCCAAGGTAAGTCTGCATTAGGTATTAATGTAGTATCTGGAGTATGTATACCTTGTATACGAACTTTGACTCTATCGAGTTTAAGTGGATCATTCACATCTATAACTAATCCTATAAACCATCTACTGTGATCACCATAAAAGATTTGACTCATAATGAAAAATCCTCTTCTAATGAAGCAAGTCTACCACACAACAACGTGGTAGTGTAAAAAGCTTCGAATGCGTGCCTTGCAGAAACAATTACGTAATCACCTGATTTTTTAGTATCAAATTTTAGTATGTCACTGTTTTGTGCTGAACTTTCATTATCTATAAACAGCACTCTTATAGTTTTCCCTATCGTGTAGTTTTCATCTCCAGTCAAAAACTCTCGACCTCTTACAGTTATTTCTATAGGTGATTTAGCTAAAAATGATTTTAAAGCTCCTGATATTATTTTCTTTCTATGATTTCCTGCATTATCATCATCATGTAAACTTCTAAAATTTTGTAATCCATTTACATATGCGCCTGATTGCGATATTTGTGTTACAGACCTAGCATTATACGTAGAAATATTTTTACCATTTAACTTATATTCAGGTGCATATACATATCTTTCATTCCTGCCGCCTAATAAATTGTTAGAAGCTAATTCTTGAAACACATCTTCTACATCAAATTTAACTCTATATGGTACTGCCGTCATTGTATTATAAAAATAATATTCTGCTCCAACAAATCCATCATCTATAAGTGAATGCAGATTTTCTGTATCTGCTATTTTGAAATTTAAAATATTGTAATGTTTAGTTGAAACAACTGGATTTGTATCCAAACTTGGAGCGTATATAAAAGGTACTGCAGTGTTCAACACTGGATCACTTAATATTGAACCTAAATCTCTCATTATTAGATTTTCAGTTCCTAATACTGAATACAAATAATACGGCATACCAGTTTGACTCAATGCTCGTGATTTTAACCAATTACTTGCTTCTATAGGATTTAAATTTGGTATTATAACTTTTAAATCATTTATTAATTCATCACCTAAAACTAAAAGTTCTCTATCAAGATATTCACTCATAATTTTACTAATAATAGATCCTGGACTACCGGTGTAAGATCTACTTATATTCTGCAAAGATGATTTAAAAGTGTGATATTCTGTACAGTGAATCATAACTGATTCTGCTGCTTCATCAACTTTGACAATCTTTTCAATACGATCTATTAAAAATTCTTTTGTAATAAAATTTCCTTCATTAACCTCTTCAGATTGAGCTAATGATAGTGTTAGTTTTTCTCCACCTTGAAAATCTATATCTTGAACTATATTATTCGTGTCTGCAAAGACAACTTCAGCCGTTAAATACGGATTATCAATATGCTCAAATATTTGAAATGAAGCTATCAATCTTTGAATATCAGCTTTGAAATCAGGAGATCTATCGCTATTAGTTATAAACGCAGATACTATTTGATAATCGGTTTGGGCATCAATTGGAAATTCAGACACATCATTCTCTTATTGCTTTTTTGTAACTAGTTACTAATGTATTTATTAAGTTAGGTCTTATGACTCTTATTAACCTTAAGCTTTCATTTACATTGTAGTATGCTTGTTCGTTAGTTATTTCATTTTTAGTTGCGCCAGGAGCTAACAAATTTCCGTCACCATCAACTCCTAAATCAACAATTCCGCCTGAAGTGTCAGTGTAATAGTTAGCTGCTTTATGTTCATCGGATGTAGAAACAATTGATAACGATTCAAGAGCACTTGCACTATTCGTAGAAGTAACTGTTTCACCTGATGTTGAAAAAGAAACTTTACCTTCAATTATAATTTGACCTAGATCAAGATTTCTTCTTATGATTTTTCCTGATGCACCAGAAGTATTACCTGAAACTATTTGACCAACTTTAAACTTAGTTGAAATATTTTCTCTGGTTGTTAATACCGTGTTTGGAAATATCTTTTTAATATATGTTTGAAATTCGTTATTAATTAAAGGCCAACCTTGTTGTCTTATATTATCATTTAATAAGTAAAAAGTCCAGTAATGCAGTGGTGTATCATAGAGTTCTATGGAGACTTGATCTGGTCTATAACCTTCTTGTATATTATAAAAAGTTAAAAAAGATATATCATCTTTTATTTGATCTATAACATCAACGTATCTACTTAAATTTGTTGTTACTACCGATCCGGCTTCATTACCATATAGGTAATTAATCTTTTGAAAGTTTTTAAAATATTGCATTAGTAACCTTCCTGAATATCATCTTTGGAAAGAGTTTTGTATTCTACAAAACTTAAAGTTAAATCTATTTCGTTTGGCGAACCATCTCTTCGCATAGCACCACCAGTTGGATTAACTGTTGTACTTACAGTTCTTAAGTAACAATAATGTATTCTAGGAATATTTCTATTATGTACGCCGTTATAGTAAAAGTTTAATTTAAACATATTTGGAAATTTAAATCCAATATCAGCTGTTCCTATTTTATAAACGTCTGGATACATTTGTTCTCTAAAATGTTTTACAATTTGTCTTACTTCTTCAGACTCACGCTGAGATCTAGCAATCATTTTAAATTGAAATGTGAATTCTCTTAAACCTACGCCTCTAAATAGTGCTCTCATATTAGGATTTATTATAGCTCTATTTTGTAGTGTCAAAGCATTAGCAACACCGGATGAAAGCATACTAACTTTATCTATTATTCTAGCCGCACCTAATTTAAACGCTGTCTCACCTAATTCGTCATTACCTGTAGCTACATCTATCATGCTTGTAAAAGATTTACCAGCTTGGCTGATTGCTGCTTCTAATGCACCTTGTCCACCTTGCAGTGCAGATTCAACGCCTGCACCTAATGCTCCTAACGGTGCATTATCATATTGTGCGTTATCATTAAATTGCATTGTAAGAGGAAAGTACATATCGACTACAGGTGCACCTTGAACTTCAACTGGATGAAGTCTGCCACTTAACGTATTTCCTAATTCTTTTACTGCATTAGAACTTGCAACTTCGTCATATTTATTTGAAACATAACTTGAGACGGTATTTGCTGCAGCCTTTGCTCCTCCTATAGCAGTGTCTACTAATGTTGCACCTTTACCAGAAGCGTCTGCATTAGTATTGCTTTTTCCAGATGATGTTGCAACTGCTCCACCATAAGCTCCAGGACTAAGCCTAGGTCCAGTTTCTCTAAAGTCATCCACTACAAGTTGAGCTTTTTGATCAGCCGATTTTGCAACAGATTTAGCACCTTTAGTGTTATCAGTAGCTATTTTGTTAAATCGTTTTTGTGTATTTCCATCTTGTATTACTTTCATTTCAAACATTCTAAATTGAACTCGTGCTTGATATGCTCCGCCTTCAGTTTCAAGTGGATACTTCAAATCAGATTTTCGAGAAAATCCTGAAAGTAAACCTCCTAAAACATCTCTTGCACTATTTAATAGATCTGATAAACCCTCGGTATCTACATTTTTAACTACATCACCTACATCATTTATGGCTTTTGTATTCCCAGGGCCAAAAGGCGATAAAGGCGATGTTGTATCACTAACACCACCAGCTAAAGTTTCTCCATTAGGTCCAATTTTATTTAAAGATGTGGTTGAAACACCTGCTAATCCTATATCTGACATGATAATCCTTATAGATATTATTAAATATTATTTTTCTATTTATAACAAAAAACATGGCTTATTCGGGTAGATACACAATCAAAAATGCATCAAAATACAAAGGTGATGCTAATAATGTTATATACAGATCTTTATGGGAAAAAGCTGTGTTTCAATGGTGTGATAAAAATCCTAAAGTAAAGCACTGGAGTTCTGAAGAAATTGTAGTTCCATATTACTATGAAGTAGATAAAAGGTACCACAGATATTTTGTTGATATGAAAATAGTGTTTGAAGATAAAACGTTATTAGTTGAGATAAAACCTGAGAAAGAAACACTTCCACCTACAGGCCCGCGAAGAACTAAACAGTATATATCTGAAGGATTATCATATGTTAAGAACATGAATAAATGGGAAGCTGCTACAGAATATGCAAGAGATAGGGGTTGGCAGTTTCAAATATGGACAGAAAAAACATTACAAGAAATGAAATTACTAAAAGGACCGGTTCCCGGAAAACTAAAGAAGCTAACACCATACAAACCTTTTCGAAAAAAGCGTAGAAAAAAGTTATAAATAGTCTTATGAGTAACTTATTTCAAAAACTAGAACTTGAAGCTTTTCGTGCAGGAATTAATCCTCGTACACAAGAATCACGTGAATGGTTTCGTAAAAGAATTCAAAAACTTACAAGAGTCAACCGTGATGCTTTAATGAGAGAAGATGAAATTAATCGTAGAGCATCTCATAGTTATGGTTCTATGTTTATGTACTTTTATGATCCTAAGCATAAAGACAAATTACCTTTTTACGACAGGTTTCCATTAACCATACCAGTTGAACCAGCTCCTGGCGGATTCAGAGGAATAAATTTACATTATCTACCTCCAGTGTTGAGAGCAAAGTTTTTAGATGCATTATTAGATGCAACCAATAACAAAAAATATGATGAATCTACGAGATTTAAATTAACATACGATTTGTTAAAAGGTGCACGTAAAATGAGATATTTTCAACCATGTTTTAAACATTATTTGCTTGCACACGTTAAATCACGATTTGCTGAAGTGCCTGCACCTGAATGGGAAATAGCAGCATTTTTACCTACTGCACAATGGGAGAAAGCATCTGCAGGAACAGTTTATCAGAATTCAAGGATGAAAGTAAATGGCTAATACTATTGAAGATCTTAAAGCATTAATGAACACCAAGTTAGGTTTTGCAAGACCTAACAAGTTTTTGGTTACATTACCTACTGTAGGAGTTGGTGGTGGTTTGCTAAGTGGTATAATAGGTGCATTCAGTGGAATGGGTGGAGGAGCAAGTCCAAGAGAATTAAATATATTATGTTCAAATGCAACCATGCCAGCAAAACAGGTACTCACTAATGATAGAAGAATTGGAATGGAATTTCAAAAAGTAGCTTATGGCTATGCTGTAGATGATGTAAGCATGACATTCTATTTAATGAATGACTATGGAATAAAAGATTATTTTGATAGTTGGAGAAGTACTATACTCGATGAGTTTGGTCAAGCATCTAACTACAAGAACGAATATGCTAAAACAGTAACTATACATCAATTAAGACAACCATTGAAAGGTTTTAGCAAACAAGTCGGACCAATAAGATTTAATGCTGGTCTCGGCGGAGGAAGTGTTTATTCAGTAGATTTATTGGATGCTTTTCCAATAGCATCTAGTGCAATTGAATTAAACAATGAACTCGACGGTTTAGTGCAATTAACAGTTACATTTGCATATACAAACTGGAGAAGAGCTAGTGGTGGACAAAACTTTATCAACATGGATATTGACACACCACTTGGCGGAATTGATATAATATAGGAGTGAATTAATGAGCTTATTGCCAAAACTAAATGATGTTCCAAAGTATAACATTATAATACCATCAAACAATCAAGACATAACAGTAAGGCCTTTCTTAGTTAAAGAAGAGAAAATAATGTTAATAGCTTTGGAATCACAAGATCCAAAACAAATAGCTGGTGCCGTTTTAGATACTGTAACATCTTGCATAATGGATGACGTCAATGTAAATGCACTTACATCATATGACGTTGAATATCTATTTTTACAATTAAGATGCAAATCAGTAGGTGAAACTACAGACTTATTATTAAAGTGTGATGATTGTGCACATGAAAATAAAGTTAATTTTAATTTAAATGATATTAAAATGAATGTTAAAAGCATTCAAAATAAAGTTAAGATAACAGATCAGATTGTATTAGAAATGAGACATCCTTCTTTCGTGTCACTAGCTAATAATGAAAAAATAACTAGTGAAAAAACTACTACTACCGAACAAATATTTTCTTTAATAAAAGAATCAGTAATTTCAGTTATTAACGGCGATAGTAGAATAGATATGAAAGAAGTAAACATTGATGAATTTCAAGAATTTTTAGAATCTATGACTCAAGAACAATTTTCAAATATTAGAAGCTATATTGAAAACATTCCAAAGTTAAGCCATGGCATTAAATTTGAATGTGAAAAGTGTAGTCATAATAATGAAATAGCAGTAGAAGGATTGCAAAGTTTTTTATAATTAGTCTATCTCATACATCGTTGCAAAACCATTATAAAACTCATTTTGATTTAATGCAACATCATAAATATTCATTGAGTGAGATAGACGGATTGATACCATGGGAAAAAGACGTATATATTAGTATGCTAGTAGATTACATTAAAGAAAAAGAAATGGAAAACTCAAATAGGAATTAAGTAAATGGCTCCAAGAAAAACTTTAAATGATGTAGTAGAACAGTTAAAAGTTAATAACCAAACTACTGTTGATATAGACACTGGTATAGCTGGTTTAGAGAATCAATTTGGAAAATTTTTCACAGATTTAAAAAGACAAAAGCTGGAAGATAGTAGAGAAGCAAAAGCGGCCAAGAGCGTAAACGTAGCTCCGGCTGTTAAACAAGCTGCAGGCGGCAAAGGCGGATCTGGATCAAGTATTTTTGGCGGTGTAGGAAAACTTGGTTTCTTAGGAGGATTGGGTGCGTTAGCTGCAGGTATAGGTTCAGCTGCAGGTGCAATATTAGCAGGACTAGGCCCAGCCGGTGTAGGACTAGGTGCTTTCTTTTTAGGATTAGCTGGTGCTGAGGCTATAATAAACAAGTTTGCATCAGCTGACGCTGGTGAAGGTATAAAAAAATTATTAATTAATTTATCTGAAGGTTTAAGTTCATTTAGCAATAGATCATTTATTGCACTTGGAACAGTATTAGCTGCAGGTGTTCTGTTTCCAAAATCTACAGTAAAAGGTTTAGCTGCAGTAGGTTTAGGCCTAGCTGCATTTTTTACTGCTCTCGCAGGATCAGATAAATTAATACAAATGATGAATGGTGATGGTGGTGCGAATTTAAACACACTATTAACAAATATCGCAGGAGGCTTAGACGCATTTAGCACTAAATCATTTCTAGCTCTTGGAGCAGCTATGAGTGCAGGTGCACTTCTTTCATTATTTCCCGGTGGGACTAAAGCAGCAACACTTGGTTTAGCAGCAATTGGAATCGGTATTGGAGCTTTTATTACATCTATAGCCGGCATATCTAAGTTAGGAGCGGTGTTAGGCATCGATGGAAGTGCATTTAAAGTTCTAATGACTAATATGGCTGCAGGTTTAAATGAGCTTACCGCTCTTGAAACTGAAGGATTATTGACAAAAGTTGGAGCAATAGGATTAATAGGGCCTGCCGTACTTGCGGCTATAACGAGTTTCACTGCAGCACAAGGCGTTGATAGTTTAATAAATGGTGCTAAAAAAGTTATAAACTTTATAACATTTGGTGCAGCTGGATTAGAAGACCAAGCTACTGCACGAAAAGGAATGATTCGAGATCTTGTAGATGCTATGAAACCTTTACAAGAAATACCATCTAATCTTGGAACTCAACTCGACTTATTAAGTTCTGGTTTACTAAAATTTGTTAAATCATTTAACCAAGCTGCTAACGATTTAGACATTGAAAAAATTACTAAAACATTTTTAGAGCTCGGAGCTACATTATCTATGACTCGTAATTTAGTTTTTGCTATGGCTAACGGTGGTGAATTTAAAAAACCCGGATTACTTAATAAAATAGCACGAGGTCTAAATTTAGGTGGAAAAATAGAGTTTGGAGAAGAAGGAAGTGGCGGACTTTTAGATCCTGCATTAAAGACAGACGATTTAGTAAAACAAGTACAAAAGATTAATTTTACTCTTGGCAAAACAAATATAGTACCGACTGCTGGTCCAGCAATTACACCAAGTAGTAAACCAGTGACTGCTAGTAGCAATCCATCAGAAGGTGGAGGTAATGTTATTTCTACAAACACAGTAAACTCAGGTAATGTATACAACAGCGCCGGATTTGCTATTAACTCATCCGGCGCCAATGATCCTAGAAATATGTTTGGTACTCAAGCGCATAACGCAGCTGGATTATTCTAAGCATCTTCCTTTGCTAACTTAGCAAAATAAGACATGGTGTCTTCATCTTCAGAACTGATTTCTTCAACTGTAACAGGTTCAACTGCTGCAACTGGATCATTCATCTTGATTTCTTCTTTTACTGAATATGAACCTGCATTCATTTCTTCACCAAGAACTCTCATCAATTTAGCTTTAAGTTCATCATATGTCTTGTAGTTCTTTGGATTAGTGAACTCAGTAATATCGTGCATTTGGTTATACACTTCTTCAAGTTTAGCTTCATCACTTTCAAGAAAAGGAGATGGAGAAGCAAACTCTGACTTATCATAGTTTCTATAACCTTCAACATTTCTTATCTTAAGTTTGAAGTTAGCACCTTCCCAAAAATCAAATGCATCCATTGGAGTTTCATCTGCAAACTCCGGATTCATTTTATCCATAATCTTATCGAAGATTTTCTTTCCAAATTTATATAGAAATACTTTACCTTCGTTTTGAGGTGCTGATGGATCTTGAACTACATATATGTTTGTAGCATAATGTAATCTTCTTTTTTGAGATCTTGCTTTTTCTTTATCGGCATCAATACCAGAATTCCAAAGCCTTGAATTTAATTCACCGACTGGATCGGTTTGACCTATTGATGTAAGTGAGTTTTCAATATACCATAAACCAGTTGGACCTTTAAAGCCGTGATCCCAATATCTTACAAATGGTATTGCACCATCTGCACCCGGAAGAAATCTGATAACGGCATAACCATTACCTGCTTTATCAACTGTAGGTTTCCACACTCTTTCATCTACGTAAGACTTTTGTTCGCCTCCGCCAACGGATTGTGCTGCTTCTATAATTTTATTGATGTTTGAACCGCGATTGCGTTTTAATGTTTCAAATGACATAGTATTGTCTCCTTATTTGCTGAAATATTAACTGTATTATTACATTGTGTAGTATTATATATACGACTACTCAAATAGTGATGAGTCAATGGAATTCTTTTTAGGTAAAAAGTTTAAGTCCATTGCCTCTGCTTCAAGCTTATCTTTAATGACAGGTGATATGAACTTTCGGATATCTTCTATTTCGATATCATTAGTTTCACAGACTTTAATGATAGCATCCATATATGGTATCTTAAGTTCACCAACTGTACTTTCGATAAGCTTTGTAAATTTAGACTTTGTTAAAAATTGTTCTTCTATTTTCATTTGTCTAAAACCCTTAGTAAGATTGTATCTTTATTGATTCTACCATTAGGTACTTTCGTTTTAGTTTTAAGAGTTTCCCAAGCATCATTTATTTGCTTTGGTGTTTTCTGTAAAACAATCGGTAAGAAATCAAGTGGTTTACGTAAACACACTGTTCTACTTAAACCTGTTGAAATATTCTTAATGGTTGAACCAGATATTTCAAATCCATTAGGACTTTCGGTAACATATTCAATAATCATTTTACTTTTAGTATTGAATGCATATAACCTTGTCTTTGTAGGTATTTGAATTGGATTGATTGATACGATTTTGAAATCGATATCTTCTTTCTTATATTGTACTTTAGCAACTTGCTTATCAACTGACTTAGGTCTTTTGATTTTAACATTTCTTGATGCTTTAGTTGCAGACCTAATTCTTTCTAAGTCTTCCAACATTGCAGTACATATTTTAATTCGTTGATTGAGAGTTGACCTTTTTAGGTGGGAGTAACCTTCAACTGCTTGATCACATCGTTTGTGGTAAGCATCCTCATAGTCAAGGAGCCAACCCTCAATCATAGGCTTAACGTGGCTTATAGCTGTATTCGTTAGGCCGTGGTACTTGAATCTATCATATATATTGATTGTGGCTTCGTCACCATCGATCCACTTGTCTTCTAGTTCAAGTAATTCTTGCATAATAGTATTATTAATCTTACGTACTAATTTTTCTTGTGGTGATATAGTAATTATATTACTTTTAGCTTTTCTTTCAGCTTGCTTTTCTTTGTAAATGATTTTACCTTTTTCGATTAATGGTATCATCTTGTCAAACAAATGAGATAAGAAATCTGGAGCTTTATCAGACTCAACTGTTTTATTTAAATCGTTGTTATACCAAAAAGCTGTAGCTGCATGATGTGTCATAGTAAAATGATATTCTGGATTAGCTAAAATATATTTAGATGGTTGTGGAAAGTTTTTCTTAATCCAAGTTTTAATTTGACTTATGCAATCTTTCTTATCAACTTGTAAATGAAAATAATCTTTTACTGCATCAAATCCTTTATCAATTGGAACACCAGCTAAACCAGTTCTAGCTCTTGCTCTTAATACTTTCTTTTTAGTCTTTTTACCTTTTAGTGCTTGTAAACCCATATTAAACTCCCATTCTATATGTTATGTGTTTTGATGTAATCATGTGTAGCGCCAATAACCATATTAGGATATTCGCCTAAGTATGTACCAGCATCTAACATTTCTCTAGTAACTAAGTGTTTATGCATATGTTGTATATTATCATAGTTAGCAAGAATGTCTTTACCTAACTGATCAAACTCGTGATCAGTTATTAAATTTTTATCCAGCTTATAATATGCATAAGAACACATTAGATATTTTGCTATAGGATTTTTCATTATGCATGACCTCTTAATTTAAGAGACTCTTGCATTGCTTCAGTATCGGTGTAATACTTATCCTGATGAGCAATGTTGATTTTAGTAGATATGGCTGCTGCCAATCCACTGTTCTTTTCGATGAGCTTTTGTGCAAACTCATCTTGGTGAATTGGTGACATAGCTTCTAGTTGTTTGATAATTGTATCATAATTAAACATAATATAAACTCCCGATTTTTTATTATAGTTATATTCTACCACAGTTTTACGTAAATGTAAAGGAAAAAATGCACAAAATGCAAATTAATTTCTCCTCATTGTTGAGTACTCTTTAGGATCTGCATCTTTAGTTACAGGTACCATGTTAGATTTATGCATGGTGGCGATACCTGTAATGAATGTACCTGTGTACGCATTTGTTTTAGACTTACCAACAACTTTACCTACATAGTTGCTTGTTGGTAGAGAACGTGAGTGTTCCTTGTAATTAGGAGCACTAATGCCTGAATCTTTCTTTTTGTTTTTAAGTTGACTAGGATGTACACCGCGTGACATAAGCCACTTATCATGTTCAGCTTGAGCTTTTTGCCAACCGGCTTTGCGGAAAGGCTTTTTCTTTTTAGTACTATTGTTATTGTAATAAACTGGTAACAGATGCATTGTCATAATTTACGGCTCCAAATAATTTAGTTAAATCAATATATCCATAGTTGATTGCAAATAGTATACCTACAACAATCATGATAATTAGTGCATTACGAAAGAACCAACCAACTATGGAAAAGAATACTCCTACAATCAATGCTCCAGCTACCGCGAAGAAGAGGAGTTGAAAAAATAGTGGAAGCATTGATTGTATCTCGGAAGGACTAGGCATAAAGCTCTAGCTCCTTTTGTGCCTCCTCAGGAGTGGCAAAGTAACCACTGTACCTGTTGTACGGCTGGATAAATCCTTCGGACTTATCTATCTTGCCAACATACCAACCGGCAGCTGAGGCCATAACGATGGCTTCTGATACACCATCATTATCGAATTGAATATCTTTGATTTCTTTTTGAATTTGCATTTTAGTTTCTCCGCTTTTTTAATTTTTAATAGATATATTATACCATATTTTTTAGCAGATGTAAAGGAAAAAATGCATTTAATTTAAAAAAAGTGATTAACATGTTAATTATGTTTTATCTCTTTGAATAGCATCTGGTCCAGAGTTAGATGATAACTCTGAACTTTTATTTTGCAAAGCATCCAGCTGCGCTCTAAGTTCTTTTATACGATTATATAAAGTATACTTTTCTTTAGTTTCTTCAGCTAGTTGCTTTTTAAGTAGATCAATATTAGTGAAAGGTTTCTTCATCTTCAACTTCCTCCAACTTAAATATAAATTCGATACCGTTATCATTATGAGATTGATGAACCATTTCGCCAAGCTCATAGTCTTGATCTTCAACGGTAAAAACTATTTCATTTTCGTCATTAAATTTTTTAGCGGTTGCTTTTTTGAAATCGATAATATTGGATTTATTTTTTTTAGACATTAGTTTCTCCTGTATTTAGTTACTATGTTCCTGTACCAATTGCTGGTGCAGATGTGTTCTAAATACTTTTTTACTTTATAGATCTATTATACTATAGTTTTCAACAAAAGTAAAGGAAAAAGTGATTAACTTGTTAAATGCTTCGCGTGTATTTTACAACCTATAAAGTTGTTATAATAATCTTCACGTAATAGTACATCATTATCAAATTGTAGTTTTGCTTCATGATATGACATATCACCTTTAGTCTTACAGAGTCTTAAGATCTTTCGACTGAAGGTTTTCTCTCCTCGTGATTCCACAAGTCTACGTACTTCATCTGATGATCCGTAATATTCTTTCCAGTCAGATTCAGTACGTGTTCGTACGCGTCTCTTACGTGTTTTAGTGATGGGGAGCGTTTTAGGTTTCCAGAAATTCTTCTTTCCAATATATTTTTTACCGGTGTCGATTTCTGTGATTTCGTATACAAAGCCTTGATACTCCTCTGGCGTAGTTTCAAATAGTTTATTATTGTAATGCCACATAATGTTATTTATTCAGATGATTCAACTTCCTCTGGCTCTGCTCTTCTTCCACACATTGAACAGAAAGTAGGTTCTTTGTAAGATGCTACATATGTTATTTCATCACACTCTTCACACTCTATTTTGTAATCCTTCAATGATCTCTCTCTTTCTTCTATCAGATGCTTTAAACCACTCAGCTATTTCATGAGTAGTTCTTCCACATCCAATACATAGTTCATTTTCAACTTTACATATTTTTACGCAAGGTGAAACTATCTTAGAAGTCGATTTCACAGGCACCACCTGCGCATGCGGCTGCAGCGAGTGTATCAACATCGGTATACTTCTTTTCTGTTATATCTTCTTTCCAATCAATTTGTTTTAAATTTGATTGAATCTTTTTCCATTTATGCAATAGGTATGCGTCTTTTAGACAACCTTCAGATACTTTAGTATCTCCATCACAATAATTATCTGCAAAGTTTTCAAATCTACGCACCCAATCTTTTCTAGCAGAATTCTCTGAAGACTCTACTGATAAGTCTAAACCAAAGCCTTGTGCAGTTGAACATGCATCCCATAGGTTTGGATATACTTTAAGTGCATCTACAACTAAGCCTGAAGCAAATATAGATGCATCACCATATTTCTTAACCATAGTCTTGGAATCAATGACACCTGTATTAGGAGCTTGATTATAGTCTTTATCGCCAGTCATTGCTAAAAATGAAATACCTGCAAATGCATCACGATTTTCATAAACATATTTTTCTACATTATCCCAATCATCTACAATGATAGTATTTGATACGTTATGTCTTATACCTTTATCTGCACAAAGATCTTCATTAGTACCAGTTTCAACCCAATGCTTTTGAGCTTTCTTAACAAGTTCAAGGTGTTTAATACCTAGCAAATCATCTTTATACATTGAACCTTTCTTAGGTAGTATTGGAAATGAAACAACTACATCAGTACCTGTTGATGACCATACTGACTCTTCAACCATATATGGATTAGTCTTCATGATTGCTTGAGTAATTTCTGATTCTTTATTCATCTGCACATTTCTAATGTACATATTCGAATGTTCGGCATGAATACCCGACGCTGTTTGTAATAATACGGATGCATTACCACTTGGTTTTACACAAGTTGTTCTTGCAGCTGCATTAATACCTATTATCTGTGCAACTTCTTTGTTAACTTCTTTAACAATTTTTGCACCTTTTTCAAGTATCTTTTCATTAAAAAGAATATCTGGATTATTCATCCATCCAGTTATGGAGACTCCAAGTAATGCTTCTCTATCGAATATCAATTTAGAAGTATCGGTTAAAAACTTAAAGTCTGTGTACCCTGCTTGTAGGGTACCGAGGATAGACGCTGCTCGGCATGCCTTATAAAAGTCCTCCTCGGTATTGCATTTGCCTCCGTTGATTTCAGTTAGGTTGCAACCTTGCCAACCTGACTTTTTATTGATCTGAGGATACATACCAATCTCCACACATGGATTTGTAGTATGTTCTGTAGACTCAACGAAAACGAATCCGGGTTCACCAAATTGCTTGACTGATTCCATGATCTTTCCAAACTCTTCTGGTGTGGTCTTATCTCTTACAATAACTGCAGAGTTATTTGACCTTCCTCTTTGAGGATTATCCATGAACCAATTACCAGTTTTAGCATTCATCATTTCTTCATCATCTGGTGAGAAAAGACAAATTGTTGCTGACCTACGTACGCCACCCGACAATACAGCATCAGCTGCATGCATTGTAATATCATATGCGTTTATAGGTTTTAACGGTGTTGGTTCTTTGGAATCTAATACAATACCTTGAAGTAAATGTTCTATTTTATCTAGTGATTTACGTAAACCTTCTGGTCCTGGTGCTTTAAAGCCGCCAGATATTTTAGCACCTTTAGGTCTTATTTGCGATAAATCAAAGAAAACTCTTCTTCCTTCGTAGTCTGGATATTTACCTCCACCAACGAAAAAAGATGACATTAAAATGTCTAATGCTGAAGCCCAACCTTCAATTGAATCTTCAACTATATAACCTTTCGCTTGTTTAGTTCTATTTTGAATTTTCGGTAATTTTTTGATATGATGCTTTTGTACAGAGAAACCTGCACCAGCACCACATAACAAGATATAGAATACCTCGCCAAAAAATTCCGGCCTATTAATATATGAAGATGTACAGTTGTACATTCTCATTTGATGTTTCATTAATTGATCACCACCAAACTGTAGAGCTCTTTGAGCACCAAGAACACGCTGTTCTTTATATGCTGTACGTGCTTCTTCTACAAATGGTTGTAGTCTATTATTATTAGTAATATAGTTTTGTTCGTGCATATCGATTACACGATCTACAGCCTCATCCCAAGTTTCATATCTTCCTTCGCTCTCTTTATATCTTGAGTAGCCTTCGTAAAACTTCGTTTGAGACAAAAAATTCCTTGTGTCAACAAATTGTTGCATCTCGTTTACCTCTTACCTTTTTGATTATTTGTATCTATTATATATTAAAAATGAATCTTTGTAAAGGACTTTTTAATCATTTTTTGAAAAATATTTTTCTATCATTTCAATTCTATCATGTGCCGAAGCCATCTTATCGAGTTCTGCAATTACAGCTTCAGTTACATCACTGTGTTCTCCTATACCGGCCGGCATAGTTTGGTATACTTTAATGTTAGCCTTATGTACTTCAAGTTGTCCTTCAGCATGTTTCTTAGCTGCTAATAATAAATGATCGCCTGCTTTCAATTTAATCTCCTATATGATTTTTGCGTTTACTTTTCTATGTTTATTCCAAGCAACAAATCCACCTATTCTTAAAGCCCAATAAGCTAATTTATTTAATAGATGAAATCCATTTTGCTCAATGTTAATATCACGAAATATTAGATCTGCTTTTTTCTGAGTAATATTTCCTATAGTTTTCTTTTTAGTTTTAGTATTTTTCAATAATGTTTCATACTTGTATGCAAAGTCATGTACTAATCCACCCATTAACAATACGCCTGTAGGTGATAGCCACGTATGTAAGAATTTTGGAATAGATGCACCGTCAAAAGTAAATCCTGCTGGAATGACATACCAATCTCCTTCCATTCTAAAAACCCAGTCTTCTGCAACCGTCCAATTACGTGTACCCATTAGCCACATCCATATTGCTCCCCAAAAACCTTTACCTGCTGTAGGTATTGCTATAGGTTGTAGCTTTGGCATTTCTTTATATTCAAATCCAATAATGACATCATCACAATCAACACCGAACATGTTAACTATAAATCCAATAATAATTAGTACACCAACCACAGTAAATTGCCACCACGTGACAAGTTGATCTATTATAAATTCCATTACTTTTTCTCCTCTTTAGGTTTTACAGCTTTCTCATAATAAATTATGATTTCTTTCTGTTGATTTAAGTATCTTCTCATTTCTGCAATATTTATTGCTAAGTTTTCATAATCTTTCATACTTAATGCAACATAAGCTAAGTCACCGTAAACTTCTTTAAAGTCCTTTACAAACTCTTCGTAATTATCTTTAGTGACTACAAAAACTCGAGTATTATTTAGTCTTAATGGTTTTGGTCTCGCTACTACTGGTATCGTTATTTGTTCTATCTTCGTTACCGTCTTTATTTCCGGTTCCATCCTCAGGCCGCTGCAACCAGCTAGGCTTGTTAGACTTATCAACATTACGACCAGTTTCTTCCATGATACCTTGCCACAATTTAAAACTTGCGCCATTCATCTTTCCTTCTAAAACTTTTGAATCTTTTAAAGCTTCTACTACTAAATCTAGTTTACTTAATTTTTCTCTAAGTTCATCACCATAAGCTTCTGCATTTTGTAATTTAATTTGCAGTTTGTTATTTAGATCAGACATCTTTTGAATATTACCCTTTAAAGCTGTAATACTTTTTTCAGATGTTTCAACTGCCGCTGTAAGCGTAGCATTATTTTTAGTGAGAACTGCTATTCTGTTTTGAGTAGTGTCATAGTAATATTTTGCGCCATAACCTACTATACCGATTATGCCGATAATGAATATTAGAATATATAGCCTAGCCATAATGGTCTTCGATGTATTTTCTAAATTTCTTTAAGAGCACTGGAAATTTATCTCTACGTAATCTTTTATCGTGTACATGCCTTGGACCCATGGCTGTCGTTGCGGGGTTTGGAATTGATGCAGTACTCGTTGAAGGGACATCTTCACTCGCAGCTTGAGCTGATCTCATGTTTTCTGGAGAAGGTGCACCTTTTTCACCTTTCTTTCTCATTCTTTTTCCAGATGCTCTACGCATACGAATGTTATGCCATAAACCTTTATTTTTTTCTTCAATGTTTTCTTTTTGCATAGCTTTTGTCTTCTTCTTCATTTTGTTTATAAATGCTCGATAAACAGCTGCTGGTCCGGCTTTACCCATAACTCTCGCTCTTTGTTCCATTGCAATTGCTGCTTGTATTTGATGAGCATGTTTTTTACCTGAGTTTTTTATTTTAGCTACCGATGCTTTAGCATCATCAACAGTAGCAAACTTCAAACCATGAATCGTGCCTTTTGGATTCTCATCAGTATATAAATCACTATGTTTTTTACTATTAGCTGCTTGGCCTTTCTTTCTTGGTATTCTTTTTGTGGCTTCCATCATATCGGTTTTTGCGCTTTTACCTGATTGTTTTACAACTCGTAAAGGATTGCCTACTAAAGGTTCATATTTTTTCTGTGCAGCTTTAGCTTTCGTTTCAGAACTATAATATGCAAATGTATAACGAGACTTTGGAGCACTTGGTTGTACCACAACATGTGTATATTGTTTTACTTTGTCACCTTTTTGTCTACCAGCTATTCTCATCTAATTAATTCGCTTGCAGTTACATATACTTGTTTGTTTGTATTTACGTGTAATGCTTCATATATATCTACACCAAAGACATCACCTACAGGATAACATTCATCTTGTATTCGTACTTGATCTTTTGGCCAAACTAACTCTGCACAAGATTCATTTATAAGTTTAGCATTCTTAACTCTGTAAATGCCCGGTGATAATTGTTTTTCATCTAGCACAAACCATTCATTCTTCTCATTTAAAAAATCTAATACTTCGATGTGACATTTTTCACAAATATTTTCTATTCCTTTTTGTCCGACTTTTTCTTTAATGAGGAAAAGCGCTGACGCAAAAGATCCGAGTTTACTTCCACCTCCTGGAAGTTTTGCAACGAGCCTTTTAAGGTTAGCGGCAAGGCGAATAAAAGGAGTATAAGCAGACTTTTTTTCATCGTCGTCCAATTTTACATCTTTCTGTCTTTTACCGTTTTCATCAATGATACCTAATTTATAAGCGTCCCAATCTTTCCAATCCATAGCCATCATGCGTATGAATCGAAAAGTGTATGTAATGTCTGCCGCTCTTTTTAGTATTCCCATTAAATCTTCCTTAAAACATCAACCACATTAGGATCCATCGTAATTCCTGTATATTGATCATTTGTAATATAATTTAAAAATATTAAAAATGGTTTCACTACTGGCCAATGCTTTTCTTCTAATTTTAAATCTAATATATTCAAAGCAGCTTCAATACCAAACATATTAAAAATCACTATTAAATGATTTAATATAAGTCGTTCAGATAATTCGTCTGATTCGATATAACGATTCAATAATCTCTTGATATATTTGAATCTTTTCAAATCTTCATTGAAATCATCTATATCAGAAAACTTTGGGTTACTATAGTGCTTAGCTGCATACAGTATCAAATTCTTTTCAGTTAGTTCTTTAAATCTTAACATAAAAATATATATTCAAAATTTAAAGTACTTCTTTAAGCTCCTGAATTAAATCTGCCTTATTTTTTCTTCTATCAAGTTCAACGCCGTGTTCACGTCCTATTGCTTCAAGTTCTATCTTTGTCATAGACCCTAACTCACTTGGGAGTGTATCATCTACAATAAGTTCTGCAGTAGCTTCTTCCATTGTTGTAGGAGATTCCTTTAGCATAGAGACTGTAGGTTTAACACCGTAATATTCATCTATTTGATCACTTGTTATTTTCCTTGAAACCAATAGTTCATTTGTCCTAGGATGTCTCCAACCAGATGGAGTAGGTACTGCATCTTTTTGAAAGTTAGGTGGTGATATTGCCATATTATTTCCTTTTACTTATAAATTTCAGGGTGCATTGTTTTATGCTCCCCATCATAATGTTTCTTTAAGTACTTTTGTAAGTTAGCTTTAGTACCAGTAGCATCTACTGCCATTGGACCAGCTTTTGGATTTTTCTTGATAGTGATACCATGCTTTTTTTCATGGCTACCTGCTTTGCCTGTAGTGTGATCAATATCAACAGTATGAATTTTATTCATGTCTTCAACCATTGCTACAGCATCTAATAAGCTATTGTTTATCTTCTTTCCAAACATTCCGTATTCTTCGGCTGTAACTATTTTTGCAGATGGATCTTTTACTGGTGTTGCACTAGGTTTGATACTAAGATCACCTTTGTTCTGATCACCTTTTCTCATCTTCTTTCCGGGTGCACTTTTCTTGATAGCATCTGCAGTATCTTTTGCAGCTTTCATACCATCGGCTTCAACACTCTTTGGTGTTTTCATCATGTCCATTGCACCTTTAGAAGACTTTTGCTTTTCATCATACTCTTCTGGTTTAGTTGCACTCTTATAATGAGCTGCTCTATCACCTTCGTATAATGACATTAGTTTTTCTCTAAAAGACATTGTGCTCTCTTTAGCGAGTTTAGTGTGCGACACTAGCTTCGGAAAACTATGCTTAGGTTTACCTGTCTTAAATTTTCCAGCGTCTTTAGTTGTTCCAATAGCTGTCTGACTTAATGAATGAGCATCTTTAGCAGCTTTCTTATATTCTCCTTTACTATCATAAGAAGATAAATTACGAGCTTGTATATGAGCAGCATGTGCTTGTTTATGAATATCGATAGCGCGGCCGTGCATATCTTCGTCATCATAATTATGATTTCCATGATGAAATTCGGAATTATGACGCATAGCGTGGCTTTTATGAGCCTTTGCCATGTCATTATGATAACTAAAGCTTTCGTTAACTGATTCTTTTTGATCTGCAATTTTATTTGCTAAATCTTTTTTCATAGTGACCGGATGAGTCTTTCCACCAAAGCTGAAATTCTTCTTTCCGTCTTTTGCCGCTGCAGCTGCCGCGCCATGGAAGGCAGTTCTTTCATTTGCTGGAATATCTTCAGGTATATGATACTTGAAACTTTCTTCCATTTTTTTCTCCTTTACATCCATACGTGAGTTACGTAGGTTCCTATTGCTGCGGCAACAGCCACATATACAACTTTATTTATAATACTAACAGTCCTTGCGTTTTCATCACAAGTTTTCTGTATCTCGTCTAGTTTAACAGAGAGTTTATTCATACGATCTCTCATATTATCGTGGTCGTCTTGTAATGCTATTATCTTCTCCTCTGCTCTTGCTAAAGATATCATAGCATCTGCTAACTTATCTATTTTAGACTCTATCCTGTCGAGTCTTGTTTCATTTGTTTCTGTGGCCACTACCTTTTTCCTTGTCCTCTATATCGTTTTAAACTTCTTCTTTTATGTTTATTCATAGTGGAAGTAGTTGGCTTACGACCAATAGATGTACCATGTTTTATTGTTTCATGTTCTAAAACAGTTTTAAAAGCTTTTGCCATTACTCACTCTTCCAAATAGTCCAAACACCATAGGCAATTGCAATGCCTGCTGCAATCTTTGCGAGTGGTGATAAAAATAAAATCATAAGACCAAGAGCAATACAAACTGCTCCGTCCATACTTGTTCTTTCTTTAATTCTTTCGTTTATCCAACCTTTGACCATTACCATTTCTCCTTGTCTGCCCAATACGCAGCTGACATCTTTCCTTTAGCGATGTTCTTGCCATGACGAGCTTTAAATGATTTACGTTTTGCTTTCATTCTATCGGACTCTCCTTTCTTAGGAGCGCCTGCAGTTTCAGCACCTTGTTGACCAAATCGTATAGTCTTAACTTTATCACCTTGTTTAGCAACCACGATATGACTACTTGTAGGATGCCCGGGTGTTCGTTTAGCTTTATTAAATCCAGCAACTCCTGCTCTTTTTAGTCTAGGGTCTTTTTCTTCTATAAACTTTTTAAATCTATCCAAACTCATGACCTGCAATCCTTTTCATTTGTTTATTAAATTCGGCTTGACCGGGTTTTGTTTTGTATAATTTTTTAGTAAGGCTACTATCTTTCTTACCTTTGATTCTATACTTAAATCCTTTTTCTTTATGTTCAGGATCTGTAGTCTTTACGAGTCTTCTCTTATATTGTGATTCATAAGACTCTGGACCTTTAGGTGCATCTGTAGCTTCCTTTTGACCGGGTGTTATTTTCTTCATAAGCTTTACAGATTCTGGTGTACCATAATCATATTTGTATTCTTTAACTTCTCTACCCTGTGCTTTATCTCTATAAGCTTTCTTAACTTTAGACACTTCTATTCTATCAACATCTTTTATTAATGAAGGTTGTTTAACAATCTTACGTAATTGTTGTTTAAGTTCACCGGGTGTTTTGGCTTTCATGTACATTGTTGGAAGACCATCGATCTCTACTTTAAAGTTTGTATCTTCTCTCCTTAAAGCACGTTTAGCAAGTGCCATTTTAGTATCATCAGCTTTTTTAAGTATTGTAATAGCATCAGCTTTCTTTTGCATGTCTCTAGCATCTTTACCCATAGTCCTAAACATTAATGGTTTCTTCTTAGTGCTTGGGCCTACTAAAGCTCTTCGTGTTTTAGCTTTAAACCTCTTCATCATAGACAGTTCGTTCTTTGGTTCGTTTCTATCGAGTTCTGGTTTTGTACCATTACGATTTAATTGCCCAAATAACTTTAATGCATTACCTGCAAGCTTAGCTTCTTGTGGTCCACGCTTAGCATCAAGATATGCAGCGATCGCCATGTCTCTTCTTTTCTTATCGCTCTTACCCTTAAACTGAGGAGCCTTAGACTTCTTAAAGTCTTTGATGTAAGAACCGATTCCGTCTTTTGGATCTAATGGCATTTACTTTTCTTTCTTGTATGTATGCTGACCATCAACATGATCGTCAGAATGTGTCATACCTTTTTTATGATAATTTAAATCGCCTAATCCTTTTTTATCATCAGAGTGATGAATTTGTAAAGCTTTATGTATTTGATGATCACTTCCATGAAAAGACATTGTGCTACCATCTTTATGATGCTTAACTGTAGCGCCTGTATTTTTATTAATATACTTTGCAAATTTTTTATTATCTGGACCATCACCTTCATCATAGCCATGTTTAATAGTCATAGACGCTTTATTTGTTTTACTATGTTCTTCATTCATTTGCTGTCTTAATTCAAAGAAATCTCTCATTTTTAGCTCCTATTTTGCGTTCATCGCCTTTGTCATTTGAGTGATGACTCTTTTCATATCACTCTTTGGAATTTGTATATGTTTACCTTTACCTCTTCCGTAATTGATTTGAAAGCTAGGTCCTTTTTTACCAGCAAATCTATCAATCTGAAAACCAGTTATGTCATCGGTATACATGTTAGTAGCTTCTTCTAAAGGTTGTGAATTTTCACGTACCTCTTCTATTGCTCTTCTTAAACTCATTTCATGCTCCTAACTTTTTTCTTAGTTCCAAAATCCTTTGTATCAGCTTTGGATATCATACCTTTGATACCTGCGCCAGGATCTGCTTTACCGTGGTAGCCATCAGCGTATCCGGGTGGAAGTTTTTTTACTTTGCCACCTTTCATTTTAAATGCTGCAATTGCTGCGTCATGTGCTTTCTTTTCAGCATCAGACATTGCTTCTTTTTTCATAAGTCTGTTTGTAGCTCTGTCTATACCGCGTACACGCATTGCAGCTTTTCTTTCAGGACTTTTCATATAATCTTGATCCGGACCGCCTAAACGACTTATTGCATCTTTATTACCTTGATCTTGTCCTTTATGATACATATCCCTTGCAGCCTTACCCATATAACTCTTTGCTAGATTTTTAGATATTTCTTTTACAGTAGCTTCTGCAGCAACTTTAGCAGGTTTCATTTTAGCTTTAGCTAATTCAATACCTTTGTTACGTTTTACTTGATTCTTATGTGCGTCATCTCTTGATATCTTACCTACGTCTGCTCGTACATGCTTTTTAGATTTATCAATATCAGCCTTTTTAATATATCTGTCTAATGCGCTTTTTGATATTTCTTTTACAGTAGCTTCATTTTGTTTTCTAAGAACTGCTGCAACCTGAGGATGTTTATCGATATCTTTGGAAATTTTATTCATAGCTTTAACCGCACCAGTCATATTACCTTTTTTATATCGAGGATCAGATGCAATACCGATAGCTTGCTTTACATGTTTAGGATCATGTGCTTCACCTACTGATTCTGTTTTCTTCTTACCTTTACCACTAAGATCAGAATCGGCACCGTAGTAAGTACCTTTACCTTTTCCAATGTATGAATTGACTCTTGCCATTCCCCATTGTTGCGGTGTAGTTCCCGGTCTGTGACCTGTTCTCCAAGCAGCCATGCCTCTATTGTATACCTTTTTAAGCGTTCCATAAGATATACCAGACTTAGCCGATTTCTTTTTGAGTCCTTCATTCTCAAGTAACTCATCAAAGGTTTTAAATTTAAGCATCTGCTTTACTCCTGTTTTTAATTTTTCTTACTTTTGCTCGATCTAACATTCTAGCATGTTTTATTTTATCGACCATTTTTTCTCTTTCAATTTTTTTCTTTGCGAACTCAACTGCATCTTCACCGTACATTCTTCTATATTTTAAAGTATGTTTACTTGGTTTAGTTTTTGCAGTTGCATCACCAGGTGCTTTTTTATAAGCAGCTGGATTGTCATCATCATATTTAGAATACTTTTTAAAATGTGCTAATCTTTTTTTCTTAGTTGATTTAGATAGTCCACCATAGTAAGGTGCAGGTTGTGTACCCGGTGCTTTCTTGACATCTGGGTCTTGCCTAACTTTTTTAGGTGCTTCTTTTTTCTTTTCTACTAGTTGAATATCAGTTAACCATTTTCTATAAGTCTTTCCATTAGATTCTACAATGACATAATTGCTTCCAAGATTGGTAACATTACCGAGTTCGTCACTGCCCACGAAAGCAACATTATCGCCAATATCAAACAGATTTCCTTTAACATATGCCTCTCTTTCTTCAGAGACTGGAGTAAAGTGTAATGTAGTTTTATATTCTTTTTGTTCTTTTAATCCCATTCCACGGCGTACTTCATTATATACTTTCTTAGCTTCATTATTCGAAACACTTCTAGGTAATCCTTGTGAGAATTGTGTAAAGTCTCCTTTACTCGCCAAACTTCTCATCTTTGATGCTGACATACCTGATACGTCATCTGCATCCGGATCACGGTCTCCAGCTGAAATTACATTTATTTTGTTAAACTTATAAAGTCCGTGTCTTCCTTTTACACCATTGTATTTTTCTAATAACTTTTTAAATTCATTAATCCTGTCTGAGCCAACAACCATATTGATATTCTTATATCCTTCTGAATACAATTTAGTTGCTGCATCAAATACATTCTTAACTTTCTTATCAAGCATTACACTTCTGGCATGCTTTGGAAAAAATTTACGGACTGTCTTAATTTTATAGTTATAGTTCAAAGGGTTTTTCTTGTTATCTGTAGATTGAGATAGATACACTCTATATGGGTTACTACCTGATTTTTTAGATAACTCATTCATTAACTTTTCATGACCTGATGTAGGTGGATTCATACGTCCAAACGTAAAGTATACGGTTTTGTCTTCTTCAATAAGAAATGATCTAAACGAATTTATCATTAACCTTTTTTCCTCTGTACTTCTTTCTTACGTACGTCCTTAAATAATCTTTTAGCTAGTCTTTTTATTCTCTGCTGTAGCGCCGGCTTTTCTAATCTCTTTTCGATTTCTTTCTTCCTAGCAAATGTCAATTCGCCTTTAGGTATACCACGTGTAAGTTTCTTTGCAATTTGTGCACGGGCTTGTCGATTTGATCTTTTTTCAAGAGTCTTTTTATTAGCCATCTTTCTCATAGCTCTTTGACGACCAATTTTAATTCTCGTCTTTAAACGCTTCATAAGTCTTGAGCGTTTCATTCTTTGTTGTAGGTTTAACGCTTCATCTACATCATTTGGCATCTCATCTGGCCAAGTAGCTTCAATACTTTCTTTTTTAATACCTCTGCCAAGAGCCGTGAGATTAATATCGAGACGACCATACTTTCCATACATAGAACCTGGTCCTCCCAGATCCTTTACAAATTGTTTAGCATTATTTTCATTTTTGAAATATGCTGTAATATCATCTTCTGGATATGCAACACCTTTATTTTTTTTCAAGCTTGAAAAAATAAGTTCTGATTGAGAATCATTAAGACGATCTAAATACTCATCATCAATCATAACATAAGCTTTATAGTCTTTATGACTAGCTCCTAGTTCATTATCAATTAGTCTTTTGTTTTTTCTCATTACTTTTACAATAGGTAACATTTTTTCATTAATTGACATGTCTTCTTTCATCAAACCGTTTAAGCTTTCCTTAGGATACATTCTAAATACTTTAGCACGAGCTTTATCAATATACTTTTTCTTATTACGTTCATAATCACCAGGATTTTTTGCTAGTGTTCTAGCGTGTTTAGTTATGTCAGATGGTTTAGTTGGTTTAAGAACCGAGGCTTCTTTTTTGACAATTTCTTTGTCAGTCTTAACCATACGTATGCCGACCTTACCGTCAGGCTTAACATATTTTTCTGGTTTTCTATCTGCTGATTGTACGCTCTCATTTCCGTGATATTGCTTCTTACGTTTCTGAGCGTAGTATTTGACTTCATCTGGTTCGCCTGGCTTATAATCTACAGACGTCATATGTTTAAAATCTAATGGTGCCATTAGTTCCTCCCCGGCTTGTCCCATCCTTTTATAATTTCTGGTGAAAAGTTGGCATATGAGAATTCCATACGATCAACTATTTTCACTGCATCACCACCAAGTTTGTCAATGGCCACATACCCTTCTTGACCCGTTACCTTATACCCATCGCGAGTCTTAAGAAACGTTTGCGCGCCATTTAACTTATTAAGTATATTTATAATTTTTAATTTTGCTAGAACTATAGATTTTTGTAATTCAAACATCATTTCTAAACTTATTTTATTTTGTGGTGAAAAGAATTTAAGTATATCGTTTAATTTTTGTACTTGAGCTGATTTACCTTTTTCGCTCTTTCTACTATCTATCTCTTTTTGAAACTTCAATTTTATGTGTGATATTAACTTCGTAACGTGGGATCTGGTGTTACCAATGACTTCACCTTTTCGTACAAATGTATTATTAAACGTTTCAATAAGTTGAGCAAGCTTTTCGTTATTTTCGAGAGTACGTAAGGTAGTACTAGAAATTTTATTAAAAATTTTGCCAGCATTGCTAAGATGTGCATTGACTTCCTCCGTATCTTTTTTAGTCATAGTAAATTGAGTCATATCTCTAAGCATTGCATCTTGTGACCAAACATTTTTAGTATTCTTAAACTTTGTAGTATCTACACCGTATGATGCTTTCATAGTTTCAAATGTTTTACCTGTATATGTAGTATGCCATACTATACCAATTTTTGCAGCCTTAACTTTTTTAGCAGCTTCAGTTCCAGCAGGTACTGCATATACTATTGTATTGGGATGAAAGGTAACATAAGGTTTACCTTTTAGTTTTTTAGTTTTAACATCGCTTGAATCAAATAAGAAGTCACCTTGTACTACTCCTTTGATACCGAGTTCCGGTAAATACTGAAGAGCTTTTTTTAGTTTAGCATTAAGATCACCGCCAGTGTCGTCGTCAATGTCAGAATTAGTTTTATATACCTTTGGCGTGGCGTTGAAGATGCCTTTCTTAGCGACAAAAAATTTACCGTCACGAGGATCAGTACCAGCGAAAACAGCGGGTGCACCGTCCCACTTAACACTAACGTTTCCATCTTTAACTCCTGCTAACATGTCTCTCAATGAACGTAACGCAAGTATAGCTTGCCTTGTTCCATCAACACCGCCGTATAGAACCTTGTCCTCGATGTGAGTCATGTGTGTATTCTTTTGTTCTGATATATATTCTTTAAAATTAATCATTATACGTATGCCTTTATATAAACTGAAGAATCTTCAGTTTGTGATGCTGCAATATTAAATACGTTTGTAGCAAAATTATTTCTTGCAGAACTATTTGCTTTCATAATAGCATCACAAACATATGTTGTTGCTAACTTTGAATGAACATCTGCTGCTTTTCTAGTTTTTGGATAGTCATAAAAATCTACTTCTTTTATATTAGTATCTGCTCTCTGTACTGCACTCCAAAAGTTTTTTGTTTCAGCACCGATTTTTCCTGTAGATAACTGCGTATGAATTTTTCTAGCATCCATTGCTAACTTTTGGTTGTCAGGTAAATTTCTTGCTCTTAAAAATTCTTTTGCAGCAAATCTAATTTGATCATAACCAACTTTACCACCTCTTGCGGTTTTACCGCCAATTTCCATATTCACTGCAGTGAAATCACTGAATGATCTAAAATCGAGTTCTTGTCCATCAATGTAAACTGTTGCACTTTTACTTGACCAAAATGTTTTCTTTGCTAGTACAAGTTTATTAAACTTTCTTTGTTTTTCTGGTAACCTATCTAAATTATATACGTCTAATTTTATTTTACCATCAAGTTTAAATTCCGGAACTAACTTAAGAGATATAGGAACGATATCACGATCTCTAAAAGCTTTAGATAAACTTATATTTAATGAAGCAACTGAATGGCTTTGCAATACTTTACTAACATCGACATTTCTTTTAATTGCATAAATATCTCCAGGATTCCACTTATCATTACTTAACCCAGGTCTTCCTTCAGATTTATAAGCTGCAGCTTTCAGATTATAAATTTCTTTCATTTTAGTTTTACCACGATATAAAATATGATCTTTATTTACGTATCCTTTTTGAATTAATTTTTTACCTATCATATAACCTGATCTATGCCATTGTGGATGATCATCAGTTAACTTAAGAAGAAGATCGAATTTTGTATCAACGTCAACGTCTCTATAAGCATCTTCCATTACACTCTTTTGCGTATAAAATTCATAAGGTTTATTTGTTCCATTTTTTATAAGTGCTGCTAACATAACACATTGTAAAGATTCGCCTTCAGATGTTTTACCTGATTCTCCACCGCCTTTACCTTTACCACCAAAATATGTTGACTTTGCTATCTTAGGCAATTCTATTTTGCCTATATCAGTATCAACTTCTATAGAAGGTAATTGCTTAACTAGTTTAATATCTTTTTGAACTGCAGCTTTGTAATCATTAATGATTTTTTTATTATCACTAGTATTTTTAATAATAAATTCTTTTTGGTCTGGAGATCTAATAAGTTTTATTTTTCCAATAGCTGACATCACTAAATCGAATCTTTCGGGTCTATCACGCCAACCAGAATTATCAAGTGCGTTAAACCCCATGCGCTCCTCCAAGTATCTCATGTATGATTTGAATTTTAACATGATTCTATTTATAATAGTTTACAACTTAAAAAAGCGCCTCAGACTCGCATTGAGGCGCTTCTTATCACCGAAAGGAGGGTGAATTAAAATCTTCCGAGAAATCTTGCGATGTGATGTACCCAAGGTAAGAGCATTACTGCCATAAAGAGATTTGCACCACTATGAGCTATAGCTATTCGTAGCGTATCACCTTTTGGCATGCCGTCTGATACAAAGAAACCTGCGAGCCATATAGTACCAGTAGTTCCTATGTTTGCTCCAAGAACTGCGGCAATGGCTGCTGGTAGTGGGAGAGCTCCACTTGCAACAAGAGCTATGATTGCAGTGGTAGATAATGATGAAGATTGCCAGAGCAGTGTCATAACAATTCCACCTATAAACATATAAATCGGATTACCTAAAAAGAAGTTTAAGTGTTCTAAGTTTCCCATGGATTTCATTCCACCGGAAAACATTTTAAGACCTATATAAAAAACTATAAGTCCAACAAGCGCCGTTATAACGGGATTACCTAGTTCCATCTTACATACCTTTTTAATTAATTCGTTCATACTAATATGTATTACTTGCGTCTATCTCGGTATGTTACACTTTTATTAAACTTTTTTCTATGAGAAGATTTTTTTCTATCTTCTGCACGGTATTGTGGATCATAGTGTTCGTATCCGCGGATACCATTCTCTTTAGCCCAAGCAGCAATCATTTCTGGTCTATGTTTCATTCTACTCATTTTTGAAACCTGACTGTATACGTTTTTCCTTCGTACTGGAAAGTGATTGACGAATGAGAGTAGACTGTTCGAGACTCTTCCTTATAACGCGTTTGATTCCTGCAGTATCTCTTAACACCGCCACTAGCGCTACTATTTGAATGACCAAGCATGCCACCAATAATAGCTCCGATTGCACCACCATCTTTTTCTCCTTTGATGTTGTTACCTAATATTCCACCGATAATTGCTCCGGCAAGAGCATCTCCGGTCTTGTCACCCGATGTGACTTGATCTCTACAAACTTCAACTGTATAAGGTGTTTGACTTATGACAGACTTATAGTGATCTCGTACTTGATTAGCGTATGCAGAACCTGTAAAAAATACTAAGCTTGCACATGCAATATACGTTAATCTATTCATAATTGGTTTATCTCCTTCAACTGATCTACTAAACTTTTTGACTCTTTAGGATTTTCTTTAAGTTGTAAACGAGCTGCATACAATCTTTCAAGTCTTTTCTTTACTGACTTGACTTTTTTGGATTTACTTTCCCAAAAATTAATTTCATTTAATACTCTATCCATTCCCATTGACATGGCTAGAGTATCTCTAACTACGCTTCTTCCTATCACTTCTTTAACTTCCATAAAATATATTCTTCACCATTAGATTTCATGGTGATTGCAGGAACACCCGATGCTTTTGTCTTACCGACGTATTCCCATTCGTAGCCTTCTTTCATTTGAGAGTTGGCTGTGTTTCTAAAATCTTGAGTGTCCATACTGAACATACCAAGAACTAGTGCGATAATACCCATATTTTCCTCCTAAGGTAAGAGAAGTAGCCTAAGCTACTTCCGCAAATTTTAATGCTGTATTAAGAGCATTTCTTTTTTTAATTTGGTTTCCACCAAACCATGATGAGTAAAGTCTGTTGTCAGAATTTCTACCTTGTAGATGATCTGTAACATACGTTACTGAATTAAATGCCTGCCACCAAGAACCTTCAGCAAACTTTGCGCCAGGTTGTTGCTCTAATGCATCATAACATGCAATGGCATTCTTGGAAAGAGTTTCCATAGAAAGAGATTTATTTTGTACTCTCTTATCCGCAGTTCTTGGATAAACTGTATTGTAGAACTCAATAAGAGAATCAATGTTGTATCTCTTAGAACCAAGAAACTCAGCCATTTCTTTATAAGTCTTCAACTTATCGGAAGCGATGCCAAGAGCTTTCTTAACTTCGTTTGCGTTGAATTCAACTCTATGGCCGACTTTTACAGACCTTTGAGCCTGTGCCTCGAGTGAAAGTGAAAGTGTATTGTTACATACAACTCTGATTGGTGTAAATCTAATATCGATAGACTTACCATATAAGTGAGGGTTTGAGAAAAGCAAGTAAGACTCAACTTTATCACCGCCGAAGATATCAAATGACTCTTTGACTTTAGCCAAAGCCCATACCATCTGTCCGCCTTTCAATGAACCTGCTGTATGCATTTCCATATCACCGGCGAGAACATACTCTGAAAAGAATTCAAAAGCTTGTTCGTTCTGAACTGGATTCCAGATCTGACCGATGTTAGTCAAGACTTTATCGTCTGAACTTCTTACTAAGGCTTTCATGCCTGTAGCAACTTTCTTACCGTTTGGTAGAGTTGCGTATGAATCAATCTGATCGACCGTCCAGTCAAGACCAGCTTTCTTCATCATTTGGTTCGGTGTAAGATCGTTGCTGACTTCTACACCTAGGCCGTGCCACGGTACTTCACCTGCATACGCCATTGTTTCAACTTGATGTGCCATAATATATTCCTCCTAAGGCTATTGATTTGAATTTGTTTCGATACAACCGGGTGCAAGACCTTCGGTAGTACATGGATCTTCGATTGCGCCAATAATCATGACACAAGCGAAAAGAATAAAGATTGTTGCTAACATTTTCATAATAAAATAAACTCCCTTTTTAATTTTATAGTACTATTATACCACAGTTTTTCTAAGATGTAAAGGAAAAAATGCATTTAATTTAAAAATTTTTCAATTATTTCTTTAAAGAATACGAAAGCACCGTAGCAATAAATTGCTACGATTACTGTCTTTAAAGTTTTATTCATGGAATCGTCGGCCGCGTAAACCCAGTGATGGTATTTCATTACGCTACCTCCTTAAAACCAATTCTTGCAACTTCAAACTTTGTAGCCGCTCCGTCAGCATCGAATACAGTAAACTCATCTCCAACCATTGAGCTGCGAAGAGGTGTACCATCAAAGTTGTGATGGCATACTGTTACGCCGGCTGCTGGCTTTTCGGACCAAGAACAAAAAACATTTTGTGTTTTACCGAAGGCATCTTCCAAGGCACGTTGAGTATCAGTATGTTCGGATACTATCGATGCGGCTGAGTAAGGAACTGCACCGTAATTATTTTTAAAGGTAATTGAAACTATCATTATATAAACTCCCGTTAAATAGTTAATTTTTTATTTTATAGTACTATTATACCACACTTTTAACTTAATGTAAAGGAAAAAATGCATTTAATTTGAAATTAATTTCTGTATAGCTTCGAAAGCTTCCCAAGTTTTATCTTTCTCAGCTTGACTTAATTCATGAGATACAGAAACATTCCATAAAGGTCGATCTTTCAAAAAGATTTCAATATCGGATTTTATCATACCGAGTGCGTGCTTCGCATCTTTACATTCGCATACGTGTACAAGCTCATTCAGATCGTCATATAGTTTTACAAACATCGGCGACTCCTAAACTAAGTTAGGAAGCTTGGGCCAGTCTTCGCCCTTGCCGTTGATGCCCATCTTTTTGTCAAGGTGAGCGCATACGAGTTCGAGCATGAAAGCCGGATGATCGGTGCAGTATAAGTCAAAAGCGATCAAGCCTACAATACCGTCATATACGAAATCATCGACCTGATGAGTCTCCATATAGTGTTCGATTGCATTGCGTTCGGTGGTAATATTAAACATAGATTTTTCTCCCTTTAAAAAAATATAATTTATTATACCATAGTTTTCCGTGTTTGTAAAGGTTTTTTTTCATTTAAGTCGCATTTTTTTCGCAGAAATTTTTTTTATACTTCCGTTACAGATAGTAGGGATCCACAGTCGAGTTCGGATCTTCCACACCCTTGACCGCGGTGACTTCCTTGACGTAGTACGTGAGCATGTTCTCGATACCCATATGTAGTGTCTGAGAAGACATGGCACATCCACTACATGCACCGGTCATGAAGATGGTGGCCACACCGTCCTCGAATGACTGGAGAGACACGGATCCCCCGTGCATATTGACGGAGGGTTGTACGTAGTCTTCCAGTATCTGGTTGATGTCGGCCATGATTTCTTCGTTTGATCTCAGCATCCTTGATTCAGCACTCCGTGACTCGGTACGGTATCATCATCTTTATTGATCCACTTCGGACTGATATCATAGTAC